>Ga0137415_10002683_pt1 | contig 17633 bp, 17 predicted proteins | sample CZODoug3_1_1_16f_FD_183082 | JGI IMG/M metagenome (GOLD analysis project Ga0137415, IMG submission 183082) | Vadose zone soil fungal communities from Angelo Coast Range Reserve, California, USA - CZODoug3_1_1_16fungal (Hybrid Assembly) | ecosystem: Environmental > Terrestrial > Soil > Vadose...
GACCCGGCGCTCGCGGATGCCGCCATCGCCGTGGTGAAGCAGTGGCGGGCAAAACCGGCTTCGATTAACGGCAAGCAGGTCGAGGTGATCTCGACGGTGACATTTAATTTTCAGTTGCACTGAGCGGCAGCCGCCTCGGCGCAGCGAGTTTCGTTCGGGTCCTCGGTTCTCGTTGGTAGCACGTACTCGAAGGGGGTAGAACCTTATGCTTCGTCCATCTCTCCGCGCGACTGCTCTATGCGTACTGCTTCTAGCCGTTGTTTGGGTGGTTCCTAGCTTCGCCATCAGCAAAGAGTTCAATCAATCCTATCCGCTGCAACCCGGCGGTTCCGTTGAGCTGCAGAACGTCAACGGAACCGTGGACGTGCAAGGGTGGGATCGCAACGAGATCGAAGTCCACGCGGTAAAGACCGCTAAACACAAGGAGTCCGATCTTGAACGTGTTTCCATCGAGGTTGACGCCAAGCCCGACGCTATCTCTATCACCACTCGCTATCCGCAAAACGAGGGCGTGGAAGTGGCGGTGGAATACACCATCCATGTTCCGCACGGCGCCCGCGTCGAGCATATCGGCACGGTGAACGGCACGCTGCGCGTTGCCGGCGTCGAAACCGTGGAAGACCTGCACACGGTAAACGGCAATATCGAAGTGTTTGAGGCCGGCGGGAGTGTCCATGCGCACACCACCAACGGCAACGTCCATCTGGAGTTGGCGCGGCTTCCGGAAAAGACCGGCGCTACCGTTGAAACGACGAACGGCTCTCTGGTTCTGGCCGTGCCGTCCGACCTGCAAGCGGATGTCGAAGCTCGCTGCCTGAATGGAAACTTCTTTTCCGAACTCCCTATTACGATGGAGAGTTCCCAGCGGCCCCGGGAGATGCATGGCAAATTGGGGCACGGAGGCGCTCCGATTCATTTGCGCACCGTGAATGGCGGGATTCGGGTGGTCATTCTGCGGTCGACCGTCTGACGCTTTTCCTTTTGACGCGTCTAACCGCTGAGGAGGATGGGACGAAAATGAACAAACGAAATTTGCTTGCTATGGGGGGAGCGGTGGCCCTCGGGCTCGTGCTCATGGCACTTCCCGCCAGTTCCGCAAGACCGCAGAAGCCCGGTGATTCCACGATCGCACGTTTGCAGCAAAGGATTGATGAGCTGCAGAGAAAATTGCAGGCGCAGCTTGAGAACGGGCAAAATCATGTGGCAGAACTGGCTGACGCGGACGCGCTCGAGGAGTCGGGGCAGGCTGTCGTCATAGAGGATCAAGACCCCACGCATATCGAAGTCCTGCCAAGCATCGAAAATGATCAGTTTAATATGGTGATCGGCGACGACGGTTCGAGTTGGCTTGGCGTCGAAACACACGAAGTGACAGCCGACAAGGCCAAGGAGTTGAAACTTTCAGCCGAGCGCGGCGTGGTCCTGGGAAAGATCGTTCCAGACAGTCCCGCGGCCAAGGCCGGCCTTAAGGAAAATGACGTGGTGACGGAAATCAATGGACAGCGCGTCGAAGGGGCCGCGCAATTTCGCCGCATGATCCATGAGATTCCTGCGGGCCGCAGCATCCAGCTCACTGTGTGGCGCGATGGGCGCACGCAAACCATTAGCGCGACTCTCGGTAAATCCGAAGAGCGTCATCACGCCATGAAGATGGTGGCGCCGACGCCTGGGACCTTCGCTTTCCGCATGCCGGAGATCCCCGAAATCCCTTCGATGGAATGGAACGGCAGCATGCTCCCCGGCGGGCAGCCCCGGATGGGCATTGATGCCGAAGATCTCAGCGGGCAGCTCGGCGCATTTTTCGGCGCTCCCGATGGCGAGGGAATACTGGTTCGCGATGTCAACTCCGGTTCGCCTGCGGAAAAGGCCGGCGTGAAAGCAGGCGATGTCATCATCTCGCTCAACGGCGAGCGTATCCGTTCCGCCGGCGAGCTGCGCGAAAAACTCGCGGCGAAGCGCGAAGATAAGGATCGCACGGTGAAGCTGGGCGTTCTGCGCAACAAGAGTGAAGTTTCGCTCACTGTTGAGTTGCCTGCACCTGCCGCGCATACCAAACGCCTCGTCTCGCGTCGCACCAGCATCTAGTAGCGGAGGCACATTCGCGAAGGCCCCCGGGGCTGTCGGGGGCCTTTTCCCTTCCCCGTTTTCCTCACGAACCCACACGTGCTGGAGACTGACTCCACACTCATATACAGTCGGCTCAATCTCAATCGATCGAGTTTATCCGAGTGACTTGTCGGAAGCTCGCGAACGCGTTCATGTCTCTTCTGGTGGCAACGCGGAGAGCGACGCATCGAACGCGGCGTAGTGATGGTGGGGCTCATCCGCTTCGTTGAGCGCGGTTCCATCGCGCTCCACCCAGGCGTGTGCCTCGAACCTTTCTTTTTCCTTTCGAATGCCGACGCGCAGGTGCGACGGTATTCCCCGCCGCCCGAGAAGCCACCAGAGAGTCAGGGATTTTGCCAGACAGGAAGGATGAACCAGCCCGTGCCGGTCCGCAGCATTGACCATATGGGCGATTACCGCCGCATGCTTGATCGCAAGAGTGGCGTCAGGCTCTGGATTTGCTTTCGAAAGGAATCGCTGCAGCGCCCCTTGCGTCTCTCGGAAACCCCGCCATCGCAGACTCAGGGCGACCAGCGGCAACAGCACCACGGCGCGCAGAAAAAATCCCTGCGCTGGGCGCTCCAGCGCGCTAAATCGCCGGAGCCGTTCCCACATCCGCTGGGAGAACTTGGAGCAACCCGCTATCCACGAGTCGGCTCAGAAGTTCCGTCAGGTTGGAGCGGAGCAATTCCGGTTCGACATCGAATTCTGCAAGAAGCTCCTGGTAGGCCGCGTCAATGTTCGGCGAACCCGTCACGAGCTGCCACATTCGCGTGCCGGTCTCGTCCAAACCAAAATACTGCTCCGTCTCGAGATTTAGCAATACCGATTCCCGATCCAAAATGCGGACCAGAACATGGGTCGGCGTGGCGGCACGGTCCGTGAATGAAACAATACGCACGGCTCCTCCAGGGGAACCCCCGGGCCTCAATTCCACGGCGCACCGGAGGACTGACTGCCCCTCGCAAAGTATTCTACCGGGGATTGCGGCGCTTCGCTATATGCCTGAGAGCGAGAGAAGTTTCCTCTCTCCGGCGCGCCAAGGGGCAGAGTTCCGATTGTCTTCGAACGGAAGACAGGCTTGTCTTTGCCTCGTCGCTTCGCCGCACAAAGACCGCCGGCCCAATTACCCATAGCTGAAAAAAAGCCGGCCCCGCTTAGCGGAACCGGCCCGAAAAAACTGCCTTGATCTTGATTAGGACTTCTTTTTCTTCAAATTGACTTTGGTGTCGATGCCCGGAGCCATCAACTGGAGCTGTTCGAGTCCCTGCTTGGCCTGTTGGCCCCATGTTCCGTTAGGGTCGAGCTCGACCGCCTTTTGGTAGGCTTCAATGGTTCCCGGCGCGAACTGCACCTCTTCTTTATCGCCAACTTTCTTCGTCGTCATCTTGTAAACCAGCGAAGCTCCCAGCAGATACCAGGTCTGGGCGTTCTTTGGATCGAGTTCCGCGGATTTCTTTAGCGGTTCGACAGCATCGCCCAGGCGATTCGCGTTGTACAAGCTGATCCCAAAGTTGCGCCACGCCGTCGCGGCATTGGGCGGGTCAAGTTCCGCGCTCTTGGTATACGCAGCCTTGCCTTCGTCGATTTTTCCCGCGCGTGCCAGCACGTTGCCCAGATTATTGTAATACCCCGGCACATCGGGCTTGGCGGCGATGGCCTGTTGGTACGCTTGAGCGGCATCGTCGTTACGCCCCGCGGTGTCGTAAGCTTCTCCGAGCTTGAACCAAACTAGATGCGCGTTGGGATCTTTCTCCACGAGGCTCTTCGAAGCCTCCTGGAATTCTTTGACTGCCTGATCCGAAAGTTCATTCAACTTTTGCTTGAGCGCGTCGCGCTGGTCCGCGGGCGCCTTCTGCAGATCAATCTTCGCCTGCTTCTCTTGATCGATGAGCGCGTTGCCTGCCGTAAAGTGCGCTTTGAGCCCCTCAAGTTTGTTTTTCGCCTCTTCCGCCTTCTTCACCTGTTCTTGTGCCTCGGCCCCCTGCTTGGAGACGATGTCCTTGAAGTTGAGATCGACTTTCGCATCCTCGCCGCTCTGCACTCTGGTCTTGGCCTCGAATGGCGCTTGTTTGTCATTTGGCGGCGGGAAGACAATAAATACGCTGTAAATGCCAGAGCGCAAGTTAGGCAAGCTAAATTTGCCTCCGCTATCCGTCTTGGTCTCCTGCTTTGCGCCCTGGTCGCTTACCGCTCGAATCACAACTTCGGCCCACGGCTTCCCGTTCACATCCAAAATTGTGCCGCTAATCGATCCCGTCTGGGCCCCGGCACGCGGTGCCAGCAGGCATAGCAGCGCGGCCACAAGAATTGCGGCCAGCGCTCCTGACTTTTTGAAACTCTTCATGCTCCATTCTCCTTTTTCACGGGGGAGCCCCACCCGGAGTTTCCGGGCTATGTGCGCCCCATTATCTCTCATTCGGGCCAGATTCCAAGTTCAGCGCCCGGCAGAAACGGTTCGCCGGTAGGGGATGGGATCCGGCACGCCGGCCTCTGCAAAGGCGCGCAGCCGCAGCAGGCAGCTATCGCATATGCCGCAGGCGGTATCTTCGTTCTGGTAGCACGACCAAGTTAGATGCAGAGGCGCGCCCAGTTCGATGCCCCGCCGTATGATCGCGCTCTTCTTCAGCGTGATGACCGGCGTTACGATTTCGATTTGTGTTTCGGGCCGCGTTCCCACGCGGATCAATTCCTGGAACGCGCGGTAATACTCGGGCCGGCAATCCGGATAACCTGAACTGTCTTGCGCCACTGCTCCGATGTAAATTGCTCCCGCGCCGATCGCTTCTGCCCAGCTCACTGCCACGGAAAGAAAATGTGCATTCCGAAACGGAACGTACGTCACGGGAATCGCGCTGCCCTGCGGGCCGGGCGCACCCAATTCATTTTCCGGAACGGAAATGCTCTTGTCGGTGAGCGCCGATCCGCCGATCGCGCGAAAGTGATCGAGTTGCACGGCAAGCCGTTCACGCACGCCGTAGAAATTCGCAATGTCATCGAAAGCGCGCCGTTCGCGCTCCTGAGTGAGCTGGCCGTAGCTGGCGTGCAGCAAGGCAATGTTGGACGCGCCGTGGCCTTCGCGCGCAATCGCCGTGCTCACGCAGGAATCCATCCCGCCGCTCAAAAGCACCACGGCTTTGCGTGAATCGTTCTTCAAATCTCTCTTCAATTCCACCGCCCCTGCTTTCGGCATTCTTCTCTGCGAAATCTCTGCGCCCTCTGCGTCTCCGCGTTGTCTTTTTCTTTCCTTCTTTTTTTCACGCGCAAGTCAAACGCCCTTGGTTGCCGGGTCCCACACGAACTTGTGCAGTTGCAGCCCCAGCCGCACCGGCAGTCCGTCAGCCAGAATCCACTCCACCAGCATGCGCGGCTCGAGGCCCGCCCATTTCCCTTGCGGATCCTCGAACACCGGCGAGAACAAAACCTGCTTCACCCTCTGTGCCAAGCCGTGCTGCGACGTAAACTCGCGCGCAAACTCATAATCGCGCCGCGTGGACAGCACGAACTTCACTTCATCGTTTTCCGACAGCGCCTCGAGATTGCGCATCTCGAAGGTATCCGGCTCGCCCGAATCGGGACACTTCACGTCCACAATCTTGATGACTTCTCGCGGCAGCCCTCCGATGAAGCGCTCCCCGCTGGTTTCGATCATGACGGCGTACTTCGCAGCGAGCAGCTTCTCCGCGAGCGGATAAATTTCTTCCTGCAACAAGGGTTCCCCGCCCGTCAATTCGACTAGCGGAACGGAAGCTTGTGAGCCCGGCATTTCCTCGCGGCGTCCCGCCAGCTCATCCACGCGCCCCAAAACTTCTTGGACGTTCATCTTCTTCCCACCGTGGAACGCGTACGCGGTATCGCACCAGGTGCATCGCAGATTGCAACCCGTCAAGCGCACGAATATGCACGGCAGGCCCGCGCGCGTGCCTTCGCCTTGAATCGACTTGAAAATTTCCGTGATAACCATGATTTTGGAAAGCGGCAACTCCGGCCTTTGCAACCTACGCCCGGTTGGAATTCGCCTTGCGCCCGCTCCGGCGCGACAACCAGTAAATCATTCCGAAAAAAAGAACCATCGCGACAATCAGCCGCGCATAGCCTGGCGCTATTCCTATAAACCGCAGGACAACAATGTAGCCCGCCGCCACAAGCAGCGCAGGAATCATAATGATAAAAAACGATCGATTCATCGGCTCACCCGTTTCCCAAACAACTACGCCCCGGGCCGGTACTGCGCCCGGCTCGTATCCGTTTCCCACAAAATGACGTCCGTAACCCGCGCGCCCGGCGGCAGCTCCTTCAATTGCCGCGTGACCTCATCGTAAAAATACTTCGCCACGTTTTCCGCCGAAGGATTCACGGTCTTGAAGGGTTCGAGATCGTTCATGAACTGGTGGTCGAGCCTGCCCATGATCTCGCGGATCACCTGCTTGAGCCGTGTGAAGTCCACCAAAAGCCCGATGGAATCAAGTTGCGCCCCTTCGAGCGTCACGCGCACGCGATAATTGTGGCCATGCACGTTCTCGCACTTGCCTCGGTAACCGCGCAGGGCATGTCCTGCCGAAAAGGTCTCTTCTACGCTGACTTGAAACATTGCTCTCCAAAATGGCGCCACCCGCTTGCGGCGGATCTCCCGGGATCGTGGCCCTTCAGAAGGGACTTGCCGACTGGGCCCCCAGCCGCTTGTGCGTACCTTTCACGTCGAGAAACCGGGCGACATCGGCGAGTTCGTGCGTCACTTCGTATCGTGGCAGCGACTCCAGGAAAATTTTACCATAGGGCATGCGCTGGAGGCGCGTATCCAGCAGCGCAAGCACGCCGCGGTCCATCTTCGTTCGAATCAAGCGCCCAAAACCTTGCTTCAGGGCCAGGACCGCCTGCGGCACCTGAAATTCCGCGAACGGGTTGCGCCCGTCTTCCTGTAAAGCGCGCACTCGCGCCGCCACGATCGGGTCGCTCGGCACCGCAAACGGCAGCCGGTCGACGATCACGCAAGATAGCTGTTCGCCGGGCACATCCACGCCCTGCCAGAAGCTGGCCGTCGCAAACAACACCGCCGCCTCGGTGTTTTTGAATCGTTCCAGCAGCACAGAACGCGGCGCCGTGCCTTGCAACAACAGCGGAAACGCCACGCGCGAACGCACCCGTTCGAACAAATCATTCATCTGCGAATAACTTGTGAACAGGCAAAACGCCCGGCCATGGCTCAGCTCCAGCAATCGCACGATTTCATCCGCGGCTTTCGCCGGGAATCCCGCGTCGCGGACGTCCGGCATCCTGCGCGGCAGGTAGAGCAGCGCCTGCTTGGGAAAATCAAACTCCGGCGGCAGCGCGCGATCCTTTGCGTGATCGATTCCCAGGCGCTGGCGAATGAAATCGAAACGCCCTCCGACCGTGAGTGTCGCGGAGGTCAGGATCACCGTGTCGAATTTTTCGAAGAGCCGTTCCCGCAGAATCTGGCTGACGTCGATCGGCGTCGCCGCCAGGAATACTCCTTTATTCCTCCGCTCGTACCAATAGACGAAATTCCGCTCGTTCGATTCGAACAAAAATGAGAGCTCCTGGCGCAGCTCGAAGCTTCGCCGCGAGATGCGCGTCAGCTCTTCCGGCTTTGCCGTAAGCGCCGCAAATTCCGTCTCCATGCTTTTCAGCGACGTCACCAGCGCATCGTAGGCTTCGCGGTTCTGCTCCAGAAACGCTTCGCGTTCGCTCCTCAGGAACGAAAACCGCCCGTCGCGCGGCGGAAACAATTCGAAGAAGCCGCGGCTGCGTTCGCGGATTCTTTGCGTCTTTCGCAGCAGCGATGGCGTGCCAAGATGCAGCAAGCGCAGCGTTTGATCGGCATCGCGGGCCAGCTCTTCGAACCGGAAATTCGAAATCTGCCGTCCGAAATAGTCGCTGGCCACGTCTTCCATCTCGTGCGCTTCGTCGAAAACCACCGCCGAGTATTCCGGCAGAATGCTGCCGAAATCGTCCTGCTTCAGCGCGAGGTCCGCAAAGAACAGATGATGATTTACGATGATCAGGTCGGCTTCCTGCGCGCGCCGGTGCATGCCCGTCACAAAACAGGGATTAAACGACGGGCAATTCTTGCCCGTGCAGGTGTCCCTTCTCGCGTCCAGCCTCCCCCAAAGCTCCGAATCGTCCGGCAGGAACGTCAGCTCCGCGCGGTCGCCCGTCTCCGTCAATTTCGCCCAATCCTTGATCTGCCGAAAGGCGTCCAGCTCCTCCATGCCCTGCAATAGCGTTTGATCCTGCATATGATGGAGCTTCGAGATACACAGAAAATTGGCGCGCCCCTTCATCACCGCCACTTTCAGGTTCGGCGCAAAGTGTTTCTGCAGAAAAGGAATATCCTTCTGGTAGAGCTGTTCTTGCAGCGATTTCGTCGCCGTTGAAATCACCACGCGCCGTCCGCTGCAAATCGCCGGCAGCAGGTAGGCCAGTGTTTTGCCCGTGCCCGTGCCGGCCTCCACGATGGCGTGATGATGGGTTTCGAACGCATCGTGTACCAATTCCGCCATCTCCAGTTGCGCCGGCCGGTATTCGTAGTCGGAGCCGACCGCCGTGCGGTCAAAGCCCGCCAGCATGCACTTTTCGAGGAATCCTCCCGGGCCAAACACCTCCTGCATCGAAGGTTTCGCCGATTCCTTGGCGGCCGCCTCGGCGGCGCCTTCCGGCGCGCTTCCGGCTGCCGTGGGGTCATCCTCGATAGGAACATGCCCGCGCTCGGCTGTCATTGCCGCACGCTGGACCTTCGCTCCCACGGAATCCGCTGCCGAATTGGATGCGCGCTTCGCCAGAAATCCGCCTTTACTCTCACCTATCGAAACAGAGAGAGCAGTTACGATAACACACCCTTTCGCTTCACTCCGTCACCGGCCAGCCCGCACCCGGATGGACATTGTATCTCTCTTGATTCAGGGCATTTAAAAACTGAACAAGCGGGCTTCTTTTACAGTGCCCTCCCGCTCTCCCACTGCGTTACACTCGGCAGCGGAGATTTTGAGCGTTTTCCTTTCTAAGGGGGCGAGCGCAAACTAACTTGTTATGGGGTGCTACATGAATCGCAGCAAAGCTCTTTCGTTTCTTCCTGTTCTCCTATTGCTCGCCGCTTTGTCCCTGGCTGCCTGCAGCGGCCCCAAAGGACCCTGCATCGTCAACTGCGGCGGCACCGGAACGGCCACCGTGAGCCTCACTCTAGTCGCTGACACGCTCCCGCCGAATCCATCGATTCTTTCTTTCAAGGTCACTACCGGTGCCATCACGCTCACGCCCACCAGCGGCACAGCCCTGACTTTTCAACCCCCCTCACCTTTCGTCATCGACTTGATGCGTCTGCAATCCGATGCAGCTTTGCTCGGAAGCCTGACCAATGTGCCGTCCGGAAGCTATACCGTTCAGGTTTCTCTCTCCAGCCCGGAAATCACATTTTTGAATGACACGCCTTCAACCATCACTGCAAACGGCGTGCCGTGCCTGAGCAACCAGGTCTGCACTGCTACTTTCACGTCCGTTGGCACTCCCACGATCGGTTCATTCACACTCAACGCAACCTCGGGCGGCAAGCAAGGCATCGAGTTCGACTTCAACCTGAATAACGCCATCTCACTCTCGAGCGGAACTCTAGCAATCAATTTCAATCCCTCCTCTCCCAGCCCCGGGGTCCTCACGGCCTTCACTTTGCCACGGGCGAACGCCAATCTCGGGACAAATCAGCTCGAGCTCGCCGAGGATTTCACCGGCGTCGTGAGTATCAGCGGTAGCAACGTAACGATTACCTCGCCCACGCGTGGCACGTTGACTGCAACGAGCACCTCAAATTCGTTCTTTGACCCGAGCCCCGATGGCCTTATTTGTCCGACACCATCCACGATTTCCTGCGTCGTTGCCGGCCAGATCGCCAGCGTGGACGCTTTCCTCAAATCGGATGGCACCCTCGAACTAAAGGAATTCGAACCCCTGAATGCAACCCAGCAGGACTTCGTCGAAGGTACCGTCTACGCCGTCAACAGTCCTACCCAATTTGCCATCGCAGTCACGGATAAAGTTCAGCGCGCCACCAACTCCCTCATCGGCGGACTCAACACTGGGGATCTCCTCACCGTAAATATCACTACGCCCATTTCCAAAACCTTCCTCGTCGACACCAAAGGCCTCGCCGTACTTGCCGGCGACCTCGGCCTATTTCAAGGGCGGAGCGACACCAGCGCAGTACATCCCGGCCAGACCATCGCCGTTCATGTCACCGTGTTCGTTGCAGCGAATGGCACTACCATCGCGGCAGCGACCGCAGATACGGTTATCCTGCGCTGGTCGCGCCTCATCGCCACACCCACCACAGCCTCTGCCACCACCTTCAGCGTCAGCGCCGTTCCCTCGTACTTTAAGATTACGCCCGCGTCCGTTTTTCCAACCCAAGTCTTCTCAGGCACCCTTGGTGCTCAGGGCGTTACGAATCTCGATGGCATTACCACTGCGGCGAACGTGATCATCGGTGTGCCTGTGGGGCTTCGCGTTCTTTATTTGGAAAATACGACGAACTCCGCGCAGTTCCCATTTATGGCCGCGAAGATTCGGCAACATTAACTCGAAGCCGTAAGCGATGCCAAAAAAACAAACGGCTTGCGCGTTTGTTTTCCGGACCGCCCCGATTCATCCGGAGCGAGGGATCTCTTTTAATCAAGAAACAACTTCCGTCCTCCCTGCCCACTTTTTATCAGGGACAAAGTAGCGGTGCTTCGCGGGGAAGACGCCGGAACGGCTCTTGTTCTTTAGACTTAATACTAAAAACTAAGAACTGAAAACTCTTCTCATGCCGGCAGTGGCCCGCCCACCGTGGTGTTCGGCGGTATCGGCGGCGAGTACGGCACAGAAGGCATGCTCGGCGCAATCACCGGCTGGAAGCGCCGGTAAAGTGCCAGCGAAATCGCGCCGATACCCCAGAGAATCGCGGCAAACTTCACCCAGCCGCCCACGTGCGGAATCGTGGTGCACAGCCGCAAGATGATCAGCCCTACAGCCATTCGCCCGATCAGCGGCCAAAGCTCGCTCGTCCGGCCCATCAACCATTGCCCGATCACCGCGCCCACGATGACCTGCGCGAAATAGAGCGAGGCATACCAGAGGAAGAACGTCGAGACACCGATGAACAGGCCCACCACCGTGACGCAGGCAATGCACGCTGCGATGGGCACTCCAAACAGCACCAGCACGCCCAACCCCGCGCTCGCGCCGTAATGTTCCGCCGATTTCACCGCATCCTGCGAAAACTTCGGCATCAACGCGATCAACACCAGCCCAAACAAAATAAACGCCGCCGCCCAGATCACTTGCCAAACGTAGTAGCCGCCCTCCCGGTAGTGCTGCTTCTTCTCCATCTGCTTGAACTCCACCGGCGAAGCCAGCTTCGCTCCCGGCGAAACAGTCGCCGGCCGGTCGCCCTCAAAGTGAATCGGTCCGTCCACCTGCGCACCCGATCCGATAATCATCGTGTGCCCTTTTTGCCGGATGCCGCCGCCCACGCCGCCGTTGACGTTCACTTCATCCCCAAAAAAGAGAATGTCTCGGCCCAGGCGCCCGTCAATCGCCAGCGTGCCCCCAAACATTGTGATTCCGCCGCCGACTTTTCCCGTCGCATCCACCGTCACGGCATCGCCGAACCAGGTAATGTTTTTCCCAAGCGTCCCGGAGATGACCGCGGTGTTCCCGGCGGAGCGTATATTGCCGTCAACCGTCCCGCGAATCCGCAAGTACCGCCCCGCGCTGATCACGTCTCCGCTCACGTGCCCGTCGATATCAATATCTTTCCCCACGGCAAAAACATCGCCCTCCACCGTGCCCTCCACGCGCACCCGCTCGCCCGAGAGGTAAACATCCCCCTTGATCGTTTCATCCTTGCTCACCGTAGGGTTTTGTCCTCCGCGATGCTCTGTCGCCGAAGCAGGCGCCGGCATCGCCAGCACCGTGCAGAACCCCGCGAAGACCAGCGCCAGCGCCGAACCGCGCCGGATCCGCCGACGGAAGAACATTGCTCCCAGTCCTGCGAGCGTCACCATCGCCAGCACCTCGAGGAGTGTGATCATGGATTGCCATCCTTTCCACATCAGGCCCTGATACATCACCAGCCCCAGCAGATTCGATCCGCCGAATCCCGCTTTTTCCAATTGCACCTGCCAGGGCTGGATATATGTCGTATAAAGTGCGTAGGCGCCCGTCGCCGCCAGTCCGAAAGCCACTCCCCAAATCCATTGCATCGACTTGCGCGCGCGTTCCTGAAATTGCGCCAGCCGCGAAGGCAGCGGTTCGTCTTCTTCCAGCATCGCCCGCGTCAGCAGCCGCGATTCCCGTTCCATAGCGCGGAGCAGCGTGCGGCAGGAGTCGCATTCCTGTGTGTGCGCGGAAACTTCCAGCCCGCGCGCGCGATCCAGTTGCCGCTCGATGTACAGCAGGAGCGTCATTTCGTCCAGATGCTTCATCTTCTCTTCCGGCGTGTTGCTCATGAAGCCCCCCCCGCCGCCAGCGCCGCGTTGCCTTCCAGCGCTTGCCGCAGCTCGTGCCGGGCACGCAGCAGCACCACGCCCACAAAGGCGCGCCGCACTCCCAGCGCATCCGCAATTTCGTCGTAGCTCATGTCCGAGTAATAGCGCATCACCAGCGCCATCCGTGCTCGCCCGCCCAGTTTGTCCAGCGCCTTGCGCACTTCTGCGCTGGTGCGCTGCTCGATCAGCCGTTCCAGCTGGCCGGGGTCCGGATGCTCCAGCGGCAGGTTTTCCAAATCGTCCGTTTCCTTGTCTTGACGAATCTTGCGCCGCCGCAGCATATCCCAGCAGTGGTTCGCCGCCACCTTGTAAAGCCAAGCGGAGAACGACCTGGTCGCGTCGTACTGCACCAGCTTGACCTTCAGTTTCATGAAAATTTCCATCGTAGCGTCTTCGGCATCTTCCCGCGTCGGCAAGGCACGCCTGCAGAACCGGAATATGGCGGGCGCGTAATCCCGGTAAAGCTCGCCCCAAGCCTCGGCGTCGCCCGCCCTGGCACGGGCAATCGCCTCCGTCGGTTCGGTTATTCCCGGCGCGTTCATCCGGCCTGGTCTCGGCGTTCCCATAGACTAGTACGCGCGGGGACCTGCAAATATTACACATTGCAAATCCCGTCCCGCTACCGCTCCAGCTCCTAAACTACTTGTATTCCAGCCTTTAGGCGTGCTGCTCAACGCCCCGACGCTGCGATCTATGCCTCCGCACCCTGTTCCAGCAATATTGCTGCAGGATCAACCCCCCTAACGACTCTGTCCGGCACTCACCGTGAACTGGCTGATCGGGTTGACGGCTCACGCCTTGTGCGCAGCACTCTATCAGAAATGAAGGGCAAGGCTAGGCCTCTACCCCACACCTTTAGTCGCTCCTCTCGGCTTCGCTTACTCACTTCCTTCGAGAAGTTCTTCTCAATCTGAAACAAGGCGTTGAGACGGTTCTGGCTCGGGGTGGGGGTTCCCCTGCAAATCAACGTCCACGATCGCACTCCTTCCAAGGAACAAGTCCAAACAATCCAACAAATTAACCATGACGTTGCGCCACTATTGTCGAACTCGAAAACGCTCTTCAAACAAGTTGCGCCATGGGCCGCCGTGTGCAACATAAAGCACTGGGAGTTGTTTGCTCCAGGGGTGCTCGCACCGAATTCAAGTCTTGACCGGCCTTTGCGAAGGTGAAAACGTGACCAGACTCCATCCTTACAGAAAGATATGCGGCCTTCTGGTCATGCTCTCTTGCATGACGGCTGGCTACGCACAGGATGCCGCCCGCAAAATTGTCAAGAAAGTGCCAGTGCAATACCCCCTGGTCCTCAAAATGAAAGGCATCGGTGGGACCGTTCGCCTGAAGGTTTTCATCAAGCCGGACGGATCCGTCAGGGATACGGAAGTCCTCGGCGGCAGCGCGATTCTGGCTGAAAGCGCCCAAAAATCAGTCAGTCAATGGAAGTTTTCTCCGGGCAACTCCGAAACAATCATGGAAATCTCCGTGGTCTTCGACCCAGCGGCCAAATCTGAAAACTAGATTCCGCCGCAGAAGATTGGCTTGGCTGGCGCTCTTCGGCCTTCAACCACTGCCTGATGGCCCAGGGCTCTTTTCCTTAGTGAACACGAAGAGTCAGCAGCCACCCCTCAGTGTTCAGGCGCATAGAAATAGTAATCGGCCGAGTAGGCGCTCCTCGACTCTTTGCCGTTCGCGGACGCATCGCACGTATTCGCATTCGGTGGCAGGCCACCCTCGGTATGGATTCGCTGGATGCTCGTGACACGGCTGAGAATCCCTTCACCCGAGCGACTTGCCGCCGCCAGCAGCAGCCATGGGATTGCCTCCGGCTTTGGCGCGTCTTGCTTGGCAATCACTTTGCCGCTTACTTCACTTCCGTCGACATGCTTCCAGGTTGGCCCTGCAAAATGATGCACAATCTTCTTTCCTGTCGCGTCCGTCAGATCTGCTTCTGGAGCCTTGAACACCCAGCCAAACTTTTGGTCTGCTCCGGCTTGGCAAACATAGATTTGCATTCCGGTTGCGTGTGCCGCCAGAATCACTTCCTCGTCTGCTGGCGCTTTCAAACTTTCCGGCACTTCCGGCCGCCCTGGTCTTTGACCCTGCGCGGCAAGCAACATTCCGATCGCACCTGCCAACGGCATCCGTCTGTTCATCTTCGCCCCCTACGGAGTGTATACAATACGCGCCACCACTTTGCCAGCAAGAGAAGAGTGGTCGAACACTGCGTGGTGCGAAACGGGAATGGAATCCGAAGCGCAGGTTAACTAGCGCCGATGCGATTGATTTCTTTTTGGATCGCAAGTTTGCCGAGACTGGAAAGAGGCAGGCTGAGGAACAGGCTGATCCGTCGTTCGAGAATCAGGTACGCATCACGAAAAGCACGTTCGATTTGCTCTGGCGTACCTTTTGCCAGAGCGGGATCAGGAACGCCCCAATGTGCGGTCATGGGCTGGCCGGGCCAGACGGGACACATTTCCTGGGCCGCGTTGTCGCAGACGGTAAACACAAAATTCATCTTTGGCGCTCCAGGCTTTGCGAACTCCTCCCAGCTCTTGCTCCGCAATATCTCGGTAGGCAGGCGTGCCAGGCCAACGAGCTTCAGCGCCTCGGGACGCACAACTCCCGACGGGTGACTTCCCGCACTGTAGGCTGTGAAAAGAGGTCTGCCCTGTGCGTTTAGAATTGCTTCGGCCATGATGGAACGAACCGAATTTCCCGTGCACAGGAATAGAACGTTGTAGTGCGCTTGCATGCCCGTCATGCTTTAGCCCAAATGGCCGGATCCCGGCCTTCAGTTGCAACACGACGGAGCGCAACAGGCTTCTATCGTCTTCGCGGACTTTGACTTTGTCGCCCGCACGAAGGCGCTCATGAATTTTCCATCGACTTGCGGTGCAAGCGCGTCCACATCGAGGCCCTTTTCGGAGAGAAACTCGCGCGCGTCCGCAACTAGGTAGATTCGTGTCGGCTCAATCTCCACCTGTTCGAATCCCGCGGATACCAGCTTGTCTCGATATTCACCTTCCTCCAGGGCTCCGGCCACGCAACCCACCCAGAGAAGTATGTTTTGGCGGATTTGTGCATCCATTTCGCCGCGTGTCACGACGTCGGAAACGGCCAGCCGCCCGCCAGGCTTTAGTACGCGAAAAGCCTCTCGTAATACACGGTCTTTATCGGCGGAAAGGTTGATCACGCAATTCGAAATGATTACGTCAACCGAATTGTCAGGCAGGGGAATATGCTCGATCTCCCCCTTTAAGAACTCGACGTTGTCGGCTCCGGCCTTGCGCTTGTTCTCGTTCGCGAGTGCCAGCATCTCATCCGTCATATCCAGGCCGTAGGCCTTGCCTGTCGGCCCAACACGCTTGGCGGAAAGTAAAACATCGATACCGCCGCCGGAACCCAGATCGAGAACAATTTCTCCGGGATTTAATCTCGCCAGGGCGGTCGGATTTCCACACCCGAGCGAAGCTTGCAGCGCTTCTCCGGGAACTTGTTCCATTTGCGTGGCATCGTAGAGATTGGAAGTGATCGGATCGCAAGCCGACCCGCTTGCGTCCGCTGTTCCGCAACAACTGCCGCTCTTACCGCGCAGAGCCGCCTGCCCGTATTTTTCCTTAACGATTTCCTTGATATCTGTGCGATCCATCTCGTCCTCCTACTTGCAGATTTCCACGATATCTTGCGGTTTGAGCGCTTTGTTCCGCGTGCAACACTCCGAATAGAGGAACTGCAGCAGTTCCTGGAGCGCTTGCGTGTTTGCCGTGTAGCGCAAAAATGTGCTCTCGCGTTGTACGTGCACGAGTTCTTCATTCTTGAGCTTGTCTAAATGGTGCGATAGCGTCGAATTAGGTATCTCCAATTCCCGCTGAACATCGCCAACCACCAATCCCTCGGGATGCGCCGACAAGAGCAACTGCATGATCCGCAGCCGCGGTTCCGTCCCCATCGCCGAGAACATATCGGCATACTTCGCCACCCGTTCCGCCCGTTTCTTGCTTGCGCCACTTTCCATATTTCTATATTTGCAGAAATATGGTTGCCTGTCAACCCAATTTTCCTCCTCGACTTTCTCTATAATTGTACTATACTTAACTCTATAGATAACTCCGTTTGGAGCGCGGGAGAGCTGGCCTGCCCTGTGCGAAGTCGCACGACGATTCTTTTTCGGCATCTAGTTCCCACCGCAGCTCACTTTGCTCAGATAACGGCATCTCTTTTAGAATCATGCATTTATGGATTGCAAATTTTGTAAGTCTTTTCTTTTGATATTCATACAAAATACCCGGGGGGTACCCCTCTACTTGCGCAACGCGGAATGCGCTACATTGGAAGATTGCGCAACAGAACCGAGCGCCCTTTGTTACGTGCGGTCCAGGAACTCATGGCAGATCTGCTCCCATCGCTCGTCATCGTCGGCCGGCCCAACGTGGGCAAGTCCACGCTCTTCAATCGCTTGACCGGCACGCGCCGCTCCATCGTCACCAATGAGCCGGGCATCACCCGTGACCGCATCTACGGCAAGGCGGAGTGGCGCGGCCGGGCGCTGGAAGTCGTTGATACCGGCGGCCTCGTCCCGGACGACAAGGCGCTGATCCCGCAGGAAATCCTGCGCCAGGCGCATGTGGCGATCAAAAAGGCGGCGATGCTCGTTCTGGTCGTGGACAGCCAGGCGGGCCTTACGCCCCTCGACGAAGAACTGGCGCGGCTGCTGCGCACCACCGGCAAACCGTTTGTGATCGCCGTCAACAAAGTCGACGCCATGTCGCAGGAATCGAACGCCGCCGTTTTCCATCGCATCGGCGTCCCTATCTTCCCGATCGCTGCCGAGCACGGCACAGGCGTCGACGATCTCCTCGACGCCGCGCTCGCGCAGGTCAGCGTCGTGGCATCCGTCGAGGAGGAAAAACAGCCCGACGTCATCGAAGTCGCCATCATCGGCAGGCCCAACGTCGGCAAATCCACGCTGCTGAACCGCATGGTCGGCGA
>Ga0137415_10002684_pt1 | contig 17633 bp, 15 predicted proteins | sample CZODoug3_1_1_16f_FD_183082 | JGI IMG/M metagenome (GOLD analysis project Ga0137415, IMG submission 183082) | Vadose zone soil fungal communities from Angelo Coast Range Reserve, California, USA - CZODoug3_1_1_16fungal (Hybrid Assembly) | ecosystem: Environmental > Terrestrial > Soil > Vadose...
GCTTGATCTCGGCCTGGCCAAGCCGCGTCCCCGGCGCGGCCACGCGGAAATGGCAGCCGAGCGCCAGCTCGAGGCCGCCGCCGAGCGCGGTGCCGTGCAGGGCGGCGACGACCGGCTTTCCGACGCTCTCGATCGCGGCGATCACGTCGCCGGTGGTCGGCGTCATCGGCGGCTTGCCGAATTCGCTGATGTCGGCGCCCGCCACGAAGGTGCGGCCCGCGCAGGCCAGCACCACCGCCTCGATGCCCGCGTCGGCCCTGGCCTCGGCGAACGCCGCGACCAGGGCGGCGCGCACGGCGTTCTTCAAGGCATTGACCGGCGGGTTGTCGATGGTGACGACCCCGATAGTGCCATCGCGGCGGTAGCTGACCAGATCGGACACGCGGGAGACTCCGGGGTGGTTGCGTCCAGCGGATCGTACGTCGTCGTAGCGGAAGTTCAACTGACGCGCTTCTGCTCCCTCTCCCCGCTCTTGCGGGGAGAGGGTAGGGGTGAGGGGCGGCCAAGCGCTCCGACCTCGCGGAGACGCCCCCTCACCCGACGTCCGCGCGCAAAGCGCGCCGATGTCGACCTCTCCCCGCATGCGGGGAGAGGTTGGCGCAGTGCTCGCTGCATCGGTTGACGGCGCGCGCGCGCCATGATGGGGTCGCGCCGCGCCACAAGGAGCACCACATGAAAGACCGCAAGACCAAGGGCATCGGGCTCGCCATCGTGGGGGCGGGCCGCGTCGGCCTGTTCCGGGGCGAGGTCGCGACCCGGCATCCGGCGGTCGAGTGGATCGGCATCGCGGAACGCAACCCCAACCGCGGCGGCTCGGTGGCGGCCAAGATCGGGGCCGATTTCGTCACCACCGACCACCGCGAGCTGCTGGCGCGGCCGGAGGCGACCTGCGTCATCATCGCGACCGACGAGCATCTCCATGTCGATCCCATCATGGCGGCGATCGAGAACGGCTTGCCGATGCTGATCGAGAAGCCGCTCGCAACCGACCTGGGCGAATCCGCCCGCGTGCTCGCCGCGATCCAGAGCGCCAAGCTCGACGCGGTCGTGGGCTACACCCAGCGCTTCCGCCGGCGCTGGCTCGCGGCAAAAGAGAAATGCGCGACCGGCGCGCTCGGGGACGTCACCATGGTGACGTCGCGCGCCTTCATGAACCGGCTGGTCGCGATCGACAACTACAAGCGCACCGACAAGCCCGAAACCATCTCGCCGATGGTGATCTCGGGCACGCACGCGCTCGACATCTGCATGTGGTGCCTGGAAGGCAAGCAGCAGGCGGAGGTCTATGCTCGCTCGATCGACAAGGTGCTGGGCCCGCTCTACCGGGGCATCGACGCGACCGCCGGCATGATCATGTTCGCGGACGGCACCATCCATCATCTCAATATCTCATGGGCGCTGCCGGTGACCTGGCCGGCGGCGGTCTACAGCCTGGAGGTCGGCATCGTCGGCACCACCGGGGTGCTCACCATCGACGACACCCATCGCGACATCGTGCTGGCGGTCTCGAAGGCGCAGCAGGAGGGCTATGCGCCGGACGAGAGCCGGCTGGTCGATTTCATGGGCAGCTATCCGCCCGGCGACATGGCGCTCGGCGAGCTGCGCGGCCCGATGGCGGACGAGACCGTGTCCTGGCTCAACCGCATGGCGCTCGGCATCCCGACCCAGGCCGCGACCGCCGCCGAGGCGCATAACCGGCTGATGCTCACCAAGGCGCTCGATCTCTCGGCCAAGCTCAAGCAGCCCGTGAAGCTGCCGCTCGAGCCGGCGATCGAGAAGGAGATGCTGCGCAAGGTGGCGTGATCGCGCCACACCTCTGGCGTCATCGCCCGCGCAAGCGGGCGATCCAGTATTCACCGATAGTGCTGCGGTTACTGGATGCCCCGCTTGCGCGGGGCATGACGGGAAAGTGTACGGACGATTAGGCCCGCGTCCCCAACGCCCTCACGCCCATCTCGGCCGCCACCTTGTCGAGCTGCGCCGCCAGCGCTTCCGGCAGCGGGATGCCGTCGCGCAGGCGCTCGGCACGGCATTGCCGCCGCCGCTCGCCGGGCAAGCGGATGGCGTCGAAGCCGGGCAGGCGTTTCGAGGCGTGCAGGTCGTCCATGTGGCGGTCGACCTCGGCCGTGAAGGTGTCGAGCGGGATGAAGCGCTTGATGTCGATGGCGCAGATGAAATGCCCGGTGTTGGTCTCGCTCGCGTCGTCGGCATTGAAGTCGACCACGTCGCGCCCGAAGGCCGCGCCGTTGAGGATGCCGCCCAAAATTCCCAGCATGATGGCGAGGCCGGCGCCCTTGTAGCCGCCGATCGGCAGCAGCACGCCTTCACTCGATCGCTTGGGATCGGTCAGCGGCTCGCCGGTCCTGGCGTCGACGAACCAGCCCTCCGGCATCGAGAGCCCCTGCATGGCGTATTTCTTGACCGTGCCGTAGGACACGACCGTGGTCGCCATGTCGAGCACCAGCGGGCCCGCGCCCGACGGCACGCCGATGCCGAGCGGATTGGTGCCGAGCAACAGCTCGGCGCCGCCCCACACCGCCATGTGGTTGGCGTTGGCGACCGCGGCGTAGAAACCGATCATGCCGTGATGCGTCGGCATCTCGGCATAGATGCCCGCCGTGCCGGCATGGTTCGACTTGCGCACCCCCACCCAGGAGACGCCGGCGTCGCGCGCGAGCGCGATCGCGGTCTCGGCGGCGCGGCTCATCACCAGATGGCCCATGCCGTTGTCGCCGTCGACCAGCGCGGTCGCGGGCGCGGTCTGCTTCACGCTGATGGTCGGCCGCGGATTGAAGCCGCCGGCCTTGAGCCGGCGGAGATAATGCGGCAGGCGGAAAATGCCGTGCGCATCGGCGCCGGTCAGATCGGCCTCGGTCATCAGCTCGGCGACGCGCGCGGCGTCCGCGGCCGGCAGGCCGGCGGCCCGCATCACCTCGTCGATGAAGGCGCGCGCGACGCCGGCCTGCACCGCTTGCATCAGCCTTCCCCGACCAGCTTCAGCGGAATGTTGTTGAGGATTTTCGTCTTGTCGGCCGGCGAGATCGACAGCGCCTTGACCTGACGGGCGCATTCGAGCGTGCCCATGTCGTAGGGATAATCGCTGCCGAGCACGACGCGGCCTGCCCCGACCATCTGGACCAGGCATTCGAGCTGCGGCCGGGCGTGCAGGATGGTGTCGTAATAGAGCGTGTCGAGCGCCTTCTCGGGCCCGTGGTCGCGCAGATGCACCTTGGGCTCGGGCCGCACCTGCCAGCCGTGCGCGAAGCGGCCCGCCTGCCACGGCGCCATGCCGCCGCCGTGCACGAAGAACCACTTGATGTTCGGATGGCGCTCGACCACGCCGCCGAACACCAGCGACGCGACCGCGATGGTGGAATCGAGCGGATTGCCGATCAGGTTGGTGAGGTAATAATTCTTCAGCCGGTCGGCAGCCGCGACCTGGGTCGGGTGCACCATGATCAGCGCTTTCAGCTCGTTCGCGACGGCCCAGACCGGCTCGAAGGACGGATCGTCGAGGTTGCGGTTGTTGATGTTGGAGCCGATCTGCGCGCCTTTCAGGCCAAAGGTCTTCATGGCGCGCTTGAGCTCGGCCGCGGCCTTGTCGGGCGCCTGCATCGGCAGGGTCGCGAGCCCGTAGAAGCGGCCCGGATGATCCTTGATGTGTCTGGCGATCTGATCGTTCTGCAGCGCCGCGACCGCGGCATTTTGCGACGCATCGGTATTGTAGAGAAAGGTCTGCGGCGTGTTCGAGAGCACGTGCATGTCGACTTCCGCGCTCGCCATGTCCTTGAAGCGCTGCTCCAGGTCCCAGGCGCCGCGCGGGAACGGCTTGTAGGCGATGCCGCCGATCTCGAATATCGCGAAGTCCTGATCGATCGGCTTGAAGCTCAAGCCCAGCGACGGCGCCTCCTTGGCGATCATCTGCATGGTGTCTTCATTGAGAATATGGGCGTGGACGTCGATGGTCTTGGGCATGTGGTTCCTCCGAAGGGGCGTAGTCATATCCGGTGAGGGAGCCGGGTGAAAGGGCGGCGCGCGCTGTCTATCGCCCCTCCTCCGCGCCTGTCCGCCGAAGCGCGTAGCGCGAAGGCGGATGCGGGGAAGGGTTGGAGTGGCGGCGCCGCGTGCTCATGCATGCGTGGCTTCCCCCTCCCCGCCCTCCCCCGCAAGCCGGGAGGGAGCGCAGGCGCCGTCGCGGGCTGCCTATCTCTCAGGTGCGAAAACTTGTATCTCGTGGGCCGAAGCGAAAACGCACACGAGGGTTCGGGGGAATGACCAAGAGCGTCTCAAAGACCAAAACCACCGCGGCAAAAAAACCGGCCGCCAAGAAAGGCTCCTACGCCGCGCGCCGCTGGCAGTCCGACATCATCGTCGATCTCATCAAGCAGTTCGGATTCCCCTATATCGCGCTCAATCCGGGCGCGAGCTATCGCGGGTTGCACGACTCGCTGGTGAATTACGGCGGCAACCAGCCGCCGATGCTGCTGTGCCAGCACGAGAAGATCGCGGTGCAGATCGCGCATGGCTACGCCAAGGTGACCGGCAAGCCGATGATCGCCATCGTGCATGACGTGGTCGGCATGCTGCACGCCACCATGGGCATCTATTACGCCTATATCGACCGCGCGCCGATCTTCGTCATCGGGGCGACCGGCCCGATGGACGAGAGCCGGCGCCGGCCTTTCATCGACTGGATCCACACCGCCAACGTGCAGGGCGAGCAGGTCCGCCATTATGTGAAATGGGACTACCAGCCCGGCAGCATCGAGGGCGTGCCGGACTCCTTCGCGCGCGCCTATGCCGCCATGATGACCGAGCCGCAGGGCCCGATCTACATGTGCTACGACGCCTGGCTGCAGGAGCAGCCGCTCACCAAAAGTATCGCGCTGCCGGAGCGCGGCGACGCCAAGGTGCCGGTGCCGATGGCGGCCGACCGTGCGGCGCTCGAGCAGGTCGCCGACCGGCTGCTGGCGGCGCGCTTTCCGGTGCTGCTGGCGGAATACACCGGGCGTGCGCCTAACGGCTTCGCCGACCTGGTGAAGCTCGCCGAGACCGTCGGGGCGGCGGTCTACGACACCAACGGCCGGCTGAATTTTCCCAACCGCCATCCGCTCAATGTCAGCATGGACCGCAGCGTGTTCGGCGAGGCCGACCTGATCCTGAGCCTCGACACCCGCGACTGGGAGAAGCCGACCCACAAGATCGAGCGCACCGAGCGCACGGTCGCGCCGCTCTATCCCGACGACTGCGAGATGATCGAGATCGGCTTCGGCGATATCGGCTTGAGCAAATGGTCGATGGATTATACCCGCATGCCGAATTGCAGCCTGCGGGTGCTCGGCGACACCGCGACCGCGATTCCCCAATTGACGCGCCTGTGCGCGGCGCGCGTGGCCAAGAGCCGCGATCTTGGCGACAAGATCGCCAAGCGCGCGGCGGGCGTGAAGGCGCGCCACGACGGGCTGTTCAGCAAATGGGAGCGCGAGTCGCTCACCGACTGGGACGCCTCGCCGATCACCCTGCCGCGGCTCGCGCACGAGATGTGGGGCGTGATCAAGCACGAGGACTGGGTGCTGACCGCCTGCACGCTGCAGGACTGGGTGCTCAAGCTGTGGGACTTCGACAAGCCCTATCGCCACGCCGGACGCGCGCTCGGCACCGGCACCCAGATCGGCGTGTCGCTCGGCGTCGCGCTCGCCCATCGCGGCACCGGGCGGCTGGTGATCGACATCCAGCCCGACGGCGACCTGATGTTCGACGCCGGCGCCCTGTGGACCGCGGCGAAGAACAACATTCCGCTGCTGATCGTGATGTTCAACAACCGCGCCTATTACAACGACTGGGAACACCAGATCCACGTCGCCGAGATGCGCGAGACGCCGGTCGAGCGCGCCTATATCGGCCAGGACATCGCCGGGCCCGAGCCCGATTTCGCCGCGCTGGCGAAATCCTGCGGCTGGTACGCCGAAGGCCCGATCACCGATCCGGCCGAGATCGCGGGCGCGCTCCGGCGCGCCATCGCCAAGGTGAAGGCCGGCCAGCCCGCGCTGGTGGACACGATCCTGCGGCCGCGGTGAGGCGAAATCTTCTCTACGCGCTGTTTTGTCCCGTCTTCGCGCCGATGCCGTCGTGCAAGTCCTCTTCGGCGCGCGAGCGATCCTCGCCTGCGGCATCCTTTTTGCCGCGCGGCCGGAGGAATGTGCTTCGAAGCGTGTCGCGCGTTTGATCATATGTCAGCTTCACCGCCACAGCGATCACCGGGATGAGCCATGGCGAGAGGCTGAGCACGGCGGTGGAAGCCCTATCCCCAACGAACAGTGCACTCATCGCTTCCTTCCCATGTGAGACCAGGTGTCCGCTCCGGGAATCAAGCCGCGTTCAGCGGACCTCGATGTCGTAGCTGAAGCGGCCGACGAACCCCTGCCTGAAGTCGATCTCCAGCGCCGCATGATCGGCGCCGACAAATTCCTTGTTGGATTTGTAGAAAATCCCGACCGAGATCGCCCGTTTGCCGTTGCACACCGCGCGGATGTCGCCGGGCGGGCGCTCGACCGCGGCAATGATCGCATCGAACCGGACGACACCGTTGGCCGGCGGCGTGACGACGCGGACGTCGGGACGCACCACGGCGCTGCAGTCCGAGGCCAGCGTGTTGAACACCGCCATCAACATCTCGTTTCCGGTGAAGACGTTGCGCCGGAACGGCGTGTGCGTTTCCGCGGCGGCTTTGGGCTTCGCTTCGGTGGCCGGGTTCTCTTGCGACCTGGCCTCGGCCGCAATGAGGGTCAGCAGCGCGCCCGCGGCTGCCCCCGCCATGATCGATTTGCCAAGACGACCCATCGTGAGTCTCCTTTTTTGGTTGCCTGCGCGCGACCGTGACACGGGCGGCGTCAAGCCGGCGTCAGCCTCGGGTCAAAGGAATTCCTTAGCGTTTGGAAGCACTTAATCGTCGCCGGGCGGGGCCCGACAGCCGTCAAGGCTCCGCAGCCGGTTGCTCCCGGGCCGCCGGCGTGGAAATATCGCGGCCGAGAGCGGATCAAGCCGTCAAGGCTTTGGACCGATGCCCAAATCGAGCCCGATAACGCTGCACCTGCTCGGCGCGTTCACCATCGAGGTGAGCGCGGAACGCCCGGCCGCGCCCGTGATCAGATCGCGCAAGGCCCGCGCGTTGCTCGCCTATCTGGCGATGAAGCCCGACGGACGCGCCGGCCGCGAGGAGCTGGCGACGCTGCTGTGGGGCGACACGCCGGACGCGCAGGCGCGCCACAGCCTGCGCCAGTGCCTGCTGTCGCTGCGCCAGGATCTGCACGTGGCGCCCGACCTTTTCGACATGGGTCGCGAGACGATCGGGCTGGGTGCGCAAAGCCTCGCGGTGGACGCGCGCGAGCTCCTGTCGGTCGCCGCGTCGATCGACCCGGACGAGCTTGCGCGCGCGGCCGGGCTGTGGCGCGGCGCCTTCCTGTGCGATCTCGCGCTCGACATCGAGGAGTTCGACGCGTGGCGCCAGCGCGAGCAGGAGCGCCTTGCCGGCGCGGCCGCGCGTGTCTTCGAGACGCTGTGCATAAACGCAGACGCGAGCCGCGATGGCGAGCGCGCCGTCGACGCCGCCGAACGGCTGGTGGCGCTCGATCCGACGCGCGAGGACCGCCAGCGCACGGCGCTGAAAATCTGCGCGCGCTATCGCGGCCGCGACGCCGCGCTCGAGCGCGCCCGCCAGCTCACGAGCCTGCTGCGCGACGAGCTCGCGGTGTCGCCCGACGCCGCGACGCGCGCCCTCGTCGAATCGATCCGCAACGGCGAGATCGGCCCGGCACCGACGCCGCTCGCGGGACCCGAAGCCGCGCCGCCGCCCAGCCTGCCGGGCAAGGCGATATCTCCGGCGACGGCAAGCCAAGGTGCGCCGGCCGTCGTCGCGGCGCCCGCACCGACGCCGACACCGACGGCCCGTTGGCGCCGCCCCGCGATGGCGGCGGCGCTGGTTTCCGCCGTTTCGATCGGCGCGGTCGCGATGCTCGGGCTTGCGACCGGTTCGCCACACGGGCTCTGGTCGACGCTCAAGCCCAGGACACCGCCCGGCGTCGCGAGCGCCGTCGTGCTGCCCTTCGCGGTCGACGCGCCGCGCGGCCCGGACGATCAGGCCTTCGCCCGGCTGCTCACCCATGACCTGACCGGCCACCTGGCGCGCTACGGCGACTTGCGCATCGTGTCCGACCGCACCGCCGACCTCTATGCCGACCGCCAGGTCGACGTCGCCGCGGTCGGCGCCGAGCTCGGCGTCGCCTATGCGGTCGTCGGCCGCGTTCAGCGGACCGACGGCGGGCTGCGCGCCCATGTCCAATTGGTCGACACCGCGTCGCGGATGACCCTGTGGTCCGATCATGTGCAGCGCGAGCCGGGCGATACGGCGCAGCTCGCCGACGAGCTCGCGCGCGGATTCACCCACGCGCTGGTGATCAACATGGTCTACGCGCTGACGCAGCGCCTGCAACGCGAGCCGGGCCAGACGCCCACGATTGCCGATTCGCTGCTGCAGGCCCGTGGCGCCGAGATCCGCGGCTATCGGCGCGAGAGCGTGGTGCAGGCGCTCGCGCTCTACGAGGACGTCCTGCGGCGCGCGCCGCGCAACGCCATTGCCAAGCTCGGCGTCGCGCGGATGAACATCATCGGGGCGATGAACTTCATCGATCTCGACACGCCGCCCGATCTCAAGCGCGCCGAGACCCTGCTGGCCGAGGTGCTGGAGCGATTCCCGAACTGGGCCACCGCGCATTACACGCTCGGCCTGCTGCAGAAATACCGGCGCCAATTCGACGCGAGCCTGCGGTCCTTTCAACGCAGCCTCGAGCTCAACCCGAGCTACCTGCATGCCCGCGGCCAGGTCGGCGCCCTGCTCACCCGCATGGGACAGCCCGAGAAGGGACTCGACATGGTCCGGGAGACGATCCGCCTCGCGACCCCGAACGATGCGGCATTGGGATTCTTCTATCTGTTCGCCGCCGAGGCGGAGCTGGAGCTCGGCCACGCCCCGGCAGCGCTCGATTGGCTCCAACGTGCCAACACCTTCATGCCGGGCTCGCCGCTCGTCCAGGCGTGGCTCGCCTCGGTCTACACGACCATGGGCGACCAACCGAACGCCGCGAAATACATCGCTGCCTTGAAGCAGTTGGCCCCCGCCGGCGCGGAGCGCTACGCCAGCCGCAAATTCGGCCCCATCCCCCCCAACGGCTGGCCGCGCACGCGCATCCTCGAAGGGCTGCGCCTGGCGCTTGCGGCGAATTGATCGGGATTCGGCTGCGCAAAAACAGATTCGCCCTATAGGCATTGGCTTCATAGCCCGAGGCTATGAGCCGGCCGGCGTGAAATTTTTGCGCCCGTCGGCCTTCATTCGATTGCGTCGTCGATCGCTTCCGACAATATATCGTCCATGCATGAAGGCTCATCCGCGCTGGCGCTGGTGCTCGGCGGCGATCCGGCGCTCTACGCGATCGTGGCGCTCTCGCTCGTCGTGAGCGTTTCCGCAACGTTGCTGGCCGCCGTGGTCGGGTTGCCGCTCGGCGCGCTGCTGGCGCTGGTGCGGTTTCCCGGACGGACATTCATCGTGGTGATCGTCAATGCGTTCATGGGGCTGCCGCCGGTGGTGGTCGGGCTCGCGGTCTATCTGCTGCTGTCGCGCTCGGGACCGCTCGGAACGCTCGGGCTGCTGTTCACCCCGAAGGCCATGGTGATCGCCCAGGCGCTGCTGGTCATGCCCATCCTGGCGGCGCTGACCCGGCAGACGATCGAGGATCTGTGGGCCGAGTATCGCGACGAGCTCACCGCCATGCGGATCGGGCCGCTCGGCCGCGTCATGACGCTGTTGTGGGACGCGCGCTTCAGCCTCACCACCACCATGCTGGCCGGCTTCGGCCGCGCCGCCGCCGAGGTCGGCACCGTGATGATCGTCGGGGGCAATATCGACGGCCTCACCCGCACCATGACGACCGCGATCGCGCTCGAGACGTCGAAGGGCGATCTGCCGCTCGCGTTGGGGCTCGGCTTCATCCTTATTGTTCTGATCGTGCTGGTCAACGCCGCCGCCTGGGGCGTGCGCCGGGCCGGCGAGATTCGCGCGGGCTGAGCATGCGACCGCCCGTCAGCGATCTGCCGCTCGTGTTCGATGGTGTGTCGGCGCTGGCGCGCGACGTGACTCTGGTCCGGGGCGTCTCGCTGCAGGTCGACGCCGGCGCCCCGACCGTGCTGGTCGGCCCGAACGGCGCCGGCAAGAGCACGCTGATCCGGCTCGCCATGGGGCTGGTGGCGCCGACATCCGGCCGCATCACCTGGGGCGGCCGCGCGGAGACCGATGGCCAGCGCCGCGCCATGGTGTTCCAGCGCCCCGTGATGCTGCGCCGCTCGGTCGCCGGAAATATCGGCTACGCGCTTCATGCGGGGGGGATCGCGCGGGCCGCCCGCCGGGAGCGCGTTGCCGACCTCCTGGCCCAGGCGGGCCTCGCGCATCTCGCCGGCCGGCCCGCCCGACGGCTGTCGGGCGGCGAGCAGCAGCGTCTCGCGCTCGCCCGCGCGCTCGCCCGCGACCCCGAGGTGTTGTTCCTGGACGAGCCGACCGCGAGCCTCGATCCAGCCGCCACCAAGGCGGTCGAGGATATCTTGCGCGCCATCGCGCAATCCGGCGTCAAGCTCGTGATGGCGACGCACGACCTCGGACAGGCGCGCCGGCTCGCCGGCGAGATCGTGTTCATGCTGCGCGGGAGCGTGCGCGAGCAATCGGGCGCCGAGCGCTTCTTCACCGCGCCCGCAACCCCGGAGGGCGCCGCCTTCATCCGCGGCGATCTCGTCATCTGATGTCACGGAGGCAATCCATGCAGACCCGCCGATTGCTTCTCGTCGCCGCGCTCGCGGCCGCCTTGTGGGCTCCAGCGCTGGCGCAGGAAAAATCGATCGTCGTGGCCTCCACCACCTCGACCGAGGACTCCGGCCTGTTCGGCCACATCCTGCCGATCTTCCGGCAGGCGACCGGCATCGACGTGAAGGTGATCGCGCAGGGCACCGGCCAGGCGCTCGACACCGCGCGCCGCGGCGACGCCGACGTCGCCTTCGTGCATGCGCGCGCCGCGGAGGAGAAATTCGTGCAGGAAGGCGCCGGCGTGAAACGCTTTCCGGTGATGTATAACGACTTCGTGCTGATCGGCCCCAAGAGCGACCCCGCCGGCATCAAAGGCAGCAAGGACATCGTGGCGGCGCTGAAGGCCGTCCAGGCGAAAGGCGCGCCCTTCGTGTCGCGCGGCGACCGCTCCGGCACCCACCAGGCCGAGCTCGCGCTGTGGAAGCTGGCCGGCATCGATATCGCGGCCCAGAAGGGCCCGTGGTACCGCGACGTCGGCCAGGGCATGGGAGCGGCCCTCAATACCGCGTCGGCCATGAATGCCTATGTGCTGGCGGACCGCGGCACCTGGATCTCGTTCAAGAACCGCGGCGACTTGGCGATCGCGGTCGAGGGCGACGCCAAGCTGTTCAACCAATACGGCGTCATCCTGGTCAATCCCGCCAGGCATCCGCACGTCAAGGCGGCGCTCGGCCAGGCTTTCATCGACTGGCTGATATCGCGCCCGGGTCAGAAGGCGATCGCCGACTACAAGATCGACGGCCAGCAGCTGTTCTTCCCCAACGCCGACAGGCCGGGAGCATGAGCGCGCGGTCGGCCGCGCTGCGAGCACTCCTTGTCCTTGTTGCCATCGTGCCGTCATGGATGCCCACAATGGCCGACGCCGCCGATCCGATCCTGCTGCATGCCGCCGGCAGCCTGCGTGGCGCGCTCAACGAGATCGCCGCGGCTTACGAGAAATCGTCGGGCATCCGGGTCACGGCGAAATACGGCGCCTCCGGCCTCCTGCGCGACGAGATCGCGCGCGGCGAGAAGGCCGAGGTCTTCGCCTCGGCCAACATGGAGCATCCGCAGGCGCTCGCCAAAGCCGGCAAGAGCGGACCCGTGGTGCTGTTCGCGCGCAACCAGCTTTGCGCGCTGGTGCGGCCGGGGCTGACGGTCGCGCCCGCGAGTCTGCTCGACCGGATGCTCGCGTCCGATGTGAAGCTCGGCACCTCGACGCCGAAAGCCGATCCATCGGGCGATTACGCCTGGGAGGTGTTTCGCAAGGCGGATGCCCAGCGGCCGGGCGCCTACACGAAGCTTACCAAGAAAGCCTTGCAGCTCACGGGCGGCCCGCCGGGCGAGACGCCTTCCTCCGACCGCAACCTTTACGGCACGCTGGTGGCGCAAGGACGGGCCGACATCTTCCTCACCTATTGCACCAATGCGCTGGTGGCAGTGCGGGAGAATCCGGGCGAGCGCATGGTGGCGCTCCCGGAGCCGCTGGCGATCGGGGCCGATTATGGGCTGACCGTGATGGTCACGGCCTCGCCGGCCGCCTACCGCTTCGCCATGTTCATTCTGTCTCCCGACGCGCAACGCATCCTGGCAAACCACGGCTTCACGGCGCCGGGTTTGCTGCGCTAGAGGCACGCGTCATTGCGAGCGAAGCGAAGCAATCCCTGCGGCACGAGATTGCTTCGGCGACCTTCGGCCGCCTCGCAATGACGGACGGTGATTATTTCCGCATCGCCTTCTCTTTCCAGCCGTCCCAGGCACGGCCCTCTTCGCCGGGATTCTTGTCGCGCAACGCGCCCTCTTCGGCCGACACATAATTGATCGGCCCGCCGAGCCCGAGCGCGATCGTCTGCAGGCGCGCGTTCACCTCGGTGTAGACCGCGCGGATCGTGGCGCGTTTCACGTTCGGCCCGACCACCACATTGCCATGCCCGCGCATCAGCGCGACCGGCTTGTCGCCGAGCGTCGTTGCAAGCGCCTTGGCGAGCGCGCCGTTGCGCACCAGCATGTTGGTCATCCCGCCGGCATCGCGGATCTCGAACACCGGGACCCCGACCGCCAGGAAGGCGGCGGTGTGGAACACCGGCCGCATCGGCACGTTGGTGACGCCGAACGGGATCACGCCGGGCGAATGGCTGTGGATCACCGCGTTGACGTCCGGCCGCGCCTTGTAGATTTCGCCATGGATGAAGCGTTCCAGGAACATGCCGCGGCCGCGCTGGTCGACCGGGTTGGAGTCGAGGTCGAACTCCATGATGTCGTCGGCCGATACGTTCGCCGGCGACATGGCGCGCGAGATCACGTAGCGGTCCGGGTTGCCGGGATGGCGGACACTGACATGGCCATAGGCGTCGAGCACCCCCTGGTCGGCGAGGATGCGATTGGCCGCGACGAGATCCTCGATCACGCCCGCGCCGAGCGGGCCGCCCGAGGCAGGGGATTGCGCCGAGGCGGCGGTCGGACCGGCGGCGAGCCAGAGCAACGCGACGGCCGCCATCCGCACGACATGCATATCGATCCTCCCTTTCCTGATGTCTGGCGCAAGCATAACGCATCGTCAGAGCAGCGCCATGCCACAGTCAACCCGCCGCATCGCCGCTTTACCTCGCCCGCGCAATCTGGTCATGTGGCGCCGCCGCAACCCGAGGACATGGAATGAGACTGGGTTATTTCACCATGCCGGTGCATCCGCTGCACCGGAACTGGACGGAGACGCTCAAGCAGGACCGCGAGGCCATCATCCTGGCCGACAAGCTGGGCTTCAGCAGCGCCTTCGTGGGAGAGCACCTGACCGACCGCTGCGAGAATGTCACCAACAGCATGACGTTCCTGGCGACCCTGATTCCGGCCACCACGCAGATCAAGCTCGCCACCGGCACCGCCAACCTGGCGCAGAAGCACCCGGTCCTGATCGCCAGCCAGGCCGCCATGTTCGATCATCTGGCGGAGGGCCGCTTCATCCTCGGGGTCAGCCCGGGCGCGCTCACCTCCGACGCCGAAGCGCTCGGCATCCTCGACCAGGACCGCAACCAGATCTTCGCCGAGGCGATCGACGTGATCCTGGCGATCTGGGAGGGCGAGCCGCCCTACAATATCGACCTGCCCAACAACCGCTTCAAAGTATCGACCGCCAAGACGAGCGCGCTCCATCTCGGCGTCGGCTACATGGGCAAGCCCTACCAGAAGCCGCGGCCGGAAATCTGCGGCACCGTGCTGGCGCCCTTCTCGCCGGGCGTGGTGCAGATGGGCAAGCGCGACTTCCATCCGCTGTCGGCGAATTTTCTGCTGGCGCAGCATCTCAAGTCGCATTGGGCGAACTACTGCAAGGGCAAGGCCGAGGTCGGGGTCGAGCCGAGGACCGGGGACTGGCGGGTCGCCCGCACGATCTTCGTCAACGACGACGACAAGGTCGCCGAACGCTACGGCCGCGGCGACGAGGCGAGCCCCTATCGGTTCTATTACAGCCAGATGCACGCCAAGCTGATCCGCAGCAAGCGCCTGTTCGTGTTCAAGTCCCACAAGGAGCAGCCCGACGAAGAGATCACGCAGGACTTCATCATGGACAACCTCGTGATCTGCGGCTCGGTGAACAAGGTGGTCGACGGCATCCTGGCGCTGCACGAGCAGATCGGCGACTTCGGCGAGCTCGTCTATGGCGGCATGGACTGGGTCGACCCGGCGCTCGCGCGGCGCTCGATGCAGCTCCTCGCCGAGGAAGTCATGCCGCGCGTCAACGCGGCGATCGGCAAGAAATCGGCGGCGGCGTGAGGATCTTTGCTGATCCCACCGCCGTCATCGCCCGCGAAAGCGGGCGATCCAGTAATCACCAGCCCGATGGGTTTAGCGCCACGCCACGACGGTGCTTACTGGATGCCCCGCTTGCGCGGGGCATGACGGAGCCAATCACGGGAATTTTTTGGGCGTGACCGCGAGCACTGAGATCTCCACGCCGCGCCGCTCCGGCCGCCTCGCCGAGGTCGCGCTGCCGGCGACCGGTGTCGTCATCGGCATCCTGCTCATCCTGGGGCCGTTCCTGGCGACCGTCATCCGCAGCCTGCTCTATTGGGAGCCGGACGGCGTCAACCTGTCGCTGAAGAACTTCGCCGCCCTCCTGTCGGATCCGCGCTTCTACCAGGCGGCCGGCAACACCGTGCTGTGCGGCGCGGGCGCGACCCTCATGAGCTGCCTGCTCGGCTTCAGCCTTGCCTGGATCGTGTCGCGCACCGATCTGCCGGGACGGCGCTGGTTCGAGATCGTCAACCTGGTGCCGTTCTTCCTCTCGCCCTATGTGGGGGCGATCTCCTGGATCTATCTGGCGGCGCCCCACAGCGGCATCCTGAGCCAGTTCCTGAGCAGCACCTTCGGGCTTCCGCCCGACCTCATTCCGATCTACGGGATCGGCGGGGCGATCTGGGTGCTGTCGCTGTTCTACACGCCCTATGTCTACCTCTTCATCATCGCGCCGATGCGCCAGATGGACCCGGCGCTCGAAGACGCCGCGCGGGTGCATGGGGCCGGCTTCTGGACCACGCTGCGCCATATCACGCTGCCGCTGCTGCACCCGGCGCTCATCTCCGGCGCGCTCGTGGTATTCGTGACCAGCGCCGGCCTGTTCGACGTGCCGCTCGCGCTCACCGCCCCCAAGGGGATCCGCATGATGCCGACCGAGATCTTCGGGCTCGTGCAGTATCCGTCCGATTTCGGCCGCGCCTCCGCGTTCGGCGTCGTCGTGCTGGCCGTGACCGTGCTGCTCACCCTGATGCAGCGCCACTATCTCGGCCGGCGGCGCTTCGAGACGGTGACCGGAAAAGGCTATCGGCCGCGCATCATCGCGTTGCGCCTGCGCGGGCGCATCGCCGCCTTCGCGCTGGAGGCCGTCTATATCGGCGCCGGCGTCGTGCTGCCCGTGATGGCGCTGTTGATGGTGTCCTTCTCGCCGCTGTGGACCGGCAGGCTCGATCCGGCGCGCCTGACGACGGCCAACTACGACTATGTGCTGTTCAGCTATTCGCTCACCCGGCAGGCGATCCTCAACAGCCTGTTTCTCGCTTTGGTGGGCGCGAGCGCCGGCATCGTCATCAGCGTGCTGCAGGCCTATTACGTCAATCGCGGCAACCGCAGGCGCCGGGCGCTCGTCGACGCGGTGCTGTCGCTGCCGCTCGGCATCCCGGGCATCATCCTGGGGCTCGGATTCCTCATCCTGGCGATCCGCACGCCGCTCTATTCCACCCTCGCCATCATCCTGATCGCCTATGTGGCGCGATTCTTTCCGTTCTCGACCCGCACCATCTCGGCCATGCTGCTCGCCATCAACCCGGAGCTCGAGCAAAGCGCGCGCGCGAGCGGCGCGAGCTGGCTCCAGACCATGCGCTATGTGCTGCTCCCGCTGCTGCTGCCGGCGATCATCGCGGGTTGGCTGATGCTGTTCGTGATCTTCATCCGCGAGCTCGGCGCCACCATCCTGCTGTATGCCCAGGGCACCGAGACCATCAGCGTCGCGCTGGTGGTGCTGTCCGAGCACAGCATCGGACGGGTGGCGGCGCTCGCGGTGATCCAGCTCATCCTGCTGCTCTTCGCCTTCACGCTGTTCCGCGCGACGCGCGCGTCGCTGCTGGGCTGAGGAGCGCCGCCCATGGCCTTCCTGTCGATCAGAAACCTGCGCAAACGTTTCGACAGCCTGGTCGCCGTCGACGGCGCCTCGCTCGAGGTCGAGGAGGGCCATACGCTCGCTTTGCTCGGCCCCTCGGGCTGCGGCAAGACCACGATCCTGCGCTGCCTCGCCGGGCTCGAGATGGCGGACGAAGGCGCGATCGAGATCGCCGGCAAGCCGGTGTTCGACCACGCGGCCGGCATCAACCTGATGCCGGAAGAGCGCGAGCTCGGCATCGTGTTCCAGTCCTATGCGGTATGGCCGCACATGAGCGTCGCCGAGAACGTGGCATTTCCGCTCATGGTGCGTGGCGTGCCCAAGCAGGAGACCAAGGATCGCACGGCGCGCATCCTCGAGCTCGTGGGCCTCACCGCGGCCGGACACAAGGGCGCGACCGCGCTCTCCGGCGGTCAGCAGCAGCGCGTGGCGCTCGCCCGCGCGCTCATTCACGAGCCGCGGCTGGTGCTGTTTGACGAGCCGATGTCCAATCTCGACGCGCAATTGCGCGCCCAGATGCGCATGGAGCTCAGCGTGCTGCAGGACCGGCTCGGCTTCACCGCGATCTATGTCACCCACGACCAGGCCGAGGCCTTCGCGCTGGCCGAGACCGTCGCGGTCATGAACCAGGGCCGGATCGAGACGGTGGGCGAGCCGCGCCGGGTCTTCCACCGGCCGGCGACGCCCTTCGTGGCGCGATTCCTCGGGCTCAATGTCCTGCGCGGCCGCGTGGTGGCGGCGCAGGGCGAATTTTCCCGGGTCGCGCTCGCCGACGGCGTCGAAATATGGGGCAGCGCCGCAAGCCCTTTGCCGGAGGGCACGGCGGCGCTGTTGTGCGTGCGAAAGGAACATGTCGCGGTGCGCAGGGCTGCGGCAGCGGCAGCCGCGCTCGCCACCGCCCAGCCGCCGGCCGAGCAGGTGTTTCCGGCCGAGATCCGGACGGCCTCATTCCTCGGCCTGGAGGAGGAATACATCGTCGCGGTCGGCGGGGTGGAACTCGGCTCGATCCAGCCGCCGCACGGCCTGCGCGCCGGCGAGCGCGTCGAGGCGGTGATCAGGCCCGCGGACTGCGTCCTTTTTGCTGATGCCGCGGCCGGCTGAGCC
>Ga0137415_10002685_pt1 | contig 17630 bp, 11 predicted proteins | sample CZODoug3_1_1_16f_FD_183082 | JGI IMG/M metagenome (GOLD analysis project Ga0137415, IMG submission 183082) | Vadose zone soil fungal communities from Angelo Coast Range Reserve, California, USA - CZODoug3_1_1_16fungal (Hybrid Assembly) | ecosystem: Environmental > Terrestrial > Soil > Vadose...
GCGTTGCCGGTACCCGATGGCAGTGCGCTGGGACAGCGGGAGTACGAGCCTCTGCAAGGGGAGGTCGAGGAAGCTCTGGGGAGCATTTGGCAGGAGGTGCTGCAGGTGCAGCGGGTGGGCCGGCACGATAACTTCTTCGAGTTGGGAGGACACTCGCTGCTGGCGGTGCAGGTGGTCACGCGCATTCGCCAGGTGTTGGGGCGCGAGCTGCCGGTGCGAGCGCTGTTCGAGTCGCCTACGGTGCCAACGCTTGCGCGGCAACTGAGCAGTGCCGTGCGTGCCGAGGTGCAGCCGATGGCCCGAGCCGATCGGACGCAAGCGCTCCCCCTGTCGTGGGCGCAGCAGCGACTGTGGTTCATCGATCAGTTGGAAGGGGGCAGGGCGGCCTATCACAATACGGAAGCGCTACGGCTGCGCGGGGAACTGGACCGAGCAGCTCTACAGCAGACATTGGACACGCTGCTGGAGCGTCACGAGGTGCTGCGCACAGTATTCCGCAGCGTGGAGGGTCAGCCGGTGCAAATCATCACCGAGACCAAGCGCTTTGCGCTGCAGGTGATCGACTTGAGTGTCCAGGGGGCCGCCGAACGCGAGCAAGAGATCAACGAACAGACGAGGCAGGAGGCGAGCGCCCAGTTTGAGCTCAGCACTGGACCACTGATTCGAGGTCGCCTGCTGCGAGTGAAGGAGGACGAGCACGTTCTGTTGGTCACGATGCATCACATCGTCTCGGATGGTTGGTCGAGGGCCATTCTGATCCGGGAGGTGGGTGCCCTGTATGCCGCCTACCGGGAAGGTCGGGCCAATCCGCTGTCCCCGCTGCCGATCCAGTACGCCGACTACGCGCTGTGGCAGCGGCAGTGGCTGCAGGGAGAAGTGCTGAGTGAGCAGCTGGAGTACTGGAAGCAACACTTGTCGGGAACCCCGACGCTGCTGGAGTTGCCGACCGACCGGCCCCGACCGGGGGTCCAGAGCTATCGCGGAGCCAGTGTCCCGATCGTACTGGATCGGGAGTTGAGTCGGCAGATCAGTAGCCTGGCGCGGCGTCACGATGTGACGTTGTTCATGACGTTGTATGCGGGACTGGCGATCTTGCTATCGCGGTTGAGTGGTCAGCAGGACGTCGTGGTGGGTACGGCGATAGCCAACCGGCAGCGCCTGGAGATCGAAGGGCTGATCGGGTTTTTCGTGAACACACTGGCGTTGCGCGTGCAGCTGGAAGATGCGTTGACAGTCGCGGAGGTGCTGGAGCAGGTGAAGGCGCTGACGCTGGAGGGGTACACCCATCAGGATGTGCCTTTTGAGCAAGTGGTCGAGGCGCTGCAGCCGCAGCGCACGCTCAGCCACAGCCCGGTGTTCCAGGTGCTGCTGCTGTTGCAGAACACCCCGCACAATGAGCTGAAGCTACCCGGGCTGACGCTGCAGGGACAGGGCACCGCATTGAATACGGAGAAGTTCGATCTGACGCTGTCGTTGTATGAGGGTGAGGAGGAGATCCGCGGCAGTCTCAGCTACGCGAGCGATCTGTTTGATCGGGCGACGATCGAGCACTGGGCACGATACTATCAGGCGGTGTTGACAGCGATGGTGCAGGATGAGCGGCACCCCTTGGGTGCGGTGTCTTTGTTGGACGAATGCGCGCGACACCAGGTGCTGGAGGACTTCAACGCGACGGCGGTGCCGTATCCGCAGGATAGATTAGTCCACGAGCTGTTTGAGGAGCAGGTGCAGCGGACCCCGCAGGCGCTTGCGGTGGTCTGTGGCGAGGAGCGGCTCACCTATGAGGAGTTGAACGCGCGAGCCAATCGACTGGCGCACTACCTGCGAGAGCATGGGGTGGGAGCTGATACGCGGGTAGGGATCTGTGTAGAGCGCGGGATTGGGATGGTGGTGGGGCTGCTGGGGATCTTGAAGGCGGGTGGGGCGTATGTGCCGCTGGACCCGAGTTACCCGAAGCAGCGTTTGGCGTATCTGTTGTCCGACAGCGAGCCGGTACTGTTGCTGACGGATGATAGTGGGCGGGAGGTGCTGGAGCAGTCCGCCGGTGAGGTTGGGATAATAGATCTGCAGGCAGATGAGGCACTGTGGCTGCAACACAGCAGCGAGAACCTGGCGACAAGCGCGATCGGACTGCGCTCGAGTCACCTAGCCTATGTGATCTACACCTCCGGCTCGAGCGGGGAGCCCAAAGGGGTGATGATCGAGCATCGAGGGATTGTGAACTTTCTGACTTCGATGCAACGGGACTTTGCCCTGCAGGCAAGCGACTCTCTGCTGGCCGTCACGACCCTCTCCTTCGATATCGCCGGACTAGAGATTTACCTACCACTCACCAACGGCGCCAAGGTGGTGCTGGCGAGTCGCGTGGCCGCCTCGGATCCGCAACAGCTTATGGCGATGATCCAGGAGCAGGCGGTGACAGTTCTGCAGGCCACCCCCGCCACTTGGCAGCTGCTGCTGGAGGGAGGATGGCAGGGCTCACTGCAGATGAGGGCGCTGTGTGGTGGAGAGAGCCTGACGAAGACCTTATCCAGCCGACTGATCGGACGGGTCCAGGAGTTGTGGAACCTATACGGACCGACGGAGACGACGATCTGGTCCTGCAGCAGCAAAGTTGCTGCCGTACCCGAGGACGACAGACCCGTGGAGAGGATCGGCCGCCCGATCGCGAACACGCGGATCTACATTCTGGATAGCTATGGGCGGCCTGTGCCGATTGGGGTGAGTGGAGAGATTCACATTGGTGGAGCTGGAGTAGCGCGGGGCTATCTGAAGCGTCCGCAGTTGACGGCGGAGCGGTTTATCGAAGATCCCTTCAGTGTCCACGAGCACGCCCGGTTATATCGTACGGGTGATCTGGGCCGGTGGAGGGCGGATGGGATGATCGAGTATCTGGGCCGCAACGACCAACAGGTGAAGATCCGAGGATATCGGATCGAGTTGGGGGAGATTGAGGCGCAGTTGCAACAGCACCGGGGAGTGAAACAGACCGCAGTGCTCGCCCGAGAGAACGAGCGCGGAGAGAAAGGCCTGGTAGCGTATGTTGTGGCTGACTCGCTGCAGCTTAAGGCAATGCATGGAGAGAGCCATGAAGGATCGGGTGCTGAAATCATCGATCAGTGGAAGAAGTTGTGGAACGAGACTTACTCGACGGACAGGCAGGGCCCCAGTTTCGCGGGCTGGAACAGCAGCTACACCGGCCAGCCCATTCCGCAGATCGAGATGCAGGAGTGGCTTGGCTGCACGGTCGCAAGGATACGAGCTCTGCAGCCGCAGAAAGTGCTCGAAATTGGCTGCGGGGTAGGCTTGGTGCTGCAACATGTGGCTCCGCAGTGCTCGGTGTATGTGGGCACGGACTTATCCGCCTCCGCACTTGACCGGCTGCGTCAGTGGATGAGCCCGAGAAACGATCTCCAGCATGTCAAGCTGATGCAGCGATCGGCCACAGACCTGCAGGACTTGGAGACAGGCTCATTCGATACGGTGATACTCAACTCGGTGGTGCAGTACTTTCCTGACGTCGAGTACCTGGTTGTAGTAGTTAGGGAAGCGCTGCGGCTACTCGGTCCTGGCGGGCGGATCTTCATAGGGGACGTTCGTCACCTCGGCTTACTGACGATGTTCCACAGCGCGGTGCAGCTAGAGAAGGCGGCAACCGAGGTGACTGTCGGCCAGCTTAGCAGACGCATTGCTCGCGCCGTGAAGCAGGAGGAGGAGCTGGTGATTGATCCGCAGCTCTTCGAATCGCTGAGCAACTCTTTGCCCGGCATCAGCTTCGCGGAGGTGCAACTGAAACGAGGAAGCGCCCCTAATGAGCTGACGCGCTATCGCTACGATGTGACCCTGTACACAGATGAGCAGATGCGCAATCCAGTCTGCGAATCGCTTCATTGGCCTACGGACATCGGGTCTATTGCGGACCTCGAAGCAGCTCTGGTAGCGCGGCGCTGGGGCGCTGTACATTTGACTTCAATACCGAATTCCCGCTTGGCGCGCGATTCGGCGGCACATATGTTGATGGAGACGAGCGAGGAGAGCTTACAGGCGGGGGCGCTGCACCGGCAGTTGCAAGATCTGCGGTTGAACGATATCAACCCGGACACGTTGTGGGAACTGGGTGAGGCATACGGCTACGACGTGCAAGTCAGCTGGAGCTCCTGGAATTCACCGCAATGCTTCGACGCTCAACTGATGGATAGATCTCGAGGGGATGAGATACCTCGCGCAATGCCGCAGCCGCTGGCGGTGGTGAAGCCCTGGAGCAGCTATGCGACTGATCCGCTGGGGAATGCTCTGAAAGAGCGGCTGATTCCGCAGCTTCGAGAATATCTGAAAGGGCGATTGCCCGATTACATGGTGCCTTCGAATTGGGTGGCCCTGAAACAACTTCCGCTCACTCCCAATGGCAAAGTAGACCGACGAGCGTTGCCTTCCCCAGAGCTTGGGGCGTACGTAAGTCGCCAGTACGAGGCGCCGCAGGGGGAGATGGAGAGTACGCTCGCGCAGCTGTGGGAAGAGCTGCTGCAGGTGGACAGGGTGGGGCGCCACGATAACTTCTTCGAGTTGGGAGGCCACTCGCTGCTGGCCGTAGAATCCGTGGGTCGGGTGCGCGGCCTCGGCATCAATGTCCATCTTGAGCAACTCTTCAAGTCGCCGACAGTCGCCTTGCTGACCGAACGGATTCTCTCTGAACCCAGTGACGGTTCTTCAAACAGGAGTCCCGTCGTACTTCGAGATGGAGGGAGGCGGCGACCGCTCTTTTTGGTGCATGAGGTTAGTGGACATATCTTTCCATTCTTTCCGCTCGCGCGTGAGATCGCGGCGGATATGCCGATATATGGGTTGCCGCTGATCGAGCGACCCATCCCGGAGTGCATCGAGCAATTGGCCAGAGTACACGTGACCGCGATTCGGAACGTGCAGCCCCAGGGTCCGTACCGGCTGGCCGGCCATTCCTTTGGTGGTGTCCTCGCGTACGAGATTGCAACGCAACTCGTTGGCGCCGACGAGACCGTCGAGTTCCTGGGGTTGATTGACTCCGGTCGTCCGATACCCACAGCGGATGAGGTGCTGGTGCAATCCATCGAGGAGGCCGAGCTGAGGGTCTTGCGCGTATACCTGCAATATTGGTTTCCAAAGATGGAAGAATCGCAGTGGCAGACTCTGCTGACTATGCGCAGTCCCAGTCATCTGTTGGACTACTGCAAGGAGTCAGGGCTGTTACCGAGAGCACTGGAGCTGAGGCAGGTCGAGCCGTGGGCGAGAACCTACAACATCCTGTACACAGCGGTGAAAAAATACGAAGCGATGCCCTTGTCAGTGCCTACCTATCTGTTCGTGCCCGATGATGATCGCAACGACAAAGGCTGGCGCGCCGTGCTTGACGATAACCTTCACATCGAGAAGGTTGGGGGCACTCACATATCGATGATCCAGCAGCCTCACGTTCGAACACTGGGACAGGCGATGTCACGAGCTCTGGATACGGTGGAGAACAGCAGGCGTGAGGCCAGTATGGGTGCCTATTCTGCAGCTATACCTCTTCAAGGAAACGGCTCTGACCGGGTGCCGATATTCTGTATTCCAGGTGCCGGCGCTGGTGTGACGACTTTTCTCCCTCTGAGCGCTGCTTTAGGGACACAAGTGGCGCTCTACGGACTGCAGCCGCGCGGATTGGACGGGACATTGGTGCCGCATTACACGGTTCCGCACGCGGCTGCCGCTTATGTGAAGGCGATCAGGCAGATCCGTCCGCAAGGACCCTATCGCCTTCTTGGGCACTCGTTCGGAGGCTGGATAGCCTTTGAGGCAGCGTGTCAACTCAGTGCGGCGAATGCGAGCGTGGACCCTGTTGTGCTGTTTGACACCGAGCTCCCGAGCAGCGGCGGTCAGCCCGTACATCATGGGCGGGTGGAGGTCCTGAGAAAGTTGATTGGCGTCTTGGAGCAGCAGCACTCCCGCAAGCTATCACTGGCAATTGAAGACTTGCGAAGAATGGATCCGGAGGCTCAGCTGCAGGCTTTATTGGAACATCTGGTGTGGGCAAAGATCATGCCCCAAGGCACACGGCTGGCAACGATCCGCGGTCTCGTGCGGGTCTTCGGAACGAACATCAACACGGCGTACGTGCCTCAGTCGCAATTTCCCGGAGAAGTTATTCTCGTGCGCCCGGCCGACCCGTCGTCGCCGGACACAGATGCTCGCAAGGGTGTTGCAGGGAATGATGAAGCGGCCGGTAGTCTTGCGGACGGTTGGCATCGGTACGCACATCGGGTCAGGACAATCACAATTCCAGGCAATCACATGACGATGCTGCAGCAGCCGAATATGGACAGCTTTGTGAGGGAAGCACGGGAGCTCTGGCGTGATAGTGAGGCGTTTCTAGCTTTGGCTAGTTCCATTCCAGGGCAGGATCGTTCGAACAAAACGGCTGTCGCCCCCGCCGGGCGATCGTAGAGGGACATGACATGACGTTTGAATTTCGCGTGGAAAGAGAGCTGTCTTCGGCAGGCCGTTCCTCTGAGCTGGATGAGGCTGCACCAGCCGATCAGGTGTTCTTGCGGCCCGAGGTAAAAATGGAGCCGCTGGTTTGCGGCTGGCACGCCTGGATACACCTGGTCTCACCGGCCCAGCACGCGCTGAATGTGTTGAACCGGCATATTCCGTTGATGCAGTCGTTCATCAAGAATCCCGCGGCACACGTTGCGGCGGCGGCGGATCCCGCTCTTTTTGGCGGTCCATTCATGGATCTTGCCGCCGACAAAGTGAGCGAGGTCAGGGAGCTTCTGGCGGACACCGAGGCCCGTTGCGCAAAACTACTGACGTGGGCTCGCGACTTCCGGCAGTTTGATCGTGAGCTGCAGGAGTCTGCAAAGGGATACTCTCTGAGTGATTTCTATGCGCGCTTGCCGCAATCTATGTTGGGGCTGGCGGAGGTCCTCTACGATCTGAACAATCATCCCAAGGTAAGACTGCATGAAGAGCTGATGTATGAGGCAGATCTTGCCGCCGGCACCCAGCAGATCATGCTCTCCGTGGTTCCGGAGGAGAATCGCCGGTTCTTCACGAGCACACCGCGGCTCAAGTCAAATGAGAGTCTCTTTCTCGACATCGATTTTGCCGACCGGCGCCTCGACCTGATTTCTTCCATGCGGACGCGGTCCCGGTCCCGTACGTTCATTGCTCGTGAACTCGGTATCCGGCCCGAGCAGGCAGACATCTTCGGCAAATTGTGGACCACCACAGCTGCGCACCGGAATGCGCCCGAATACCACGGCAATGGCGTGCGAGTGCGCTATTTCGGTCACGCCTGCGTGCTGCTGCAAACGGCCGAAGTCTCGATTCTCATCGATCCGATGGTGGCGTGGGACAACGACAAGGGAGATGGCCGTTATACGTTCTGCGATCTGCCGGACTGGCTGGATTACGTTGTGCTCTCGCACGCCCACCAGGATCACTGCTCGCCCGAGATGTTGATTCCCCTGAGGCACCGAGTCGGCGAGATCATCGTGCCGGGAAACAATCGTGGTTGCCTCGCTGATCCCTCCATGAAGCTGGCCTTACGGAAGCTGGGTTTTGAGAAGATTTCGATTCTGGACCCCTTTGACTCCATACGCTTGTCGGAGGGTGAGCTGGTCAGTCTGCCGTTTCCGGGCGAGCACGTTGACCTCGATATCTACAGCCGTCACGGGATCCATGTGGAGCTCAAGGGTAGGCGATTCACTTTCCTTGTGGATTCGGACGGCTGCGACCGGCACTTGTTCCGTAGGATCGCTGCTCGGCTGCGAAAGAAGGCTGACGCACTCTTCATCGGCATGGAGTGCCATGGCGCACCCCTCAGCTGGTTGTACGGCCCTTTGCTCACCAAGCCGATCACCCGTGGCAACGACGAGTCCAGACGGCTTTCGGGTTTGAATTGCGAGCGCGCGCGCAGCGCGGTGGAGGAATTTGATCCTCAGCGTGTGTTCGTCTACGCGATGGGACAGGAGCCCTGGTTGAAGTACATCATGGGGCTGGCATATACGCCTGACAGTATCCAGCTGCGGGAGGCTGCGGCGCTCCTCGAGTATTGTCACAGCATCGGGACACCGGCAGAAAACCTGTATATCCATCACGAAATGGAGTTCGACTGTGGCACAGCTGCAGGATTGACCAGGCGAGCGTCGTAATCCCATTACCGACATGGAGTTGTCCGATGTTCATTCAAGCTTCCGAGTTCCCCTTCCTTGCGCCACTGCAGCGCGATTGGCAACGAATACGCGCCGAGTTGCTCGCATTAAAGGCGAGCTACTTCGTGCAGTGGCCCCAATACAGTATCTACACCGGCCGCTGGACCGCGTTCGGGCTCTACAAGTTCGGCGGCAAAGTCGATTCGCATTGCGCCTTATGCCCGCATACCACACAGCTCATCGAGACAGTCCCCGGTATGGTGAACGCAGGTTTCTCCTCTCTCGCACCCAACACTCATATCGCGCCGCATACGGGAGTCACCAACAAGGTTCTGCGTTACCATCTTGGTCTCGTTACGACTGAGAATTGCGCAATCCGCGTGGGCGCGCAAACGCGTAGTTGGACGCCAGGCTCATGTTTCGTGTTCGACGATACTACTGAGCATGAAGCCTGGAATCGCGGCGAGGACACTCGTGTGATATTGCTATTGGACTTCAAGCGCGATGCTGACGAGAAGCTCGTCTTCCCGGATGGGTTGTGGGAAGGCATAGATTGAGATGGAGTTCGATTGTGGCACAGATCCAGGATTGGCTAGGTGAGCATGTCGAGTTACAAGGCACAACTCGGTAATCTTCGCGAGGTGATCGGGCTCGTCTGGAGTGAGGCCGGTCGGTTCGTTAAAACTCGGCTTGCCGCTACTCTGTTGCTCATCATCATTGCTTCCGCATTGATCGGATTGGGACCCGTGGTTCTCAAGCTCATAGTGGACCGGTTTACCGGCGATGCAAAAGCGCCAACAGTTCCACTCGCTCTGCTCATCAGCTTGTACGTGTTGAGTCCGTGGCTCGCGCGCTCGGTCGGGGAGATTCGGGGATTCATCTACGCGCGCGCGGAACGGCGGATGCTTCGCATGTTGAGTGAGCAGTTGTTTGCCCACGTACTGCGGCTGCCGCTGCGCTTTCATCTGGATCGGCAGACGGGCGCGATTACGCAGGCACTGACCAACGGGTTGCAGGGCTACCAGCTTGTCGTGCATACCTTGGTGTTCGGCGTATTGCCGGTCGTGGCCGAGTTCGCAACGATCGTGGTGGTCTTGAGTCGCCTGAATCAGCGGGTCTTCTTGATGCTTTTCTGCGCAGCGGTCGTCTGCTATGCAGTGGTGTTCTCTTTTGCAGCGCGGAGGACCAAGATGGCCGCCAAGAGCGCTTCGGCCGCCCAGGTCGATGCGAACGCGAGCATGACCGACGGCATTCTGAATTACGAGACGGTGAAGTACTTCGTGGCCGAAGATGTCGTTCAGCAAAGGGTCGGTGGCGCGTTGATCCGGACAGAAGAACAGTGGGTCCGGTTCTATCGGCAGTTTGCTGTCAACGGACTCTGCGTGGCGACGCTCTACGCGACCTTCCTCGGCCTGACTATCCTCTACGCGGCGCGCGAAGCTCAAGCCGGACGGATCTCTGTAGGAACGTTCGTATTAATCAACACGTACATGTTGCAGATCGTGCGTCCAGTCGAGATGCTGGGGCTTGCGGTTCAGAGCCTATCGCAGGGAATGGCCTATCTGGAGAAGATGCTCGCGTTGTTCCACGAGAAGTCCGAGGACTTGGCAAAGGGCGATGCGGCCCCTTTGACCGGTCCTGGTGCGCTGGAATTTTCGACTGTGGGAGTGTCTTACCGGCCCGATCGAACGATTCTCAAGGAGGTGAGCTTTCGGATCCCTGTGGGAAGGACCCTGGGGATTGTCGGCCACAGCGGGTCGGGGAAATCGACGATCGTGCGGCTGCTGACCCGGCTGATCGAGCCAGAGAGTGGGCGGATTCTGCTGGATGGGGTTCCGCTCCCGCAGCTCTCGCTGGCTCGCGTGCGCGAATCGATCGCAGTCGTTCCGCAGGATACGATTCTCTTCAACGATACGATTTCCTATAACATTGCGTTTGGAAAGGCTGGCAGCACGCAGGAAGAGGTCGAGGAGGCGGCGCGGCTGGCGCATCTGCACGACTTCATCATGACGTTGCCGGATGGCTATGAGACCCGTGTTGGGGAAAGGGGCGTGAAGCTGTCAGGCGGGGAGAAGCAGCGCGTCTCGATCGCGAGGGCGGCGATCAAGCGGCCCAGGATTTACGTATTTGATGAGGCAACCTCGTCTCTAGACACACGCACAGAGCGGCAGATACTGCGAAGTCTCAGGGAAATTTCCTATCACAGTACCACGCTTGTGATTGCCCATCGGCTCTCCACGGTTGTGCACGCCGATCAGATCGTGGTGTTAGAGGCAGGTGTTGTTGTTGAGCAGGGGACACACGCGTCGCTGCTTGAAACAAATGGACACTATGCAGCGCTTTGGCATGCGCAACAGCAAGTGAGCGATGTCGCGGAGTTCAAGGAGGCTGCTCCCGTGTAGGTAGCCGTCGCGGTTCCGGTCGGGCAGGCAGTGAGACCCAGCTGACCTCGTCCTCCTCAACGCCCTTACCGAGCTCCGCTTTCAGGAAAAACGCATTGCGGCCGTCGATTCTCTGCACTGCTTCTTCCGGAACGACCACCCCCGCCGGACTCGTCGCGCGCGGTGTGATGACCACCTGAACAAACTCGCCGGGTGCCGGCAATCCCTTGACAGCGTCTGTGCCCCCTTTGCCTTTTGGATCGTCTGCCAACGTCAGTACGACCGTGGCAGATCGTGTTTGCTCATTGATGAACGCGCGAGCGCTGCCTTCGAAATAGCGACATCGCGGTCCGCGGCAATGGCAGCGGCTTCTCGGCTCTCGACCCGCGCCAGCGTGTCTCCGGCTCGCACTGTGTCACCGAGTCGCTTGTCGATGCTCACGAGCGTGCCGGCTGCATGAGCGGTGACAATGGCCTGGGCATTCGGCGCGGCAGTCACCGATGCGGGCGCGCGAATTTCGGCGCTCAGGTTACCTGCGGTCACGGTTTCCAACTCGATGCCAACGGCGGCGAGATGGGATTCATCCAGGTCGAGCTTCGCCGCTGCGCTGTCCTGCGCCTGCGCTTCGGGCTGTGTTATTGCCGGCGCGGGTGCAGCCCTCGTAGTCATCTTGGCCAGGGCAAAGCCGACGATGCCGGCGGCGATCAGGGCGGCTATGCCCAACACGCGCCGTTGATTTGTTTGTATGACGCTCATGGGGTTTCCTCGAACGGAACCTGTCCGACCAGGTGGAAAAGAATGATTTGGGCGCGAACACGGGCGAATCGCGCCTCGACCGAGCGCAATTGCGCCTCACTGAGGCTTCTGCGAATGGCGAGCAACTCAATCAGCGGCGTGCGGCCTGCGTCGTAGCCGATTCGTCCGAGACGATAGGCCTCACGCGCGGCCGCTTCCGATTCATCCGAAGCTTTGAGCCGAAGAACGGTAGCCCGCGCCTGAGCAAACGCGGCTCGCCAATTACCCTGTAATGCGAGACGGGCTGAATTCAGCCGCGCACCTGCGGCGCGTAGTTGCGACAACTGGGCAGCGATTGCGCCTCCATTGCGATCGAAGATCGGCAGCGGTACAGATACACCTGCGTCGAGAGCCGTGCCAACCGGCGAAACGAATCTCCGTCTTGCGCAAACGTATCAATGAATCCTTCCCCGCAAATCACATACAGACGATGTCGTTTGGCATCGACGAACACGTCATCAGAGTCATCGCACGTGTCAGACGAACTCATTAAGCGCCCATCCTGCGCCTGGAATACGCCGACGCGAGCAGGGTGGCGAAATACGGCGATGACATGACCGGCTTCATCCAGCGCAAGAGGGAAATTCGCGCGCAGGCTTCCCGTCTGCCAATTCGTAATCTCCTTATTACTCGATCGGTCGACGACGGTGATGCTGCGCGCGTCAGGCACGTTCACAAAGATGCGCGGACCTGAGCGCTCGAGCCGAAAGCTCTCCGGGTGGGCTTTCAATGCAATCTCTCCCACCTTTTGCTGCGTTTTGGAATCGATGACGGCTAGTGCACCCTCTCCGAAACCCACAAAAACGCGGGAGCCATCCTCGTTGACACGCACATTGTCGGCATCCGATCCCAGTGCGATTTGTCCTGCGCGAGTCAGATCGGCTCCGTGAAACAGCCGCACCGAACCATCACCGGCATTGGCGATGTACACGGTATCAGTCGATGGCACATAAGCAATGCCCTGCGGTTCTTTGAATCCGGTGAGCGTGCGGATCGTCTTGCGTTGCGCGAGATCGATGACGCCCACGGTGTCGTTGCCCAACTCGGCCACGTAGAGTCTTTGTCGAGCAACGTCGATGGCAAGATGATCAATTCGGCCGCGAACCTCACCCAACGGAATGGTCGCCCCGGTCGCAAATGCCTGAGTTCCCGAGGGGCTTCCTGAGTCTTCAGCGGCTCGAACGTAGAGCGACATTCCTAACATGGCCGCGAGAAGGCTCATTGTCCAAATGGCACGAGAAGTGGCTACGCCTCTCAGCCTCACAAAAAAAAGTGTCATCAGATCACTCCTAAAAAATGGATGACGACTCCGGCCACGGAGCACCCGAGTAAAGTCGGAATCATTCCAACTTTGAAGCGAAATAGAGCAACCATCGCAACGATCGACAGAATGATCGATGGCAGGTTCAGCGTGTTGAGGACGGGTACCTGGAGGATCATTCCGTACGCGTGTCGCACGTCGACCTGGCCGAAGAGGGTATGGAGTGCAAACCAGATCGCCAGATTCAGAATCACGCCCACCACGGCCGCGGTAATAGCCGCCAGGGCGGCGCTCAATGCCTCATTGGCCCGCACGGCCTCGATATACGGTGCCCCCATGAAGATCCACACAAATGAGGGAACACAGGTCGCCCACTGAGCAACGAGGCCCTCGAGGGTGCCGGCAAGTGCGGGGGAGAGCGTGCCCGGTTGCCGGAAGGCGGCCATGAAGCCGACAAACTGCACCACACTGATGAGCGGTCCGGGGGTGGTTTCAGCGAAGCCGAGCCCGACTAACATCTCTTGGGGCTTTAGCCAGTGGTAATACTCGACGGCTTGCTGGGCCATGTACGCAAGCACCGCGTATGCCCCGCCAAAAGTGATAACGGCCATTCTGCTGTTGAAGGTCGCAATGGCCGTGAACACATTGTCGGGACCCAAGGTCACCAAAAGGATTGCCACTGGGGCGAGCCAAATGGACAAGCCGATGATAGCCACCCTGATCAGGCGCGGAAGCGAGGCCCTCACGTGCTCGGGAATTTCCCGAGTGAACGCCGCATCGATTGCCGCCGGTGCCTCTGCTGCTGCACGCGATGCTCCCCCGCGGGATGTGAGGCCTGAGAAACATCGAACCGACCGGTAGCATTTCCGATGAACCCGACAATCGCTGCGGTTGCGATGACGAGGGGGAATGGTATGCCGAAGAGGAAGAGGCCCACAAACGCCAACCCGGCGATGTTGAGCATCGCCTTGCTCCGCAGCGCCCGTCGGCCCACTCGCAAAACCGCTTCGAGCACCACGGCCAGGACGGCCGCCTTCAGTCCGAAAAAGAAACCCTGAACACTGCCAACTTCACCGAATGTCGCATAGACCCAGCTCAACACGCCCAGGGATATCAAACCCGGCAGTACGAAGAGGGTCCCCCGCAACGAGGCCTCCGCGGGTCCGATGGAGCAGCCACCCGATGTAGATGGCCAGCTGGTGCGCTTCCGGACCCGGCAGCAACATGCAGTAGTTGAGGGCATGGAGGAATCGGGTCTCGCCAATCCATCGCTTCTCCTCGACGAGGATGCGATGCATGACCGCGATTTGCCCTGCCGGGCCACCAAAGCTCAACAGCGCAACGCGTACCCATACCCGAAACGCTTCACGGAATGTGACGCCATGGCCCGTCACAACGGTCGCAGGTGTCCCCAAAAGAGAATACTCAGCCATGGTGCCTGTCCTCTCGGGCCCGCCTTCAGATCAATGCACTCCGGCGGTACCCACCTAAAAGATCCTGAGAGCTGATCAGGATCCCCCCTTCACGTTGGCGCGGTCGAGGGCTGCACGCATTCCCTGCGCCAGTTTCTGTGCATCATCGTTTGCCCAGAAGTGCATGAAGAAGAGGTGCGGCGAGTCATCGATCATGTGACTGTGAAGTGCCGTTACCTCGATCCCGCTTTCGCGAAGTATCTTCAGAATCGGGCTGACCTCGGTGCCGAGTAGAACGAGGTCGCCGGTAATCGCGGCTTTGCCCGCACCGGTTGGCTGAAAGTTGATTGCCATTGCAGTCCCCCGGGTGCCTTGGCCTTACCGAAGTCCTGGTGCGCGACGAACTTGCCGCCACCGCCGACAAGAATTCCGCGGACGACATCCCGCGCGAACTGGTTGTTCAATATGTCGTCGGCGCCTATATGGCCGTAATGACTTGGTGGCTTGACGGTGGCGCGAAGCTGCCGCCCCAGCGACTTGATACGATGTTTCGGCGCCTGGCGACCCAGGGCATCCTACGATCATGTCCCTGAAGGGAAGTCTGCCAGTTGCACGCACAAACGATAACATCGATGGCCGAGGGACCTAGGGTACTGACCGACGAAAGCAGCGAATTCGCTAAACGAAATCCTGCAACGGTAACCGACAGCTCAGGTCGTACGTACTAAATGGATATAAGGTCGGACGAGCCGGAACTTCGAACCCTCATGCTGGCGGGCCTGGAGGGTGACGAGGCATCACACAAGGCGCTCTTGATGAAATTGAGCGCGTATCTGCGCGCCTACTTCAAAGGCCAGCTCATGCGTACGGGCCGGGGTCCAGCGGACGCGGAAGATCTGGTGCAGGAGACATTGATCGCCCTCCACACGCGTCGGCACACCTATGACCGATCACAGCTTCTCACGCCGTGGGTATATGCGATCGCCCGCTACAGGTTGGTCGACTATTTGCGCCGCACCAAGGCGTCGATCATGGATGTACTGGTCGAAGAGGCGAACGAGGTCTTGGCCGCCGACGACCCGATGGCGGTCGAGAGCACGCTCGACCTGGAGGAGCTCATGGCGCAGATCTCCCCCAAAGTCAGTCAGGCCATTCGATACGTCAAGCTGGAAGGATTGAGTGTGAGTGAGACGGCGGCCCGAACCGGAATGTCGCCGTCGGCCGTGAAAGTATCCGTGCATCGCGGGTTGAAGGCCTTGTCGCGCTTGATCAAACAGAGGAGCTGATTGTGAAAACTGACGAGCTCATCGAGATGCTGGGCACCAACCTCGAACCGGTGAAAGGCGGACAACTCCGTAACGGGGTGCTCATCGCATTAACGGTCGCAGTGGGCACGGTGGCGGCGATCTGCCTGACGTGGGGCGCACTAGGTATGCCGACCGACTGGCAGAGCGGGGATCACTTCGGTTTCAAGGCGATCGCACTGATCTTTACGCTGGGCTTGGCGGGCGCGGGCGCGAGCGTTCTCTTCAAGTCTGCGCGGCCCGGCCAATCCGGGCGGAGGCCGTTCGTGCTCATTGGCCTGCTATTGGTCGCAGTGGTTTCAGCTGCCATAGTGGCACTTGCCGCATCGGATTCGTTCACCTCGAGCATGATGGGAGGACCGTGGGGATCGTGCCTGATCTGTATTCCGATCTTTGCGGTCGTTCCCTTCGTCGCATTCATTTGGGCTCTGCGCAAGGGTGCGCCAACCAACCTCATACTCGCCGGCGCCATCGCCGGCCTCGTGGCCGGAGCGTTGGGTGCGGCCGCGGTGGTGGTTCACCAGGCTGGTGACTCCATCCCGTTCATTGCACTGTGGTACGGCGGACCGGTCGCGCTGTGTGCCCTCGTTGGCGCGATACTCGGGCCGCGGCTCCTGCGCTGGTAATCTTTCCGAGACGATGTAACCGGCGCACGTCTTTGTCCGTACTACCCCATAGAAGCCATGAGAAACAGCCATCCGGGGCCAAGCGACCCGGTCTCATGGTGGCTCCGCCCACGCAATTTTTCGCGACGTCCCCCGGTCTCACTCATAACGTGCACACACTACTGCTCCTCCTGATGACTCTCGCGATGCTGCTTGGCTTACGGGCCGGCGCAGCTCGTGCACGTGCATAGCGACATGGTCATGAAGTTACAGCGAATTCTTGCCCTTGCACTGCTGTGCGTCGGGCTGCTGGTCGCCGGAGCGCCTGCCATAGCGTGTTGTGCTGCGGGGACCCCGACGGATGGATGCTGCCCGAACCAGTCGCACCCGCTAGGTAGTCGCTCTTATGAGAGAGCGTCCCCGTCGGGCATCCAAGGTTGCTGCGCCGTTGGCGTGCAGACTGCCGGAGCGCCGGCCTCGGATGTCACGCCCAGCGAAACAGACGCTCAGCCGACCCCAGCAGACCCTCTGCTTTCGATCACCTTCCGCACGGCGCTCAGTGCGAGCTACTCCTCTGCGCGATCAGGCGTTGCGTTCGCCACGCCGTCAATTTTCCGCGCCCTATCTCCTCTCTATCTGCGCACCGGGCGCCTGCGACTCTAATTCTCCTCACGTTGCGATTTGCGAGCGACCCACTCCAATGGGTCTACCAACGATTGATTGATGGGTGTGCACTCTGACGCGCATACCCACGCAGCGGAGCGACGCCATGCTGACTCGTCGGCGTATTTCAATATTCCCAGGTCTTGCGATGGCCCCATCGAGTTGCGGTGTTCTCGTTCCGCAGAACGACGTGAGGCGGTCCAAATCCCCATTGCTGTCCCAAGCTTTTTGCTGGCTGCTGCTCTTGTGGGTCGCTCGTCCGGCGCACCCTGCATCACTGGACACGCCACCCGACCTCCCAACGCACACGGCCGAATTATCGACAGCCGACGCAGGGCCGCCGTTGTCGCTTGACGAGGCGTCAGGTTTGTCGCTGGTCGACCAGCCCATCCTGACCGGGCGCGAAGCGGTGATCAACGGTGACGAGCGGCAGGCCGTCGCCGCGGCGCAATTGCCGGACCCAAAACTCGCCAGCGGACTGAAAGAATTGCCTATTGATAGCGGAGAGGCATTCAGCGTCCGCCGCGACAACTTCACCGAGTTCACCGTCGGTTTGAGCCAAGACTTCCCTCGTGCCGAGAAGCGCCGGCTCAGAGGCGAGCGCAAGCAACTCGAAGCCGACACCGAGCGCGCCGCGCTCCGCAATGATCAGCGTGCGCTGCGCCGGGATGCCTCTCTGGCCTGGCTCGATGTCTATGAAGCCGAGCAAGGACTGGCGCTGGCCCGGCAACTGACATCAGAAGCAGCGCTGCAAGTGCAGTCGCTTGAAAAGGACTATGGCAACGGCAAGGCGTCGCAGGCGGACTGGCAGGCGGCGAAAGTCGACGCGGGTCTCGTAGAGGATAAGGAGCACGACTGGCTGCACCGCTCGCTGCGAATGCGGGCCGAGCTCGCGCGCTGGATCGGCAACGCCGCCCAGCGGCCGCTGGCGAGCGATCTGTCGTTGCCCGCCCTGCCCAGTACGCTGCCGGAACTCATCGCGGCGGTCGATCATCATCCGGTGATTGATGGGCTGGACAAGCAGATCGAAACCTCGGCGAC
>Ga0137415_10002686_pt1 | contig 17627 bp, 11 predicted proteins | sample CZODoug3_1_1_16f_FD_183082 | JGI IMG/M metagenome (GOLD analysis project Ga0137415, IMG submission 183082) | Vadose zone soil fungal communities from Angelo Coast Range Reserve, California, USA - CZODoug3_1_1_16fungal (Hybrid Assembly) | ecosystem: Environmental > Terrestrial > Soil > Vadose...
CAGCCCCGCGAAACGAATTCACATAGGCGCGCACGACGTCGGTCGAATGCGATGTCTGCCCTACGCCTGCCGCCCCCGTCTTTGTCGGCCATATGCAGAAGCCATCGTGATGCCGGGTCGTCAGGCAGCCCCAGGTCATGTTGGCCGACTGCGCCGCCGAGGCCCATTGATCCGTGTCGAGAACGGTGGGATGAAACAGATCAGGAGCCGACGTCGGATCACCCCATTCGCGGTCCTGAAACGTCGCCATGTTGAAATGCACGAACATGCCGAAACGCAAATCCACAAACCGCTGTTGCAGATCGAGGAGCGGCCGTGCGCGACGCGGAGTTATGCGATGCGCTTCGTTCTGTTCCGCTCCAGCGATGTGACTACCCGCCAGCAAAGCCGCCGTCGCAGATTGGGCGGCCAGCCGAAAAAACTCTCTTCTTGTTGTCATCTTCGTTGTTCAACCCCGTTTACTGGAAAAGGTTGGGAGTACCTTAGACTCTTCACAACGGTACAACAGGTTTCTGCATTACGCTCAGCCGTCCCGCTCCGAATTATGTAATCAACAGTGCGCAGCTAAGGATGGCGATATTCTTCGTGAACATGAACAGCTGCATCTGGATTGGCTCGCACTCTGGCGCGGTACGTCTTATCCTGCAAGCAGTTCAAATGACGCAGGTGCGAAGGCCTTTATTGACAGCTCAAAGCTGTCATTCCTAACGGGAATGGCGCGACCGCTGGGACGACCTCGCAAATCGACTGGATGGGCGGCCTTGGCCGCAGCACCAGATGGTAGCTTCACCACAATCTTCCCGGATTTACCGGCGACTTCCCATATGCGGAGCAGAGTGCTCTTCAAAGCCGGAGATGATCCAAAAGCCGTTACAAGCACACCGGGACGCGACACGCTCACGCCTGCTCGCGCCGCGGGCAACCTGCCCCCCGATCCTGTTGCCGCCGCGCCAAGCAAAGGCACCCTGCCTTCCAAAGCTGGAACAGCCAGACCTTTCTCAAGCCAAACGCGAACGCGTGAACTCCATGTTCCGGAATACCAATAACGGTAATTGGTATTCCATTGGTTGTTATACAGATTCAAGAAAACGATAGGCTTCTTTGGTACAAAATCCAACGAGAACTTCCAGATGCCTGGCGTATCAAGACTGATGAGGGGGTGGTCGAGCGGGCAAAGTGAGATGCTGGCGCCGTCCGCACCGGTAATGGTTACACCGAGACCCACAGCGTAAAGATGTCGGTTGGCGCCAGTTAAGATGTCGCGGGCCGGGTCCATGATTCCTAGATTGCGCCAGACTGAAAATTGCGGAGCAATAAGCTTGAACGGCAAACAAAGCCAATCGGCCTCCGGCCAGTTGTCTTTGGCTTTGTTGATGATTGTTAATTCAAGATCAATGAATGGCTGAGCGCGATGCAGGCTCACGCGTAACGATGCAGCAGGCAGATGATTTGCCGGATCGCCCGGCATGTCAAGTATTGCGCTCGAGACCTCGCGACTCTTAATCGACCGTACAGACCCGTGGCGTCCTGATGCTGCGCGATATCGAACATCTGGCGGGAGGCCTGGCTTCCTCATGCCTTCGTGCAGTGTTGAGCCCCACCGTCCCTGCTGATAATCGCGGCAGTAACCATCTGTCTGAGCAAGCTCAAACCGCTCGTTCAAGTATTGTCCAAGGCCAAATTCACTGACGTCGTCGACCCATTGCCGTCCCGTCCGTTTGTCGCGAAGCGATGCGATGCATCCGCGAGCAGGGTCAAGTCTAACCTCGAAGAATTCATTCTCCAGTGTAGAGTCGGTGGAAGTCGTCGATTCGATCGCAGCGGGAGCGGGAAAAGTTTTATAGCCGCAGGCCGGAACTTCATCCGCAAAAAATGTACGGCCGTCAATTTCAACAACGCCAGAACGAGACCAAGGGAGAGGGTTGTAAACGACGACGCGCGGGCCATTCCAATCCACTGCCTGCGCAAGGGCACCTAGATCCTTTCCGAGAATTGAAGTGGTTATCTTAGCTGCGTTGCGGATATAGTCGGTTTTGTCCTCCCATGAATCCTCAAGATCCTTATAGCTCGAATCTAGTAGCTTGCGAAACTCTGCGCCGTAGACATTGACAGAAGTTGACCTGCCCCAAGTATGTTCTGAATAAAGTAGACTTTGTTCGTAAGCTTCGACTAATTCGTTGGTCGAATCTGGTACCGGAAGACCCCAATGGCGTAGTTGTGTGTTGAGCACCTCGACCGCGGACATCAATGGGCGGCAGTTGCGCGCCAGGCGCATACCACCGGGATCACACATGCAACCATGTATCCACGTGTCCGGCGTCTCGCCTTTTACAACGGGCAGGTGCGGTTTCTCCGCGAGAATCGCATCAGCAAACTCCTCCATCGTACCCATTCGGACATCGATGCCCGGAAGCTTCTCTGCGGCCTCGGCGAAGATGGATTTGACGCCATCGGCTCCGGGCGGACCAGAATTGTCGCCGGTCACGATGATCGCAACCCAAGTCTTGTAAGGCCAGTTTGGCGGAGGGAGAAGATTGTGACCGATGTACGGATCTTCCTTGCCTCCCCACGGCCAGAATGCAGTGGAAGTCCCGTAGATGCTCGAATACATCGTTAGCACTCGCGAGCCATCCGGGCCCTCCCACCAGAAAAGCGGCGGCATATTATGTACGTAGCCGGACGGCCAGTTGCATCCGATATGCATGAACTTGACGCCCCCGTGAGCAAGGCCAGTGGCTAGAGAGGGGGATTGCGAAGGAACATCCGTAGTCTTTGCTCCCTCAGCCAATGGCAGGCCGTATCGCCGAGAAACAGCATCGGCAAACATATAGCCACGCGCGAATTCCTCGGGTTCTACCAGTTCCGCCTCGATACTGAACGGCATTGCATGCGTAACAAACTGACGCGACCTCATTGCCGCATCGAGCTTCTGGCGACGCTCGGCTGTTTGTCCGTCCCAATCCTCAAGGACCTGTTGCATGACCCATCCGGGGGACGTCCAGATGAAGCGTTGCTTGGGCGGCAGTTCCCTTGCCTGTTCCATCACCTCGAGCGCCCGATCAATCATCGTCGTGCGGTAGTAAGCCACGACATCCTTCACTCGATGACTGTAGCCGATATCGAAATGCGTCTTGCAGACGACAATAATCTGCCGGACGCCGCGGGAGTCAGAGAGAACGGTCCTGTCTTGCTCGATCCCCGATCCCGCAGTCAAGCTGAACGCGGGCGCCCCGGCAAGTATGCGCAAGACATCACGGCGAGTATGTTTCCCAAGCGAGCCATTCTCTGTGTTCTGGTCCTTCATACGTAAATTCCAATTTTTGGACACTCCTGGTATGCCATTGGCGCGGTCGAACTTTCCCACGTTCGGCGACAAATGCCTGTCCCGGCAACATCTATTCCAAATCTCAAGGTCGAGACGAGCAAGAGGCCGTACTGCTTGCCACGCACAACATACTTCTATCTTTTTTCGCGTGATCTTGGGAAACTTTCCTTGTTCTTGCTGAATACCCTTATAAGAAGTCGTCTGCCCGAATTGTCAGGGTGCTTAGAAATCTTCTGAGCGTGGACGAACCGTCCATCCATCGTACCGTCCCGCCGAGGAGCGAATTTGAGCAGCAAGGAGCAGGGGACCAATACTTGAGCGCATGGTCCAGAAATTCACGGTACGACAAGTATCCAGTGGTTCGAGTTACCGATTCATCTGAGTCCTGTCGCGTCGGATGGCAAACAATTGGAGCGGAGCTAGCGGCAGCGGTTCGACCCGGGAGATTTGTTCTATGCGTGGAGTGCTATCCCGGAGCATTCGAAGGCGAGATTCAGCAAGAGCTGACGAGGGCTTTGAGTCCTTCTCTCGTGGTGTTAGCCAAAGACAGCTATTTGTGCGAACAGGAGCTTCTGCAGTTGACGGCGCGCGATCTCGGCGACGATCCCGTCTTTGGCTTCATGAACAACTATGCGCTCGACGAGTTCTTCGCAGCCGATCGGCTTCGTGCAGCGCACTCGAGCGTGCAAGGCGCTCAAGGACTGGTCCTTGTAATCGGAACCGGCGCCAGCCTGATTGTTCAGACCTGGGATGTGCTCGTTTATTGCGACATGGCGCGCTGGGAACTGCAACAGCGGCAACGGTCGGGAGAGATCAGCAATCTCGGTCTCAACAACTTCAATGAACGGCCGTCCTTGAAGTACAAGCGTGCTTTCTTTGTCGATTGGCGTGCGGCCGACCGCCACAAGAAGACTCTTCTCGATCGGATCGACTACCTGCTTGACACGAACGAGCGCAAACAGCCGGTGATGATTCCCCGCTCTGAGTTTCGTCGCGCACTTGACACCGCCGCATCGCGACCGTTTCGGCTGGTGCCTTTCTTTGATCCCGGACCTTGGGGCGGCCAATGGATGAAGGAGGTATGTAAGCTTCCCCAGGACGTACCAAACTTTGCATGGTGTTTCGATTGCGTACCGGAAGAGAACAGCCTCTTGCTTGGCTTCGGCGCGACGAACGTCGAGATACCCGCGATTGATTTGGTCTTTCAACATCCGCGCCGACTTCTCGGTGACGCCGTGCATGCGCGCTTTGGCACCGAGTTTCCCATCCGCTTTGACTTCCTCGACACCATGGACGGCGGGAATCTTTCATTCCAGGTGCATCCGCTTACCGAGTACATACAAGACCATTTTGGGATGCATTACACGCAGGACGAGAGCTATTACCTGCTCGACGTGGGCAAAGATGGCTGTGTTTATCTGGGATTGAAGGAAGGCATCGACCGCGAGCGCATGATCGCCGACCTTCGCGCCGCACAGGAAGACGACACTCAGTTCGATGCAGACAAATACGTGAACAAGTGGCCTGCGAAGAAGCATGACCACTTCCTCATCCCCGCGGGAACCCCGCACTGCTCAGGCAAGAACTGCCTCGTGTTGGAGATCAGCGCTACACCGTACATTTTCACTTTCAAGATGTGGGACTGGGGACGCTTAGGGCTCGATGGACGGCCTCGCCCGATTCACGTTGATCATGGCATCCGCAACATTCAATGGGACCGCACCACCTCTTGGGTGAAACGCAACCTGGTAAACATCATTGAACCAGTTGATTCTGGCGACGGCTGGTTGGAGGAACGAACAGGACTGCATCGGCGCGAATTCATTGAGACGCGACGACACTGGTTCGACGCCCCGGTTCCGCATGCGACAGATGGCAGCGTGCAGGTCCTGAACCTCTGCGAGGGCGAAGAGGCGATCGTCGAGAGTCCCGAGAATGCATTTCCACCGCTGCTGGTTCACTACGCGGAAACGTTCGTCGTTCCGGCGGGCGTCGGATCGTATCGCATTCGGCCGCACGGGCCCTCAGAAGGCAAGAAGTGCGGAACGATCAAAGCGTTTGTCCGTACAGGTCCGTGAAACTGGAGACTCATTGAGTATGGACAACGCAAGCACTGGCTTCCTTCTCCTCGTGGTGGCAGGCGTCCTGAACGCCTCTTTCGCGCTGCCAATGAAATTCACCCGGCGTTGGGCATGGGAGAACACATGGGCGGTTTGGAGCGCGTTGGCACTGCTGCTGATGCCACTCACTGCGGCCGTGATTACCGTTCCGCAGCTATCTCACGTTTATGCGCAAGCAGGCACGCGCTCGGTCGCGCTAGTTGCGGCTTGCGGACTGGGCTGGGGAATCGCGCAAGTACTGTTTGGACTGGCCGTTGACTCGATCGGCATCGCGCTTGCGTTCGCCATTGTGCTCGGCCTCTCGGCCGCCATCGGTGGTCTCATTCCATTCCTCCGGCTGCATTCGGACAAGGTATTGACGCCCGCCGGTCTCGGCCTCATCGGAGGCGTTCTACTAGTCATGATCGGAGTCGGCATCTGTGCTCGCGCGGGCATGCTTCGCGAGCAAATGACTAAGCAAGCCCAGATGAATCGGTCACCGAGGCGCGGAATCTTGATGGGTGTGGTGAGCGGCATCGGTGCCGCGGCAATGAACTTCGGGGTGGCCTTTGGAAGTCCCGTAGTCGAGGCTGCTGCTGCACACGGAGCAAACCCAGCGTGGAGGATGAACGCTGTCTGGTTGCCACTGATGGCTGCCGGAGCCATTCCGAATTTGTTTTATTGCGCATATCTCATGCGCTCAAAGCGTACATCGGCCAATTTCAGCGTGAATGGAACCGGGCGTTACTGGCTTTTCGCCAGTGTAATGGCGGTTTTTTGGTTTGCCAGCACGCTGATGTACGGCGTCGCCAGCTTAAAACTCGGTGTGCTCGGCCCAGTCTACGGTTGGCCATTCTTCATGTCCTTAATTGTAATCGTTTCGAGCGTGATCGGGATTTTGGCAGGCGAGTGGAAACACGCAACGAGATCTGCCGTTGGTTTGCAGTTCGCGGGAGTAGCTGTGCTGATAACGTCGGTGATTATGCTGTCCTACACCGGACGTCATCTGTAGGGAGCGAGGATGAAGGCGATCGCGGTAGATCTCGGCGGTACACACGCTACCGTTGCTCTGGTTGAAGACCGCACCATCCTCGCGAGCGAGGTGATCGGGTTAGAAAGAGTCGATGGGCTCGGTGCCGTGCTCCCCCTGCTTGCGGAGGCCACATACCGGGTGTTGTCAGAGGCTGCTGTGGAACGTTCGCAGGCGAGCGCATTTGTGCTGTGTTTCTGCGGCCTCTCGGATCCGGCGACGGGCCGCGTGGTTTCGACCAATCAAAAGTATGACGATGCCACTCGCATCGACCTTCCTGCCTGGTGCCAGCGCGAAGTGGGCCTCCCGTTCATGATCGAAAACGACGCACGCATGGCGTTGCTGGGCGAATGCTACGCAGGCGCGGCACAGGGGGAGACGGATGTCGTAATGGTCACGTTGGGCACCGGCATTGGCGGCGCCGTTTTGATGAACGGCAAGGTTCTGCGCAGCAAGCACATCCTTGGCGGCAACCTCTGCGGACACATTCCCGTCGACTTTAACGGCCGCCGTTGCACCTGTGGAGCCATCGGCTGCGCAGAAGCGGAAGCCGGGGGCTGGTCACTGCCGCTAGTTGCGAAGGCCTGGCCAGGATTTGCAAAGAGCGCGCTCTCACGCGAACCGGCCGTGAGCTTCCGCTCGCTGTTCGAACATGCAACCCAGGGAGACGGTGTTGCGTGCGCCATTCAAGAGCGCTGCCTTCGCGTTTGGGCGGTGCTCACTACCGGGCTTATTCATTCATTCGATCCGGACGTTGTGGTTTTCGGCGGAGGGGTGCTGGCGAGCGCCGACGTGATAGTGCCCTATATTCAAAAACACGTGACCGAGTACGCTTGGACGCCTTGGGGCAAGGTGAGGATCAAGCCGGCCCAACTAGGTAGTCGCGCCGCGCTTCTCGGAGCGATCCCGCTGTTGACGGGCTGACCGGCTTCGGCGCTGACCTACTAACGTAAGACATTTTTGGCCGCGCCGCTTCAGGGTGTTTCCTGCTGGCTCTGCAGATTCTAGGACTCAAACACGCGTTTTCTGGTGTAAATGTGTACCCAGAATTCAAGGATGCTTGCCGGCATCTCCCTGCTGCGCCTTTGCCTGATCTATCGCAATATATAGCGCCTTAGCAGCCTGTTGATTGTCTGGATCAAGTCGCAAGACTTCACGCAGTTCAGCGATACCATCGTCCCAGCGGCCGAGCCGACATAGGGCAAGGCCGTAGTTCAGCTGAAAACCAGTACCAGTGGGATCCAAATCGAGTGCCGCCCGATATTTAGCCAGAGCAGCCCGTACGTCTCCCGACTTCTCCAGGGCTATACCTTGGTCATTCAAGCGAGATGCAGCTAACGCGACCGTTGAAGCACGATCGCTTTTTGCGCGCAGCTCAGCGAGTTGCTTTTCAATAGGCTTCGCCTCTTCTAGTTTCCCCGCCTTGCGCAGTGCGCGATCCAAACTGTACAGAGTGGCGACATCCGAAGGATCGCCAAGTAGCGCTATTTTCAAATGATCGAGTGCTTTGCCGCTTTCGCCCTCTTGGAGATATAACTGCCCTAGTCGGTATTGTGCAGTTGAGTCGTGAGAGTTCAGCGCGACAGCTTGCTCCAGCGCTTGTCTCGCGCCTTTAGCGTCACCCTCCAGGCGCCGCACCCCACCGAGGTCAGACCAGGCCTCAGCGTAGTCGGGTCGCAGCTTCACCGCAATCTGAAGCTCTGACTCCGACTTTGCCATCTCCTTCTGCGCAAGCCAGATTTTCGCTCTTAAGTAATGCGTATATGCTGCAGTCCGCACCTCGCCTTGAAGTTTGATGGCCTGGTCGAGATGGTCACCTGCTGAAATAAGCTCGCCGGCTTGCGCGAGAATCAAAGACAGGTTGACGTGGGCCTCGGCGAGCGCCGGGTCGAGCTCCAGCGCTTTCTCGAACTCCTCGCGGGCCGTCTTCAGTTCGATGAAGCGACTTAACACCATCCCGTACTGATTGTGCCCGCCTGCAGAATCTGGACGCAGCTGCACAGCTACGGCCATTTGTTTGATGGATTCGCCACGGTCCCCTGAAAGGGCCAACACTGTTCCCAACAGCAAATGAGCGTCAACATTGCGGGGATCGTCTGCAACGATTTGGCGTAACACGACCACAGCTTCCGCAGTCGCGCCCTTCGAAAGCAGAGATTCGGCCTTCTCGAGTGAATTTTGCCCTGCGCGAAGATGTTGTGCTGAGAGGAATGCGGCGAGTAACGCAACTGTCGCGAAACAGGGTTTGAAGTGGGCCGGTCTCATCGATATCCCAATCCGACTTAGTCCATTCCGGTGATTCTGCTTCGGCTGTAGAAAAACCCCATTAAAAATGTATACCAGTGAAATCGCCACTTTGTCCCATCTCAGGAAAAAAATATTTCCGTTGCAATGCTGCGCTTCTCCTGTTCTATTAACAGCAAGTTTCGCTCTGTTATGTTCCTCGCGCAACCAGCTGACGACGATCATTGCGGACACGTTCCGTATACCGAACTATTGGAGCTCGGCGACGAGCTTCTTATGCAGGAACTCCAAGCCGGAAACACAGACGCGTTTGCGATTGTCTTCAAGCGGTACCATCGGCTGGTGCATGCCACAGCCCTACACATTTTGCGAGACGCGCATGAAGCTGAGGACTTAACGCAGTCAGTTTTCTTGGAAACCTATCGCCGCGCGGCACAATTTGACGCCCGCCGAGGCACTCTTAAAGTGTGGCTTCTTCAGTACGCGTATACCCGCAGCATCAACCGGAGGAATTACCTGTTAGTGCGGCACTTCTACAGCCAAACAGAAGTGGATGCCGCGGATGAGGAGGCAAGCCTTTGGTCTCCATCACGTCTTCAGTTTCAAGAAGCGAGTCGGCTCGCAAATGAAGCGCTTGACGCCCTGCCGGATGTGCAGAGAAAGACGATCGAAATGTTCTTCTTTGAAGGCTTAAGTTTTAAAGAAATAGCCAAACAAAGAAATGAGAGCTTGTCGAGCGTGCGTCACCACTACTATCGAGGTTTAGAGCGGCTTCGTTCGTACCTCGACAGCCGCCCGCAAAGGGACCAGCGTGCGAAGCAGTTGTCGCTAGAAAGAGGTGCGGCGTCGTGAAGCACGAGCGTTTCAAAGAGCTCTGTGCCGCCGCTAGTATTGGGCAGGCGACGCATGAAGAGCTCGTGGTGTTGGAGCGGCACACCGCTCAATGTGACGGTTGCCGCCAGGCGTATTTTGATTATTTGAGCGTTGCATCGCTGGAGTTTGCCGCCGCCAAGCAAGCTCCGACCCTGTCCGTGAAAGATTTTGAGGAATCGATCAACTCAGAGCTTTTCACGCGCCGCTTCTTCGATCGCGCTAAACAGGAAGGAATCGTATTTTCTCGAGAAGTCGACACCAGCATAAAGCTTAGGCCGGTCCCTCTCAGGCACTCCAGAAAATCCGCCTGGCAATACTGGCGAATCGCTGGCGCAGCCGCCCTTTTTGTTGCGGTGGCCGCCTCGGGTGGCTATGTGTACTGGAACGGTTCGATAAAAACCAGGAAAACTACATCTGAGCAAACGCAAAATAGCGTCCCCAAAGGGCAGTCGCCTGCGACAAGCTTTGACGCGCGCATCCACGAGTTAATGGCCGCGAATGCGGACTTCAAACTTCAGATCAGCTATCTACAGGCCGAACTGCGCAAAGCCAACGATCAACTGGTCGCAACCGAAAGCGACCTGCGAGAAACATCTCAGGATCGCCAAAAGGTGGCAGCTGCTCGCGACGTTTTGCAGTCCAAGCTCGACGAGGCGCATCGCGAACTCGATAAATCAGAATCGATCGTAGCAAGCGCCCAACAGGAAGCAAACTCTCAGCGATCGAATGCCAACGACACGGAAGCGAAGTTGATCGCCGATGAAATTAAACTCCATGATCTGGATGAAGAGTTGAAGGAAAAGTCTGCGCTGCTCGATCAGGAGCGCCAACTCCTAGGCGCGAGTCATGACGTCACAGATCTGATGGGCGCTCGCAATCTTCACATCGTCGATGTAGTGGATACAGATCCGCACGGCAAGAGCCGCCCAGCCTTCGGACGAGTCTTTTTCACTGAGGGCAAATCGCTCATTTTCTATGCGTACGATTTAAATGAGCAGAAGATGCATAAGGCTAACTATCAATACCAGGTTTGGGCGAAAAAGGAAGGACCAAATCAACGGCCGTTGAGGCTAGGCATTTTTTATTCAGATGATAAGGTACAGCGCCGTTGGATGTTCCGATGCGATGACCCGAAGATTCTACGGGAAATTGATTCGGTGTTTGTGACGTTCGAGCGCTCGGACAGCGATCCGTCACATCCGGAAGGTTCGAGTCTCATGTATGCGTACCTACGCGGCCAGGCAAATCATCCATAGGTTGCTCACCTTGCTGCCGGCGTCCACCACATGGCAGTGACAATTCAGAAGCGCGTCCGTTCATCCAGTTGCTCAATAACCTTCAACCAGAAAAGGAGGGTGTGGGACAGATCGCGCACGCGCCAGGAATACTTAGCAAAAGGGGGTGTTCATGCGAAGCAAGCGCGTTCTTGTGTGTGGATTTGTTGCCTGCCTAATCGCCTCAGTTGTTGTCGTGCTCGGTCCCGGCGCACAGTACACGCTCGCGCAGACCGAAAAGGCCTCCATATCCGGTCGCATCACCGATCAGAGCAACGCGGTCATGCCTGACGCTGAAGTTGAGCTAAAGAACACCGACACTGGTATCGTCACGGTGACGAAGACCAACGACCAAGGCGTATACGTGTTTCCGTCTTTGGCCCCGGGCAATTATGTAATGAACGTGCGAAAGCAAGGTTTTCGCACAGTGTCGGTCATGGACGTCAAGCTCTACGTGCAAGACAACGTTTCACGAAATTTTGTGCTACAGGTGGGATCCTCGGTCGAGTCGGTCACGGTAACTGCCGAATCTGGCGCGGGATTAGTTAACGTGACGGGTTCCGAACTGGGGACTGTGATCACGCAGGAAGCCATCCACGAATTACCGCTCAATGGACGCAATTTTACCCAGCTGCTGACCCTCACCCCAGGCGCCACGCCGATCAGCACCGCCCAAAGCTCAGGTGTCGGGGTAAACGATCTGGCCGTGCTAGGCGTGCCTACAGCCAGTGTGTCTCAGCCGTCCATTCAGGGTCAGGCCAACCGTTCGAACCTATACATGTTGGACGGTGTCATCAACACGGAGTTGAACACCAGCACCTATGTGATTCCGCCGATTGTTGACGCCATTCAAGAGTTCAAGGTGCAATCGCACGATGACAAGGCCGAATACGGTGGCGTTCTCGGTGGCGTGGTCAGTGTTGTGACTCGTAGCGGCGGCAACCAGCTTCACGGAAGCGCGTGGGAATTCGTGCGCAATAACGCTTTTGACGCCCGCGATCCGTTCCGGGACGAGTTCCGCAGCTCTCCCTCTGCCTTTCACCAGAACCAGTTTGGGGCGACGGTCAGCGGGCCTGTCTTCATTCCCAAGGTGTACAACGGACGCAACCGCACATTCTTCCTGTTCGGATATGAGGGTTGGCGCTTCAACCAGGCGGCTCAGACACGCTATCGAGTCCCAACTGCCCAGGAACTCTCCGGCGATTTCTCGAACTCTATCCTGCAACAAAACATCTATGACCCAGCGACAACTCAGCCAGACCCCGCGAACCCTGGCCAGTTTACGCGCAGCCAGTTCATTGCGTCATCGAATCCAAGCAGTCCCAATTTCAATTCGGCGTGCACGAATCCGGCGGGATGCCCGAACATGATCCCTTCGGCCCGACTCGATCCAACAACGGTGAACTTCATCAAGACCTACTATGGAACGCCAAACCTCACCGGAGATCCGGTATTCAACGCCATCGTAACGCGCCCTCACGTGGACAATTCAGATCATTATACGGCGCGCATTGATGAGCAGCTCGGGGGCAAAGATAGCTTGTTCTTCCGCTACGATCGCCTCAACGTGATTAATCTCGCTCCATTCAGCATTTCTGGAGATACCGGCGGCTCGGTGCCGGCGACGGATATCGGTGTTGGATGGAACCATCTGTTCACCGGAACTCTGATGCTAGAAAGCCGGTTCGGGCGAGCGCACCGGCCGTTTTCACGCTTTCAGACAGACATCGCCGGGCTCGGTCCGATGCAGAAGCTGGGATTCTCGAGTTCTGCAGGCAGTCTCATCACTCTCGCTTCGCCCTGGGGCACTGGAGGGGTGCAAAACGCTAACACGATTGGCAGCCCAGTTATAGATTTCTCTCAAGGACTGAGCTGGGTGCGCGGAGTGCACGAGCTCAAATTTGGCTACCAATTTGTAAGGCAGGGCAACGACACCGCCAGTCCGCCTTATGGCAACTATACGTTCACGAACGACACCACCGGCAATCCGGAGCAGGTTGGCACAACTGGAAATTCGCTGACATCCGCCTTGTTGGGGCTTCCCGCGCAGACCAACAATACCGGCAGCGTGTCCAACAGCAACCGCGTTAATACTTGGTCCTTCTATGGCCAGGATTCCTGGAAATTGCGCAGCAACCTCACAGTGACCTACGGCCTGCGTTTTGACCGCCGAGGAGCATTCGACCCCTCGTCGAGTACCGTCGTGAGCGGTTTCACCGCCAACGGCGACTACTGGATCGGTCTTAATCAATTACCGCCGGCCTGCAGCCAGGCGGGAAAAGCGCCTTGCATTCCTGGTGCGGGCACTCTGCAGAGCATTCCGAACGGGGACAAGATCATGCTCTCGCCTTATGGCCGGGCGTGGGGGCCCGCTCCGAACTGGAGCGACTGGGGGCCGCGCGTCGGCGTAGCTTGGCGTGTTACCGGAAATACGGTGGTACGTGCCGGGTACGGTGTTGTTTATGACGCGCTCATGGGCATGGAGCAGGATTGGAAAGGAATCTCCGGATCGTGGCCTGCTACAGGTTCGGTATTTGCATTAACCCCGATCAACCAACTGGGTAAACCCCTCACTCCCATCGAGCAGACCTTCGGGCAGGTAGGCGCTGCTGCTTTGCCCGGGCCATCTCCGTGGTCACAGTCCAATTGGTTTTTTGATCCCAATCGCAAGGACCCGCGATCTCAGGAGTGGAACGTCGAGATCCAGAGGCAAATGACCAGGAATCTTGCGCTCTCTGTCGGATACGTCGGCAGCTACAGCGACCGGCTGGATGAAACCGGCTTGTTCAACACTGCCGTGACGCCGGGAGCTGGAACTCCTGCCCAAGTCGCCCAGCGACAACCGTTCCCTTGGATCACTGGCACTCCCTTCTTTGGAACCGATCGTGGCAACGCCAATTACAACGCGCTACAGGTCAAGTTGGATCATCGGTTCGCCAATGGCTTCCAGTATCTCGTGTCGTACACGTGGTCCAAGGCCATCGATGCCGGCAGCAGCGGATGGTTTGCGGCGGAAAATGGCTCTGGAGCGGGAGGATCTTCATCCTTACAAAACTACTACGACCCCAACGGCAGCCGCAGTGTGTCCTCATACGACATCCCCCATTTCCTTTCGATGAGCGGAATTTGGGAGCTTCCGTTTGGCAAGGGCAAAAAGTACTTCAATCAGCATGCAATCGCGAGCCGGCTCCTGGGCAACTGGCAGATGAATGGAGTTGTCCAATTGCGTTCTGGACAGCCGTACAACTTAGCCGTCTCGGGTGATGTGGCTAACATCGGAAACTCCGTGCCTTGGTGGAATTACGCCCGCCCCAACTTGGTAGGAAACCCGCAGCCCTCGCACCCAACGGCTAAACAGTGGTTCAACCCAGCCGCCTTCGCGGTGCCTTCGTTCTCGTACGGAAACTTCGGCCGCAATGTCTTGCGAACGCCCTCTGTGGCTGACGCGGACTTCTCGGTGTTCAAGAACTTTCTCGTGACCGAATCAAAAGTCATATCGTTCCGAGCGGAGTTTTTCAATGTTTTCAACATTCAAAATTACGGTGCGCCTGATAGTTTGATCGGTGACCCAGCGGCTGGTCGCATTACTTCGAACGTCATTCCGCCGCGGCAAATCCAATTCGGTCTACACTTAGCATTCTGAACGGAATTGGGGCCGATTCGGCAAAGAGGTGCGGCACCCGAGATGCCATAAAGGAATGAGAATAGCTCGAATGCAGCGCAGGTACTTTCTCGAGCTGGGCTTCAAGGGTTTGGCCGCGATCAGTTCACAGCAATTTAGGCCTCAGAAGACTCGTGCTTCCCTCGTCTCCAAGTATTCGGTGGGCGGAATACGTTTCGAAAATCGGCAGACGAGATCGGGTCTCGATTTCGTCCTCAACAACGGCACTACCCCCGACAAACCACTAATCGATTCCACGCTGGGCGGCGTCGCGCTCCTTGATTTCGACAACGATGGATTCCTCGACATTTTCTTCACGAACGGCGCTCGAATTCCCACCTTGGAAAAGGACGATTCCTCATTCTTCAACCGGCTTTACAGGAACAATCGAGATGGCACGTTTACGGATGTGACGGAGCGTGCTGGCCTTCAGGGAAAAGGATATTGCATGGGAGTCGCTGCGGCCGACTTCGACAATGACGGCCGGACCGACCTCTACGTGACCGGAGTAAATCGCAACGTCCTCTATCACAACAACGGCGATGGCACCTTCACGGATGTGACCGAGCACGCCGCTGTGTCGGGCGTTGATGAGAACGGACGGAAACTGTGGTCGGTCGGTGCGGCGTGGCTCGACTATAACAACGACGGACTGCTCGATCTGTTTGTAACCAATTACTTGGATTGGTCTTTTAGGACATCAAAAGTCTGTGGAGATGAAGGGAAAAGGCTCTCTTGTTCTCCTTCACTCTATTCGGGCTTGGCGAACCTGCTTTACCGCAATAATGGCGACGGCACATTCACTGACGTCTCAAGGCTGACAGGGATAGCAGAACACATTGGCAAGGGAATGAGTGTTGCGGTCGCCGATTTCGACGACGACGGCTTCATGGATGTCTTTGTCGCGAATGATCAAGCCAGGAATTTCCTGTTCAAGAATGTCGAAGGACGCAGGTTTACTGAGATCGGAGTTGAGGCAGGCGTCGCCTACTCTGACGATGGACTCCCATTGTCTGGCATGGGAGTGGACTTTCGCGACTTGAACGACGACGGTCGGTCCGACTTGATCGTCACTGCTCTAGGAGGAGAGACCTTTCCTCTGTATTTGAATTCCGGGCATGGGCTCTTTGCATCAGCTACTTACCCTTCCGGGCTTGGCTTCCAAACGCTCAGAATGAGCGGCTGGGGAGTAGGCGCCTACGATTTCGATAATGATGGGCACAAGGATCTGTTTACGGCAAATTCGCATGTCAGTGAAAACGCCGATCTATATGGCCGCGACCATTACCGCCAGTCGAATGCCCTGTTTCGGAATTTGGGGAATGGCCGCTTCGAAAACGTCACGCCGCAAGCGGGGAGCGCGTTACAATCGGCCGCTGCTCACCGTGGTTGCGCCTTCGGCGATTTGAACAATGACGGTCGGATCGACGTGATTGTTTCAGCGATAGGGGAACCGGCGAAAGTTCTCCACAATGTCGGGAGTCCTGAAAATCATTGGATTCTGATTCAATTGCAAGGCACCAAGAGCAATCGCGATGGCATCGGCGCGAAAATCAAAATCACTTCGGAGTCTGGACAAGTTCAGTACAACCACGTCACTACCGCGGTTGGATACGCAAGCGCCTCGGATAAACGCGTCCATTTTGGATTGGGTGCGGCCCGTCGTATTCGCGAGATCGAGATTCGGTGGCCATCTGGACACACACAGACTCTGAGAAATATCGCTGCCGACCAGATCCTTTTGGCGAAGGAACCGTGATTTTTCTGGGGAACGCCAGCAATGATAGGCAGTCTTACAAAACGCGTGACTTTCGGATTGGCGCTGGCCTTATTCGCTTGGGCTCATTCCGGTCTCATCGAGCCGGTCGCCTATGCGGATCAGAAAGGCAAATCCGATGCCTGCTTCGGGCTGGAAAAACAGCTTAGTTCGGCAGAGCAAGCCCTTACAAGAGGAGATGTTGACCAAGCCGTCTCTTACTGCCTCTCCAATCATCTCGTCCTGAGTGCGGGCAGGTTTTAGCGGTCCTGGCACGGTTGCGGGCATCGCAAAAAAACGTCAATGAGGCTGAACAACTGTTTTTGCGAGCCATCGCGTTATCACCCGATGATCCCGATACGTACTTTTACTTTTCCCAGTTTAGCTTTGATCAAGGAGTCTATCTACGGGCATACGACCTCGTCGATAAGGCTCTAAGCCTGAAGAGTGAATATCCCGAGGCCCTCATTCTCAAAGGCCAAATGCTCGCGATGAGGGGTGAACCAATTGCAGCTCGCAAATCCCTCGAAGAAGCGTGCAGGATTGCGCCCAACAACGCGGAGCCTCATTTCCAACTGGGCATTTTGTTCGACAACAGCAAACTCAACCGCGAAGCAGTTGAGCAGTTCCGGATTTCCGTCGCCCTGCGCCCCTCAGATCCCCGCGCTTACGACTATCTGGGCCTCAATTTGGAAGCTTTGGGCGAAACCCGAGAGGCTGCGACGATCTACAAGAGGGGGCTGCTCGTTAACAAAGAGCCGCTTTTCGATTACTTCCTTGATTACAACTACGGCCGGTTCTTGTTGAAGGGGCGCAGGCTTCAAGAGAGTAAAGTCCACCTTGATCGCGCCGTGTCCCTAGCGCCGGAGACGCGAGCCGTGTACTACGAGCGCGGTAAGTTGAATTTGATATTGGGCGACTACCAGCAAGCTCGGCGGGATGCCGAACAGGCGTCAAAGCTTCAGGATCCGTCCGGCTTCGTACTCGACCTCCAGGTGTATTACCTCCTGTCGACCATTTACGCCCACTTGGGTGAACACGAGCTTGCTCGTCAGTACGCGGAACTGAGCAAGACCGCTAGGATTCCAATTCAGGATCGGGCGAGGAATTAGAATTCTCGCGCGATCAATGAGCAAGTAACGTCCGCGTCAAACTCGCAGAGCGATCACGCTGACGTTAGCGTCCGGCGGTTGCAACGGCAGCTCAATCCGCAATTTCCCTTCCGACTCCTGCATCTTCAGCGGTTGCCCGCCGGCAAGCAAATAAGCTGAAAGCGCTCGTCCTTGAAGACCGTCGATCTCAAGCGGTCCACGCGGCCAGTCAAACACGTGAACGAAGATTTTGTCTTTCTTCGCCGTCGTCCGA
>Ga0137415_10002687_pt1 | contig 17623 bp, 15 predicted proteins | sample CZODoug3_1_1_16f_FD_183082 | JGI IMG/M metagenome (GOLD analysis project Ga0137415, IMG submission 183082) | Vadose zone soil fungal communities from Angelo Coast Range Reserve, California, USA - CZODoug3_1_1_16fungal (Hybrid Assembly) | ecosystem: Environmental > Terrestrial > Soil > Vadose...
AGTTCGGGCTATCCGCCCTATTGGCACTGAGCGCAACGCCTGTGCTATGCGGGTAGCGAAACCTCATGCTCAAGCCCGCCCTCGCCCCCACCCTGACCTTCCCGCATCCCGCCCCGCCCGACCCGGGCACGGTGATCGAGGTCGCGCCCGGCCTGCTCTGGCTGCGCCTCGCGCTCCCCTACCGGCTCGATCACGTCAACGTCTACCTGATCGAGGACGGCGCCGGCTGGGTGGTGCTCGACACCGGGCTCGACGATGCGCCGACGCGCGCGGCCTGGGACGCCATCTTCGAGGGGCCGCTGCGCGGCCGCCCGCTCACCCGCATCCTGGTCACGCACTATCATCCCGATCACATCGGGCTTGCGGGCTGGCTGTGTGAGCGCTTCGACCTTCCGCTGTTGATGAGCCAGACCGAATATCTCGTCAGCCTCACCATGCATCTCGATCCCGGCGCGCTCAACGCCGAGCCCTATCGCAGCTTCTATCGCTCGCACGGCCTCGATGCCGACACCACCGAGCAGCTGCTCACCAACGGGCACCGTTACCTGCGCATGATCTCCGGCCTGCCGCGCACGTTCCGCCGCCTGATCGCCGGCGAATCCTTGCGCATCGGCGCGCGCAGCTTCGAGGTCATCACCGGCGGCGGCCATGCGCCCGAGCAGGTGATGCTGTTCTCCCGCGCCGAAAATCTCATCATCTGCGCGGATCAGGTGCTCGCCCGCATCTCACCCAATATCAGCGTGCAGGCGATGGACCCCGAGGGCGATCCGCTCGGCATCTATCTGCGCTCGCTCGCGAGCCTCAAACGCGCGATGCCGGAGGATGTCCTGGTGCTGCCGGGCCACAATCTGCCCTTTGTCGGCTTGCACACGCGGGTCGAGGAACTGGCGGAGCATCACGAGGCGCGCTGCCTTGCTATCGCGGAGGCCTGCCGGCGCACGCCGCATACGGCGGCCGACCTGGTGCCGGTGGTGTTCCGGCGTACCATCGACGATCCCCACCAGATGGGTTTCGCCTTCAGCGAGGTGCTGGCGCACGTCAACTACATGTTGCGGGAGGATCGCCTGCATCCGGTGCCGGGAAGCGCCGGCTTGGCCTTCGCGGCGTAGGCAACCGCGCGCTATTTCGCGCGCCGCCACCAGCCGTCAAAGCTGAAGCGTCCGCCGCCCTGCACGAACAGGAGCAGGAATGCCCCGAAGATCGCGAGGTTCTTCGCGAAGTGGATGCTCTGCTGCTTGCGGGCGGCGACGTCCTGCAATTCCCAGAAGCGGTGCGAGATCAGCGTGGCGCTGATCGCGAACAGCGCCATCAGCAATGCGGCATAGCGCGTCTGAATTCCGAGCACGATCGCAAGCCCGCCGAAGAACTCGACGGATGCGCCGATGACGGCCATGACATCGGCCATTGGCACGCCGTTCTTGGCAAGCGACGCGGCGAACGCACTGAGCGCCATGAGCTTGCCGAACCCGCTGTGCACGAAAATGCCGCCGATGCAGAGCCGCGCCAAAAGCCAGATCGCATCGCCGCCGACCCCGAGCCCGTCCGCCGAGGAGCCTTGCGAGGAGAGGGGAATTCCGTGCCGTGTCGTCTGGTCGAGCATCGCTGCCTCGCGTGATCCCGTTTGATCTCTGATGACGTTGATCCTTGCCGCAGCCCCTGGCAAGCGCAGCAACCGCGACCATGCCCGAGATCGCGCGCTGGCCCGCTCACAAACAGTTGAGCAGCCGAAACAATATCGTGAGCGGGAATGCGTGCGACGCGCTACTGTCTCGAAGACGTCATCCTATCGAAAGCAATCCGGCATGTCGCCCGCATCGATCAAGAGCGCTCCCTACGGTTCCTGGAAATCGCCCATCACGTCCGACCTCATCGTGGCGCAGATGATCACGCTGTCGGACGTGCGGCTCGATGGCGGCAGCATCTATTGGCTGGAAGGCCGGCCGCAGGAGCAGGGCCGCAGCGTCGTGGTGTGCGGCGCCGACGGCGCGCAACCGGTCGACGTCACGCCCAGGCCCTACAACGCGCGCACGCGGGTGCACGAATACGGCGGCGGGTCGTGGCTGGTGTCGGATGGCGCCGTCTACTTCTCCAACTTCGCCGATGGCCGCCTCTATTGCCAGCCGCAAGGCGCTTCGGAGCCGCAGGCGCTGACGCCTGAACCTCCCGGCCGCGGCTGGCGCTTCGCCGACGGCGTGATCGACCATCGCCGCAACCGCTGGATCGGGGTGCGCGAGGACCACACCGAGGGCGAGGCGATCAATACCGTGGTCGCGGTCGATCTCGGCGGCGCCGACGGATCCGGACGGGTTTTGCTGAGCGGCCACGATTTCTTCTGCTCGCCGCGGCTGTCCCCGGACGGGCGGTGGCTGGTCGCGCTGGCCTGGGATCATCCCAACATGCCGTGGAACGGCACGTGGCTCTACCTCGCGCCAATCGACGATGCGGGCAACGTCGGCGAGCCGCGAGCGGTCGCCGGTAGCGTCGCCGAATCGATCCTTCAGCCGGAATGGTCGCCCGACGGCGCCGCAGTCCTGTTCGTGTCGGATCGCTCGGGCTGGTGGAATCTCGAGAGCTACGACATCGCAACGGGTGCGACGCGCGCGCTCAAGCCGATGGCGTCCGAATTCGGATTGCCGCAATGGACGCTCGCGACCTCGACCTACGCATTCGCCGGCCCTGGGCGAATCGTCTGCAGCTATTCCGAGAACGGGCTTGGCTGCCTGGCGGTGCTCGACCTCGTGAGCGAAACGTTGACCCCGCTCGATCTCCCGTTCACGGAATTCGGCTCGGTGCGCGCCGAGGGCGACCGCGTGGTGTTTCGCGCCGCCGCTCCCGACCGACCTGCCGGTATCGTTGCGCTCGACCTCGGCTCCGGCCGGCATGTCATCCTGAAGCAGGCGACCGACCTGCTCGATCGCACGGAGCCACGCATCGCCGACTACCTCGCCAAGGTCGAGAGCGTGGAATTCCCTACCTCGGACGGCGACACCGCCTTCGGGCTGTTCTATCCGCCGCACAATCCCGACTATGCGGCGCCCTCCGACGAACGGCCGCCGCTCCTGGTCAAGTGCCATGGCGGGCCCACGTCTGCCGCCTCGAGCGCGCTTAGCCTCGGCATTCAATACTGGACCAGCCGCGGCATTGCGGTGCTCGACGTAAACTATCGCGGCAGCACCGGTTTCGGCCGCGCCTATCGCGACCGCCTCAACCTTGCCTGGGGCGTGGTCGACGTCGATGACTGCGTCAACGGTGCAAAATTCCTGGCGGAACGCGGGCGCGTCGACGGCAACCGCTGCGTCATCAGCGGCGGCAGCGCCGGCGGCTACACCACGCTGGCGGCGCTGACGTTCCGCGATTTTTTCCAAGGGGGCGCCAGTTACTACGGTGTGAGCGACGCGGCCGCGCTCGCCCGTGACACACACAAGTTCGAATCGCGCTATCTCGATTGGCTGATCGGCCCTTATCCCGAACAGGAAGCGCGCTACCGCGAACGTTCGCCGCTCTTTCACACGGAGCGGCTGTCGAAGCCTGTGATCTTCTTCCAGGGTGAGGAAGATGCGATCGTGCCGCCGAACCAGGCCGAGCTCATGGTCGAGGCGCTCCGCCACAAGGGCAATGCGGTCGGCCATTTCCTCTTTGCGGGCGAGCAGCACGGCTTTCGCAAGGCCGCCAACATCCAGCGCTGCCTCGACGCCGAACTCTATTTCTACGCGATCAACGTGTTCGGAACCGGGCTGACGTTCTGACGCGGTCCGTAGGATGGGTTGAGCGCGCGTACTTACGCGCGCGATACCCATCACCTTCGTGCCCGCGCTGAGATGATGGGTTTCGCAAGCGCTCAATCCATCCTACGCGGTTGACTCGTTTTAGACCGACGGCTAAGAAACATTATGTGGCGATCGATATAAAATGGGAAGCTTGGCAAAGGCCCGGCCGGCGCCGGCATTGCGCGTCCCGCACCGCGACCGGCGAACGCGGCACCGAGGAACAAGACACCGGAGACCACGGCAATGATCGACCTGCACTATTGGACGACGCCCAACGGCCACAAGATCACGATCTTCCTCGAGGAAGCCGGCACCCCGTACCGGATCGTTCCGGTCAACATCAGCGCCGGCGAGCAGTTCAAGCCCGAGTTCCTCAAGATTTCTCCGAACAACCGGATGCCTGCCATCGTCGACCATGATCCGGCCGGCGGCGGCGCACCGATCAGCGTCTTCGAGTCCGGCGCGATCCTGGTCTATCTCGCGGAAAAGACCGGCAAGTTCATCCCGAACGACCTGCGCGGCCGGGTCGACGTGCTGCAATGGCTGTTCTGGCAGATGGGCGGGCTCGGGCCGATGGCCGGGCAGAACCATCATTTCTCGCAATATGCGCCGGAAAAAATCCCCTATGCCATCGAGCGCTACGTCAAGGAGACCAACCGGCTCTACGGCGTGCTCGACAAGCGCCTGGCCGATCGCGCCTTCGTCGCCGGAGGCTATTCGATCGCCGACATGGCGGCCTATCCCTGGATCGTTCCGTACGAGCGGCAGGGCCAGAGCCTCGAGGATTTTCCCAACCTCAAGCGCTGGTTCGACGCTATACACGAACGTCCTGCCGTCAAGCGTGCCTATGCGCTCGCCAAAGAGATCAACACGCAGCCCACGGTGAGCGAGGAATCGAAGAAGGTCCTCTTCGGCCAGAGCGCCGCGACCGTCGCGCGGGCGGGCTGAGAACAGCGTCCCATGAGCAGTCCCGCGACCATTCGTCTCTACGATCTCGCCGGCGCGGATCCCGATCGTCGCTTCAGCCCCTATTGCTGGCGCAGCCGCCTCGCGCTCGCGCATAAGGGGCTGCCGGTCGAGACCGTCCCGTGGCGCTTCACCGAGAAGGACGCCATCGCGCCCTCCGGGTCGCTGCTCGTGCCGGTCATCGTCGACGGCGACCGATGGATCGCCGATTCCTGGACCATCGCGAACTATCTCGAGGACACGTTTCCGGATCGTCCTTTGTTGTTCGGTGGTGCAGCCTCGCGGCAGCTCAGCCGGTTCTACTCGTGCTTTGCGGACTCGCTCGTTTCCGCCATCTTCCCGTTCGTCGCACTCGACATTCTTCACCGGGTGCACGAGAAGGATCGCGACTATTTCCGCCAAAGCCGCGAGAAGCGCGTCGGCACGACGCTTGAGGCCTTCACCGCCACCCGAGATGATCGCCTCGAAGCTTTTCGCGCGAGTCTCACGCCGCTGCGCCTGACCCTCAAGACGCAACCATTCTTCGGAGGCGAGCGGCCGCTTTATGCCGACTACGCGATGTTCGGCCCGTTCCAGTGGGCGCGCACCATCAGTCCGTTCGTCCTGCTCGAGGCGGGCGATCCGGTCCGGATTTGGCGCGACCGCCTGCTCGATGCGTTCGATGGCCTGGCGCGTGCGGCACCGGCCTACGCCACCTGATTCAGCCGAGCGCGGCCAGCGCCGAGCGGGCGACGCCTTCGAGCAAGGCCTTGTCGGGCTTCGCGCGCGCGAGCACCCGGATGCCGAGCAGAACGCTGAGCAGCAAACGCGCCACGTCCTTGGCGCGCACGTCGCGGGGAACGGTTCCGTCTCTCTGGGCCGCCCGGATCGACCGGTGGAAGAACGCTTCGATCTCGCCCAGGCGCTCGGCGATGATCGCACCGAGCTTCGCGTCGTGCGGTGCGACCTCGAGCGCCGAGTTGATGAGGAAGCAGCCGCGCCGCTCCCGGTCGCCGACCGAGCGCGCGACGATGTCCTCGAAAAAGCTCCGGATCGCGCGCTTGGGCGGCAGCGTTTCCTCGAACCGCTCGATGCGGGCCCGCGTCGAGGAATCGAGATAATGCTCCAGCGCCCGCGCGAACAGATCATGCTTGTCGCCGAAGGCGTTGTAGAGACTGGGCCCCGAGATCCCCATCGACGTCGCGAGGTCGCGCACCGATGTCGCCTGATACCCGCGCCGCCAGAAGCAGTCGATCGCGGCCTCCAAGGCAACCGTCTCATCGAACTCGCGCGGTCTGGGCATTCCTATGGTCCGTGGTGTCGGTGATGCGACGAGCGGGCGTCGGGCCGCCGCGATTGACATAATATATCAGTCGATACAGAATAAGTTAAAGCGTCGATTTGGCGCTTGATTAAGAATTGGCGCTCGATGCCGCGGACGGCTCAGCTCGCGGACGGCGGTGCAGGCGGGAGGTCGACATGCTGGAACTGTACCACAACATCAATTCGGTCTGCGCCCAGAAAGTACGGGTCGCTCTGCTCGAAAAAGGCCTCGCGGCGAAGGAGCATCTGCTGACCTTGCGCGGGGACCAGAACGAGCCGGCCTATCTCGAGCTCAATCCAAACGGGGTTATCCCGACCCTGGTCCATGATGGTCAGGTCGTCGTTGAGTCGTCGCTCATCCTCTACTATCTCGACGAGGCATTTCCCGACCCGCCGCTGATGCCGAGATCGCCGATCTCCCGTCACCAGGTCAGGCTGTACAACAAGCTGATCGACGAATACCTGCACAACGCCTGCACCATCCTTACGTTTGCCACCGCTTTCCGTCCGAACTTCTTGAAAATGCCGCGCGAAGCCTGGCTGGCCGAGATCAACAAGGCGCCGCTCAAGCGCCGCGCCGAATACAAGCGCAGCGTGATCGAGCACGGTCTCGACTCGGAGTTCGTCGTCGACGCGCTGGCGCAGCATCGCAAGCTGTTGTCGTGGATGGCGGGCTCGCTCCGGAACGGGGCCTTCCTCGCCGGCGACAGCTTCTCCAATGCCGACGCCGCGGTGATCCCCTACATTCTGCGGCTTGAGCTTCTGCAGCTTGCGAGCATGTGGGACGCGTATCCCGCCATCGCCGACTGGTGGGCGCGCATGCGCGAGCGGTCCTCGGTCAAGGCGGCAATTCTCGATCGCATGACGGACAACGACTGGGCGCCATTCAAGGCGCTGGCCCCGGACACCGCCACCAAGGCGCGGAATCTGTCACTGGCCGGCGCGTAATCCGGCCGGGCCAGGCCCGGACGCGCGCCTTCAAGCGTGAAGCGTGGCGTGAGCGCTCGTGCCACACCCGTGCGCGTCACGAATGCTCTTGGAATGCTCGAAACCGTGCATGCCCATGCTCCACTGCAAGGCGACGATGGCGCCCTTGACCGGTCCCGGCATCAAGGCCGCCGCGGCCTAGCAGGACGGAATTCGCCTCGCACGTTCAAAGGCGCGGGCTCGCCGTCGTCACGGCGGAGACGTTCAGCGTCGAAGAGACACAGCCCCACGCGATCGGGGTTTCGCTCGGCGCTGCGAGCAGCCGTTCCGACCTGGTCGCAGCGCTCGAGATCCTCGCCGCCGCCTTGAAGTCGTCGGCCGGCACGACCCGCGTTGTGTGAAGGAAAGGTCGGGCAAGCATGGGTCTGAATGTCGGCTGTCGTTTGACGGAGCTGAGTGACGTCGCGCAGGACGCACGCATCCCTTTGGCGTTACTCTATCCCACGCAGCAACCCGAGCAGACTGAACGATTTGGACCCTACGCGCTCGATGTCGCGCGCGACGCTCCTCTCGACGGTCAGCGCGTTGCGCTCATCGCGATCTCGCACGGCAATGGAGGTTCGCCCTGGGTCCACCGCGATCTGGCCAAGCGTCTCGCGCAAGCGGGCTACGTTGTCGCTCTCCCCGAGCACACGGGCAACAGCCGCAACGACAACAGCCTTGCCGGAACCGCGGCGAACCTTGCAAATCGCCTGCGTCATATCACGCTTGCAATAGATGCGGCCTGCGCCGACGTCGTCGTGGGAAAGGCGCTTGCTTCCGATCGCGTGGGGGTGGTCGGCCATTCCATCGGTGCCTGTACGGCTTTGGCGGTGGCGGGCGGCAAGCCTGTTACCGGCCCCGCGAGACGCGTGATGGAGGGGCGCATCCTGTGCGCGTGACTCGATTTCTTCCGGCGCGTGCTCTGATCTGCTCTACGGCGATTGCGCCAACGCGCTGCGCCCGCTTGCGACGGCGCTTGCCGGGACCGGCGACGCGCGATTTCCCCAACTGTTCCTGATGTAGGTCAGCACGGCCGCGACCTGCGCATCGTCGAGCCGCCAGTCGAACGCCGGCATCGCGGGCGCGGTCGGCCTCGCGGACGTCGAAACCGCACGCGATCCCTGCAGCACGACGCGAACGAGCGTCGTGACGTCGTCCGACTGGACGAGCGCGCTGCCGGCGAGGCGCGGAAAGAGCTCGCTTTCACCCAGCCCCGAGTCCTTGTGGCACGCCGCGCAACCGTCCTTGTAGATCGCGAGACCGGCACGCATGGCCTTGTCGTCGGAGGGGACCGCAGCCGGGCTGGATACGCTCCCCCCTGTGCCGTTGTCCTTCAGGTAGGAGGCGATGGCGGCGACATCCTCCGCCGTCATCTTCGAGGTGGAGTGGACGATCGCTTCCGCCATCGGCCCGGACGCCAGCGTCCAGTCGTTGGTGCCGGTCTTGAGATACGCCGCGAGGTCGTCATGCGACCAGTTGCCGATGCCCTTGTGCGGATCGGTCGTGATGTTCGGCGCGAACCATCCCTGCAAGGTCGCGCCAGCGAACGGAGTGCCGGTCTTGTCGCCGCCGAGCAACGTCTTCGGCGTGTGGCAGGTTCCGCAATGGCCGGCACCTTCGACGATATACGCGCCGCGATTCCATTCCGCCGACTTTTGCGGATTGGCCGCAAAGCGCCCGGGCGTGAAGTTCAGAAAATTCCAGAACAGCAGGTTCGCCCGGATGTTCAGGGGGAACGGCAGCTGGTTGGCGACGACGGCGTTGTGGACCGGCTTGACCGTCGCGAGATAGGCGCGGATCAAAACCACGTCGTCGCGCGTCATCTTGGTGTAGGCGGGATAGGGCATCGCCGGAAAGAGCCGCGTGCCGCCGCGGCCACGCCCGTCGTGCATCGCCGCGATGAATTCGTCATCCGTCCAGGCGCCGATGCCGGTTTCGCGGTCGGGCGTGATGTTCGGCGCAACGAGCTTGCCGAACGGCGTCTCCAGCGCCAGTCCGCCCGCATAAGGCTGTCCGCCCGGCGCGGTGTGGCAGGCCGCGCAGTCGGCGAGCACGACGAGATAGCGTCCGCGCTCGATCCGATCGAAGGATTGGCTGTCGGCCAACGGATAGCCCTGCGAACCGTTTGGTGTGCTTCCGCCCCACAGCATCGCCGCGAGGGCGCCGGCCCCGAACAGCAGCACGACCAAGGCCAGCAAGCCGTGGCGCCACCGACGGTTCGACCTTGCGCGCTCGCCGGATGTTTGCCCGTTGCTCATGGCTACACCAGCGGTCCCGGGTTTTTCAGGTAGCGATCCCTGATCGCGTCGGCGGTCCAATAGGCGAGCGCGCCCACCGTATCGGTCGGATTGTATCCGTGGTTCTGCGGGAACACGGAGGCGCCGCCGGGAACGAAGACGTTATGGACGTCCCAGCTCTGGCAATACCGGTTGAGCACGCTGGTCGCCGGATCGGCGCCCATCACGGTGCCGCCGGTGTTGTGGGTCGTCTGGTAGTCGGTCACTGTATACGGGCCCTTGCGCGGGCTCGCAGTCAGCTCCGCCGGATCGAGCGCGCGCGCAATCTCCGCCAGGCGGTCCGTGAGGAAGGCCGACATCTTCAGTTCGTTGTCGTGAAAATCGAAGGTCATCCGCATCAGCGGCCGGCCCAGCCGATCCTTGTAGGTGGGATCGAGATCGAGCCAGCAATCGCGATAGCTGTAGGAGTTGCCATGCGTCGCCAGGCTGAAGGCGCGCTGGTAGGTTTCCGCAACGGCTTTCTTCCACTGCGCGCCCCACTTCGGCGTCCCAGCCGGCACCGGGTGCGTGAGGATCGGGCGAGCATTGGTCTGGCCCGCGCCCATGTATCCGCCGCCGACAAAGCCGAGCCCGCCGTGATCGAAGTTGTCGCCGTTATAGTCGTCGATCATCATCCCGTGCGCGCCGGTCGCGATGAACGGATTGAGCACCTTGTCCTTCAAGATGAGGCTGACGCTCGACGTCGTCTGATAGGCATAGTTGCGGCCGACCACGCCCTGCCCGGTCTGCGGATCGTAGGGCTTGCCGATGCCCGACAGCAGCAGCATGCGAACGTTGAACAGCGCAAAGGCGCACACCAGGACGATGTTGGCGGGCTGTTCCCATTCTTCGCCTGACGTGTCGACATAGGTCACGCCGGTCGCGCGCTTGCCGGTGCCGTCGAGGTTGATCTTCACGACCTCGGATTCGGTCTGCGCGGTGAAGTTCGGAAACCGCAGCAGGGCGGGCAGCACGCAGGTCTGCGGGCTCGACTTGGAATAGTTGCCGCAACCGAAACGCTCGCAGAAGCCGCAATAGGTGCATTGGCCGAGCTTGATGCCGAGCGGATTGACATAGGCCTCGCTCAGGTTCGACGCCGGCTGTGGAAACGGGCTGTGGCCGAGCTTGCGCGCTGCTTCGGCGAACAGCGTGGCGCCGTAGCCTTGCTTGAGCGGCGGCGTCGGATATTCCGAGGAGCGCCAGCCCTCGAACGGATTGCCGCCCGGCTGTTTGGTGCCGCGGATGTTGCCGGCTTTGCCGGATGTGCCGCACAGCTTCTCGAACCGGTCGTAGTAGGGCTCGATCTCGTCGTAGCTGAGCGGCCAATCCTGGATCGTCATGTCGGCCGGCAGCATGCTCTTGCCGTAGCGCTCCTCGAGATGGCTGCGCAGGCGGAAATCCGTAGGGAGAAAGCGCCAGGTCTGGCCGTTCCAGTGGATGCCTGCGCCGCCGACGCCGTTGCCGGGAAGGAAGCTGACGAAGTTGCGGATCGGCAGCGCCGTCTCGTTGGCCTTGTTGCGGAACGTCAGGGTCTCCTGGTCCGGCCGCAGGAACAGGTCGAGCCGGATGCCGTAACGCAGCTCGTCCTGGGCATAGGCCGGCGGGAAGTCGGTCGCGGTGTCGCGCCAGGGCCCGCGTTCGATCGCCACCACGTCGAGGCCGGCCTTGGCGAGCTCGTAGCCGAGAATGGACCCGGTCCATCCGAGCCCGATGATCACGACATCCTTGGCCGGCAGTTTGCGCGCCATGCTACTTCATCCCCCAGTCGGACCGGCCCATGATGCCCACCGGCGGCAGCGGATAGGGCTGGTTGTGGCGCTCGACCCAGTCCCGGTAGTCGTAGCGCGTGCCCGGAAAGCCGATCAGCTTCCATCCCGCCATGTCGCGGTTGCCGCCATAGATTGGATCGGCAAAGAAACCCTCCTGCGTATTTTGCAGGAGGAGCCCGAAGAACTGCGCACCATCGACGCCCGCGAGCGCGATCGATCCTGATTCGAGGCCAGCCAGCACCTTGTCCTGGTCTTGCGGTGAAAGCTGCGCGAACGATCTGCCGCCGAACGCGCCCTTGATGTGCTCGGCCAGGGCCTTCAGTCCGGCGCGATAGCGCGCCGCCGGCGTGTCCGGCATCTGGTATCCTTGCGTGGCAGCGCCCGGCATGAACGGCGGCCTCATGTAGAGGCCGTCGCTGCGGCCGTAGGGGCCGGCCAGCTGCCGATCGATGAACACCGCGCAGCCCGCATCCTTGCCGCCGGGCCCGCGATCGTCGCGCGGGATCAGGCGATCGACTGCGGCTTCCACGAGCGAGGCTTCGTCGGCGGTGAAGAACATCCACGGCCCGGGGCGCACCGGCACCGGCGGTCTCGCGGTGCCCGGGCTCCACGGCAGCCCTTGATTGACGGTGAGCGCGCGCGCGGCGGTCGTGCTCGCCAGCAGGCCGACCGCGGTGGAGGACAGAAGGGCACGGCGGGATATCCTCGCCTGGAACAGGGCATCCGTCATTGTCGCGTTCCTGTCGCTGTCGTGCTCCGAATCGGCACTCGGAAAGGGTTCACCTTCCTATCATCGCCGATCAACACTGTTTGTTCCGCCGTCGTGCGGATCCCCTTTGTGGACCGAAGCGCAGGCGCAGCGTATTGCGATCGTGATCGCCGACCGTGCGGTGTCACATTACTGAGAATAATCTCCTTGTAGGCTGCGTTATCTCGCCTCCGGCAAGTCTCGTTATTTGTTTGTTCACCACGTTGACTTTTGGATCCAAACGGCAGAGGTGCGGAATGCAACAGGGTGCTGAGCATGTTGAGGATACGTTGGAGCTCGATCAATTGCGGAGCGCCTACAAGGCGGCGATCGAGGACTGGATCGCCGCGATCAGGCACGAAGAGGCGCTTGCGTCGGTCGATCATTCGGTCGCCGAAGTCGATCAATGGGAAGAGGCGCATTTCGAGGAAGACGAGATTCGCAGCAAGGTGAAGGCTGCGAAGAAGAAATACGAAGATGCGCTGCGCGAGAAATTCTTCGATTTCTAGTGTACTGCTTCCAACGCTTGCATCGCGTACCTGCCTTCGGCGGCGCAGGCGTGAAAGCTCTCCGGCCTCATCCTGAGGAGCGCACTCAACAGCGTTCACGCGCGTCTTCGACGCGCTATGCGCGCGTCTCGAAGGATGAGGAGGCAGCGCCGTGACTCGTGGCCATGGCTCGAGACGAACGAGCCCTTATCCTGAGGAGCGGCCGAAGGCCGCGTCTCGAAGGACGCTCGTGCTCCTCACCATGAAGGCGATGGGTGGGCGCTTCGTTCCAGCAACGGCAAAGAACCTCATCCTTTCGCCTGCGATCATGTCGCGGCCGAGTCGCGTTTGCGCGCTTCGGCATCGGCCAGCGCCGCCAGAATCTTGTGCGGCGTGAGCGGTGTCTCGTTGAACTCAACGCCGAGCCCGCGCAAAGCATCGTTCACCGCATTGAAAATGGCCGCCGGCGGCGGGATGGCGCCACCTTCACCGACGCCTTTGATGCCGTATTCGGTGTTGGGTGACGGCGTCTCGATATGGTGTATGGCAATGCGCGGCATGTCGGTCGCGCCGGGCATCATGTAGTCTGCGAGCGTCGACGCCTGGGGCTGCCCGTTGGCGTCGAAGCGCATCTCTTCCAGAAGGGCGGTTCCGATACCTTGCGCTACCCCGCCCAAGGCCTGTCCCTCCACGATCATCGGGTTCACCATCGTCCCGCAATCCTCGACGACGACGTAGTCGAGAATCTGCACGGTGCCGAGCGCGCGATCGAGCTCGACGACCGCGGCATGCGTGCCGTAGCTGAATTGGCCGCTGTCGACCTTCGGCCTGAACCCGCCGGTGATTTCCATGCCGCCGGCATCCACGTCGGGCGGCAAGCGTTGCGGATGCATGTACCAGGTGACGGCGACGTCCCGGACCGAGATGTCGCCGGACGGCCCGTAGAACACGCCATCACGCAGCGCGACATCCGCCGCCGTGCATTGCAGAAGATGCGCTGCAATCGTGGCGAGCCGCACTTTCAGCGTCCGGCACGCACGTGATCGAGCGTGACGCGTAGGTGCCGGTGGAATAAGGCGTCATCGCGGTATCGCCATGCACGACGGCGATCGCGGCAACGGGAATTCCCAGCACCTCGTGGGCAATTTGGGCGAGCGACGTTTCCATTCCCTGACCATGGGAATGCACGCCCACGCGGATTTCGAGCCCGCCATCCGGCGTGAACCGAACCGCCGCCTGCTCATGACCGGGCGTGAACGGATAGCCGGCGGCGGCAAACAACGCCGTTCCGTGTGCGGTCATCTCGATGTAGTTGGCGAAGCCGACGCCGATGAGCGTGTCGGCCGCCGGCTGCAGCTGCCTGGCGCGGATCGCCGGCAGGTTCACCTGCGCGCGGGCGGTGTCGAGTGAGCGGCGATAGTCGCCGCTGTCGAAGGCGTTGCCGCTCACGTTGACGAACGGCATGGCGGTTTCCGGCACGAGATTCTCGCGCCGCACGTCGCAGGGTTCGCGCCCGACTGCCCGCGCGACCGCATCGATCGTCAGCTCCATCGCAAAGCAGATGCCGGTGCGGGCGACGCCCCGATAGGGAACGATCGGCGGCTTGTTCGTGGCGACGCTGAAGGTGCGGACCCGATAGGCTGGAAAGACGTAGGGACCGGGCAGATGCCGCCCGGCCATGGTGCCCTCGAGGCACGAGGTGAATGGCCAGGCCGAATAGGCGCCGGCATCGACGGTAATGTCGGCATCCACGCCGAGCAGCCTGCCGCGTTCATCCGCATAGGCGGTGACGACGTAATGATGTTCGCGGCAGTTGGCGCCGGAGATCAAATGCTCGCGGCGATCCTCGACCCAGCGGAACGGCTTCTTGAACTTCAGCGCGAGCCAGGCAATGCACAGCTCCTCCGGCTGCAGCACGCATTTGTAGCCGAAACCTCCGCCCACGTCGGGCGCGATGACGCGCACGCGGCCTTGCGCGATTCCGAGATGCTCGGCGATCGCGGTGCGGATCATGTGCGGCACCTGGGTCGAGGTATGGACCACGAGCTGGCCGGCCCGCGCGTCCCAATGCGCCAGAACGGCCTTGCCCTCGAGCGGGTTCATCACCTGCCGCGCCGTGCGATACTCGCGCCGCACGACGACCGGCGCGGTCGCGGCAATGGCGGCAATTCCCTTGTCGAACACCGTCTGCAGGAACAAATTGTCCTTCCACCCCTCGTGCACCAGCGCCGGCGGTGCGTCGCGCGCCGCTACTGCGTCGACGACTGCTGGCAGCTCTTCGAGGTCGAGCTCTATGCGCCCTGCAAGGTCTTCCGCCTCCGCGCGCGTCGCCGCGACACACATGGCGACGGCTTCGCCAACGAAGCGCACCTTGTCTTGGGCCAGCGGCGGATAGTCGGAAGGCCTGAAGCCGGGCAAACCGAGCTTGGCCTGAACCGGCCGGATATCGACGTCCTTGCGAACAAAGACCGCCGACTCGGCGCCGGGCGGCTTGCGAATGGAACGGATGCGCGCGTGCGCCAGAGGGCTGCGCAGGAATGCAATTTCGCGCAAGCCGGGCAGCGCGATGTCGTCGACGTAGCACCCGGCGCCACGCAAGAACCGCGCGTCTTCCTTGCGCAAGACGCTCGCGCCGATGCCCTGGCCCTTCCGATCTGGACCGCCCATTCCGTCGTCCTGGTTCGGCGCAGGAACGGTACGATGCGTTCCGCTCCCGGTACCGCGCAAGATTATTTCTTGACCAACGGGCAGTCCGACTCGCTGAGCGGGCGGAATACGTCGTTGCCGGCGAGCGTGTCCTCCACCTTCTCCAGATCCCACGGGTCCTTCGGCTCGCCGGGGCGGCGTACTTCGACCAGATACATGTCGTGCACCAGCCGGCCGTCCGGCCTGATCGTGCCATTGCGGATGACGGCGTCGCTGACCGGCATCTCGCGCATCGTCTCGGCAACCTTGGTCGCGTCCAGCGACTTGGCGGCTTCGATGGCGCGCAGATAGTGTCGCACTGCGGAGTAGACGCCCGCCTGGCCCATTGTCGGCATGGCTTTGTGGCGCTCGAAGAATTTCTGCGCGAAGGCGCGGCTGGTATCGTCGTAATTCCAGGTGAAGCCGGTGATGTAGGTCAGCCCCTGTGCGATATCCAAGCCCATGCTCTTCACATCGGTGAGGAACGTGGCCGGTGCAACGAAGCTGATCCCGGCTTTCTGCAGCTCGAACTCATTGGCGGACTTCAGCGTATTGACGATATCGTTGCCGCCGCTTGCAACGACGATGCCTCTCGCCTTCGACGCCTGGGCGGCCAGGATCAGTGCGCTGAAGTCCTGCATTCCGACCGGATGCTTGACGGAGCCGAGCGTCTTGCCGCCCATCTGCTCGATGGCCTTGCGGAAATCCGCTTCCAGCGCGTGGCCGAAAGCGTAGTCGGCGGTGATGAAGAACCAGCTGTCGATATTCTTCTTCGTCAGCGCCTTCACCAGACCGTAGGAATTGGAATAGGTGTCCCACATCCAATGGAATGACGTGGGCGAGCAGCTCTTGCCCGTCAGGGCCAGCGAACCGGCCGTGCTGGTGATGTTGATTTTCTTGAGGGTGCGCGCGACTTCCTGCACCGCCAGCGCGGTCCCGGAATTCGGCATGTCGACGACCAACTGGACATCCGCGGTGTCGTACCAGCGCCGCGCGATCGCGGCGGCAACGTCCGGCTTATTCTGATGGTCGCCGCCGACGACCTTGACCGGTTTGCCGAGAACCGTGCCTCCCAGCTCGTCGATCGCCATTCTGGCGGCCGCCAGCGAGCCGGGACCGCTCTGATCGGAGAAGTTGCCGGACATGTCATTGAGCACGCCGATCGTAACGGACTGCGGCTCCGATTGTGCATGTGAGACCGTGGTGGCGCAGGCCAACACGCAAGCGGCCGAGATGACGGTACGTATTGTCATGGTACCCCCATTGCTGGAGAAGCCGGCATTGTTTGTATGCTAACAATCGGTCCGGGGCTGTCAACGGCGATGTTGCAGCGATGCCGAGCGGCGCGGACGTTCGGGGTCGGTGGAGTGGGCAAAATCGGATGCCGTAACCCGACGCGGGAGTGAGGTGGCTCGTCGGCATCGTGATCGATGCCTGCGGGGACGCTAGTCCTGAGCCTCGTCACGTGGTCGACCGCGTCAGGTTTCCCCTAGGCGGTACCCTTGAGGAGCAGCATCTTGAATGACCCTCATGCCATCATCGATCACGGCAGAGCCGAGCGAAGGATGCTTGGGGGCTTCGTTCTGAATGATCTCCAAGGCGCGGATGCGCGTGCGCTGTTTGCGCCGCCCGCTCAGGAAGAGACGGCCGTCTCGCGTCGGTGCCAGGGCAATTGCGCTTGCAGCCGACAAGTAGGCATTGGGATAGAGATATTTGGCGACACGGACGGCATGGTTCAGCACAGTGGCGTCGGTGTCGTCGTCGGCGTCGACATAGATCCCGCGTAACAGTCGGACGAGTTTCCCCGCCTCGGCCCGGTAGTGGCTGCGGGTCTTGTCGAGGGTTTCGCCGACAAGGTGGAGGGCCATTCTCTAACGTTATCGTTCCTGAGGATCGGGAAAGTGCAGAGATCTAAATAGAGCTTTGCAAGGGAAATAGCGCTTTCTCGACCCTGAAGTGCGCGAAAGTCATAATTCTAGGCCAGGATTTGCGGGCGGGATTTGAGCCTGCGACCTTCAGGTTATGAACCTGGCGAACCGGGTGGCAGCAAATGCCCCTTGATCGCGCGCCGCCAAATGCCGGTCTGCCGATCCTTGAAACTCTTCAGACGTAGTCTGTTTGAGGGCCCCAATCAGAACCGTTCGCTGCTCATCTCCTAGCACGGGACCACGTCCATCGTGTTTCCCGGCCACGCGGTGGCACCGCTCAATACCGACAATCCTCGACTTTCAACAACGGAAACGCGCTGAGCACGTGCGGCGCGTTCGCTGGCGCGGCGGCGTGCAGATACGAGCGGTCGAGCTCGGCGAAGCCGTTGACGCCGAGAAGCCCGAGGGTGCGCTGCACTTCGTCTTCGAGCAGCTCGAGCAGCCGCACGATGCCGGCCTCGCCGCCGCAGGCGAGCGCGTAGCACTGCATGCGGCCGATACCGACGAGGTCGGCGCCGGTGGCGATCGCCTTGACGATGTCCGAGCCGCGGCAGATCGAGCCGTCGACCAAAATCTTGGCGCGCCCGGCGACGGCGTCCACCACCTCGGGCAGCACGTCGAGCGAGCCGCGGCCATGATCGAGCTGGCGGCCGCCATGGTTCGAGACATAGATCCACTCGACGCCGTGCTCGACCGCGAGCTTGGCGTCCTCGGCGGTGGCGACG
>Ga0137415_10002688_pt1 | contig 17612 bp, 19 predicted proteins | sample CZODoug3_1_1_16f_FD_183082 | JGI IMG/M metagenome (GOLD analysis project Ga0137415, IMG submission 183082) | Vadose zone soil fungal communities from Angelo Coast Range Reserve, California, USA - CZODoug3_1_1_16fungal (Hybrid Assembly) | ecosystem: Environmental > Terrestrial > Soil > Vadose...
AAAACTCAAGCTCGATCTGCCCGCTCAGCCGCCGCCCAAAATCACCCCGGCCGCAACCGATCCGGCAACCCCGTTGTAGTGCAGACCTATCGAGCTGCGCCCTTGATAAATCAATCACTTAGAACCTTCGCATCCCTCGAACCGGCGAAGTTCGGCTAGAGCCCGGCGATCAGCTTCCTGAGCAAGGCGTCGAGCTTTTCCTGCTCGGCGGTGGTGAGCACCGACAGCAGTTGCTCCTCGTTCGCGACGTGCCGGGTAATCGTTTCGTCGACGACGCGCCTGCCGGCGGCGGTGAGCGCGATCACCTTGCCGCGGCGATCGTTGGGGTCGGGACGGCGCTCGATCAACCCGGCGCGCTCGAGCCGGTCGAGGCGGTTGGTCATGCCGCCCGACGAGATCATCGCCGCTTTGTAAAGCCGGGTGGGCGACAGCATATAGGGGTCGCCCGATCGCCGGAGCGTCGCGAGCACGTCGAACTCGCCCGGCTGCAGCCCGGCGTCGGCGAACAGCGGATTGAGATGATCGCGCATCACGCGCTCGGCGGCTTCGGACAGGCGGCCGAGCACCGCCATCGGCAGCGCGGGCAGATCCGGGCGCTCGCGGGCCCATTGTTCTATCGCGGCGTCGGCACGATCCATGGCACATTCTCTCTGTGCAATGCATCTTGACATCAAGATACATTGCACTTACTAACATTGCAGCGAGACGATAGCGTGGCTCGCCGCTCAGGAGAAGGAGAAATCGATGTCCCGAATGATTTTCGTGAACCTGCCCGTCGCCGACCTCGAGGCGTCGATGGCCTTCTACAAGTCGATGGGTTTTGAGAACAACGCTCGTTTCACCGACGATACGGCTGCGTGCATGGTATGGAGCGAGGCGATCAGCGTCATGCTGCACACGCACGCCAAGTGGCGCCAATTCACGAGCCGCCCCATCCCGCCCGTAACGTCAAGCGAAGTGATGCTTGCCCTGTCTTGCGACAGTCGCGAGGCGGTCGATGCCATGAACGAGGCGGCTGCCGCGAACGGCGGGACAGCCGACATCAATCCCGTGCAGGATCCTGGTTTCATGTACAACCGCAGCCTGGCGGATCCCGACGGCCACATCTGGGAGGCGGTGTGGATGGACCCGGCGGCCATTCCCGCGGACGATCAAACAAATTGAGATAAGGCAGCAGGAGAGAACCATGACAACAGAAACAAACCGGGCGGGATGGACGACGGCGGCGATCCTCGCAGGACGCCTGATCTTTGCCTCAGTCTTCATCATGGCGGTGAGTTTCAAGCTGATGGATATCAACGGAACGGCGGGCTACATCGCGTCAGCGGGTTTCCCTCTGCCCAACCTTCTGGCGTGGCTCGCGGCATTGTTTGAGCTCGCCCTTATCGCGTGTTTCCTGACCGGTGCGTATTTTTCGGAAGCTGCACTCTTGGCCGCAGCCTATGTGCTGTTCCTTGGCTTCGCGTTCCACGGGCCTTCGCATTGGGCAGGAAACCAGGCCGAGTTCGGGTTCTTCGTCGATCATTTCACATTCATGGCGGGCCTTCTCTTTGCGGCCGCGCACGGCCCCGGACGCGTTTTGGCAATGAAACGTGGATGGATTACCCCGCAATAACAGGTGCAATGGCAGAGCTCGGCGGCTTTGCCGATCGCGTCGATCGCATCGAAGCGGGCTTCGGCTAGAACCGCGCGCACTTCTGGCTCGAAACGCCCGAAGCGTTTGCCGAGCTGCCAGTGTGCTGTGTGGATTAAACGCATTCTACCCTTTGTTAATACCGCCTCGATCCAGTGTGCGAAACATTTTGAAGGTGAGGCACGATGACGTATTCGATCACCGCCCGTTGCGACAGGACCGGAGCGTTCGGCATCGCCATCACATCGTCGTCGATTTGCGTCGCCAGCCGCTGCGCCTGGGTCGGGCCGCAGGGAGCCGTCTCGACGCAGAACATCACCGATCCGGCGCTCGGCCCTGCGGGTCTTAATCTGTTGCGGCAGGGCCTCGGCGCCGGGGCCGTGCTCGATCTGCTGCTCGCCGGAACGCCGGAGCCGGACTTCCGTCAGGTCGGCGTCATCGACCGCTACGGCAAGACAGCGCTGCATTCGGGCAAGGAGGCGCTGCCGCTCGCCGCATTCGCGCAAGGTGCTGCCTGTATCGCGCTCGGCAATCTGCTCGCCGCGCCGGAAGTGCCGGCGCGCATGATCGCGGCGTTTGCGGATGCGCCCGGCGAAAGCCTTGCCGAACGTCTGCTGCGCGGCCTGGAAGCCGGGCTCGCGGCTGGTGGCGAGACCGGCGACGAGCATGCATCAGGTTTGCATGTCGCAGACACTTACGATTGGCCGGTCGTCGACCTGCGTGTCGATTGGCATGACGACCCGATCGCCGAACTGCGGCGGGTGTGGCAGCTCTACGCCCCGCAGCGCGCGGCCTATGAATCCCGCGCGCGCGCCCCGGGCACCGCGCCCAGTTTCTAGAGCGGGCGCCACATCCGCCTGACGCCGGCGCTCATTGCAGGGGAATGCCGGCCTCCTTGATGACCTTTGCCCAGCGCACAGCATCCTCGTCGATCGTCCGCCTCAGTTCCTCGGGCGTTCCACCAACCGGCGTTGCGCCAAGCGAGGCGAATATTTTGACGACGTCCGGCTGACCAACAATGTTGCCGATTTCGCGGGCGAGTTTGTCGATAACGGCTTTGGGCGTCTTTGCGGGCGCCATCAATGCATACCATGACACGGCCGCAAAGCCCGGGAGATTGCCGGCTTCCGCGACGGTGGGAACATCCGGCAACACGGCACTGCGTTCTTCGCTGGCGACGCCGAGAGCGCGTAACTGGCCGCTTTCGATCAGCTGCTTGGCGTTGGACAATTGCGCGAACGTCATGGTTATCTCGCCGGTCAGCACATCGTTGAGTGCCGGCCCCAAACCTCGATAGGGAATGTGCGCGATCTCGATACCGGCACCACGCGCGAGCAATTCACCTGCGAGATGCGCTTGGCTTCCCGCACCGGGCGAGGAGAAAGTCAGTCGTATATCTTTCCTCTTTCCGATTTCAATCAGCTCCTTCAGCGACTTCGCCGGCGATTTTGCGCTGACAACAAGGACATTTTCGACCTTGGCGATCTGTGAAATCGGTGCGAATTCCGCCATGCTATAGGGAAGCTCCTTGAACAGGGATGGGTTCACCGCCGCGTTGCCGACCGGAACTACGGCGAGGGTGTACCCGTCGGCGGGCGCCTTCGCGACATAGGCCATCGCCAGATTGCCCTGCGCCCCGGTCTTGTTTTCAACAATGACCGGCTTGCCCCAGGTCTCCGCGAGCTTGTCGGCCACTGCGCGTCCAGCCACATCCGATCCGCCGCCCGGCGTGAAGCCGATGACGATGCGAATAGCGCCGCTGGGATAGTCGCTTGCTGCATTTTGCGCCGCCGACGACGAATGCAAAGCCAAGGCCGCCGCGACCATGGTGAGCGTGAAACAGATCGGTTTCATGGATTGCCCTCGATTCACCACACCTCCGGATCGGCGTCCGCTGCCGCGCCCCGCACCTCAACTGCCGGTAACGATCGCGCCGAGGCATGACGAAGTCAGCAAGCAATCGCACAGTCCGCTGTGGTTGCAGTTCGTGGCCGACGCAGCAATTTTCTTGCCAGTCGAGGATCAACGGGAGCAGTGGAGGTGATGAAGAGAGGGATTTGGTGGGGGCACAGTCGTATTGATGACGCTGATGCGATTCCGATCATTCTTCCATCGCTTCCAGCAGAGGAAGCATCGTTCCGACGCTTTCCTTCTCCGCGCGCGCCTCGATGGCACAACCGAGCATGATGTCGCTGATGGCGAAGCCACGATGCCAGAACAGAATTCGCTCATCCCGGTGTTCGCGCCCCGGCTTCGCACCGCAGACGATCTCGCCGATTTCCGCGTGAATATGCCCGTCGGTCAGCCGGCCGCTTTCGATCAGCGGGTAGAGCGCGCCGCCATGCCGGCATTGCTCCCAGTCGTCGACCACGAGCTTGTCCATGCGGAAAGGCAGTTCCGGATCGACCGCCATCATCCATCCATAGGTGACGATCAGCGCACCGGATTTTACGGCGTTTGCCGAAATCAAAGACGTCGGCCGTTCCAGGCGCGTGGCTTCGACAATGATATCGGCGTCGCGACATGCGCCATCGAGATCCTCGACCGCGACACAGGACACGCCGATCTCCTCACGCACGCGCGCGGCAAGACGCTCGCGGCTTTCGGAGCGGCGGCTGGCGACGCGGATTTCCGCGAGGTCGAACTCGTTTGCGAGCAGTTTGAGATTTTGGAAAGCCGTCCCACGCGCTCCGATGTGTGTGACGATGCGCGAGTCTGCTTTGGCGAGATGCCGGGCCCCGACGCAGGTCACGGCGCCGGTGCGTTGCCAGGTCAGGCTCGTGGCGTCCATGATGCAGGACGGCACGCCGGTTTCCGGATCGTACAGGGTCAGCAGTGCGACCTCGGACGGCAGATGCCGCTTCCAGTTGTCGACATAGTCCCCGATGACCTTGACGCCCGCGCGCCGGGCCGACCCGACATAGCCGGACAGGATATTGAAATGCCCGTTGACCAGATGATCGAGAACGAGGTGCGCTTTTGGTGGAAGTACGGTCTCTTTGCGCCCGTGCGCGCGCAGGCCGGCTTCGATGACGCTCACCAATTCGTCCGCACCAGGCGACAGGCTTTCGACCTGCGCCCGATTGAGGAAACGAAGGCTGATGCTGCGGGCGGCGGCGGTCATGCGGACGGGTCGGAAATGACCGCGATGATATCGATTTCCATGAGATATTCAGGTTTTGCGAGGCCTTGCACGATCAGTCCGGTCGATACCGGAAACACGCCCTTCAGCCATTTCCCGACCACGCGATAGACCGCTTCGCGGTCGGCGCGGTCGGTAATGTAGATCGTGACCTTGACGACATCCTCGAGCTTGGCACCCGCCTCCTCGAGAAGAATCTTTGCACATTTCATCGCGTTCTCGGCCTGCGCCGCGGCGTCGCCAATGCCGACGACCTTGCCGTCGAGATCCATCGCAGTCTGCCCGCGCAGATAGATCGTGTTGCCCGCGCGCACGGCCATGCAGACGTCATTGTCGAGTTGCTGCTCGGGATAGGCGTCGCGCGTGTTGAATTTGCGGATACGAAGGTTGGACACGCGACAGAGCTCCCTCAAGCGGCCATCAGGCGGTAGAGATTGCGATCGAGCGGTGGGCCAGCATGTCGGTCATTTTTTGGTCGCCGTGACCCTGTCGGAGAGATCGGCGGCCCGCTTCACGAAATCGAGCGGCCCATCGAAGTCGAAGGCGCCATAGACCGCCGCGAGATGATTGAAATGCGGCGCTTGCGCGAACTGGATGAATGTCAGGCGGTGGCCCGCATAGTCGGAATTCAGAAGATCGCGGGCGAAAGCCAGCAGCTTGCGGCGGTCTTCGGCCTGCCAATTTTCGTTCAGGCTGTAGAATTTCTCCAGCCAGCTTCCGGAACCGACGGACTTGAACGCCGCCTCATTCGGTGTGACGCAGATCTGACCGCCGCACAATTCGCGCGCGATATGCATCATCTGCGGCAGGTTCGAGCAGGCGAAGACCCGGCCGGCATAGAGCATCGACTGATGTGGCATCAGCAGGCCGCCGGGACTTCTCTGCGCCATGGCGATCGACGCCGTGAGATGGGCGTTGATGCCTTCGCGATAGCAGACCAGATCGGCGAGCTTCTCGCGAACCGCCTGCATCGTGTCGAGGCCGGTCTGCTTCGCGTTCCACAACGCCGCGCCGATCATCATGTCGGCGACGTAGAGAACGCGCAACGTGTAGGGAAACGCCGAATAGCGGTGCAGCGTGCCGCGGATATACTGCGCGGCCTTGGTGTGCCGGTAGAAGAACACGTCTTCCCAGGGGATCAGCACGTCGTCGAGCACCATCAGGAAGTCGACTTCGTCGAATTTATTGGCGAGCGGATAGTCTTTCGCGCTGGCGCGGCCGGCGAAGCCCGAGCGGGCAATATGCTTCACGCCGGGCGCACCCATCTTGACGATGCCGCCGACGGCGTAGTCGGACAACTGCTCGTTGGTCCAGGCGCCGAACGTCGGCTTCAGGAAGGCCTGATCGGCATAACCGGACGCAGTCTCGTATTTCGCGCCACGCACGATGATGCCGGCATCGGTTTCCTTGACGACATGCACCATCATGTCGGGGTCCTGATCCTGCGGCGCCTTGGAGCGATCGCCTTTCGGATCGGTGTTGGCGGAGACGTGGAACACGTCGGTCTCGATCACCGCCTGGACGTGATTGGCTATGTTGTCGCCAAACCGCCGATCGATTTCGTTGAGAACGTCGCGGCCGTCGTAGAGCGACCACATCTCGCCGACGGTCTCGTCGCCCACGCGCGTCACGACGCCGCGAATGTCGTTCATCACGGCGTCGCAGGCACCCCGCTTGTCGTGCCAGTCCTTCTGCTCGCGCGGCAGACGGTTGAAGATGGAGTGCCGATCGTTGTCCTCGACATAGGTCAGCCTGGACGCGTGGACGTCCTCGTGCTGCATGTCGTAGATCCGGGCCCGGACATCGATGATCGGCCGCAGCGCGGGGTGAACGGTCGGGTCTTTGACCCGCTCGCCATCGATCCAGACCTCGCGTCCGTCCCGAAGGCCCTCGCGGTACGAAGCGCCCGTGCGGATCATCGTCCTCTCCCCGCGTGCTGGACGAGAAGGAGATTGCGCGCGGTATCTAAATCAATAAAATACTTTCTTCTGTCGATCTTCATCGGATTTCCTGATGAAGATCCGCCTCATGAAGGCACTCCCATGAAAGTGTCGCTTCGTCAGTTGCGCTATGTGGTGGCTGCGGCCGATTGCGGGCATGTCACCAGAGCATCCAAGCAGCTGAATGTGTCGCAGCCGTCTATTTCCAGCGCCATTTCGGAACTGGAAGCCGAGGTCGGGGTGCCGTTGTTCATCCGCCATCATGCCCGTGGGGTGAAGCTGACGCCGGTGGGCGAGCGGGTGATCAACGAGGCGCGGCTGCTTCTGAAACACGCACAGGATTTCACCCAGAATGCCATCGAACTGGGTGCCGCCTTGAAGGGCGAGATTGCCGTCGGCTGCTTCCTGACCCTGGCGATCCGCTTCATGCCTGGCCTGCTTGCGGGCTTCGCCCAGCTTCATCCCGGCATCACGGTCATGCTTCACGAAGGCGATCAGGAAGAAATGATCACCATGATGCGATCTGGCCGGATCGAACTGGCGCTGGCCTATAGCCTCGCCTTGCCGGACGAAATCGAGGCCCGGCCACTGATCGACTTGCCGCCGCATGTCATCGTCGCGGCCAACCACCCGCTGGCGGATCGCGAGACGATCAGCCTGCGGGAATTGGCCGACGAGCCGTTCATCCTGCTCGACCTGCCCTATTCGCGCGATTATTTCTTCGGGCTGTTTCGCGCGGTCGAACGCGAGCCGCGCGTGGTGTTCCGCTCGCGTTCGCAGGAATTGATCCGTGGTCTGGTCGCGCACGGCCATGGCTTCGCGATCCAGAATGCCATTCCGGCAACCACCGTCGCCTATGATGGCAACAGCATCGCGGTGCTGGCGCTCGAAGACAATCTGACGCCGACCCGGATCATGAGCCTGCGCCTGAAGCATTACGCCACGCGGCCGGCGGTGCAGGCTTTCGAACGCTACATGCAACAGGCCTTTGCCCCCGGCGGGCTGTTCGCGCCGGGATCGATAACCCCGCCGCGCGTCAACCTGATGTAACGGCGGCTGTCCCGCGCGCACCCGACGAATGCTTTCAGCCGCTCCCGCGCGGCCTCCGGCGGGGCAGGATTCAGCTATTCGTCGAACTGGGATTCCACCGGCGCCGCCTTTCGCACCGGCGGCGGCGTCGACGACCGCGACGGAGGCGCCGCGGCGTTGGTCGGGGCGCCCACGAGGCGCATCAGCGTAGCCGGCTGCAACAGCGGCGGAACGCGCTCGGGTACGAACCGCCAGGCGGCAAGCAGCACCGCGATCGCGGCAACGACAAGGGTCATCAGCATCGCAAAAGCCCGCCAGCGGCCGAGGCGCCGGGCGACCGCCGCCGTCTCCTCCCGTGCTTCGACCAACAGCGGGTTGCGAGCCGGCGGCAGCAGCGCGGTGGACAACGTCGGAGCCTGATCAGGTGCCGGCACCACCAAAGTCGGTGACCAGCCCGGCTCGCCGTGGGCCGAGCTCTCGACCGGAGTCTCGCCCGACGTTGAAGCGCCTGCTGCATCCGGCGCGGCCGGCATGCCTTCGTCGGTTGCATGGACCGCTGCAGATGGCTCAAACGGCCACAACGCCGCCACGTCGGGCATCGACCCCGGCGCGGCCGCGGGCGCCGCCCCTTCGGTGGAGGGCCCCGACAAACTGATGCTCGGGGCCGGCTGCAGCTCCGGCATCTTGATCTTGATGCGCTCCCAGATCCTGCCATCGGGCTCGACCGGCTCGACCATCAGGTGGAGCTCGCCGAGCCGGCGTTCCCACACCTTGACCTTGGCGGCGAAGCCCTCGTCCGAGCCGAGCAAGGCTTGCGCCTGGCTGCGCTCTTCGGAATCGAGCGTGCCGAGCACGTATTCGGCGGCAAGCGCGTCGGTATCGTCGTCGGTCACAGCTTCAGACATTGCTCGACCTCGACCAGGCTACGCCGCAGCGACGATTTGAGCAGATTGACCGGCATGTCGAGCTTGGAGGAAAGCTCCTCGCGGCTGAACGCGCCGTAATAGGCGAGCAGCAGCATGCGCTGGCGGTCCGGCTCGAGGCGTCCGATGCAGGTCAGCAGGCGCTTGAGGTCGTCGGTGAGCTGATGGCGCGGCACCGTGCCGGGACCTTCGTTCTCGTCGATCACCTCGGGCTCGCCCTCGGCGCTCGGCGGCTGCGGGCGCCGGGAGGCGTCGATCGCCAACCGGCGGGCGATCGCCACCATCCAGGCAAGCGGGGTCGCGTGCCCCGGATTGAACTCGCCGGCGGTCTTCCAGATCTGCAGATAGGCTTCTTCCACGACGTCGGCAGCGAGATCGTGCCGGCGCAGAATCCGCAGCACCACGCCATAGAGCTTGGCGCACGTCGCCTTATAAAGGCGTTCGAATGCAGCCGGATCCCCCTTGGTGACGGCCGCGAGCAGCCACGTAATTTCTACCGGCGTCGACATCGAACTGGGCCCCTACCCGCCGTTGGGGACCGATTATGGCCGCCCAGGCGGCCTTCCGTCGAGACTTGAATGCAACGAAATTGGCCTGATTGCCGCAGTGCATGATCCGGCGAAGTGTGAGCGGTTCGCGCGGTCAGGCCCGGGCGCCATTGCGCATCAGGCCGATGGCGTCGAGCTCGGCCTGCTCGCGGGCGTCTTCCTCGGCCCGCTCACGCATCTGGTCGCGCTCGTCCAGCAGCTCGACCTTCTTCATCTCCTCGAAGGCCTCGCCGAGGGCGGCTTTGGCGTCCTCGAGCTGGACCTTGAGCTCGTCAGCCGAGCGCTTGAGGTTCTCGCGCCGCTGCATCGCCGCCTTGGCATAGGTCGGATAAGCAAAATGGGCGGGATCGTGAATCCCGGCCCGATCCTGCTCGGTCTTGATCTCGCGCTCGAGATCGCCGGCGATGCGCTCGAATTCGGCGATCATGCCCTCGATCTGCGCGACCTTGCGCCGCTTCTCGTCGACCTGAAACTTTTTCAGGCGAATGAGCGTCTCGCGTGACTTCATCGACTCGTACTCCCCCGAAGCCCCCGGCACCATGCCACCCCAGCGGACGCGCTTAGATTCAGCCCATCGCGCTTAGACGTAACCTGGGCGACATGACCCCCAGCGACCGCGCAGCTTGCCGCGATATTGTTAGTTTTCGGTTTCCGCGCATGCCAGGATTTGCTCGAGGCGTTGATAGCCTTGCCCAAGATTGGTTGCTTCTTCCTTACCTTGGGCGAGGAATTGCTCCAGCGGCGGGTGCAGGCGGATGGCCTCGTCGACTTCGGCGCTGGAACCCGCCCGGTAGGCGCCGAGGCGGATCAGCTCTTCCATGTCGGCATAGGTGGCCATCACCGCCCGGGCCTGGTTGATGACCGGCAAATAGGCCGGATCGGCCGCCCGCGGCATGGTGCGGGAGACGGACTTCAGGACGTTGATGGCGGGGTAGCGGCCGCGCTCGGCGATCGTGCGCTCCATGACCACGTGGCCGTCGAGAATGGCGCGCACGGCGTCGGCGACCGGCTCGTTGTGGTCGCCGCCGTCGACCAGCACGCTGAACAGGCCGGTGATGGTCCCCGGTCCGATTCCCGGACCGGCACGCTCCAAGAGCCGCGGCAGCTCCGTGAACACGGTCGGGGTATAGCCCTTCGCGGTCGGCGGCTCGCCGGCGGACAGGCCGATCTCGCGCTGGGCCACCGCAAAGCGCGTGACCGAATCCATCAGCACCAGCACGTCCTTATCAAGATCGCGGAAATACTCGGCGATCGCGAGCGTGAGGTATGCGGCCTGACGGCGCATCAATGCGGGCTCGTCAGAGGTCGAAACGACCACGACGGACCGCGCCAGGCCCTCCTCGCCGAGGTCGTCCTGCAGAAATTCCTGTACCTCGCGGCCGCGCTCGCCAATGAGGCCGATGACCGAGACATCGGCGGCGACGTTGCGGGCGAGCATCGACATCAGCACCGACTTACCCACGCCGGAGCCCGCAAAGATGCCCATGCGCTGGCCGCGGCAGCACGTGATGAAGGTATTGAGCGCACGCACGCCGAGATCGAGCGGACCGCCGACGCGCTGACGCGCGTGGGCGGGCGGTGGTGCGCTGCGAAAGGGACAGGGCGACGAGCCCGCGGGCAAGGGGCCTTTGCCGTCGATCGGCTCGCCCATGGCATTGACGACCCGGCCGAGCCAGGCTGGCGATGGCCGCACCGCCGCCGGCGCCGACGTCACCACCGCTCGGCAGCCGCGGCGCACCCCCTCGAGCACCGCGAACGGCATCAGCAGCGCGTTCGCCCCGGAAAACCCGACCACTTCGCAAGGGATCGCCTTTTCGCTGGGGATCGCCTTGCCGGTCTCGATCACGACCCGGGCGCCGACCGACATCGCATGGATGGGACCCGCGACCTCGACCATGAGGCCGCGCACGCCGACGACGCGGCCGTATGTTTCGACCCCATCGAGCTCCCCGACCTGCTCGGCGAGCGCCTTCATGCGCCGAGCCCTGTCACGGAAGCATTGCCGACGGGTGGAAGACCACCGCGGTGCGGCAGGGATTTCGTGCGAGCAGCGCCTGCAAACGCATCGCCGGCGGGCGGTATCAGGCGGGGAATCAAAAGCAGGGTCTTAACTTCGTGTTTACCCGCGTCGTTAATCATTGCGTCACCGTTATGGGACTTCAGGGGGCTGTCGCCCGACCCGGGGCAGGTGGGGTCTGGTCTTCTGGATCGTTTACAACCGACTCTTCATGTCGAACATGAGATGACGCTTGGAAAAAAAACCGCTCCCGTGCAATATCTTAGGGCGATTCGCCCGCGTTTGCCCAGTGGGCATGTGCACGTCGGAATCAGGTTTTGTTAACCATCCGTCGTTAAGGTTGCGACTCGGTTTGTCCCAAAGCGTTTTCGAGGGCCGCCGCTGCGGCGTGCCGACCTGAGCCCGACGCGGCGAGGAAGGGGACTGGCATGCGCGTATTGCTGATTGAGGACGACAGCGCCACCGCTCAATCGATCGAGCTGATGCTGAAGTCCGAAAGCTTCAACGTCTACACGACCGATCTGGGCGAAGAAGGTGTCGATCTCGGCAAGCTCTACGATTACGACATCATCCTGCTCGATCTCAATCTTCCGGACATGTCCGGTTTCGAGGTGCTCCGTTCGCTGCGCGTTTCCAAGGTGAAGACGCCCATTCTGATCCTCACCGGCCTTGCCGGCATCGAGGACAAGGTCAGGGGTCTCGGCTTCGGCGCCGACGACTACATGACCAAACCTTTCCACAAGGACGAGCTGGTTGCGCGCATCCACGCCATCGTGCGCCGCTCGAAGGGCCATGCCCAGTCGGTGATCCAGACCGGCGACCTCGTGGTCAACCTCGACACCAAGACGGTGGAGGTGAACGGCGCGCGGGTGCACCTCACGGGCAAGGAGTACCAGATGCTGGAGCTCCTCTCGCTCCGCAAGGGCACGACCTTGACCAAGGAGATGTTCCTCAACCATCTCTACGGCGGCATGGACGAGCCCGAGCTCAAGATCATCGACGTGTTCATCTGCAAGCTGCGCAAGAAGCTTGCGAACGCCTCGAACGGCAAGAACTACATCGAAACGGTGTGGGGCCGCGGCTACGTGCTGCGCGAGCCGATTGAGGAGGAGTCCAGAATCCCGGCCTAGATTCCGGCGGGCCGACGGCCCGCGACCTCCCGACTTGCTCCCCTGATTGGACAACCCCGCCAGCGATGGCGGGGTTTTTGTTTGTATAAATGGCACCTCGGCAAGGCGATTTCACAGCCTGTAGGCGCTATCAAAATCGTGGTCCGTGCCGACTGGCGCCGCATAATATCCAATTGGTGCTTGCCCGCGACACTAAGGTTCTTTGATCGACGTTCAGTTTCGCAATTTCCGGAAAAATTGGCGCACGTCCGTCACCATCAGTTCGGGTTGCTCCCAAAAGGCGAAATGGCCTCCGCGCGTCATCTTGGTATAGTGGACCAGATTGAAATTTCGCGCCACCACACTCTCAGGAGGATTGAGCATCGGCATTTCGTGTGGAGAGGAGGCAAAACCGGTTGGCACCGCGATTTTGCCGTCACCGCTGACGGCGTCATCATTTAGTCCGCGATAAAACCATACGGCTGTTCCGAACGTGTTGGTTACGAGGTAAATCATTACGTTGGTGAGCACTTGGTCCTTGGTGAAGGCGGGTTCAAACGGATCAGGAGAATCGCTCCAACTTTTCAATTTTTCGACAATCCATGCCGCCGTGCCGACCGGGTTGTCCGTCAAGGCAAGCGCAACGGTTTGAGGTTTGTTCCGTTGCTCGAAATTGTAATCCAATTCGGTTGTACGGTAGGCGGCAATTGCGCGCCTCCAAGCCCGCTCGTCCGGCGTCTGTTCGGATTCGGGAGGCGCTGATGCTCCTCCAAGGCCGACACCATTGAAGTGTATACCCACGAGAGATTCTGGATGCGTGCGTCCAAGCTGGGTCAAGATAGTGTTTGCCAGGTCGCCGCCCTGCGCCCCGTACCTGTTGTAACCGAGCACTTCCGTCATTAGCTGATTCCAGAGGGTGGCAGTTGTTGCAGGCCCAATCGGTTTGCCCTTCGGCTTTGACGAAAAGCCGTAACCCGGCAGCGAGGGTACCACCACGTCGAAGGCATCGTCAGGCGATCCTCCAAAACTGGCGGGATCGCTCAACGGCCCAATTGCTTCGATGAATTCCAAAACCGAACCTGGCCAACCATGCGTGAGGATCAGCGGCATCGGCTTGGGCGACCCGCGTCCCTTCACATGATAGAAATGAATGTCGTAGCCGCCGACGCGGGCAAGAAATTGCGGGTACCGGTTTAGGTTCTTTTCCGCCTTTCGCCAGTCGAATTGCTCGCCCCAATACTGGGCCAATGCCTTCATGTAATCCCAGTTGGCTCCGTAGCGCCAATCGGTCGCGTCAAGCCGGTCGGGCCATTGCGTGTCGCGCACGCGATTGAGAATGCGATCGATCGTGGCCTGCGGGATATCTACGCGGAACGGCCGCGGCGCAGAACCCGTTGGCCATAGTTGTGGCTGCATGGTCTGTTTTCTCCCACGCTCGTTGCCGCAAGACGGATGATAGGGATTACCCCTGTCCAAGCGGCTCCGGGAGGCGAAAGATTGCGAAGTGGGTGCGCAAAATTGCATACTGGCGGCATGTTTACCTGGGATGATTTGAAACACTTTCTGGCGTTCGCCCGCAAAGGCAGCATCTTGACGGCGGCGAAGGCGCAAGGCGCGAACCATTCGACCGTGCGCCGTCGGCTCGCGGGGCTCGAAGAGCACTTGGGTTGCAAGCTCGTTCAGCGCCACTTGTCCGGCTATCGGCTCACTGAACTTGGCGAGGGCTTACTTCCCTATGCGGAGCGGGTTGAGGAGGCGGTGGCAGCGTGCGAACGTTACGTGGCATCCTGCGACAAGGCGCTTACTGGCGTGGTTCGCCTGACCTGTAGCCCCACCGTAGGCGAACGCCTAAGACGGGCGCCCCTCTTCGAGACCTTTCAGGCCCGTTTTCCCGGCCTACGAATCGAGCTTGTGTTGAGCGACCGGCTTGTCGATATGTCGAAAGGCGAGGCCGACATTGCAATCCGAACTCACGGGCGCGAGCCCGATGAGGAACCACTCGTCGGGCGCAAGATCGCGGAAGGCGCCTGGGCAGTGTATGCGAGCCGCTCCTACGTCGAACGCCATGGTCGGCCCGACGGACCAGAGGATATAGCCCACCACTGCGTGGTCCAATTCGACGGAACGATAGCGAACCATGCCGCTGCCGAGTGGCTGCGCATGGTGGCCCCGCACGCGACCATTGGAGCGTGCAGCGAAAGCTTTCCGGGATTGGTTCTAGCCGTAAAATCGGGCGCTGGCCTTGCGCCGCTGTCAACAGTGCTTGGCGACGGGGAGAGCGAACTTGTTCGCGTGATCGACAGTGTCCCCGAGTTGGTGACCCATTATTACCTACTCATGCATCCGGACATGCAGCATACGCCGCGGGTTCGGGCCTTCTATGATTTTGTCGAGAGCGAAATCAAACTATTCCGGGGCGCCCTTGTTGGGTAACCCGAGCAGCAGATTAGGAACGATAGATTGCATTCGAGGGATTTGCCCGTGGCATAGGGCGTTGACGACGGGTCTGGGTCAACAACGCTCCTCAGATGGTGTCCGCGCCACGTCGGCTCATAGAAGGCGTGGACCTAGAGCATGATCCCGAAAAGTGGATACCGGTTTTCGGAAAAGATCATGCTCAAACAAGAAGCCAGGACCCTGATCCGCTTCAATTGAAGTGGATCAGTCTAAGCCACCTTCCCGCCCCCTGCCCTATTGATCCGCTCGTAGCCCTCCGAAGACGAGGCCAGAGCTCCTCCCCGACGTCGACACCCGCCAGCGAAGGCGGGTTTTGTTTTGGCGAATGGCCGAAGGTGGTGCAGTGCCTTGGGGCATGCAGTGACTTGGGGCATGGAAGTGACTTGGGGCATGGAAGTGACTTGGGGCATGGTCAGGAGCAAAATGCCATGGCCGTCGCAACGGCAAGCCCGAGCGGACGGCTCCCGCTTCACCAATTTGACGCGGCACCCGGCACGCAGACTGTTCGGCGCGACCGACACGACTTGGAAGAGGACGCAGGGAATCCGATGATCAATGTCAAGCGCCTCGCGCACGCTACCTTCTCGACGCCTGATCTTGAAAGGCAGGTGGACTACTGGAGCCGTGTCATGGGCCTGACCGTGGCCGAGCGCGATCCGCGACGCGCCGTTCTCGCGAGCAGGCTTGGCCAGGAATCGATCGTGCTCGAGAAGGGCGACCATGCCGACCTTGCGCGCATCGCCTTCCAGGTCGCGCCCGGCAGTGATCTCGCTGCGGCGGCTCGCACCCTCAAGGCGGCGGGCGTTTCAAGCGAAAGGCGCTCGGATATCACTCCCGGTGTTGCCGACGCACTCGTCTTTACCGACCCCAAGGGTACGTTGGTCGAGGTGTATTCGGACTATCGTTTCCACCCGCACGACAAATCCGAAGGAGGCGTCAATCCGCTGAAGATCGGCCATGTCGCCTCGCGCGTTCACGATGTGGAGAAAGTTGCGAAATTCTATCAAGAGCTCCTGGGTTTTCGCGTCTCCGACTGGATCGGCGACCATTTCGTGTTCATGCGGTGTGGGATCGAGCATCACGCCGTCAATTTCGTCCGCTACGAGACCCAGCGCCTCCATCACGTGGCGTTCGAGGTCAGGGATTGGGCGGAGATCCATCGCGCCTGCGAGGTGCTGGCGCGCAGTAATATCCAGCTCGTCTGGGGTCCGCTGCGCCATGTCGTCGGCCACAATGTGGCTGCGTATCACCGCAACAGCGACGATCTCCGTGTCGAGTGCTATTGCGAGATGGACCTCATGGCCGACGAGGATCTCGGTTATTGGCAGCCGCGGCCATGGCACGAGGAAATGCCGCTGCGGCCCAAGCGCTGGCCGAACGAAACGTGGAGAAGTGCGTGGGGCTTCGGCTCGTTCGGTACGTTTCCGGGCTATCCGTAGCGCTGGTGGAGACGCGATCGCGATCGGCCGAGCTGCTGCGTTCACGCAAAGACGAGACCAAAAACATGAGGAAACGATCCTGGAAGAATGTGGCCGCGATCACGGCCTTTGTCGCGGGACTTGCAGGTGACGCGACCGGGCAGCCCTATCCCGACCGCCTCGTCGAGGTGCTGATTCCAGGAACACCGGGTAATTCGGCAGACATTGTCGGCCGGGTCCTCCTGGACGGAATGTCGACATACCTCGGACAACGCTTCCTCCCGCTGAACAAGCCCGGCGCCGGCGGCGTGGTTGCGACCACTGCCGTGGCGCATGCAAAGTCCGACGGCTACACGCTCCTGCATGGCGCGGCATGGACGCTGACGGCGGCCCCGCTGACCGAGCTGCACACGCCTTACACGCGCGCATCGTTCGAGCCCATTTGCCAGACCTTCAAGAACGATCAGGTCATCGTCGCGCGTCCGAAGACCTACAAGAATGTCGCCGATCTCATCGCCGCCACGAAAGCAAGGCCAGGGGGGCTGAACTACGGAACGCCGGGCCTTGGATCGATCCCGCACCTGGCGATGGTGGAGCTCTCGCAGATCGTCAAGGCGGAGTTCAACCAGGTCTCGTTTCGCGGTTCGTCCGAGCCGGTGCAGATGACCGCTGCCGGGCAAATCGACTTCGGCGTCGCACCATTGACGGCGGCGGCAAGCACCACGCTCGTCATGCCGGGCTTGTTCGCGACCAATCGAAATCCGTCCATCCCTGACGTGCCGACTGTCACCGAACAGGGTTTCGATGTTGCACCTCTGAGCATCGGCGGCCTTTACGCGCCGGCCGGCATCCCGGCGGGCGTCAAGGACAAGCTCGAGGCGGCCTGCATGGCGGCGATGCAGACCGACGCTTTCAAGCTGATGGCAAAGAACACGCTTCAGCCGAGCAACTTCAACGGCGACAGTCGCGTCTTCTCGATGAATATTGACCAGGACATGGAAGACAAGCGACGCTTGCTGACCTCACTGGGAATGGCGAAGCGATAGCCTCGCGCAGGCGTGCGAAAACCGCAACGCCGCGAAGTCGGAGAATTCCGACTTGAGCCGGGAGAGGCCGCATCAACACGCGCTGCTGCTCGCTGATAGGAGGGCCGTGCTGCGTTTCCGACTCGCCAGCTGACCTATTCCAGCGGCTTGACCACGATCCTCGCCCCGACGTAGCTCATGAAAAAGGCCGCATCGTTTCCGATGCGGCCGTTCTTATCTGACCCGATCGGTTCTCACACAGCCTGCGAGAGGCGGCCCTGTCGTTTCGGATTCCACGCTGTCTTACGCGGCGGAGAGGACGTGTCCGCCAGACGCCGCGGCGCGCACGCGCGCGCGTTGGCTGAGCCGGC
>Ga0137415_10002689_pt1 | contig 17610 bp, 14 predicted proteins | sample CZODoug3_1_1_16f_FD_183082 | JGI IMG/M metagenome (GOLD analysis project Ga0137415, IMG submission 183082) | Vadose zone soil fungal communities from Angelo Coast Range Reserve, California, USA - CZODoug3_1_1_16fungal (Hybrid Assembly) | ecosystem: Environmental > Terrestrial > Soil > Vadose...
GAGCTGGCCGCCACGGTGGACTACCTGTTCGGCTACGACGCCACCACCGGCGTGGTCGCGGACTGGATGTACGAGAAACTGGCCGAGGCGTACGTGTTCGACCTGGAGACGGCCAAGTTCCTCCGCGAGTCCAACCCGTGGGCCCGGCACGGCATCACCGAGCGCCTGCTGGAGGCCGTGGACCGGGGCCTCTGGGAGCACCCCGAGCCCGACACCCTGGCCAACCTGCGCCAGGCCTACCTCGACACCGAAGCCGACCTGGAGGCGGGCGGAGAGTAGCCGAGCCTCTGCACCGCAACTCCACAGAACCGGCCCGTCACGCTCCGCTCCTATATAGTGCTGATTGCCGAAGGGGCAACCGTGGATGGTACGGAGCTGCGACTCGCGGGCACTGACGAGCCGGCCGTGATGCGAGAGCTCGAAGCCTTCCTGACCAGCGACCCCGAACTCCGGAGCCGGGTCACGGCCCGGGTCGCCGCGCCAGAGCCTGGCTCGATGGGCTCGGTGACCGACGTGCTCGTGGTCGCGCTCGGACAAGGCGGCATCGCCACGGCACTGGCCAGTGTGCTGATCTCATGGATCCGGCGGCAGCGGAGCAAGATCTCGGTACACGCCCGCTGCTCCTGCGGTAAAGAGATCACCGTCTCCGTCGACCACATCAGGAACCTGACGGCCGACCAGCTACGCGAGCAGGTTGCCGATCTCGCGGAACAGCTGCGCTGCCACCGCGGCGAACGGTAGACACCGATGGGGAGCCTGGCCGGCCCGGGCGTGCGGGTGCTGCTGATCGGCGCCAGCCAGTACGAGGACTCCTCGCTGCCGGACTTGCCGTCGGTCGCCGCGACGTTGCATGACCTGGCCAGCACCCTGCACGAATGTTGCGAGGTGTCCAGAGAGCAGATCCGCACGCTGCTCGATCCGGCCGGCATCGAGGAGCTGGGGGACGCGGTGGGCACGGCGGGCGCCGAGGCCGAGGACGTCCTCGTGGTGTACTACGCGGGGCACGGGCAGCTGGACCGCCGAGGGAAACTCTATTTGGCGACCCGGGCCACCCGTCACCCCCGGGAGGGGCTGGAACACCGCGCGTTCGAATACGAGAAGCTTCGCGACCTGCTCGGGACCTGCCGCGCGCACACCATCGTCGTCATCCTGGACTGCTGTTTCTCCGGGACCGCTGGCGGCGTAGCTCCGATGCTCTCCGATCTCGAGCCGCCGCACTCCTCCGGCGGCTATCTGCTCGCTTCCGCCGGACCCGAGGAGCTGGCACTTGCCCCCGAACACGCGCGGCACACCGCGTTCGGCGGGGTGCTGATCCGACTGCTGCGCGAGGGCGACCGCTCGGCTCCGAAGCACTGGACGCTGGAGCTGATCTCCAACTTCGTGGAGCGCGAGCTGCGGGAGCGGAACATGGGTCGGCCGCACCGGGTCGTGACCGGCCACGCCGGCGAGCTTGTGCTCGGGCGGAATCCGATATCGAACCCCTATCCCGGCCTGACGTCCTATCGTGGATCCGATGCACGATTCTTCTTCGGTCGCGAAGGGATGACCGAACGCGCGCTCCACCGACTCGCCGATCAGCTCACCGGCACGGGAACGCTGGTAGTCGTGGGACCGTCTGGCTCAGGAAAGTCCTCGCTGCTGTCCGCCGGTCTGATTCCGGCGCTGAGCCAGCACGGACTGCCTGGGGCTTCCGGCGCGTCGCACTGGCCCATCCGGATGTTCACCCCCGGAGCACACCCGCTGAGGAAGCTCGCAGAGGCCACCGGGGCCACCGGTGACGCGGCGACGCGGCTGTGCGAGACGCTCGCCTCCGACCCAGCCCCGCTGAGCTCGTCGATCCGCGCGAGGCTGGGCAGCGGCCCGGCCGACCGCCGGATGATCGTGGTGGTCGACCAGTTCGAGGAGGTGTTCACCGACTGCCAAGACCCCGCTGAAGGGGTCGCGTTCGCGACGGCGCTGTTGGCCGCCGCCGAGGCGGGCAGCGCCCTCGTGGTGCTGGGGTTGCGCGCCGACTTCTACCCCGACTGCACGACCCAACCGTGGCCGGCGCAGCCGTTCGAGAACCAACTGATCGTCGGCGCGATGGACGAACCCCAGCTGCGGGCGGTGATCGAACATCCCGCCCGACAGCTTGATCTGACGCTGGAGGACGGCCTCACCGAGCGCATCCTGCGGGATCTGGCGGTGAGTGCCAGCAGCGGACGCCCGATTGAGGCTGGAGCGCTGCCGTTGCTCTGCTACACCCTGTCCGAGCTGTGGCTGCGCGGCCGAGGTACGCAGTTGGGCATCAGTGAGTACAACCACATCGGCGGCATCTGGAAGGCGGTCAGCGCGAGCGCCGAGGGATGCTTCAACTCACTCAGCAACACGGACCAGGGCGCCGCCCGGTTGATTCTGACACGCCTGGTTCGGCTGGGTGAGCGCGACACCGAAGACACCCGCCGGCAGGTCCGCCGAGGTGACCTACCGGCCGATGAGCCGACCGAGCGGGCGCTGCGGGAGTTCACCAGGCAACGCTTGATCATCCGGGGCAACGACCCGAGCGCGGGCGGGGAGACCGTGGAGATCGCTCACGTGGCGCTCACCACGGCATGGCCCCGGCTGCGTGAGTGGTTGCGGCAGGACCGCAAGAACAACGAGGCCCGCCAGCTGCTCGAGGACGCCGCCGAACGGTGGAACAGCAACGAGCGCAGGCCGGACGAGCTGCTGCGCGGTGAGCAGCTGAAGGCGGGGCTGAGCCTGCGGAACAACCGCTCGGTCGATCTCAATGCGACGGCACGTGCCTTCGTCGACGCGTCCGAGGCCGAGCAACGCCGCGTCACCCGGCAGCGGCGCCTCACCGCCGCCTCGCTGTGCGCGCTGATCGTGGTCATCGTGGGGCTGGTGCTGTGGGGGAACCAACAAGCCCAGCGGGAGCGGGACAACGCGGTGTTCGAGCGAATCACCGCCCAGTCCGACCGGCTGGCGCGGTCCGACGGGTCGCTGGCGACCCAACTGGCCCTTACCGCGTTCCGAATGCGGCCCAGCGATGGCCTGGGCGCCACGATGATCGCGAGGGCGAACAACTCGCCGCTGGCCAACCAGCTCAGTGGCCAGCTCGACGCGTTCGACACCGTGGCGTTCGGTCCGGACGGGCAGCTGCTGGCCACCACGAGCCAGGACCATCGCATCCAGTTGTGGCGGATCCGCGACCAGAACCGGCTCGAGCCCCTCGGACAGTCCCCGCTCGGCCATCCCGACTACGTCAACTCGCTGGCGTTCAGCCCGGACAGTCGGTTGCTGGCCAGCACCAGCGTCGACGAATCCATCCAGCTCTGGAGCATCGTCGACCCCGCGCATCCCACGCTGCTGCACGAGCTGCGCAACGCCAGCGACCCGTCCCACCCGCTCCCGCCCAACCAGCCGCTGGAACCCGGTCGCATCGGTCTGCTCGCGTTCGGCCCGGACAGCCGAACCCTGGCCAGCGCCAGCCGCACCGACCAGAGCGTCCGGTTGTGGAACGTGATCGACCCGACCAGGCCGATGCCCATCGGCGTACCGCTCACCGGCCACCAGAGCTACATCAATGCGCTGGCGTTCAGCCCGGACGGCCACACCGTGGCCACCGCGAGCGCGGACAAGACCGTGCGGCTGTGGGACATCACCGACGCGCACAGCGGCGGCATGGCTCGCCGGGTGCTCACCGGCCACCGCAGCTTCGTCAACGCGGTGGCGTTCAGCCCGGACGGCCGAATCCTGGCCAGCGCCAGCTCCGATGGGACCGTCCGACTGTGGAACACGGCAGACCCGGGCCAGCCGAGCCAGGAGCTGGACGCCAAGGCCGGTGACGTCCCCGCGATCGCCTTCAGCCACGACGGGCGCATGGTGGCCAGCGCGCACGAGGACCGAACGATCCAGTTGTGGAACCTCACCGACCCCGCACGGGCGATACCGCTGGGCCAGCCGCTGACCGGCCACTCCAGCGGGCTCCGAACGTTGGCTTTCGGCCCCGACGACCACACCCTGGCCAGCGTGGGCTCCGATCGCGCCATCCGGCTGTGGCACCTGCCGGCCACCGTGATCACCGGGCACACCGGCGCCATCAACACCCTGGCATTCAGCACGGATGGTCGCACGCTGGCCAGCGGCGGCGTCGATCGCGCCGTGCGGCTGTGGGACGTCTCCGAGCCGGCCAACCCGGTGCCGAAGGGTACCCAGAACACGGGCGCGGACAACGAGATCGGCGCGATGGCGCTGGGCCCGGACGGACACACCTTCGTCACCAACGGTCCAGGCCTGCGCGCGTGGCACTGGCGCATCTCGGACCCGGAGGAGGCGCAGCGCCCTCCGCCGTCCGCCCGGAGCGGCACCCTGACCTTCGGCCCCGACGGGCACATCATCGCCGTGGCAGGCACCGACCAGAGCCTGTCGCTGTGGCGCGTCACCGGACAGACCGAGCAGCTGCCGTTGAGCCAGCCGCTGCCCGGAATGCGGGTCAGCTACATCAACACGGCCGGGTTCAGCCACTCCGGGGAGCTGCTGGCGCACGCCAGCGCGGACCGCCCGATCCGGCTGTGGAACGTCGCCGACCCGGCGAGACCGGTAGCGCTCGGGCCACCGTTCGCGAGATCCTTCGACGGGTACATCAGCGCCGTGGCGTTCAGCCCAGATGATCGGATCCTGGCCACCAGCACCAGCCTGGCGATCCAACTGTGGGACATCGCCGATCCCGCCTCGCCACGTCCCCTTGGCCAACCGGTCATCGGGCACACCGGCGGCATCTACACGCTCGCGTTCAGCCCGGACGGCCGCACCCTGGTCAGCGGCGGCGGGGACCAATCCATCCGCAGGTGGAACATCGCCGACCCGGCCCACGCCGTGCCCCTCGGCCAACCCCTGATCGGGCACACCGGCGCGATCCACGCGCTCGCGTTCAGCCCGGACGGCCAGGTGCTGGCCAGTGCCGGCGCCGATCACACCATTCGGCTCTGGCAGCTGGATGTCGCACAGACGATCCAGCACATCTGCGACACCACCCACAACGTCCTCACCGAGACGGCCTGGCGGGAGTACGTGTCCGCCGATCTGCCCTACTGGTCGGCCTGTGGATCGTGAGCGCAAGGGTGATGCTCGGGGCGTCAACACGGCGCTCTCGCGTCACTCGCCGGCGGGGCTGGATCAGCGGTCCGATGTTGGTTGCTTTCCTGCCGGTGCGGGTCGCGCTGTGCCGACTTCGATGTGGCAGCATCGAACGGGACGCCCGGCCCTGCCGAGCGCGGCGCAACCACCGACGCGAGCAGGGAAGAACCGGCAACGTGAGCAGCAAGATCGTCCTGGGCATCGAGACCTCGTGCGACGAGACCGGGGTCGGGCTGGTCCGGGACGGTGAACTGCTCGGCGACGCGCTGGCCTCCTCGATGGACGAGCACGTCCGGTTCGGCGGGGTGGTGCCGGAGATCGCCGCTCGGGCGCACGTGTCGGCGCTGGTCCCGTGCGTGCGGGAGGCCATGGCCAAGGCCGAGGCGAAGCCGCGCGACATCGGCGCGATCGCGGTCACCGTCGGCCCGGGGCTGGCCACCGCGCTGCACGTGGGCGTGGCGGCGGCCAAGGCGTACGCGGCGGCCTGGGGCGTGCCGCTCTACGGCGTGCATCACCTGGCCGGACACGCCGCCGCCGACCTGCTGGAGCACGGGGCGCTGCCGCCGCGCAGCGTGGTGCTGATCGTGTCCGGCGGGCACACCTCGCTGCTCTCGGTGGGCGACCTGGCCCGCGATGAGGTGGTGCACCTGTCCGACACCATCGACGACGCCGCCGGCGAGGCGTTCGACAAGGTGGCCCGGATCCTCGGGCTGCCCTACCCGGGCGGGCCGTCGATCGACAAGGCCGCGCGCGAGGGTGACCCGGCCGCGATCGCCTTTCCCCGCCCGCTGACCGGCCCGCGCGACCCTGAACTGGGCTTCTCCTTCTCCGGGCTGAAGACGGCGGTGGCCCGCTGGGTGGAGCGGTGCGAGGCGGACGGGCGGACGGTGCCGGTGCCGGACGTGGCGGCCTCGTTCCAGGAGGCGGTGGCCGACGTGCTCACCGCGAAGGCGCTGCGAGCCTGCCGCCAGCAGGGGGTCGACACGCTGGTGGTGGTCGGCGGGGTGGCGGCGAACAGCCGGGTACGGTCACTGGCCGAGCGGCGCTGCGCCGACGCCGACATCACCCTGCGGGTACCGCCGATGCGGCTGTGCACGGACAACGGGGCGATGATCGCCGCCGTCGGTGACCTGCTCGTCCGCTCCGGCGCCGAGCCCACCGGCCTTGCCGTGTCCGCCCGCCCCAGCGTCGTGCTTGAACGCGCCCAGCTGAACTGAGACCGCCGGCCGCCGAGGCGGGACCGAACCCTGACAAAATCCGCGACTCGCCCTGCAAAATCTCCCGACTCGCCCTACAAAATCTCCCGACTCGCGGGTTAGCGCCAGGTGCGGGCGGAGCGGGCGGCCCAGTAGTCGGTGGCCGGCTCGGCGAGGGTGGCCAGCTCGGCCAGCATGGCCTCGGGCAGCTTCACCGACTCGGCCGCCACGTTGCTGGCCACCTGCAGCGGGTTGACCGCGCCGGACAGCACCCGCCAGGCCCACGGCTGGGCGAGCGCCGCGGCGATGGCGAGCTGGTCGACCGGCAGGTCCAGCGACGCGGCGAGCTCGAACGCCCGCGCCGACCCCGCGCTGGAGTCCCACCCGCCCGGGGCCAGCCGGCCGTTCGCCACCGGCTCCTTGACGATCACCCGGGCCCCGACCGAGGCGGCCTCGCCCAGCGCCGGCGCCGCCGAAGTCTCCAGCACGTTCCAGGTGGACTGGATCGAGGTGAACAGCGGGGCGCCGCCCACCGAGACCTCCAGCGCCCGGCGCACCGCGTCGGCCTGCGCCGGGCCGGACGTGGAGATGCCCACCCGCACCCCGGAGTCGCGCAGCTCGGCCAGCGCCCGGTGCAGCTCGGGGTTGTCCAACGCGCCGCTGTCCAGCGTCGCCGAGTGCACGTGGTAGACGCCCAGCCGGTCGCCGAGCAGCGCCCTGGTCTCGCGCAGCTGTTCCCGGTACGCGGCCAGCGAGTGGTCCTTGACCTCGTGCACCTCGGCGTCCAGCCGCCACCCGCCCACGTACCGGTAGCCCCACTTGGAGCCGATCTCGACGTCGTCCACCTCGGGATGCACGGCCAGCCAGCCGGCCAGGAAGTCCTCCGCGCGGCCGTAGGAGCGGGCCACGTCGAGGTAGCGGACGCCGGCGGAGTAGGCGCCGTCCAGGGTGGACCAGGTGTGCGAACGCAGCGCTGCGACGCCCCGGTCGGCGCCGAGGTCCGCGGTGCGCCCCGAGGTGATGTAGGCCGGCCGGGCTACGGCGGCCAACCCGAGCCCCAGCCGGCTCGGCGCGCCGGCCGACTCGGGAGTCGGCTCGGGAGTCCCCTCGGAGGCCGGCTCGGCGGGCAGCTCGGCGCCGCCGCTCACAGCCGGCCCAGTACCGAGCGCACGGTGATCTCGATGGCCACCCGCTCCGGGTTGGGCCGGGGCTCGCGGTAGCGCAGCGCGTACCGCCGCACCGCCTCGGCCACCCGGTCCGGTTCCTCCCGCACGTGCGCGGTGCCCTCCACGGTGGACCACCGGCCGCCGTCGACCTGGGACACCGACACCGGCGCGCCCGCCGCCCCGGCCGCCCGCACGTTCGCCACCTTGACCGACGACCGGTACGTGATCACCCGGACCAGCCCCGCCGGCGGGTCCAGGGTGGCGCCGACGGCCACGGTGTGCGGCCGGCCGTCTGGGCGCACTGTGGTCAGCGCGCAGACCCGCCGCTGCGTCCAGAACTCGAGCAGGGCCGGGTCGCCGGCCATCTCATCCCAATGCACGCCGGCATCCTGCCAGCCGGGCGCCGGACACCGGACGTGCTACCAGGTGACCGGCAGCGCGCCGACCCCGTAGACGATGGAGAACGGCCGGTAGGCCAGCTCCTCGGGGGGCGTGGCCAGCCGCAGCGTCGGGAACCGGCGCAGCAGCGCGGGATAGGCGATGGCCATCTCGCGCCGGGCCAGCTGGGCGCCGACGCAGTGGTGGATGCCGTAGCCGAACGCCAGGTGCGGCTTGGTGTCCCGATCCGGGTCCACCCGGTCCATCTCCGGGCCCAACTCGGCGTCGCGGTTCGCGCCGGACAGCGAGCAGACGACCATGTCGCCGGTGCCGATCGGCTGGCCGGCGATCTCGGTGTCCCGCCGCGCCCAGCGCGGGAACGCCACCTGGACCACGGAGATGTACCGGAGCAGCTCATCCACCAGGCCGCCGACCCGGCCCGGGTCCAGCGCCGCGGCCCGCTGGGCGGGGTTGCCCAGGATCTGCACGGTGCCCAACGCCAGCATGCTCGCGGTGGTGTCGTGGCCGCCGGTGAGCAGCCCGTCGGCCAGCCCGGCCAGCTCGCGGTCGGTCAGGTCGTCGCCGTGCTCGCGGATCAGCCGGCCGAGCAGCCCGTCGCCCGGCGCGGCGCGCTGCCGGGAGACCAGCCCCCCGAGGAACTCCACCGCCGCACCCATCGCGTCCAGCCCGCCGCCCGGCGCGCCGGAGACGACGTCGAAGCGGTTGTTGCTGATCCGCTGGAAGTCGCCGCGTTCGTCGGCCGGCACGCCGAGCAGCTCGCAGATCACCAGCGACGGGATCGGGTGGGCGAAGGTGCTGACCAGGTCGACCGGCTCGCCACTTGCGCCGGCCGCCGCGGTCTCGTCGAGGCACTCGTCGACGACAGCGGCGATCCGGGACTCCAGCTCGCGCAGCCGCTTCGCGGTGAACTCCGGGATGAGCATCTTGCGCAGCCGGGTGTGTTTGGGCGGGTCGGCCATGCCGAGGCCGCCGGGGTCGCGATCCTCCCCCGACCCGTCGCCCGCGAACAGGTTCGCGAGGTCGTTGCTGAAGGTCTCGGTGTCGCTCAGCACCGCGCGCGCGTCGCGGTAGCTGGTGACCAGCCAGGCCGTCGGACCGTTCGGGATGACCAGCGGGCTGACCGGCTGCTCGGCCCGCAGCCGAGCCAGCTCGGGAACCGGGTCCAGGCCGTCGCGGAGGAACTGCACCAGGGTCAAAGTTGTCTCGGACATCAACGCGATAGTCGTCGGCCGGGCCGGGTCGGTTCCCGGATCGGCCGGAATCCACCCCCTATTTAATCATTGACATCGTCAGTAAACTCTTTGACATCGTCACAGAGTTCGAAAGGAGCGCCGATGTCGTCGCCCACGAGCACACCCTCCTCGCTGCTGCCCGAGCCGGACTCGGCCCAGGTGGCGCAGGTCCGGGCGTTCAACCGGTTCTACACGCGGTCCATCGGGGTGCTGCGCGACAGCCTGGCCGGCTCGTCCTTCTCACTGGCCGAGGCCCGGGTGCTCTACGAGCTGGCGCACCGGGAGCCCGACAAGCCCGACAAGTCCGGCGAATCCGGCATCGAGGGGGCCGAGCTCCGCCGGATGCTCGACCTGGACGCGGGCTACCTGAGCCGGATCCTGGCCCGGTTCGAGTCGGCCGGGCTGGTCGCCCGGTGGGCGCACCCGGCGGACGCGCGGCGCCAGCTCGTCGCGGTGACCGAGGCGGGCCGGGCGGCGTACGGCGACCTGGACGAGCGCCAGGTCGGGGACGTGCGCCGGCTGCTGGAGCCGCTCTCGGCCGACCAGCGCCGCGAGCTCACCGAGGCGATGGGCACCATCCGGCGCACGCTCGGCGGGTCGGCGGCGCCGCGCGGCTTCGTGCTGCGCCCGCCCGGGCCGGGTGACCTGGGCTGGATCGTGTCCCGCCACGGCGCCCTGTACGTCGGCGAGTACGGCGGCGACCCCCGGTTCGAGGCGATGGTGGCGCGGATCGTGGCCGACTACGCCGCCCGGCACGACCCGGCAAGGGAGGCGGTCTGGATCGCGGAGGTGGACAGCCGGCCGGCCGGCTCGATCGCCTGCATGACGGCCGACCCTGACACTCACCCCAACACCGCGAAGCTGCGGCTGCTGCTGGTCGAGCCGTCCGCGCGGGGCCTGGGCATCGGCGAGCGGCTGGTCGCGGAGTGCCTGCGGTTCGCCGAGCGGGCCGGCTACCGGCGGATCACGCTCTGGACCACGTCCGGGCTGGCCGCCGCGCGGCGGATCTACCAGCGGGCCGGCTTCGCCCTGGACGCGGAGACCCCGACCGACGAGTTCGGCAGCGGCGTCATGGGCCAGACCTGGTCCCGCCCCCTCTAGGGCGGGTCTGGTGGGATCGGGCGGGCCGGACCGCGCAGCCCGATGGACAGCCCGGCCGCGACCAGGCAGAGCGCGCCGCCGAGGTACCAGGCCGAGTCGTAGCTGCCGAGGTGGTCACGCAGCAGGCCGGCGCCGAAGGCCATGATCGCGGCGCCGACCTGGTGCGAGGCGTACACCCAGCCGAACACCACCGACGCCGCCGGGCCGAAGTACTGGCGGCACAGGGCCATCGTGGGCGGCACCGTGGCCACCCAGTCCAGGCCGTAGAAGATGATGAAGCTGAGCATGCTGGCCGTCGGCGTGGAGCCCCACACGTGCGGCAGCAGCATCAGCGAGATGCCCCGGCCGACGTAGTAGACGAGCAGCAGCAGCCGGGGGTCGAGCCGGTCGGTCAGCCAGCCCGAGGCCACCGTGCCGACCAGGTCGAACAGGCCCACGACGGCGAGCAGCCCGGCGGCCGTGGTGGTCGGCATGCCGTGGTCGTGCGCGGCGGGTACGAAGTGCGGCTGCAGCAGCCCCATCGTGGTCGCGCCGCAGATCATGAACCCGCCGACGAGCAGCCAGAACGGGCCGACCCGGGCCGCCGAGCCGAGGGTGCGCAGTGCCAGCCTGGCCACCCCACCGGGCACCCTGGGCAGCTCGTCGGCCGAGGTACCGCCGTACGGGGCCGCGCCGACGTCGCTCGGCCGGTCCCGCAGCAGCCAGAGCACCAGCGGCACCACGGCCAGCGCGGCGGCCGACACCCCAAGCGAGGCCGGCCGCCAGCCCCAGTGCTCCGAGACGACCGCGACCACCGGCAGGAAGACCAGCTGGCCGGTCGCCGAGCCCGCGGTGAGCACCCCGGAGACGAGGCCGCGCCGCGACACGAACCAGCGCCCGGTCACCATCGCCACCAGCGACAGCGCCATCGAGCCCGTGCCGAGGCCGACCAGCACCCCCCAGCAGAGCACGAGCTGCCACGCGGCGGTCATGAACACGGTGAGCCCGCTGCCCGCCGCGACCACCACCAGCGCGGCGGCCACCACCTGGCGCACCCCGAAGCGCTCCATCAGCGCCGCCGCGAAGGGCGCGGTCAGCCCGAACAGGGCCATGTTCAGCCCGATCGCGCCGGAGATCGTGCCGACCGACCAGCCGAACTCGGCGTGCAGCGGGTCGATCAGTACTCCGGGCACCGCGCGGAACGCGGCCGCGCCGACCAGTGCCAGGAAGGTCGCCGCGGCGACGGTCCAGGCGGGGTGCAGGCGGCGCCGGCCCGCACCGGACCCGGCCGCCCGTGCTTCGACTTCGGTCACGGGGACCAGCCTCGGCGACGACGGGCTCACGAAAAAGTGGCCACAGCGACAGTCTTCGTGGGATTTAGGCCAGCATGCCGAACGTTTAATTGGGTGGTGTAGAAACTCACAGAACGCAACGTCTTTCTCGGCGGGACCGGTGAACCCTCACCCGAGCGGCTCAACCGGTGACACTGGACTGATTGCGCGAGTGACTCGCCACGGGGCACGGCCACCGCCGTTCCCCTGCCCGATGTGGGAGACGGTTACCGTGCTCGGTGTACTGGCGAGAGGCCCAGGTGGCTCCTTGGTGCGCTCGGCGCTGGCCGCGGTGCTGGCGACGCTCGCCGCCCTGTTCGTCTCGGGCGCTCTGCTGCTGCTCACCAGCACCCCCGCCGAGGCCCACGAGAACACGCTGACCAGCAGCGAGCCGCCGGCCATGGCGAGCCTGGCCACGCCGCCGCCCAACGTCACGCTGAGCTTCCGGTGGCGCGTCCAACCGGGTACCGCGAACGTCACGGTCACCGGGCCGGACGGCAGCACCCAGTGGCAGCGCGACACCGCCGGCCGGCTCGACCCCGGCGGCCGCTCGGTCTCGGTGGACCTGCGCCAGCTCGGCCCGGCCGGCCGCTACCAGGTGCACTATCAGGGCGTCACCGGTTGGGGTACCCCGTTCCAGGGCACCGTGGAGTTCACCCTCACCCGGCCGGGCCCGGCCATGGCCAGCCCGCCGCACCCCGGCGGGGGTCTCGGGGTGCCACCGATCTGGATCGCGGCCGTGGTGCTGCTGACCGCGTTCGGCACGCTGGTCGGCGTCCGGCTCGGCCGCAACCCCTGAGCCACGCGCCACGCGCCGCTGCCATCCCACCCTGCCGTCCCACCCTGCCGTCCCACCCTGATGAGCGGGCCGCCCGGCCAGGGGTCAAGATGGCCTGAGCTGACGTTGGACGAACAGAAGGAGACTCGGTTGAGCACGGAGAGCAGGGTGGCCATCGTGACCGGGGCGGCGCGCGGCATCGGCGCCGCCACCGCGGAGCGGCTGGCCAAGGACGGGCATGCCGTCGCGGTGGTCGACCTGGACGAGTCGAGCTGCACGGAGACGGTCACCCGGATCACCAAGGACGGCGGGCACGCGCTCGCGGTCGGTGCCGACGTGAGCAACGCGGCCGCAGTCAAAGACGCCGTGGCGCGGGTCGCCGATGTGCTCGGGCCGCCCACGATCCTGGTCAACAACGCGGGTGTGACCAGGGACAACCTGCTGTTCAAGATGACCGAGCAGGACTGGGACACGGTGATGAACGTGCACCTGCGCGGCTCGTTCCTGATGAGCCAGGCTGCGCAGGCGCACATGACCCAGGCGCAGTGGGGCCGGATCGTGAACCTGTCCAGCGTGTCCGCGCTGGGCAACCGGGGCCAGGCGAACTACTCCGCCGCCAAGGCCGGCCTGCAGGGCTTCACGAAGACGCTGGCCATCGAACTTGGCCGGTTCAACATCACCGTGAACGCCATCGCGCCCGGTTTCATCGCCACCGAGATGACGAAGGCGACCGCCGAGCGGGTGGGCGTGTCCTGGGAGGACTTCCAGAAGGGCGCGGCCAGCCAGATCCCGGTCGGCCGGGTCGGCGTACCCGAGGACATCGCCAACACCGTGTCCTTCCTCACCAGCGAGGGCTCGGGCTTCGTGTCCGGCCAGGTGATCTACGTAGCCGGCGGTCCGAGGGCCTGAGCTCGGCGGGTGGCGGGTGGTCCCCCAACGACCTGCCCGCCACCCCGGCCCCGTCCACCTCACCCCAGGAGAGACCAACCAGATGGACTTGCAACTGGCCGGCAAGCGCGCGGTGGTCACCGGCGGCAGCCGGGGCATCGGGCTGGCGGTGGCGGAGACGCTGCTGGACGAGGGCGTGGACGTGGCGCTGGTGAGCCGGGGCGCGGCGGCGCTGGAGGCCGCGGTCGAGAAGCTCGCCGGGCGGCCCGGGCGGGCGGTGGCGATTCCGGCGGATACCACCGACGACGAGGCGGTCCGGGCGATGGCGGCGCGCGCCGGGGAGCTGCTCGGTGGGGTGGACATCCTGGTCAACGCGGCGGCTGAGCCGGCGAAGCCGGGCCCGCCGCCCCCGCTGGCCGCGATCACCGACGAGGGGGTGCGCGCCGAACTGGAGACCAAGGTGCTGGGCTACCTGCGCTGTATCAGGGCGCTGGCGCCGGGCATGGTCGAGCGCGGCTGGGGTCGCATCGTCAACATCAGCGGGCTGAACGCGCGGTCGGCCGGCTCACTGATCGGCTCGATGCGCAACGTCTCGGTCGCCGCGATGACCAAGAACCTGGCCGACGAGCTGGGCCCGGCCGGGGTCAACGTGACCGTGGTCCACCCGGGTTTCACGGTCACCGAGCGCACCCCGCAGACCCTGGGCGCGGTGGCCGCCGCGCGCGGGGTGAGCGCCGAGCAGGTCGCCGCCGAGATCGCCAAGGGGGTCAGCATCGGCCGGCTGGTGACCGCCGCCGAGATCGCCTCGGTAGTCGCGTTCCTGGCCTCGCCGCGCAGCGTGGCGATCACCGGCGACGCGGTGCCCGCCGGCGGCGGCCAGCGCGGCCCGATCTACTACTGACCAACCCCGCGGACCTGGCCGGTTATGCGCCGGCTCGGGCCTGCCGCCGGGTCACCACCGCGCGGGCCACCGGGTCGACCACCCTGGCCAGCACGGGGCCCAGCACGGCCATCAGTAGGACGTACGCGGTGGCCAGTGGGGCCAGGCCGGGATTGAGCTCGCCCGAGGTCAGCGCGAGCCCGGCGATCACGATGGAGAACTCGCCCCTGGCCACCAGCGCGGCGCCGGCCCGCAGCCGCCCGACCGGACTGCTCGTGACCCCCCGGGCGGCGAACCAGCCGGTAGCAATCTTGGTCAGCGTGGTGACCACGGCCAGGGCCAGCGCGGCGGGCAGCACGGCGGGGATCGCCCCCGGGTGGGTGTTGAAGCCGAACACCACGAAGAACATCGCGGCGAACAGGTCACGCAGCGGGGCGAGCACCCGGGTGGCGTTCTCGGCGGTCTCCCCCGAGATGGCGATGCCCAGTAGGAACGCCCCGACGCCGGCCGAGACCTGCAGCTCGGAGGCCAGTCCGGCGACGAGCAGCGCCACCCCGAGCAGTCGCAGCAGGAACACCTCGGAGCTCGGCGACTCCACGATCAGCGAGACGAACCGCCCGTACTTCAGGGCCACCACCAGCACGATCGCCAGCAGCGCCATGGCCACGCCGACGGTGCGCAGCCCGGCGACCAGGCCCAGCCCGGCCAGCGCGGCGGTGGTGATCGGCAGGTACAGCGCCATCGCCAGGTCTTCCATGACCAGCACGGACAGCACCGCCGGGGTCTCCCGGTTGCCGAGGCGACCGAGGTCGCCGAGCACCTTGGCGATGATCCCGGAGGAGGACACCCAGGTCACCCCGGCCATGGCCAGCGCGCCCAGCGGGCCCCAGCCCAGTAGTAACGCGGCCGCGGCCCCGGGCAGCGCGTTGAGCAGCATGTCCACCACTCCGGCCAGCCAGGACTGGCGCAACCCGGCCACCAGGTCGGACGCGGTGTACTCCAGCCCGAGCAGCAACAGCAGCAGCACCACGCCGACCTCAGAGGCGAGATCGGCGAACGAGGCGATGCCATCGAGCGGGAGCAGCCCGCCGGTACCGAAGGCGAGCCCGCCCAGCAGGTACAGCGGCACCGGCGAGACGCCGATCCGGGAGGCCAGTCGGCCCAGCACACCCAGCCCGAAGAACAGAGCTCCGAGCTCGATCAGCGCGGCGGCGGTGTGCGGCACGAGACGAGGTCAGCCCTGTTCGAGGATCTCGGCGCCGTGCCGGAGGCCGTCCGGGGTGCCCACGACCACCACCAGGTCGCCGGGTTCGAACCGGAAGTCCGGCCGGGGAGAGGCGTGCACCGAGCCGCCCCGCACCACGGCCACCACCGACGCCCCGGTGCGGGTGCGCATCGCGGTGTCCCCCAGGGTGCGGCCGGCGTACGGCGAGTCGGCGGTGATGGGCAGCTGGGTGGTCCCCACCCCGGGCACCTCGGCGTGCTCGGCCCGCAGCTGGGCAACCAGGTTGGGCGCGCCGAGCAGGGTGCCCAAGGCCACGCACTCCGGCTCGGTCATCGGCACCGTGGCGCTGCACGCGTCCGGGTCGTGCACGTCGGAGACCAGCAGCTCGCGGTGCCCGTCCCGGTAGGTGAGCACACCTAGCCGGCGCCCGGTCGCCGTAGTGAACTCCTGCTTGATCCCAACTCCGGGCAGCCGAGTGACCTCCACGTCCACTCGATCACCCTAACTGAGCGCTGAGCGGGCAATTCGAAACGCGGGCCACTCGAAACCTGGACGGGCTACTCGGAGCTGGCTACTTGACAGCGGCTACTCGAAACGCAGGGCCTCGATGGGGCGCAGCCCGGCCGCGCGGTGCGCCGGGTAGCCGCCCGCGACGAGCCCGATCGCCAAGCTCACTCCGAAGGCCACGAGCACCGGGGTGACGGTGAGGATCGGGGTCGGGAAGGACGGCACGAACCTGGGCAGCACGATTCCCCCGCCAAAGGCAACACCCACGCCCATGACCACGCCGATCACCCCACCGAGCCCGGTGAGCGCCACCGATTCGATCAAGAACTGTTTCAGGATGGCACTCCGGCGTGCCCCGATCGCCTTGCGGATCCCGATCTCCCGGGTCCGTTCGGTGACCGATACCAGCATGATGTTCGCTACCCCGATACCGCCGACGATCAATGAGATTGCCGCGACTGCCGCGGTGAACAGGGTCAGGAACGAAATGAACTGGGTGCGCTGCTCGATGAGGTTCTGAAAGGCGCGGACGTTGTAATCACGTTCGGACGGGGTTCGGATGAAGTGCCGGACGTCCAGAATTTGACTCAACTGGTTCTGCGCGGCGCCGACCGTGGACGCGCTGGTCGACTTCACGATGATCTGGTTGACCTGGTTTGCGTTGCCCACCAAGTAGGACCGGGCCGCCCCGAAGGGCACGATTGCCACGTTGTCGTTCTGCCCGTCGGAGGTGAGCACTCCGATGATTTTGAACGTGGTGCGGTTGAGCCGGATATCCCTGCCCAGTATCTCGCCCATGTTCGTCTTGGGACCCCACAGGTAGCTGATCGCCTGCTGGCCGAGCACGACCAGCTTCTCGTTGCCGTGCACCTCGTCCGCGGTGAACCAGTTACCGACGGCGATGTCTCGGGCGACGATGTCCAGGTAGTTGTAGGTGGCGCCGACCATGCTGGCCCGCTCGTTGTTCGTGCCGGAGGTGAGCGCCACGGTGCCGGTCATGCTCGGCGTCACCGAGACGATGTCCGGCGCCTGCACCGGGTTTTGCAGGGACGCCACGTCCTGGTCGGTGAGCGGTCGGGCCGCGCCACCGCTGGGCACGGTGCCGGTGGCCTGGGTGATGGTGATCTGGTTGGCCAACCGGCTGAGCTGAGCATCCATGTTCGCTCTGACCCCGTTGCCCAGCGCAACAAGAATGATCACCGCGGCCACCCCGATGATGATGCCCAGGGTGGTCAGGAGGGAACGCAATCGGTTTCCGCGCAGGCTGCGCATCGCGATCACGAGTGTTTCCCGCAGGTTCATGCCGAGGGCTCCGTCCGCCGCCTCCGACCACAATTCATCTGACGGCGCCGAAGCTAAGCAAACTCAGGGGGCCGGAAACAATGGCTTTGCCCGGACTCTCATTAAGCCGATAGCTCCCGGCTCGCGCTACCAACTAAACCTATGCACGAGCTGTGCGCGGCACATGAAAATGCTGTGTCGGAAGTGACACCGGGCGACACGCTACGTAGCGAGTGTAGCCCCGATTGTCACGCTGGGCTGGAGAAGTATTTCGGCACCCCGAGTTAGCGCCGCGGCCCATTCAGCGCTTGTCGGTGTCGAACCCGGCGCGGCGCAGCGCATCGGCCATCGCGCCGGTGACCGGCCGGTCACCGGAGCCGGACCGGCCGCCGGAGCCGGACCGGCCGCCGGAGCCGCCCCGGCCCGCGCCGTCCCGACCCGCGCCGCTCCGACCCGCGCCGCTCCGACCCGCGCCGTCCCGACCCGCGCCGCTCTGGCCCGCGCCACCCCGATCTGCTCCATCCCGGCC
>Ga0137415_10002690_pt1 | contig 17609 bp, 15 predicted proteins | sample CZODoug3_1_1_16f_FD_183082 | JGI IMG/M metagenome (GOLD analysis project Ga0137415, IMG submission 183082) | Vadose zone soil fungal communities from Angelo Coast Range Reserve, California, USA - CZODoug3_1_1_16fungal (Hybrid Assembly) | ecosystem: Environmental > Terrestrial > Soil > Vadose...
GCGTTGTCGTCGCGGCCGATACAACCCCGGTATCGGCCACTCCTCCGCCTTGCGATGCATCCATCTGGATCACCGGAGACCGGCAAGGACTTCGGACGCAGGGCACTAGATAGATTCCAGGTTGATTCCATGGAATCTACTTACTCGGAAGGTTGTTGTGGTCAACTTTCCCGGGGGAAGGGACAGCGGTGCAAGGCAACGGAGGTCGGAGCGTGTCGCGTCGGAAGGTGTTGGGGGTAGGTGCCGGGGTGGTGTCCGGTCTCGGGCTGGCAGCCTGCGGTGTTTCGAAGAGTTCGGGCTCGACCTCGGCCGGCGGCCCGGATGTGCGGTCGATCGCGGCCGATGCCTATCTGTACGGGTACTCGCTGGTGTTGGCGGACGTCACTCGGGCGACGTCGCCGATCAATCAGCTCGTCCGTAACGGCTCGCCAAACGACGCCCGGTCTCGCACCATTGTGTCGCCGCAGGTCGACACGCTGTTCGCGTTGGGCTGGCTGGATCTGCGACCCGAGCCGATGGTGATCCAGATGCCCGAGGTGGACGGCAAACGGTACTGGCTGACCCAGGTGGTGGACGCGTGGATGAACACCATCCACCACCCGAGCAGCGTGCACCCAGGGGTCGCGGCGGGCCGCGCCGCGCCGCCGTACAGCTACGCCCTCACCGGCCCCGGCTGGTCGGGAACGCTGCCGAACGAGGTGACCCAGCTGGCCCTGCCCACCGGCACCGCCTTTCTCGCCAACCGGATCGAGTACCACGGGGCCGCCGACCTGGACCGCGCGCGGGCCCTGCAGGCCCAGGTGAAGCTGGTGCCGCTGCGCGCCTGGCTCGCCGACCCGCACGCCGCGGGAGTGAACGGCGCATCGACCGGTGCATCGGTGCCACCGTTGAAGCAGGTCGAAGCGATGGACGGGCGCACATACTTCGGCCGGATGACCGCGCTGATGGCCGCGAACCCGGGCCCGGCGGCCGACGCCGATGCGCTCGCGCGGTTCGCGTCCATCGGCATCGCCGCCGGCGCGGGAGTCGACACGCTCGACTCCGGGGTGCTCGACGCGGCGGTTCGGGACGGCCAGAACCGGATCGCCGGCTATACCAACCCGCGAGCCAGAACGGAGCACGGCTGGTCGGTCGCGCCCAACCTCGGCGCCTACGGCACTGACTACGCCTTGCGCGCCAACACCGCCAAGGTGCTGTTCGGCGCCAGCCTGCCCCAGGACACCCTCTACCCGTTCCTGGACCACCTCGACGCCGGCGCGAACGGCGCGCCGCGCCGGTACCGGATCCGGTTCGAGCCCGGCCAGCTGCCGCCGGTGGACGCGTTCTGGTCCATCTCCGCCTACGACCCCGACCACTACTTCATCGCCAACCCCGCCAACCGCTTCGCCGTCGGCCACCAGATACCGGTCGTGCCCGGGCCCGATGGCGCGGTCGAGATCGTGCTGCAGAACGCCCGACCCGGGCCCGGGGTGCCCGACGGCAACTGGCTACCGATCCCCGCCAGCGGCACCTTCAGCCTCGCCATGCGCCTCTACGCACCGCGCGACGCCGCGGTCACGGGCGCCTGGCAGCCGCCGCCACTCACGCCGGCCCCGTAGCGACCTCAGGCGATGGTTCGGGTGTCCCCGCCCCGGGCATTGGCTCGGGCATTGGCTCGGGCATTGGCTCGGGCATTGGTGCTGCGCAGCCTGGTCAGCGTCGCGTAGAACTGCTCGAGCGAGTGGGTCGGCACCTCGGCCCCGATCCGGGTCCGCAGCTCGTCGTCGAACGCCTCGCGGGCCTCGGCGAGCAGCCGCCGCCCGGTGGCGGTGAGCTCGATGATGGAGGAGCGCCGGTCCTCGGGGTTGGCGCGCCGAACGCAGTGGCCGGCGGCCTCGATGCGGTCCACCAACTTGCTCGTCCCGCCAACGGTCAGGGACAGCTCGTCGGCGATGTCGAACACCCGGCAGGACGGGCGGTCGGCGATCACCCGCATCGGCTCGAACCAGGTCATCGGCAGGTCGCAGTCGGTGCGTAGCCGCGCGTCGACGGCGTTCCACAGCTCGGTCTCGAAGCGGACCAGTTCATGGAACAGATCGCGCAGGTGCTCCATGACTACCTACCTGAGCGTCGCGTGGCCCCGTTGACCTCCGACTCGTAAGACCGCTCGATGCTACCGCCCGGCCCCCTACAAGCGCTGCGACCTGCTCGGCCATCCGAGTGTGGCCGGGCCGCTGTGGCAGCATGTCGGGCATGGACCCGGCCGACCTCGCGGCTTTCCTGGCCGAGCACCCGCCCTTCGACTCCCTCGGGTCGAACGCATTGGGCACCATCGCGCAGGGCTCACGGATCGACCGGTTCGCCGATGGTGAGCTCATCCTGGACGCGTTCCGGAACCCGAGCGTCGAGGTCTTCGTCGTCCTCGAGGGCCAGGTGCACCTGTGGAACGACGCCGACAGCCGTGCCGGGGGGCCGGACGAGATCGTCGCGCCCGGCGGTGTGTTCGGCTTCTCCGCCATGTTGACCGAGTGCTCGATCGGGCCACGGGCGATCGCCAACGGGGTGGTCGCCGTGGTGCGCATCCCCGCCGGGCTGGCCGCGCCCGTGTTCACCTCGAGCCGGGGGGCGCGGTTCTTGGCCCAGATGGTGTCCTCGGCCCGCCGGGCGGTGCCGGCCGCCCCGACCTACAGCCTGGTCGACGACCTGATCGTGCAGAAGCCCCTGGTCGTCGAGCCGACCACATCGGTCGCCGAGGTGGCCCGGCGGATCACCGAACAGGGTGTGCCCTGCGCGGTGGTCCGGCTGGGGCCAGGGCGGTTCGGGCTGGTCACCGACTCGGTGCTGCGCGCCAAGGTGCTCGTCGGGGGTCAGCCGCCGAGCACGCCGGCCGGCTCGGTGATGGACACCACGGTGCCGACCGTCGTGCTGGGCGACTCCGCGGCCGAGGCGATGCTGCTGCTGCTCGACCGGGGCGCCGAGTTCCTGCTGGTGACCGACCGAGGCGGCGAGGTGCGCGGCGTGATCTGCCCGCGCGACTTCGCGGTGTCCCCGACCACTGCCGGGGTCTCCCTGCACGAACAGCTGCGCCGGGCCGGCTCGGTCCAGGACCTGGCCGGCCACGCCGCCGGCATCCCGGCCATGCTGGGCGACCTGCTGTCGCGCGGCCTGGCCTCCGGGCGGGTCATCGCGGTGTACTCCGCTGTGGTCGACACGCTGGTCCGGCGGGCGATCGGGTTCGTCTTCGCCGAGCACCCGGAGCTGTCGGTGGACGCCTTCACCTGGCTCTCGTTGGGCAGCAACGGGCGGCGCGAGGCGGTGCTCAGCTCCGACGTCGACTCGGCGGCCGCGTTCGACGGCTACCTGCCCGACGCTGAGATCGCCCGCTACCGGGTGGCGTTCGGCGAGGTCTACGCCGTGCTGGCGCGGGCAGGGCTCAGCGGCGACGAGCACGGTGCGACCGCCCGGCACCCCCTGTTCGCCCGGACCAACGACGACTGGCGCGACGCCGGGCTGCAGTGGCTGGCCGCGCCGGCCGAGCACAACGGGGCGATGATGACCTCGCTGCTGGTGGACGGGCGCCCCATCCACGGCGACCCGGGGCTGCCGGCGGTGACCCGGGTCTTCGGCGACCTGCGCCGCCACCCCGGCACCATGCGGTTGCTGCTGGTGGAGTCGCTGTCCAAGCGCGCGAAGCTGCGGCCGATGCGCCACCTGCTGTCCCGCCAGCCGGACACGTTCGACATCAAGACGCACGCCCTGCTGCCGATCGTCAACATCGGCCGCTGGGCCGCACTGAGCGTCGGCTCCGCCGCGCTGCCAACCACCGAGCGGCTGCGGGCGGCCGCCGGCTCGGCCATGCTGCCCGACGAGCAGGCCAGCACTCTGATCGAGATCTTCGACGTGCTGCAGCGGCTGCGGCTGCGCTACCAGCTCATGCAGCACCGGGCCGGTGACCGGCCGGCCGACCTGCTCACCATCAGCCGGATGTCCTCCATCGACCGCAGCGTGATCGCCCAGGCGGTCCGGGAGATCTCCTCGGTGCAGCGGCGGATGGGCAACGTGTCGCAGTTCGTGCCCGCCGAGGCGTGGGCCTCCCCGGAGCCCGCGCTCTAGTGGGCCCCGACCGGCCGCAACCGGGTCCGGCCGAGCGTCCGGCGCACCGCGTCGCGGTGATCGGCGACGTCGCCGGCCACGTGGTCGAGCTGCGGGCCGAGCTGCGCCGGCTCGGTGCCGACGAGGCGACCGGCCGGCTGCCTGACGACCTGACCGTGATCCAGGTCGGTGACCTGGTGCACCGAGGCCCGGAGTCCGACGAGGTGGTCGCCCTGGTGGACCGCTACCTGACCGAGCAGCCGGCGCAATGGGTCCAGCTCGTCGGCAACCACGAGGCCCACTACCTGCGTGAGCCGGTCTTCGAATGGCCGCAGCGGATCAGCGCCGCGTCGGGGGAAACCCTGCGCCGCTGGTGGGCCGACGGGCAGATGCAGGTCGCCACCTGGGTGCGCAACGCCACGGGCGAGGGGACCGAGAGCTTCCTGATCACGCATGCCGGGCTCACGGCGGAGTTCTGGCGCGCCACGCTGGCCCTGCCGACCAGCGTCGAACAGGCAGCGGCCACGATCAACTCGCTGATCGGCGCGCGGGACCACGCGCTGTTCCGCGCCGGCAGGTTGCTGAACCGGAGCTGGCGGGCCGGCGGTGTCGGCCCGGTGTGGGCCGCGAGCGGCACCGAGCTGCTACCCGGCTGGCTGGACACGACGCTGCCGTTCAGCCAGATCCACGGGCACGACACGCCCTACGACTGGCAGCGGCAACGGTTCAGGACCGCCGACAAGATCGCCCGGCGGACCGTGCTCGACCACGAGGCCAAGCACGCCGAAACCACGCTGCCCGGTGGCCGGATCATTGCCGTCGACCCCGGCCACGGCTCCCAGGCCCGCACGCCGTGGCGGGCCTGGGAGCTGCGGACGTCGTCGGATCAGGCGGTGCCCGGGGTCGGCGGGCTCGGGACGCGGTAGCCGGACGGCGCCACCGTGGTCTCCAGCGCCCGCTGCCACGAGCCGTCGGCGATGTACTGCTTCAACGCCGTGTTCACCTGGTCGAGCAGCTGGGTGTTGCCCTTCTTGACGCCGACCCCGTAGACCTCATCGGTGAAGCCCTTGCCGACCACCTTCAGCGCGCCCCGGTACTGCGGCTCGGCCGCGTACCCGGCCAGGATGACGTCGTCCGTGGTCACCGCGTCGACCTCGCTGTTGGCGAGCGCCCGCACGCAGTCGGAGAACCGGGGGAACTCCTTGAGCTGGATCCGGCCCCTGTAGTTCTTCACCACGTAGTCCGCCGAGGTGGTGCCGGGCACGGTGCACAGGACCCGGTTGTTCAGCGTCTCCGGTGAGGTGATCTCTTCCTCGTTGCGGCGCACCAGCAGGTCCTGGTGGGCCACGAAGTAGGGCCCCGCGAAGTCGACCTGCTGCTTGCGTTCCGGCGTGATCGAGAAGGTGGAGAAGACGAGGTCCACCTGGCCGTTGACCAGCAGCTGGATCCGGTCGTCCGCGTTGGCTTCCTTCCAGGTGATGTTCGCGTCCGGCACCCCGAGCGCCTTGGCCACGTAGGTCGCGGTCTCGACGTCGAAGCCGCGGTAGCTGGTGCCGTCCTTGACCCCGAGGCCCGGCTCGTCGAACGGGATCGCAATGGTCAGGCGTCCGCCCGGGGTCGCTCCGGGCACCGGTGACGGCGCGGGGTTCGGCCCCGAGCCACCGCCGCATGCGGTCAGGGCGGCGAAGGTGAGCCCTGCCAGCGTCGTCGCTACCAGCCGTCGCACCGTGTTCGCCATCTCATTCAGCTCCCTTCGGTGGTCGGCTTGGCCGGGTCGAGGTCGTCGGGGTTGACGTTGGATCCGTAGGTCGGTCCGTCGTTGGACCAGACCGCCTTGAGCCGGTCTCCCGTGTTGGCGACGACCGCGGGTTTCACCAACTTCCAGCCGATCGCCAGCACGATGGCGATGATCGGGATCCCGAACACGACCACCAGGAAGTTCACCTTGTGGCCGAAGTACGGGCTGCTCTGCCAGCCCGAAACGGCCATGCCCACCAGCACCAGGACGAGGAACACCAGGCCGGCGATGCTGGTCCAGGGGTGGCCGGGCATCTGGAACGGGCTGGCCGGGATCACGCCCCGTTTCACCAGCGACCGCAGCCGCAGCTGGCAGAGGAAGATCGTGGACCAGGTGAAGATGATGCCGATCGCCGCCGACTCAAGGGCGATCTCGAACGCGTCCGGGGCCAGTGCGTTGAGCACCGCGCCGAAGACGTACACGAGCGACGTCATGACGATGCCGGCCCACGGCACGCCGGAGGAGCTCATCTTCAACGTGAACTGCGGGGCCTGCTTGGACATGCCCAGGCTGCGCAGCACCCGCCCGGTGGAGTAGAGCCCGGAGTTCAGGCTGGACATCGCGGCCACGATCAGGACGGCCTGGATCAGCGCGCCCATCCAGTTCAGGCCCATCCGGTCGAAGATCGTGACGAACGGGCTGGTGCCGGACTTGAACTCGGTGGTCGGCAGCATGGAGCACAGCAGCAGGATCGAGCCGCAGTAGAAGATGGCGATCCGGAAGATGACGGCGTTGACGGCCTTGGGCACCTCGCGCTTCGAGTCGGCCATCTCGCCGGCTGCCACGCCCACCATCTCGATTGCCGCGTAAGCGAACACGACGCCGGACATCACCAGGATCGGCCCGTACCAGTTGTAGTCACCGCTGGCCGGCCAGAAGCCACCCGGGTTGTTCCACAGGTTGGCGAAGCCGGCCTTGTGGGTGCCGATGTGCAGCCCGCCGATCACCACGACCAGCCCGACCGCGAGGAACAGCACGATCGCGCCGACCTTGGCGATCGCCGCCCAGAACTCGAACTCGCCGAACGCCCGCGCCGAGAGCAGGTTGATCACCAGCACCACGGCCAGCGCGATCAGCACGGTCGCCCAGGCCGGCATCAGTGGGAACCAGTACTGGACGTACAGCCCCACAGCGGACAGCTCGGCGATGCCGGTCAGCGCCCAGTTCAGCCAGTACATCCAGCCGGTGACGAACGCCCACTGCTCGCCGTAGAACTCGCGCATGTAGGACACGAAGGCGCCCGAGGTCGGGCGGTGCAGCACCAGCTCGCCGAGCGCGCGCATCAGGAAGAACGCGATCACCCCGACGAAGGCGTAGCTGAACAGCAGGGCCGGCCCGGTGCTGTGCAGCCGGGAGGCCGAGCCGAGGAACAGCCCGGTGCCGATCGCACCGCCGATGGCGATCATCTGGACGTGCCGGCGCCCAAGAGTTTGTTTGTAACCGACCTGCTCGGCATTCAGGGAATCGGAGTGACTGGTGTCGCGGGTCTGGGTCATGGCATCGTCCTCACCTGGGTCGACCGGCCGCGCAAGGTCTGCACCGGTGGCTTTCGGTCGAGCGTCAGGTGAACAACGCTCGGACATCCGACGAAAGGTCACCCGTGCGAGTGGGGCAAACCTTAGAGTTCGCCGCGGCTGCTGGCAATCATGGATCTTCAGCGACCGGTGTGGTAAGTGATCCGCCTGAGGCCTGAGTGGAGGTCGGCGGCCCGACCGGGTCAGCGGCGCCGGGTCGACCGGGGGTGCCAGACGGTCACCGACGCCAGCGTGGCGCGGCCGCGCAGCACGAACTGGGTGGGCAGCACCGGCTCCGGCTCCCGGCCGCCACCGGGCAGCAGCCGGCGCAGCCGCCCCGGCCGGCGTTCCGGGCGACCGGTCGGCCCCCGGTGCCGGACCGAGCCGGCGACCAGCTCCAGGCCGTCCGTGTCCACCTCGGCGTCGGTCGGCAGCACTACCCGGGTGGCGCTCATGTTGGCCACCACCTCGATGATCACCTCGGGGCGGCGGATCACCGCGTCGGTGAAGTCCAGCATGGTGCGCTGGCCGAGCCCGGCGATCCGGATCAGCTCCGGCACCGCCCACTGGCCGGTCCGCCGGACCTGGCCGAAGGCCACGTCGAGCACTAACGGGGCCAGCTCGGGGGGCGGGCCGCCCGGCAGGTCGGACAGCACCGCGAGCAGCTCGGCGCGGGTGCGCGCGTGCCAGGACGCCTCGCAGCGGTCGCTGAACTCGATCGGGGTGATCCGGCCCTGTTCCATGGCGGTGGCCAACAGCGCGCAGGCCCTTTCCCGGTCCAGATCGGAGATCCGCAGTTCGCTCGGCTCCAGCTCGTCGGGCACCGGGTCACGGTAGCCAACGTCGCGCACCGCGCAGCAGCCGCACGCTACACCGCCCGGACCGGTGCGGTGCTCAGCCGGCGGCGAAGTGCTCGGTGAGCAGCGCGTTCACCTCGGTGGGTCGCTCGATGTTGAGCAGGTGGGCGGCGTCCAGCAGCTCGAAACGCACGCCAGGGATACCGCCTGCGATGGTGGCCCCGTGCGGCTGCTCCGGGGTCGCCGGGTCACTGGTGCCGCAGATCATCAGGCTCGGCGCACTGATCTCGCCCAGGCGCGCCACGTGGTCCCAGTCCCGGATCGCCTGGCAGCAGCCCAGGTAACCGAGGTCCGGCGTCTTGCGCACCGACTCCTCCGCCCAGGCCAGCGTGTCCGGGTTGGCGGCGGCGAAGGGCGCGGAGAACCAGTTCCGCACCACGGCGGCCGCGATCGCGTCGGTACCGCCGCCTGCCACCGCCTCGATCCGGGTCTGCCACGGCGTCTTGTCCGGGTAGTACGCCGAGGTGGCCATCAGCGCCAGCCGGGCGATCCGCTCCGGTGCCTCGGCGGCCAGGTACATGCCGACCATGCCGCCCAACGAGAGGCCGGCGTAGTCCACCCGGTCCAGCCCGAGCCGGTCCAGCAGCGCCAGCACGTCGCCGGCCAGCTCGGAGATCGTGTACGGCCCCGCCGGCACCGGTGAGCCACCGTGCCCCCGGTGGTCCACCCGGATCACCCGCCTGCCTTCGGTCAGCGCCGGCAGCTGTGGCGCCCACATGTCCAGCGCGCTGCCCAGCGAGCCCAGCAGCACCAGCGGCGGTGCGTCCGCCGGACCGTCGACCACGTGGTGCAGCGCCACCGGCCCCCGCTCGCCCATCGCCATGGCTACTGCCCCACCGTGCGCAGCGAGCGGAGCACCTCGAGTTCGCGCTCGGTCGGCGCCGGCGTGGCCACCAGCGGTTCCGCGCTCAGCGTGAGCGGCCAACCGGTCTCGGCGCGGACCTGCTCGACGGTGATCCCGGGGTGCAGACCGGTCAAGGTCAGCTGGCGGGTCTCCGGGTCCGGCTCCAGCACGCCGAGGTCGGTGATCACGCGCAGCGGCCCGGCGCCGGTCAGGCCCAGCCGGCGGCGGTCGTCCGGCCCGCTGCCGTGGCCGAGCGAGGTGATGAAGTCGACGCCCTCCACGAACGCCCGCAGCCGGTGCCGCATCACGATCATCACCTCGCCGCAGGACGCCGCGATCTCCGGCGCGCCGCCCGAACCGGGCAGCCGCACCGACGGCTCGGCGTAGTCACCGATCACCGTCGTGTTGATGTTGCCGTAGCGGTCCAGCTGCGCGCCGGACAGGAAGCCGACGTCGATCCGCCCCGGCTGCAGCCAGTAGTTGAACACCTCGGGCACGCTGACCACGGTCAACGCCGACTCCGCCAGGATGCCGTCGCCGATGGACAGCGGCAGCAGCTCAGGGCGGGTGTCCAGGGTGCCCGACTCGTAGATCAGCACCAGGTTCGGCGCATGCAGCCGCCTGGCCAGGTTGGCCGCCGTGGACGGCAGCCCGATGCCGACGAAGCACACCGCACCGTCGCGCAGCGCCCGGGCGGCAGCCACCGTCATCATCTCGTCGGCTGTGTAGTCGAGCACCGGTCCGCCACCGTCCACCGGTGCGACGGCGGCCTGCTCAGTACGCGTCTCGGTCAGTACTGATGGTTCGCTCGTTGCCTCGCTCAGTACTGATGGTTCGCTCGTTGCCTCGCTCAGTACTGATGGTTCGCTCGTTGCCTCGCTCACGGCGCCACCAACTCCTTTAGCCACGCGGCGAACTTCTCCCGGTCCCGGCTCACCGCGTCCCAGGCCTTGTACGCGGCGTTGTCCCGCTCGTAGTAGCCGTACGCGTAGGACGGCTTCGCCCCACCCGGGGCCAGCGCCACCGTGGTCACCACCCAGGACGGCAGCAGCACCGCGCCCGGCACCGGCGCCAGGGTGTCCACGATCTCCTCGACGGTGACCAGGGAGCGCTTGGCGGCGAGCACCGCCTCCTTCTGCACCCCGGTGATGCCCCACAGCTGCACGTTGCCATCGCGGTCGGCGCGCTGCGCGTGGATCACCGCGACGTCCGGGTTCAGCGCCTTCACCGCGGCCAGCTGCTCGCCGGTGAACGGGCAGGTCACGGTGCTGATCGTGTCGGTGTGTGCGGGCAGGTCGGTGCCGGCGTAGCCCCGCAGCACGCCGAACGGCAGCCCGGAGGCGCCGGCCACGTACCGGTTGGCCATGCCGGCGTGGCTGTGCTCCTCGATCTTCAGCGGCACCGGCCAGTTGTGGCTCAGCGCGTCGCGCATCCGGTGCAGCGAGCCGACCCCGGGGTTGCCGCCCCAGGAGAAGACCAGCTTCGAGGCGCAGCCGGCGCCGATCATCCGGTCGTAGATCAGGTCGGGGGTCATCCTGATCAACGTCAGGTTCTTCCTGCCCTGCCGGATGATCTCGTGGCCGGCGGCGAACGGGATCAGGTGGGTGAAACCCTCCAGGGCCACCGAGTCCCCGTCGTGCACCAGCTGCGCGACCGCTTCGCTCAGCGTCTTGATCTCGGCCATCGGCTCCGTCCGTGCTCAGCGGCCACGTTTCGCGTCCTCGCGGAGGTGGCCCGTCGGGCCGAACGTTAACCCTGATAGCCGACCCCCGCCAACGGACCACTACCGCTGGGCGGAAGTGTTGTGTGCCACGCCGAACCCGCCCCGCCGTGGCCCGATCCTGGCGATCTGGGCCGAGTAGGGCTGACCTAGTCGAGGGCGGCGACGGCTGCCGCGTCGGTTGGCGAGAGCGTCCAGGCGGCCGCCGCGACGTTGGCCGCGACCTGCGCCGGCTTGGTCGCCCCGGTGATCACCGAGGTCACTGAGGGCTGGGCGAGCAGCCAGGCGACGGCCAGCTCGGTGACGGAGCGCCCGCGCTCGGTGGCGAACGCCGTGTATGCCTCGACCTTGGTGAAATTCTCGTCGCTGGCGAACCGGCTCAGCCCGGAGCGTGCGGCCTTCTGGGCGAACGCGAGCCGACTGTCCTCCGGGTACGGCTCGCCCTTGCGGTACTTGCCGGTCAGCATGCCGGAGGCCAGCGGGAAGAACGGCACCACGCCGAGGCCGGCCGCGGTGGCCGCCGGCACGACCTCCTCCTGCACCTCTCGGGACAGCAGGCTCCACTCGATCTGGGTGCCGGTGAACCGGGGCCAGGCCTTGTCGGTGGCGACCTCGGCCGCCCTGGTGATCTCGTCCGCGTCGACGTTGGAGCTGCCGAGGTGGCGCACCTTGCCGGCCTCGACCAGCTCGCGCAGCGTCTCCAGTGACTCCTCGACGGGCGCCTCGGCGTCGGGGTAGTGCTGGTAGTAGAGGTCGATGTAGTCGGTGCCCAGTCGGCGCAGGCTGCCCTCGACGGCGTCCCGGATGCGGTCGGCGAGCACGCCCGGCCGGTACGGCTCGTCCTGCGGCCGAGGGCTGAACTTGGTCGCGATGACGACGTCGGCCCGGCGCGCGCCGAGTGCGGCGCCCAGGAAACGTTCGGAGTTCCCGCCGCCGTACATCTCGGCGGTGTCGAAATGCGTGACTCCGGCGTCCAGTGCCGCGTGCACCACGGCCGCCGCGCCTTCGGCGTCGATCCGCATGCCGAAGTTGTTGCAGCCGAGCCCGATGACCGACAGCCTCGGCCCGGCGTCGCCGAGCGGGCGTTCTTCCATGGTCACACCTCGTTGTCGTCGGGCGGTGGGATAGCTCACGCGGCGCCTCGGCCGGGCCGGGCGGATTCAACCCGTCGACGTCGGTAAACCCACTACCCTGCCAGCGACGTCGGTAAAAACCAAGCAAATGCGATTGTTTATTCGCGACCGCCCGAGTGACAACCATTGGGGTACTCCACGTGTCGGACTCGTCACGTACGCAAGCGCTGCACGCATTGCGCCTGCGAGGCTGGACCCCTTCCGACCAGCGACATTTCTCGGGGGAGAGACCAAGTGAGCAGTACCACCTCTACCGGAATCGGCATCGGCCGACCGGCCGCCGAGAGTGGGCAGATCCAACTCGGCGACGCGATCCCGGTGACCCGGCTCGGCTTCGGCACGATGCAGCTGCCCGGCCCCGGAGTCTGGGGTCCGCCCCGCGATCACGACGAGGCGATCCGAGTTCTGCGCCGGGCGGTCGAGCTGGGTGTCGACCTGATCGACACCGCCGACGCCTACGGCCCCAACATCGCCGACGAGCTGATCCACGAGGCGCTGCACCCCTACCCGGATAACCTGGTGATCGCCACCAAGGCCGGCTTCCTGCGTACCGGCCCCGGCCAGTGGTTCGAGTGCGGCCGCCCGGAGTACCTGCGCCAGCAGTGCGAGCTGAGCCTGCGCCGGCTCGGCGTGGACCGGATCGACCTGTTCCAGCTGCACCGGGTGGACCCGGCGGTGCCGGCCCAGGACCAGTACGGCGTGCTCGCCGAGCTGCAGACCGAGGGCAAGATCCGCCTGGTCGGGCTGTCCGAGGTGACTGTGGACCAGATCGCCGAGGCGTCGGCCATCGTCGACATCGCCACCGTGCAGAACCGGTACAACCTGACCGACCGCGCCGCCGACGACGTGCTGCGCTACTGCACCGAGCGGGGCATCGGCTTCATCCCGTGGTTCCCGCTGGCCTCGGGTGAGCTGGCCAAGCCGGGCGGCGTGGTGCACGAGGCCGCCACGCGGCTGGACGCAACGCCGTCCCAGGTCGTGCTCGCCTGGCTGCTGCAGCGCTCGTCGATCATGCTGCCGATCCCCGGCACGTCCTCCGTGGCGCACCTGGAGGAGAACATCGCCGGCGCGGGCCTGAAGCTGGACCTGGCCACCGTGAACGCGCTGGACGACGCCGCCTCAGCCTGACCGAGCACCTCGACCGCGCTGCCCTGATCGTCGGGTTGGCCCGCTGGCCGTAGTACCGGCCGGCGGGCCAGCGGCGTCTTCAGTCGGCGGCCCGCCGAAGCCGGGCGGCCATCCCGGCGATCACCTTCAGCAGCCCGCGGTGTTGCTTGGCCTCGACCGGGCCGGACTTGGCGTGCAGCGGGTCCAGCGGGTTGATGTCGTGTGGGTGCGGCTCGTCCGAGGAGTGCAGCGAGCGCACGATCGCGGAGAGCATCGCGATCGTGGGCACCGCGAGCAACGCCCCGGTGATGCCGGCGACCACCACTCCGGCGGCCACGCCGAGCACCACCGCCAGCGGGTGCAGCTGCACCGCCCGGCCGAGCAGGATGGGCTGCAGCACGTGGCTCTCCAGCTGCATCACCGCGATCACCACGCCCAGTGCGATCAGTGCCGGCACCGGACCGTTCGCCACCAGCGCGATCACCACCGCCACCGAGCCGGACAGCACGGCGCCGACCACCGGGATGAACGCGCCGAGGAACACCAGCGCGGCCAGCGGCACCACCAGCGGCACCCCGATCGCCCAGAGCCCGATGCCGATACCCACCGCGTCCACCACCGCGACCACCACGGTGGCCCGGGTATAGCCGACCAACGAGGCGAAGGCGCGCTGCCCGGCGATGTCCGCCCGGGCCCGCTGGGCGGTCGGCACGGCGAGCAGCAGGAACTTCCAGACCTGCCCGCCGTCCTGCAGGAAGAAGATCAGCACGAACAGCAGCAGCAGTGCCCCGGACGCGACTTCGCCGACGGTGGCGGCGGTGCTCAGGGCGCCCGTGGTGATCACGTCGATGTTTGCCGTGATGGAGCGCTGCAGTTCGCCGGACAGGTCGTCGAGGCGAGCCATCGGAATGCGCAGCGGCGGCCCGGCGAGCAGCGGGCGGAAGGTCAGCTGGTAGCTCTGCACGAGCCGGGCGATCAGGTCGGGCAGGCCGGCGATGAACGCATTGATCACGAACGACATCACCATGCCGAACAGCGCGATGCCGGCGACCAGCACCAGCCCGGTGGCTACCCCCTTCGGCAGCTTCAGGCGCCGCACCGCGGCCGAGACCAGCGGGGCCAGCAGGGCCGACAGCAGCAGGGCGATGGCCACCGGGATGGCTACCACCCGCAGCTCGACCAGCAGGAAGACCACCACGCTGACCGCCGCGATGATCAGCAGGAAGCGCGCCGACAGCTCCGAGGCCACCCGTAGCGGGCCCGGGATCGGGGACTCCGGCCCGGCCGCCGCCGTGCCGACCTCGGTCCGGCGGGCGGGCGGCGGCACGCTGGGCGGCCCGGTCGGTGACGCTGCGCTGTCGGATTCCACAAATCCGACACTAGCGGTAACTCGGAAATGCGTTCCGCTGCCGCGGTCGCCGTCCCCCATTGGTGCTGACCTGGCGGGATTCGCCCAGGTGGCAAAGGTCGTCAGTGGTCGGACCGAATACGCCAACGACCGAATCAGGCCACTCTATCGAGGGCTGATTCGTTTGTTCGGCTTACAACTTGGTAACCGCCGCAACCTCCGGTGATGGCAGCCGTTGTCGCAGTGCAGACCCCGGAAATCCCCAACCGGCGCGGTGCCGCGCAGGGGGCCCCGGCGTGCAGTTGACGAGATTCGTGGCGGAGGTAAGCGCACAGGTGTACGAACCCGCAATTGACCCGGACAGACTCGCCGCCGAGGAGTCCGAGTTCACCCCGATTTTCCATGCGTTGGCCCGGCACGGCGGCGACCCGGTCGAACATTTCCGGCGGGACCCGCTTGGTGCCCCGCTCCCGGCGACCGCTCCGGCGGCGCCCCCCATGGCCCGCATGCTCTTGCACTCGGTGCCGACCGACCGTCCCCAGCATCGCCGGGCGGCGGCCCTCTCGAGGCCGAGCCACCCCGACCCCGCCGGGCACCGCGCGGAGGAACCCGGCGGCGCCCGACAGGCGGGCCACGACGCCGAGTCCGGCGGCGGGGGCGGGCGGCACCGCGCGCTCCGATCCGTCGGTTCCGCCAGCTATTGAGCGGAGCGTGACGACTCGGGCGGTGTCGGGCGGCCAGATCCAAGGCGAACCGGCCAAATATAACGAAGCGTGACCAAACGCCGGGTCGCCGTCACTCGCGTGAGGCAGTCACTTGGCGTGGTCCGCCGCGTTGAACCCTGCGGAGAACGTCCCGCCGTCGCTGGTGGCACCTGGACACCGATCGAGACGCTCGGTCGGGCGGGGTTGGCCATGTCGCGCCGGACGTCGAAGGAGGACCGGATGGACACCTGGGGTAGGCGAGGCTTCGCCGCCGCTGTCATCACCGGAGGCATGATCGGGCTCAGCGGTGCGGGCACCGGCGGTGTGCCGTCGGCGCAGTGGGGCGGTGCCCCTGATTCGGAGCCGAGGGCGCCACGGCGGCCGCCCACCGGCCCGGCCGCGACCCGTTACGGCGCGCCGGAATACCAGCCCGAGCAGCGCGCGGCCGAGTACCGGCCGACCGAGGTCGCCGAGCAGACCGTGGCCACCCAGACCGTGGCCACCCAGACCGTCGCCATCCAGACCGTGGCGACCCAGGCGCAGCCGGAGCAGGCGACGCCCCGGCACGCCACGCCGGCATACGCCGCCGCCGAGTACCCCACCGGCGGGATCCCCCGGATGCCGGCCGGTGCCGGTACGCACGGGGTGCACGGTTCGGACGGCTTCCTGGCCGGCAACCTGGCCGCGCTGGCGAGCCCGCCCTCGGTGCCGGCCGCCGGCACGCCGATCGGGGCGCTCGGCCCGGCCGAGGGCAGCCTCGGCACCGGGTTCAGCAGCTACCGCAACACCGCGCAGCCCGCCGAGTTCGGTCGGCCGGAGAGCCGGCACGCCCGCCCCGAGCAGCCTGAGCTCTGCGCCGACCGGCCGGTCGAGTCCTACGGCGAGCTGTACGCCGAGCGGGCCGCCGAGTCGTTCACCGAGCGCCGGGCCGAGTCCTACGGCGAGCGCCCGGTCGAGTCGTACGGCGCCGAGTCGTACGGCGAGCGCCCCGCCGAGCTGTACGGCGAGCGCCCCGCCGAGCTGTACGCGGAGCGTCCGGTCGAGCTGTACGGCGACCGGGGTGCTGAGCTGTACGGCGAGCGCCCGGTCGAGCTGTACGGGGACCACGGCGCCGAGCTCTACGGCGAGCGCTCGCTGCACACCGACTCGCAGACGGTGGCGATGACACCGAGGAGCCCGATCCATTCGATGGGACAGCCGGCCGTGCCGGCCGGCCAGTCGATGCACCAGCAGCCGATGGGCGCGCCGGTGCACCAGCAGATGGGCGCGCCGATGAGCCACCCGGCCGAGCGGTCGGTGCGGTCCGTCGAGCTGGTCGGCGCCGCCTACCAGCAGGGTGGTCACCGGGCCTCGGGCCAGCACGGCCATTCGGTCGACTCGGACACCTCCGCGCTGGGCAGCCTGGACAGCAGCGCGCTGTTCGGTTCGCTGTCCCGGCCGCCCAGGTAACGGTCGCCCCCAGAGCGTCGGGTCGCGGGGACCCGCCAGCGACAAGCCCGGATGGCATCAGCCGTCCGGGTTTGTCGTGTCTCGGGGTCTGTCCGAGCGCGGATCCCGATAGGCTGGCGCCGCATGTGGACGAACTGGTCGGGCGGGCAGCAGTGCCGCCCCAGCGCCACCGTCCGGCCGCTGGATGAGGCAGGGGTACGGGCGGCTGTGCAGCGCGCCGCGCAACGAGGCGTGCGGGTCCGCCCGGTCGGCGCGGGGCACTCGTTCAGCCCGCTCGCGGCCACCGACGACGTCCTGCTCGACCTGTCGGCGCTGACCGGCCTGGTCCGGGTCTCCGAAGGCCCGCAAGCTCGCGTGCGGGTCCGCGCCGGCACCACGCTGGCCGGACTGAATGTGGCACTGGCCCAGCGCGGGCTGGCCCTGGCCACGCTCGCCGACGTGGACACGCCCACCGTGGCCGGCGCGGTCGCCACCGGCACCCACGGCAGCACCAGCCGCTCCGGTTCGCTGTCCGCCCAGGTCACCGGGATGCGGATGGTGCAGGGTTCGGGTGCGGCGGTCGAGGTCACCGGCGCCGACCTGGATGCCGCGCGCACCGGCCTCGGCGCACTCGGCGTGGTCACCGAGGTCGAGCTTGCGGTGCTGCCGGAGATCGTGCTGCGCGCCTCGCAGGCCCGGTTGCCGCTGGCCGAGGTGCTCACGCCCGACTACCTGGACGCACACCGGTGGGCGGAGTTCGCCGTCTTCCCGTACACCGAGGACGCACTGGCCCGCTGGGCGGACGAGGTCACCGACCAGCCCGACCCGCCGTCCCGGGTGAACACGGTGCGCACCTTCGTAGAGCGCCGGGTGGTCCGGGCGGCCGCGGTGGGCGGTGGAGTGGCCTTGGGGCGCACGGTGCCCCGGCTGGTGCCGACCATCAACCGGGCGGCCACCGTGCTCACCGGCTCCGGCTCGGTGACCGACCTGGCGCACCGGGTGCTGGTGGCCAGGCCGGTGGTGCGCTGGGAGGAGAGCGAGTGGGCGCTGCCGAGGGAGCCGCTCGGCGACGCGGTGCGGGAGCG
>Ga0137415_10002691_pt1 | contig 17604 bp, 17 predicted proteins | sample CZODoug3_1_1_16f_FD_183082 | JGI IMG/M metagenome (GOLD analysis project Ga0137415, IMG submission 183082) | Vadose zone soil fungal communities from Angelo Coast Range Reserve, California, USA - CZODoug3_1_1_16fungal (Hybrid Assembly) | ecosystem: Environmental > Terrestrial > Soil > Vadose...
GTTCATATGGTGGTGCTGCCACCGCCCTACATGGTGGATAGTCTTGCCAGCGGTCAGGTCGACGCGTTCTGCGTCGGCGCGCCCTGGAATTCCGTCGCGGTCGATCTCGGCGTCGGCCACATCCTGCATTTCGTCTCGGACATTCTGGTGCGCGCGGCGGAGAAGGTGCTCGCCGTCAGACAGAACTGGTCCGAAAAGAACCCGCAAGTTCTGGCCGCGCTGATCCGGGCGGCATCTCGCGCCGCCGAATTCATCGAGCAGCCCGAAAACCGCGCCGAGGCAGCACGTATGCTGGCGCGGCCGGAACGCATCGGCGTGGACGCCGATGTGATCCTGCGAACGCTCGACGGCCGTCTCAAGATTTCGCCTGACGGCACGATGCGCGAAAGCAGCCGTTATCTGCTGGTGGGACGGGAAGGCGCCGCCAGGCCGGAACCTGCGCAGGCTGCCTGGCTTTATGCGCAGATGGTCCGTTGGGGGCAGGCCGCGATCAGCTCAGAGGCGCTCAGGATCGCCGCGGGGGCGTTCAGGCCGGATCTTTACGACTCGGCGCTGGGACTGCCCGGGGGGAACGCGGACCCCACTGCGTTCGGCTCAGTCGGGGCGTTCGCCGGGCCTGTATTCGATCCGGCGGACATCACCGGATACCTGGCCTCCTTTGAGGTTTTCCGGCGGGCTCCATGATGCCGGAAAAGCCGCCAGAGTAAATATTAGGCAATTGTGCTTCGAGCGTAACTCTTAGGCTGATGCCTTCATAAGGAGCATCCGCACCCGTTATTTGCCGCGCCGCAAAAAATATAACCTATTGATTAAAAACGATTTTATACGAATTGCTGCACTGGCACACGATTTGAATAGGTAAGGGCAAGCCAGCCGCCGTAGATGCCCGCTGGTCTTTTCCAAGATGGATTTCCGCAGCAACGAGGCTGATCGGATCGCTTCGAATTCTCCGATACGGCGCTGCCCTTCGAATCGAATTTCCAAGCGATTACACGCCCCTTTCCTCGTTGCAGCCGCGCTGATGCGTGGCAGCTGGAGCTTCGATATGGATTACGCAAAACCTGCCGACGTTGTCGCCTCGATGATCGATGCCGGCTTGAAGAAGCTGGCGCTTTCCCCACGCGACCTTCTCATTCGCGGCGCGCTTTCCGGTGCGCTGCTGGGTGCCGCCACCAGCCTTGCCTTTAGCGGCGCCCTTACAACGGGCCAGCCGCTGGTTGGCGCCCTGATCTTTCCCGTCAGCCTCGTGATGATCGTGCTGCTTGGCCTCGAACTCGTGACCGGAAGTTTTGGATTGCTGCCGCTTGCGCGTCTCGAAGGCAAGGCGACCTGGAACGCCGTCATGGCGAACTGGTCGTGGGTGTTCCTCGGAAATCTTCTCGGCAGCATCGCCTACGGGATCCTGCTCGCGATTGCCCTGACCAATATGGGCAAGATCGAACCGGCGGGCGTCGCGGCGCGTATCGTCAGCATCGCCGAGGCCAAGACCATTGCCAACGAGGCGCTCGGTGTAGCCGGGATGGTCAGCGTCTTCGTCAAGGCCATCCTCTGCAACTGGCTGGTTTGTCTTGGCGTCGTGATGGCGATGACGTCCACCTCCACGGTCGGAAAGATCGCCGCAACCTGGCTGCCGATCTTCACATTCTTCGCGCTGGGATTTGAGCACACCGTCGTCAACATGTTCATCATTCCGACGGGCATGCTGCTCGGCGCCAAGGTCAGCGTTTACGAGTGGTGGGTGTGGAACCAAATTCCGGTGACGCTCGGCAATCTCGTCGGCGGCTTCGTCTTCACCGGTTTGGCGTTGTACTCGACCTTCAAGCCGGCACAGCCGCAGACGTCCGCAGCAGCGCCGATCGCGGCGCAAGTTCCCGCACAATAACGGCATCGGCATCATGAAACTTGAAACAACAGCAGCCGATTTTAGCGACGAGCAGAAGCGCTATCTGGAAGGCTTCATGTCGGGCCTGCAGGTGGGCCGGGTGGGGCGCCTCGCCGGTAGCGCCGCGGCGCCGGCCGGCAAAGCCGATCCGGAGCCGATGGGTCCGGACGCCGCGGGCTTCAAGGCTCAGGACAAGATCATCGCGTCGGGCAAAAAACTTGCCGACCAGGAAAAATTCAAGCGCGAAGAGCATCCATTCGATGCTTATTCGCGGCTGAAGGAACAGGCTCTGACCAACGCGCCGCCGACGCCTGCGGATAATTTTCGCTGGCGCTACTACGGCCTGTTCTATGTCGCACCGAACCAGACTTCCTACATGTGCCGGCTGCGGATTCCGAACGGCATTCTCAAGCATTGGCAGTTCGCAGGTGTCGCCGATCTGGCCGAACGCTTCGGCGGCGGCTATTCGCACATTACCACCCGCGCCAATATCCAGATCAGGGAGATCCCGCCGAAGCACACCGTGGCATTGCTCGAGGGGATCCAGGACATCGGCCTGTGTTCGCGCGGCTCCGGCGCCGACAACATCCGCAACGTGACGGGCACGCCGACCGCCGGGATCGATCCGCAGGAATTGATCGACACCCGCGAATACGCCCGCGAATGGCACTACCACATTCTCAACGACCGCTCGCTGACGGGATTGCCGCGCAAGTTCAATGTCGCGTTCGATGGCGCCGGCAAGATCGCGGTGCTTGAAGACACCAACGACATCGCCTTCGCCGCTGTGGCGGTGAAAGACGGTTTTGGGGTCGATGCCGGCGTCTGGTTTCGCTTGGGCATTGGCGGCATCACCGGTCACAGGGATTTCGCCAAGGACACCGGAATCATCGTCAAGCCGGAGGACGCCACGAAAGTGGCCGACGCGATCGTGCGCGTGTTCGTCGACACAGGCGACCGCACCAACCGGCTGAAGGCGCGTCTCAAATACGTGCTCGACAGCATGGGCGTCGAAAAGTTCCTGATCGCTGTGGAAGACAAGCTTGGCCGCAAATTGGTGCGCGCGCCAACCGACGCGATTGCGGTGCGTCCCAAGTTCGATCGGATGGCCCATATCGGGGTCCATGCCCAGAAACAGCCGGAGTTGAACTGGATCGGCGTCGTGCTGCCGGTGGGCAAGCTGACCTGCGATCAGATGCGCGGCCTCGCCAAAATCGCGCAGGACCTTGGCGACGGCGATATCCGCCTCACGGTCTGGCAAAATCTTTTGATCTCCGGCGTGCGCAACGAGAACGTCGCGCTGGCGATCGCGGCGATCGAGAAACTCGGCCTTGCGGTCCAGGCGTCACAAATACGCGCCGGGCTGATCGCATGCACCGGCAATGCCGGCTGCAAGTTCGCGGCCTCCGATACCAAGCGTCACGCCGCCGAGATCGGCGACTGGTGCGAAACACGCGTGGCGATCGAAACGCCGCTCAACATCCATCTCACCGGCTGTCATCATTCCTGCGCGCAACATTACATCAGCGACATTGGTTTGCTCGCCGCAAAGGTGCCGGCGGGAAGCGATGACGACACGGTCGAAGGTTATCACCTTTATGCCGGGGGCGGCTTCGGCCCGGACGCCGATATCGGGCAGGAAGTCTATCGCGACGTCAAGGCAGAGGACGCGCCGAAGACCGTGGAACGGCTGCTGAAGGCCTATCTCACCAATCGCGCCTCGGCCGACGAGACGTTTCTGACCTTTTCACGCCGTCACGACGGCGAAGCCCTTCGTAAGCTCGCTGAAGCGGAAGCCACGCCATGAACCAGATAACTCCTCCGCCACGGATTGAAATCATTCCGGCGACGGCGCCGTTCTCCGAAGGGCAGCGTTCCTGGCTGAACGGCTTCCTGGCGGGAATGCTCTCGCTCGACGGCTCGACGCCGCTTTCACCCGGACAGAACGACGCGGTGCTGAGCCCCGCCGGCGATGGCGACGATGGCGAAGCGCCGTGGCACGACCAGACCATGCCGATTGCCGACCGCATGAAACTCGCGGAAGGCCGCCCGCTGCGGCGGCGCATGATGGCGGCGATGGCCCAGCAGGATTGCGGCCAGTGCGGCTACAATTGCAACGACTACTCGGACGCGATCGTCAGCAAGGCCGAACCGCGGTTGAATCTGTGCGTGCCTGGCGGCAAGGAAACCGCCCGGATGCTGAAGGCGCTGAACGAGGAGTTGGAGAAGGCGCCGGCGGCTTCGCCTGGTGCGGCAGCCGCGCCCGCAGCAACGGCGCCAGCGATCACGGCTGAGCCCGGGCGTTCGCGCGACAATCCGGTGCCGGCGACGTTCGTGTCGCGCCGCTTGCTGAACAAGACCGGCTCGGAAAAGGAAACCTGGCATATCGACTTCGATCTGAGTGGCTGCGGTCTCGACTATGTCGTCGGCGATTCCTTTGGGATCTTCGCCAGCAACGATTTGGGCCATGTCGATCAAATCATTGCCCTGCTCGGCGCCTCTCACACCACGGAAGTCCGAGGCAAGACCCTTCGCGAGCTGCTGCGCGACGATGTGTCGCTGGCGCCCGCGCCGGATACGTTGTTCGAACTGATTTCGTTCATCACCGGTGGCGCGCAGCGCGAGAAGGCGCGCGCGCTGGCGCAAGGTGAGGATCCCGACGGCGATGCCGCGACCCTCGACGTGATGGCGGCGCTGCAGAAGTTCTCCGGCGTGCGTCCGCATCCGGAAGCGTTTGTCGAGGCGCTGGAACCGCTGCAACCGCGGCTCTATTCGATCTCGTCGTCACACAACGCCACACCTGGCAAGCTGTCGCTGACGGTTGATTGCGTTCGTTACGTGGTCGGCAAGCGCAAGCGCCTTGGACTGGCTTCGACATTTCTGGCCGAACGCATCAAGCCGGGTGATCAATTGAAAGTCTATGTGCAGAAGGCCCATGGCTTCGCGCTGCCGCAGGATCCGAAAACGCCGATCATCATGATCGGGCCGGGCACCGGCGTGGCGCCGTTCCGCGCGTTCCTGCTTGATCGCAAGGCGACCGGCGCGCCCGGCAAGAACTGGCTGTTTTTCGGTCATCAGCGCAGTGATTGCGATTTCTTCTATTCCGACGAGTTGAACGCCATGAAGACGTCAGGTCTGCTGACGCGAATGTCGCTGGCGTGGTCGCGCGATGGCGACAAGAAATTCTATGTCCAGGACCGCATGCGCGAAGTCGGCCGCGAGTTGTGGACCTGGCTGGCCGAAGGCGCCAACATCTATATCTGCGGCGACGCCAAGCGGATGGCCAAGGACGTCGAACGCGCGCTGGTCGATATCGTCGCCCAGTTCGGGGCGCGCTCGACCGACGAGGCTGTCCGCTTTGTCGCGGAACTCAAAAAGAAGGGCCGGTTCCAACAGGACGTGTATTGACGAGTTCCAATCAGCTCAAATCCGAACGAATAAAATTCTCGCGTAGATCCACCGCAGAGAATTTTTGACTGCAACAGGAGTCTGTCAAAGCGTTCATATCGCTATTTCCAACGTCGCCTTGCATCCCGCTGCAATCGGTATTCCATTGGAGGCGATGCGGCGTTGGAGATCGACTATGCGTGAATTATCGGCGGAAGCCCGCCTGCACCTGCACGCGCGTTCCCTTTCGGGGCGGGCGGGACATGGTCTGCACACGGCCGCCCTCTATGGCGCCTTCGCTCTTATTGCCGCAGTAGTGTTCGGAACGCTGTCGGTCCACCCGTTCTAAGAAAGACCTCATCCTGAGGAGCCGCGCGATGGCGCGGCGTCTCGAAGGATGGACCGCAGCACGCTCGATCATCCTTCGAGACGCGCGCAAGGCGCGCTCCTCAGGATGAGGCCGGCGGGGAGGCTAACTTCCCTTCTTAAATGACGCTACTTCGATACCGCCATCCTTCAACGCCTGCCGGACGCCGCGCGCGATATCGACCGCGCCGGGGGTATCGCCGTGAATGCACACGGTATCGGTGCGCATTTTGATCACTTTGCCCGTGACCGACACCACGGCGCCGTCCTGCACCATCCGCACCACCCGCTGCGCGATCTGCTTGGCATCATGCAACACCGCGCCGGGTTTGCGCCGCGACACCAGCGAACCATCGTCTTCATAGGCGCGGTCGGCGAACACCTCGTGCACCATCGGCAGGTTGGCGGCTTCGCCGGCCTGCACCAGACGCGAATTGGCGAGCACCACGAAAATCAGATCGGGATCGACCGCCTTGATCGCTGACGCAATGGCCCGCGCGGTCATGTCGTCCTCGCACGCAACATTCGACAGTGCGCCATGCGCCTTGACGTGGGTGACCTTGTGGCCTGCCATGGTCGCGATCGCCTGCAAAGCGCCGATCTGGTAGGCGACCAGATTTTCGATCTCCGAGGCCTTCATGCCTGGAAAGGGCCGGCGGCCGAAGCCGTGCAGGTCGCGGTAACCCGGATGCGCGCCGATGCTGACGCCGCGCGCTTTGGCAAGCTCCACGGTCTTGCGCATGGTGTCGGAATCCCCGGCATGGAAGCCGCAGGCGATGTTGACCGAGGTGGCGAGGTCGATCATGGCGGCGTCATTGCCCATTTCCCATGCGCCAAATCCTTCGCCGAGATCGCAGTTGAGATCGATTGTCATGATGTCGTGTCCGCTTGCCGTGAGTGGATCCTTGGTTAGTCGTGCGCCTGCGCATCCGCCGACGATGGAACTTGCCACGTTCCGGCATCGACTGCACTGACCGCGGCGCCGGCGACATTGGCATCTTGCAGGGCCTCGATGTTGAGATCAAAATTCTCGATAGCTCGGACACGGTCGGGCAGGGTGCGCAGCATTTCCCAGAACTTCCGGGCCTCAGCTTGCGCCTCCGTCACACCGACGGCCTTGAAACGAAAGCCACGGCCGGCGGGTATCTGCGCGAACCGTCCGAGATCGGCCGTCACGACGGTTGCGATCTTGGGATAGCCGCCGGTGGTGCCGCGGTCCGCCATCAGCACGATGGGTTGGCCATTGCCGGGCACCTGGATGCTGCCATTCACCGTACCGTCGGTGACGATGTTATGACCGTGCAGATGTTTTATCTCGGGACCTTCAAGCCGGTAACCCATGCGGTCGCTGGTCGCCGATATCTTCCATTCGCTGTCGAGAAACAACTCTTTGGCATCGCCGAACTCGTCGTCCTGCGGACCCATCACCACGCCAATCGGCCCGTCCGACAGGGGAGGAAGATCGATCCGGCGCTCGGTCGTGCCGTTTGCGGCCGCCGTCTGCAATTCATCACCCGCCTGCAGCGTGCGCGAATATGGGCTGCCGAGCCCGGCCCGCGCATTCACGGCCTGGCTGCCGAACATCGGCTCGCCCGCAATTCCGCCTTCGATCGCGAGATAACTGAATGAACCACCGCGGGCAAAGCCCAGCGTCAGGGTCTCGCCGTCGGCCAGGGTCACGGATGTATCAGAGGTGACGGCGCGCCCCGAGATGTCCGCATTGCGTGGTGCGCCAGCCAGCGCGACACGAACCGCACCTTCGCGCGCCGTGAACGCCGCCCCGAACGGGCCGATTTCGATGGCCGCGGCGAGGACTGGGTTCCCGACCAGGCTATTCGCCGCGGCCAGCGCCAATCGATCCATTGCCCCGCTCGGCGTGAGGCCATAACGCTGGGCGCCGTGGCGACCGCCGTCCTGCACCGAACTCGCAGGACCAATGGTCGAAATGACGAGTTTACTCATGTGGGTATCAACTCGGCGACGATCTCGCCGCGTTCTGCGGCGCGATCCTGCTCCGCGAAAGTCTTGGCATCGACGGCTGTAAACGTCACGGCATCCCCGGGTTCCAGCAGGAAAATCGGATCGCGATGCAGCTGGTAGGTCCTGACGGCGGTCCGTCCCAGCAGATGCCACCCGCTCGGAGCGGCCAGGCATTGCACACCCGCCTGAACGCCGCCGATCGAAATCGTGCCGGCCGGCGTCAGCAGGCGCGGATTTAGCCGCCGCGGCATCCGCAACGAGTCCGGGAGGCCACTGAGATAGGACCAGCCCGGTGTAAATCCGATCATGGCCACCCGGTAGTTGCCGGCGACATGCCGCGCCACGATATCGTCAGGCGTCGTGTTGAGCGCCTTGGCGACATCCTCCAGATCGATGCCGTGCTCGCCGCCATAAACCACCGGAATGCGCCAACGCCGCGTGGTCGCGGCCGGTGGAGCCGGCAATTGCGCCAGCGTGAGGAGCTTCTCGCCCAGTGTATCAAAATCGATCTGCACGGGATCGTAATGCACCAGCAGGGATCGATAAGTGGGCACGGCCTCGGTGACGCCGGCGATGGTCTCGCGCGCAAGCGTGCGATCGAGCGCCAGTACCCGCTGGTTCGCGACGTCGTCGATATTGCGGCTGAATTCCACCGTGATGGCGCTGTCGCCACTCGGCAAAAGGCGGGGCGGGGATAGTGTCGCGGCCATAGCCTCACAAACTCGTCGTCGGATGCCAAGCTCTAGCGTGTTTCGCCGTGAAGTGGAATTCGCTTCGCGCAAATGAGCCTGCAAATTCAATAAATTAATCTGCATCGCCGTGATAAGACGGCGTGATCGCGCCATGCGAGGCAGCAGCTTCAGCCGTGAGCTGGCGACACTTGACGCGATGCCCGCGCCCCGCAAGATGCGCCCGTCCGATCAATCCGCAACCGGAGCTACCTGTTCGATGTCCCTGACTCCCGAAGCGATCAAGACCCTTTCGCATGTGTCGACCGCCACCATCACCACGGTCCTGCTCAAGAAGGGGCTGCGGAATGTCTGGTTGCGGGGGACGCGTCCGCTGCGGCCGGGACAGAAGCGGCTGGTCGGGCCGGCCTTTACGCTGCGTTTCGTGCCCGCGCGGGAGGATCTGGCCACGCCGGAATCATGGTCGTCGCCGATTTCGACCCGGACCGCGATCGAAGCCATGCCGGAGGGCTGTATCGCCGTGGTCGACGCCATGGGCGTCACCGACGCCGGTATTTTCGGCGATATTCTGTGCGCGCGCATGGTCAAGCGCGGGGTAGCTGCGCTGGTGACCGACGGCGTCGTGCGCGATCTCGAAGGGGTGCTCGGCACCGGTTTGCCGGTGTGGTGCGATGGCTTCGCGGCCCCACCCTCGGTCGCCGGACTGACATTCGTCGGCTGGGGCGAGCCGGTCGGCTGCGGCGGCGTCGCGATCTTCCCGGACGATATTATCGTCGCCGATCAGGACGGTGCCGTGGTCATTCCGAAAGCATTTCTCGACCTCATTCTGGCCGAGGGTGCGGAGCAGGAGCGAATGGAGGCCTGGATCGTTGACCAAGTGAACTCTGGTGCGGTGTTGCCAGGTCTCTATCCGATGAATGCCGAGACCAAGGCGCGCTACGCGGCTTCGAAGAAATAACCTGACCTCATCCCCGGATGAGCGCTTTTGCGCTCACTCGGGAGGAGCGGCGTCTTCACCGCGTCTCGAAGGATGAGGCCCTATGGCTCGAGACGGCGCAAGAGCGGCTGCTCTCCATGAGGGATTTCTTGCTCAAAAAAGGAGGAACACGATGAACATCCATCTCGCAGGTTCGCGGCCGACACGGCTCGCGCCCAAAGAGTATTTTACCGGCACGGTCTGGCAGGACCCGATCATTGCAGCGGAAGCCCCGGCGCGGATCGTCTCGACCCGCGTATCCTTCGAGCCGGGTGCCCGGACAGCCTGGCATTCGCATCCGCTGGGCCAGACGCTGTATGTGATCTCGGGCGTCGGCCGGGTTCAGAGCCAGGGAGGGCCGATACGCGAGATCCGGCCGGGCGACGTTGTCTGGATACCGCCGGGCGAAAAGCACTGGCACGGCGGCTCGCCGACCAACGGTATGATCCACATCGCGATGCAGGAATCGCTGGACGGAAATTATGCGACCTGGATGGAGCAGGTGACCGACGCGGAATATGCCGCGAAAGTCGGCGTATAGTTGTCTCGCATCGGCGGGCTAGATACGCTGCGCAGTCCAGGTGCCGGAACAAAGCGCGCCGCGCCAGGTACCCGATCCTGACGTGGCGCCGAGGTGACCCGACCCGACCGCGCGCTTGATTCCGCTTGTCAGGGTCACACTGATGTTGCCGGCATCGGCGACACGGCCGGATGCTTTCATCAGCGGATTGCTCGATTCGACCTGGCCATTGTTGATTCCGATCGAGATGGTTGCTCCGCCCCCGCATGCGGTGTTCTCGGAGGCAATCTGCACATTCCATGCGCCGTCAAATGTCGCGGCCGCAACTGGCGTGGCGGCTAACATTCCCAGAAGCACCAGGATGCGGCTGGCGAACAATGTTTTGCGAAAGTTTCCCATGGCGGGCTCCCTTGGTTCCGACGCAATCAACCTCTCAGATCGCTTCCTCCGAGACTGTGATAGAAATCACATGAGACGATCGGGCCTTGGGCTAATGAATGATCGCGGGTAACATCAGCAAAACAACAGGCTGGGTTATCGCGTACGGGATCCCGGGGAATTTTCATGAAGCGAGCTTTTCTAGCAATCTTTTGCGGTGCCGCTCTCTTTGCAAGCTCCATTGCCTATGCTGCGGATACGGTATCCGACAAGGAAATGGCGGATCGCTATTCGCAGGCGGCGCAGTCGGGAGACAGCGACGCTCAGTTTTATCTTGCCGCGCTTTATTCGGCGGGCGTCGGGCGCCCGAGGTCCGATGCAGAAGCGTTTCGGTGGTTCTCACGTGCCGCTGATCAAGGCCATTCGCATGCCATGCTGGTTCTCAGCGGAATTTACGCCGTCGGGCGGGGCGTACCGCAAGACAACCTCAACGCCTATAAGTGGGCTTACATTGTTTCAGTCGGCACCCGGGTCGAGGAATTCCGGAACGGAAGTCGTCAGCTGATGGGTGTTCTGGAAGGCAGGATGACGCGCGAGGACATCGATCGGGCCAAGGCCGAAGCCGGCCGCTGGCATGCGGTACCGAGCCAAGCGAGGCCCGCCGTTGCTCCGGCTCCCACCGACAGCCTCACACGCGACAGCCAGTCGCCGCCGGCCTTGGCTGCTTCGAAATCATCGCCCGCGACCACCACCAGCAGTGCCGCCGATTCCGGCACTTCGCAAGGGCCGCGCATCTCTGGCGACAAGAAGAACGACATCGACGCGCTATTGGATCGCGTACCCTCCGGACTGCGCAAGCGGTTCGGTTTTTGAGATTGAGGAGAAGCCGATGTCTTCGCGCGGTCTTGTGTGGTCTGGATCGGTGCTTGCAGTGCTTGCTGCTGCAGTAGGTGGCGCCTATCTGATCTATCCGGACTACTTTCAGCCCCCGACGGTAACCACGGGAGTGGCCACCCTTGGGCCGGTTTCGGAGGCTGTCTATGGAACGGGAACGGTAGAGCCTGAGCGCTGGGCCAAGGTCGTACCGCTTCAACGGCGCCGGCTGGTCGAACTCTGCCGCTGCGAAGGCCAAGCCGTCAAAGTCGGTCAAGTTCTCGGCCGTCAGGACGACGCCGAAGAGGTCAGCGCGCTCCATGAACTGGAAATCAACAATGAGCAACTTGCGCGCGATCTCGATCGCGCCAAGCGCGATCGCGACAAGAGCGACGCTGCGAAGACCGAATATGAGCAACGCTCTACTCAATTCGAGCAATCCAAATCGCGGATTAGCGCGCAAAAAGCCCGCATCGATTCACTCGTGCTTCGCGCGCCATTGGATGGCATGGTGCTGCGTCGCGATGGCGAGGTCGGTGAGATCGTCGGGCCAACCGATGTACTGTTTTGGGTAGGCCCGCCGGCGCCGATGCAGGTGGTGGCTGAAATAAACGAGGAAGAAATCACCCGGATTGCCGTGGGGCAGAAGGCATTCCTGCGAACCGAGGCCTTTTCCGCGCAGGCGTTGCGGGCCACGGTCTCGCAAATCACGCCAAAGGGCGATCCCACGCGAAAGACCTTTCGTGTCTATCTGCTGTTGCCACGCGATACGCCATTGCGGATAGGAATGACGGTGGAAGTCAACATCATCCATCGCGAAAAGGCGGCGGCGGTTGTGGTACCTGCCGAGGCCGTTGCCGCCAATGCGGTTCAGGTCGTCAGTAGCGGAAAAATTCGGCGCGTCCCGGTCACGGTCGGGATTCGCGGCAGCCGTAACGTCGAGATCACGGGCAACGTGTCGAAGGATACGACCGTGCTGTCACCGGCGCGTGCCGATTTGGCCGATGGCACGCGGGTCCGCATCGAAAACGTGGCGGCCAAGCCGGCAACGGACGCTCCCGCAGATGTCACTCCGAGTCCCAGTCCCGCGCCTGACCGGGAACCCGCCGCCATCGTCACCAGCTCTGCCGATGCCGATAATGCGGTCATATCCTCTGCCATATCGGCCCACGTCGATTCCGTTGTTAATGATGCACGCAGGAACGTCGGCAAATACAGGTAAAACCCATGGCAACGAACCTTGTGCTGAGCATTGCGTGGACTCATGTGAGCACCCGCGTCCGACAAACGCTGGTCGGCATGTTTGGCGTGGCGATGGGTGTTGGCTTCACCATCATGATGGCGGGGCTGATGCAGGGCTCGCAGATCGATTTTCTGCGGCAACTGGTCGATACCATGCCCCACGTCACGGTCGGTGATGAGCGTCGGTCGGTTCCCAGCCAGCCGGCGGACCAGGAATACGCCGCGGTTGGAATGTCCAACGTGGCAAACGTCAATCGGCGCCCCGGGATCAGATATCCGGACGCCATCATGGCCTCGCTGAGGTCGTGGTTGCCAGGCGACGTAGCGCCGTCAGTCAAGACCACGGCAATTGTGAACCACGGCGAAGCGCGGGTTGGCGTCGGCCTGGTCGGCATTGATCCGCGGCTTGAAGTTCGCGTTTCCAAGCTCGCCACGCAGATGCGCGAGGGCCAGCTTACGGATCTGTCGAAAGCGGCCAACGGGATCATCATCGGCGAGGCGCTGGCACAGAAACTCGCCGTGAAAAATGGCAGTACGGTTCTGCTTGGAGGCGGTGAGGGGACCCAGATTTCAGCGACGGTGGTCGGAATCTTCCGGTCTGGAATCAAGAGTGTCGACGAAGGGCAAATCTATTCGCTGATGAATCTGGCCCAGACGCTCATGGGGCAGAACGGAGTTGTCAATCAGTTGCGACTGCGGTTGAGCGATCCTCTGGTCGCACAGAAAGTGGCCACTCAAGTCGAGGCCCAGATCGGATACAAGTCGGTGTCATGGCAGGAAGCCAACGCCGATCTGCTGGGTGCCTTCGCTACCCGTGATTTCATCGTGCTGACGGTGATGGGTGCCATGCTGCTGAGTTCATCATTCGCAACATACAATATCATTTCCACCATCACTCATGAAAAGCGTCACGACATCGCGATCATGAAATCGCTGGGCATGCGAGAATACTCCGTGCGGCGAATTTTCATTATTGAGTCGATGATGATGGGAGCCGTCGGAATCCTGTTTGGATGGATTCTCGGATATCTGCTGTGCTATGGATGGTCTCAGATCACCATCTTCAATGTGCTGACCGGAGCGACGACGCCGCTCGAGATCTACTATTCGCCGATGCACTATCTTGCCTCCGGCGGTATTGCCATTCTTTGCTGCGCGGTCGCAGCCTACTTTCCGGCACGCAAGGCGACGCGGGTGCATCCAGTCGAAATTATCCGGGGCGCGTCATGACCGAGGTGGCGCTGCAAACCGTGAACCTGGTCCGCCGCGTCCAGGGCGTCATTACTCACACTCTGGTCAATGGCATCGATTTATCGGTGGCGAAGGGTGAATTTCTCGCCATCACCGGCCCTTCGGGATCCGGGAAATCATCGCTGCTCTATTTGCTCGGACTGCTCGATGCGCCCACGGAAGGCGAGGTCATCATCTGCGGCCAGGCAACATCCAAATTATCGGAAACCGAGCGCGCCGACGTTCGGCTGACCAAGTGCGGCTTCGTGTTTCAGTTCCACTTCTTGCTTCCCGAATTTACCGCGCTTGACAACGTGCTGCTGCCGATGCGCGCGCATGGCCAGATGTCCACCAAGGACATGAACGAGAGAGCGATGAGCCTGCTGACGTCGCTCGGTCTCGGCGAGCAGACCGGCAAGCGGCCCAATCAGCTTTCCGGCGGTCAGCGGCAACGCGTGGCGCTGGCGCGGGCGCTCGCCAACCGTCCCGAAATCATCGTCGCCGACGAGCCGACGGGAAATCTCGACACCGCTTCGACGCAGCAGGTATTCGGCATCTTGCGCGATATCGCCGACAACGGCCAGACCGTGGTGGTTGTTACCCATGATGCGGCACTGGCAGCCCGCGCCGACCGGCGCATCCATATCGTCGATGGCAAGATCCATGAAACGACGTTTGGCGGCCACAGGAAGCCCGAGATCGCCGCGGCGAGCCCGGCGGCGGAATGCCCGTCGTGACGGCCTGCAGCGCGCGACGGTAGAGAGCCGTCGCAACGCCTCCATCTTCGCGCTGGCGGGCATCCGCGCCGGCTTCCAGCGGGTTCACGCGCCTTAGGGACCGTCATGTGGTCCCAGGCAGACATCGGCCAATGCGTTGCCGATGGATCAGTTTTACAAGTACGCGCTTAGTTCAGCCGGCTCCAGGTCTGGCCGCCGCAGAACATGCCGCCAAAGGCGCAGCCTTGAACCCGCAGGCTGTCCGAGCCCTTGAGCGCGATCGTCGAGTCATAAGTGCTGCCGGTATTCGGATCGTAAATTCGTCCGCTCCACTTGTCCTTTCCGGGCTTCATGTTGATCAGAACTTTTTCGCCGTTCTGGTTCGACTTCGCTTCCACGGAATATCCACAAAGATTGCTGCCGCATTGCTCGATCCGGACCTTGCCTTCTTTCTCTTCCGTCAGCCACACGCCGAGCGGCGAGTTTGCCGACTGGGCGGCCGCGATTGCGGGGGCCTGCGGGCTTGGTACCGGTTCCGACGACGGAGCCGTCGCAACGACGGGCGCCGGTTCCGGCCTCCTGGTGGCCGGGACAGCATCCGGCTGAACCTGCGGCGCAGGCGCGCTGACGGGGGACTGTGTCGACGTAATGGTATCCGATGATGGCGCAGCACGCGCCGTGGCCGTTGAAGGCTCGGGCGAAGGTCTCGCGGGCGCCGGGGCGTGTTCGGTCGCTACGGGCGCTGCGGGTGTTGCTTCGGGCGCCTGCGGTTCGGTCTTCGCTTCCTGCGGCGCCTGCTTGCGCGGACGGTCGCTGTCCTGATCGCTGCGCGAACGTTTTGTTCGCCGCCCAGCGTTCCCAGTGTTGTCGTAGACCCCGGGTATCGAAACCGTTCCACGGTCCGGATCGATGCGAATGGTGCGCCCGCCGTATTCGAATGTGTACTGAGCCTGTGCGGCGGTGCTCGCCAGCAGAAATGCGGCGATCGCAAACAGCTTTTTCATATTGACCTCCTGGACAGGCAGAATCTCAAGTCCCGACCCTGCACTTCAGCAGTTTTCCAGAACGTGACCTACATCACCCTCAAAGCATGAGTCGTGAATTTAGCGGTTCCGGTTCAATGGGTGTCACCGGCAATCTAATTTAGGACCGTACAGGCGGTCAATTTTTTGCGAAAGCCGATGTTCCGGCGGTAATGGGATTCTCACCGGGTTCGGCTTTCGAGCCTGGCGCTGTAGCAGCTACATCTCGCCGGCGTCTTTGCGGACCAATCTCGCCGCGGCGCCTCGTCCGGCCATCTCGTTTTTGAGCTGCTCAAATCGTTGCCGCGCCTCGCGCTCGCGATCGTCGACGAACCGGATCGCGGCATCTCCCGTCAACGGCCCGCTGACAACAGGTGCGGAATTCTCGCCAATCGTTTCGTCGACAAAGTATTGGTTATGAGCCTCGCGGCGGACCGTCCATTTGAAACGGATCGCGGCAATGGGGCCGGGGCCGACCTTCTGATAACCACCGGCCTCCACCATTTCGGGGGCGACCGGCTTTTCCTCAACCGCGGGCTTTTCCGGCTCGCGATGGTGAGCCGTTTGATCGAAGATGCTCGCAATGGCCGCGAGCACGTTATCGGTCGGGTCGCTTCTACTCAAAATTTCGGCCTCCAGATACTACGCGATACGCAGGAAGCAGGAGCTCCGCTGTTGGCGCCGAGTTGCATTCCTCATCCTCGAATGCGGCTGAGTTTTGTCGATCTATGCGCAAATGGGCGGCAATCTGTCTTTCCACGGCCGCTCCTGTTCGAGTTGGGCCGCCAAACGGAACAACGTCGCCTCATCGCCAAAGCGCGCGGCGAACATCATGCCGAGCGGCAATCCGGCCGCATTCCATGCCAGCGGCATCGACATCGCGGGCTGGCCGGACATGTTGTACATGGCGGTTGCCGGCATATAGCGCCGCAGGATCGGCGCGATATGCGACAGATCTTCCGACATCGTGTTGAGTTCGCCGATCCGCAGCGGTGGCGAGCAAAGCGTCGGGCACAGGAATACATCGCAGCTCTGAAAGAACGTCGCCAATCCGCGCGAAATCTGGAATGCACTGAGTTGCGCCTCCACATAGTCGGTCGCGGTTGCCTTTTGCGCGTTGTGCGCGCTTGCAAGCGTCAATATCTCGAAATCGCTGTCGGTCATGGTGCGGCCAAAGCGCTGTTCGGCAACCCGCACATTGAGCGCGGTGTTGGCGCTCACAATTGTCGACATCACGACCGCCGGATCCGCGGCCAGCACAGGGGCGCGCTCCTCGACATGATGGCCGAGCCCGGCCAGCAGGCTTGCGACTTCGCGAACCGCCGCTGCGATTTCGGGATCGATGGTGTCGCCATAGGGCGATTTGTCGGTAAAGGCGATGCGCATCCGGCCGGGGTCACGTCCGACCTCCTGGGCGAAAGGCCGCTCCGGCGGCGGCGCGACATAAAGGCTCGATGGCTCGGGTCCGTGGATTGCATCCAGCATCGCGGCGCTGTCGCGCACGCTGATGCTGAGCACATGGCCACAGGAAAACCCGGCCCAGCCTTCGCCGCGATCCGGACCGAGCGGATTGCGCGCGCGGGTGGGTTTCAATCCGAACACGCCGGAGGCCGAGGCGGGAATACGGATCGAGCCGCCGCCGTCGCTGGCATGCGCGACAGGAAGAATGCGCGCGGCAACGGCCGCACCGGCACCGCCGGACGAACCTCCCGACGAGTGCGCGAGATTCCAGGGATTACGGGTCGGACCGAACAGCCGGGACTCGGTGGTCGGCATCAAGCCGAATTCCGGACTGGAGCTTTTTCCGAAGATCGTGACACCGGTATCGAGAAAGCGCTGGGCGAGGGTGCCGGTGTGATCAGCGACATTGTCCTTGTAGACGCTGGCGCCCGAGGTCGTCCGCGTGCCCTCAAGAATATCCAGATCCTTCAGGAGAAACGGCACGCCGGTGAAGGGACCGTCCGGAAGTCCCTTGTCGATCTGCGCCTGCGCGTAATCGTAATGCTTCACGACCACTGCGTTGATCTGCGGGTCGACCTTGGCGGTGCGGGCAATGGCCTCGTCCAGCAATTCCCGCGCGCTGACCTCTTTCTTGCGGACGAGATCGGCAAGGCCTAACCCGTCATAGCTGCCGTATTCCTTGAAGGCCATGTTGATACCCGTGGTGCGCAAGCAACGGAGCCGCGAAATTGTTGGCGAAAGCTGAGCGAAATTGCAGCTGATTCAGCCGAGTACGTCCTGATTGATGACGTTCTGCCTGATCGGATCGCCGTCGAGCGCGCTCAGGATATTGCGCGCGGTTTGCACGCTCATCCGGTCGACGGCTTCCCGCGTGACCCCGGC
>Ga0137415_10002692_pt1 | contig 17603 bp, 17 predicted proteins | sample CZODoug3_1_1_16f_FD_183082 | JGI IMG/M metagenome (GOLD analysis project Ga0137415, IMG submission 183082) | Vadose zone soil fungal communities from Angelo Coast Range Reserve, California, USA - CZODoug3_1_1_16fungal (Hybrid Assembly) | ecosystem: Environmental > Terrestrial > Soil > Vadose...
AGCGTCTCCCGCTCGGCGCGCGTCAAGCCGTCGGCGGCGTCGTCGAGGTCGGCCTTGTGCTTGTCGAAGATGCGCGTGATGAGCGCGCGGCCGCTGCGCGTCAGGGCCACCTTCTTGACGCGCCGATCACCGGCGTCGGCAGAGCGCTCGACGAGGCCGCGCGCTTCGAGCCGGTCGATGGCGGTGGTGATGCTGCCGCTCGTGAGCTGGATGCGCCGGCCGATCTCGTTGACCAGCATCGGCCCCTTGTGCAGCAGCGCCTCGAGGATGGCAAAGTCCGAGAGGCCGATGTCGTGCGCGGCGATGCTGCGCTGCGCGTGCCGCGCCATCGATCGGTACGCCTTCATCAGCACCAGCCACAGATGCGTCCCGGAGCTATCGGCCATCGTCACCTCGTCGCGGCCAGCGCGCGGTCAGCCGGCGAGCAGCTTCTTCCAGTCCTGCGCGCGCGCCCAGGCCTCGAACGGGAGCCACGGCACCTCGGGGAAGTCGCGGCGCAGCGCCGCGCGATCGGCGGAGTAGCCCGTCGTCTCGAACCACTCGTACATTTTGACACCTTCCTCGCCCATCGCGCCGCGAATCATCGCCATCGGCACCTGGAAGTAGGAGAGTGGACGGCCCGTCACCTTCGACAGGATGGCGACCACCTCTTCGCCGCTGAGCTCGTCGCCGGCGAGGTCAAAGCGCTTGCCGGCGTAGCGCGCGCGGTTCTCCAGCGCCGCGACCACGGCGCCGGCAATGTCGCTGACGGCCACCTGCATCAGGCGGCGCGTCGGCGCCAGCGGCGAACCGTAGACGCCCTGGCGCAGCTGGGCGAGGCCGAAGAACGCGTTCTCCATGAAGTAGACCGGGGCGACGATCGCGGCTTCGATGCCCTGCGCGCGGATGTGCTCCTCGACGGCGAACTTGCTGTCGAAGTGCGGGACGCCGGTGTGGCGGTCGGCGTTGGCGACGGACGAGTAGACGAGGTAGGCGCCGGCGGCGGCCGCGGCGTCGGTGGCGAGGATGCTCTGGCGCGTCTCGGCCTCGGGACCGTGCTCGTAGGGCGTGGCGACGGAGAACATCGCCTCCATGCCGGTGAGCGCGCGGTCGACCGAGGCGCGGTCCTCCAGGTTGCCTTGCGCGAGCTCGACGCCGAGGGCAGCGAGCGCCTGCGCGGCAGGCGAGGCGACGTTGCGCGTGAGGGCGCGAATGCGATGCCCCTTTTTGATGAGCTGCCGGGCGACGGCTCCTCCCTGGGTTCCGGTCGCGCCGGTCACGAGTATGTCGAGTGGCTTGGCCATGAGGCCTCCTGGTATGAACTTGACATCAAGATGCTTGACGTCAAGAAACGGATTCGGTACCGGTGCATCCACATCCATGGTCTCGAAAGCAGCGCATCCGGCGCGGCGGCAACGCACACTTTCGCATACGGAGGAACGACATGAAGACCATGCAGATCGATCGATTCGGCGGCCCCGAGGTGCTCCACGCGGCCGAGACGCCCGAGCCGCACGCCGGCCGCGGCCAGGTGCGCGTGCGCGTGCGCGCGATCGGCGTGAATCTGTTCGACGCCAAGGTGCGCTCCGGCGCCATGGAGGCGGTGTTTCGCACGCCGCTGCCGGCGCTGCTCGGCATCGAGCTCGCCGGCGTGGTCGACGAGGTCGGCGCCGGCGTGACCGAGCTCGCCGCCGGCGACGAGATCTTCGGCTTGTCCGAGGGCGGCGCCTACGCCGAGCTGGCGGTGGCCTCGGTCGTGGCCAAGAAGCCCAAGGGGCTCTCGTGGGAGCTGGCCGCCTCGCTGGCGGTCGCCGGCGAGACCGCCACCCGCGTGCTCGACGCGCTGGCCGTGCAGCGCGGCGAGATGCTGCTGGTCCACGGCGGCGCTGGCGTCGTGGGCAGCGTCGCCGTGCAATTGGCGCGCTTGCGCGGCGCCCGGGTGATCGCCACCGGCAGCGCGGCCAACCAGGCGCTCTTGGCGTCGCTCGGCGCCACGCCGGTGGTGTACGGCGACGGCCTGGTGGCGCGGGTGCGCGCGCTCGGCGCGCCCGTCGACGCCGTCTTCGACGCCGCGGGCAAGGGCGCGCTGCCCGACTCGATCGAGCTGCGCGGCGGCAAGACGCGCATCGTCACCATCGCCGATCCGTCCGCGCACCAGCTGGGGATCCCGTTCTCGGCGGGCACCGCCGCGATGCGCAACGTCGCCGTCTTGCGGACCATGGCCGAGCTGGCGGCGAGCGGCAAGGTGACGGTGGCGGTCGCCGAGGTATTGCCGCTGGCGGAGGCGCCGCGGGCGCATGCGCTCATCGAGAAGAGCCACGCGCCCGGCAAGATCGTGCTCACCGTCTAGCTCGCGACGGTTTTGAAACCGCTTTACACTCCGCCGCGCAGGGCGATGACAGTGCACCAGGCCATCCGGCTGGCTCGAGCAGCGGCCGCCGCTGCGGGGAGAGAACGGGGAGAGCTGGCACCCCTCCCCAGGAAAACACGAATAATTCCCACTAGAAAGGTGCGTCCCCACAGAGATTCGAACTGTACCGAGCCCGCTAACCACAACCCCGCGACGACGCACGCCAAAGCCGAATTCGCGAGGGAATCCGAGGCCGCGGACCGTCAAGAACGACTCGACAGACCTTGACGGGCTCCGTCTGGACTTGCCCCTGTCGGGGGAGAGATAGGGGAGAGAAGAAGTCGAGCTAGCCGTGCCGAGATCACTCGATCAGCCAGGACCTCTGTGGACCAGCGCTGAATACCCTTGGCGGTCGGTCCAAGACCGGCTGCGGAGCCAGCCGCGGCGCGGGAGGCGGGGCTCCGCGTCGAGCGCTGATTCCACGTCCAGAATGGGCCGGGTCGAAGCAAAATGAGACGCTCCCTCGGCGCATTCTGGACCTTGACCGCCTCTGGTTAGAGGAGCCGCGGCAGCATGCGCGGGTTCTGCGTCGTCGGACGCCGCGCCCAGCCGAGGGTATCGGCGCCGCGAGCCGGAGCGGACGCTGCTGCACGCGACGGTCCGCGCACACTGGAAGACCTTCCTCGCCGAAATGGAGGAGCGCGGAGAGGCGGGCGCGAATCTGCCCTGGTTCGTCGCGGGCGAATTCGAGCGCTACCTCGGGTGCGGCATCCTCGCGAATGGGTAAGCCGTCACAGACGCAGTACTACAATCACCCGACGCCGCCGCAGGTGCGAGTGACGCGTCGGCACCATCCGCTCGAGGGACTGCTCTTCGATGTGGTGACCGGAGGACCCACGCAGATCGTCGTGCGGCACGGTGACGGCACGGCGATGCGCCTGCCGCGCGCGTGGACGGATGCCGATGGCCTGCCGCCGTCCAGTGTCGCCGACCGCATCTTCTCCGTCGATGCGCTGCGCGAGTTGATCGAGCGCGTCGACGCCTTGGTCCGCCGCGCTTGAAACGGTCGCGGCATTCGTGGGCGCATCAGGGCCTCCCACGACACGTGGAGGACCTCGCATGGTGCGTCAACGATCGCTGGACTTTGGTACCGAGCGGCTCGCCACGATTTGGAAGCAGGTGCCGGAGCGCTGCCGCAAGGAAGCCCTCGCGCTGTGGGCGCAGCTCATCGCCGCCGCCGCGCAGCGCCGCTCGAAGCAGAAAGGAGCCAGGTCATGAACGGGACCGATCGGTGAGCAGCCGAAGATCCGGGCCGCGCATCGCGAGCGCTCAGCCTTCGTCTACGTGCGGCAGTCGTCGCTGCGGCAGGTGCGGAACCACCTGGAGAGCCAACGGCGACAATATGCGTTCGCCGACCAGGCGGTTGAGTTCGGCTGGTGCCGCGATCGCGTGGTGGTCGTCGACGAGGATCAGGGGAAGAGCGGAGCGATCCCGCAGGCACGCGCCGGCTTCGCCAGGCTGGTCGGCGCCGTGGCGCGCGGTGAGGTCGGGTTGGTGATGAGCCTGGAGCTGTCCCGCCTGTCGCGCAACGACGCCGACTGGAACCACCTCGTATATCTGTGCCGCTGGACTGGCGCGCTCATCGCCGATGAGCACGGCGTGTACGATCCGTCGTCGGGCGCCGACCGCATGGTGCTGGGCATCCGCGGTCAGGTCAGCGAGATGGAGCGCGACAGCCTCGTGCACCGCATGGTGGAGGCACGCTGGAACAAAGCGCGCCGCGGCGAGGCGTTCGCCATCCCGCCGCGGGCTACGATCTCGACGAGATTGGCCAGTGGGGCCTCACCAGCGACGAGGCGGTGCAGACGGCTCTGCGGCGCGTGTTCAGCAAGTTCGACGAGCTCGGCGCCGCCCGGCAGGTGTATCTGTGGTGGCGCGACGAGGGCCTGCCGTTTCCGGTGCGGCGCATCCAGCCTCGCGCGCACCCCATCGTCTGGGTCCCCGTCTCCTATCGGCTCGTGTACCAAGCGCTGCGTCATCCGATCTACGCTGGCGCCTTCGTCTTCGGCCGCAGCCACACGACGCGCGCGCTCGATCCGGAGACTCAGCGGATCGTCGTGCGTCGGGGAGCGCGCCGGGGGATGAAGGACTGGCCGGTGTTGATCCAAGATCACCATCCGGCCTACATCTGCTTCGAGCAGTACCTGCGCAACCAGGAGCGGCTGCGCAAGAACTCGGTGATGACCGGATCGAGCACCGACGAGAGCCATGCGGGCGCGGCGCGCGAAGGACGCGCGTTGCTGCAGGGACTGGCCCGTTGCGGCCATTGCGGTCGCCGCATGTACGTTAACTACGGCGGCCAGCGGAGTGCGCGCACGCTTCAGTACCGCTGCTCGCGAATCCGAGCGCTGCCGGCCGCCGGCGCCGAGTGCCAGCTCGTCGGAGGCAAGCGGATAGAGACGACGGTGGTCGAGGCATTTCTGGCGGTGACCGTTGCGGCCGGTGCCGAGGCCGCCGCGCTGGCCGCCGAGCAGACGCGGCAGGAGAGCGACGCGGTGGAGCAGGCGTGGCGGCTGCAGATCGAGAAGGCCGCGTACGAGGCGCAGCGGGCCGAGCGGCAGTACATGACGGTCGAGCCGGAGAACCGGACGATCGCGCGCGAGCTGGAGCGGCGGTGGAATGAGCGGCTCGAAGAGCTGGAGGCCGTGCGCGCCAAGGCGTCCGCGGCGCGGGTGCAGCGGCGTCCGTTGACCGAGGAGGAATTGCGACACGCGCAGGAGTTGGGCGGCAATCTGGGAGCGGTCTGGAACGCCGCGACGACGATGGTTCGGGATCGCAAGCGGTTGCTACGCGCGCTGATCGACGAGGTGCAGGTGCGGACCGACGACAAGCACCATCGCGTGCGCATTGTCTGGAAGGGCGGCGCAGCGACCGATCGCGAGGTCGTGCGCTTGCGCCACAGTGGCCCGCTGCACACTACAGCGGAGGAGGTCGTCGAGCTGGTGCGCACGCTCGCGCGCGACTTCGACGACGCGCAGATCGCGCGGGTCCTCCATCGCCGGAGAATGCGCAGCGGTCTGCCTCCGCCCGGTTGGGAATCACTCCCAGCGAGCGCGCTTCGCCGTTGGCCTCGGCGACAGCGACCGCGATCGTCTCAGCATGCACATCCAGACCGATGAATCGGATATTCTTCTTCACGACCGGCTCCTTTCGCTTGTAGCTCTGCGCTACAGGTCTTCCCGATCCGTGGCGTAACCTACGCCCAGCGAATCGGGGCCGGTCGTTCCATCCTGACTTATCCGTCCTTTGACATTGGCCCGACCAACTTCACTGAGCGGTTCCAGGGGGGTGGCGGGCGGCGTTTCTTGCCGCGCCATGAGGAGTATCACGACAGAATGCAGCCTGCGCCGGTCCGGCGTTGAAGCCGCGGTTCTGAGACGGCGATCGTGCTCAAGCGCCCTTGGGAGCGCCCGGGAACTTCTCGAGGATCGCGGTAACGGTATTCCAAAGGTCCTGCTCGTACCGTCCTTCGTCGTCCGAAACGTGCGCGATACCCTGTCCGCGCCAGAGGAGCTCTTTCGTGGTCGGATCGAGGACGTCGATGATCACGGTCCCCTCGGTGTACTGGACCACGGTCTCGTCATAGGGCCCCCACCCGACGCCAGGGCCGCGCCACCACCGCGGATAGAAGGGGTATCCGTAATTCCAGTAGGTAACATCCAGCTTGTTCTTTGCAGAAGCGTAGTAGGCGACGACGAAGTCCGGCTTAGCGGACACCGTGTAACCGCGGTTCTCGAAACCTTTGAAGATGTCGGCTCGCAAGACGCGACTCGTAATCGAGTTCACGAGCACGGGATCCTGCCCCGGCGCAGGTCCAGGCTCGGGCTGGGGCATCACGTTGAACGACCTCAGCGCGCCCAGATCCGCGTCGGGGCTCGTCGCGGTGCGGACGTCGACGCTCGCGCAGGCGGCGACGCCGAGGGCGAAGACAGCGGGGGCGGAACGACACTTGATCATGGCTTCTCCGATCCTCGACGTCGCCAGCAGCCCCGGTGGCGTCCAACCCACCGTTGTGCACCCGGCGTGCCATCGGCAAATCCGCTGCAGCAGCGATCAAACGGCCACCGTTGATCGCCTTGGCGACGGTCCGGCGGCGCCGCTGTCGGAACCGACGACAGTATGCGGACCAGCCGGTGCATGGGGCGTGCCTGCGCAGACTTGTGCACGGAACCTGCAATGGACGCTCTGCATGTCGCATCCAGCGCACCCGAAGCTCCGATCGACCGGAATGCGCGACCTCGTCGCGACCCTGCTCCGTCCGTATCGCGGCACGGTCGCCCTCATTCTCGTCGCCACGGGGGTGGACACGGCGATGGGGCTCGCGGCGCCGTGGCCGCTCAAGATCGTTCTCGACAACGTGATCCAGGACCACAAGCCGGCCGCCTGGCTCGCTGCCGTGGCAGCATGGCTGCCGGGCGCACCGGTCGTCCGCCTCGCCGCTCTCGCGGGGATCTTCACGGTCGCCATCGCCGCCGTGGGGGCCCTCGCGTCGTACGTCGACAACTACTTCACCGAGAGCCTCGGGCAATGGATCGCATACGATCTACGCGTGCGCCTCTACAACCACCTCGAGCATCTCTCGCTCGCCTATTACGACACGCACCCGACGGGGACGCTGATCAGCACCCTCTCGGACGACATCGACACGATCCAGTCCTTCGCCGCCTCGTCGACGCTCAGCATCCTCGTCGACCTGCTCGCGGTCGGCGGAATGCTCGCCCTGATGTTCTGGCTCGACTGGGATTTCGCGCTCGTCGCCGTCGCGGTCTCGCCGTTCCTGCTCCTGTTCGTCAGGCGGTTCCGCAAGGCGGTGAAGAAGGCAACGCGGGAAGCGCGCAGGAGGCAGAGCGAGCTGCTGGAGGTGATGCAGCAGGGGCTCACCTCGATGCGGGTGGTGAACGCGTTCGACCGCCAGGACGTCGAGGAGAAGCGGCTCGCGAGCGCCAGCCGCGAAGTGGTGGACGCGGCATTGAAGGCGCGCCGCGTGAAGTCGCTGCTCTCGCCGGTGGTCGCGGTGATCGTCTCCTGCACCACCGCGTTCGTCCTCTGGCGCGGAGCATCGCTCGTCGCGGCCGGGGCGATGACCACGGGCTCGCTCACTGTCTTCCTCGCCTACCTCGCGAAGTTCTTCAAGCCCGTGCAGGACCTCGCCAAGAGGAGCGGCTCGATCGCGCAGGCCGCGGTCGGGATCGAGAGGGTCCGCGGGATCCTGGAGATCGAGATGACGATCCCCGAGCGCCCCGGCGCCCGCGAGCCGGGAGTCCTCGAAGGCTGGCTCACCTTCGATCACGTCGCGTTCAGCTACGACCCGTCGGCGCCCGTCCTCCAGGACGTGAGCTTCTCCATCGAGCCGGGGCAGTCGGTCGGCATCGTCGGCGCGACCGGGTCGGGGAAGTCCACCCTCGTGAGCCTGGTCCCGCGGCTGTACGACGTTACGGGCGGGAGGGTGCTCCTCGACGGAGTCGACGTCCGCGACTACAAGCTCGACGAGCTGCGCGAGCGGATCGCCTTGGTGATGCAGGACACCGTGCTCTTCCGCGGCACCATCTGGGAGAACATCGCCTACGGCAGGCCGGGCGCGACCATGGCCGAGATCGTGGAGGCGGCGAAGCTCGCGAACGCGGACGACTTCATCACCCGGATGCCGGACGGATACGACACCGCCGTCGGTGAAAAAGGGCTCACCCTCTCCGGGGGCGAGCGGCAGCGCATCGGCATCGCGCGCGCCCTCGTGCGCGAGGCCCGCATCCTGATTCTCGACGAGCCCACCGCCGCCCTCGATGCGGAGTCCGAGAGCGCGGTGGTGGAAGCGCTCGAGCGCCTCAAGAAGGGGCGGACGGTCATCACCATCGCGCACCGCCTCAGCACCGTCCGGAATGCCGACGCCATCGTCGTGCTGCAGGACGGCCGCGTTGCGCAGAAGGGCACGCACGAGGAGCTGCTCCGCTGCGGCGGCCTCTACGCGGAGCTGCACCGCCTCCAGATCACGGCCACGAAGAGTCCCAAGACCCCGAAGACAAGGAGCTTGTATGTCCTCCCGACGGTTGCTCGTGCTTCCTGACGATTCGGCGATCGCGGTCCCCGAGGCGATCGAAAAGGCATCGCGATCGCTTCGGGTGAAGATGTTCGCTTTCTCCGACCCCGTGCTCCTCGAGGCGGTGATCGGGGCGCGGCGGCGCGGGGTGAAGGTGCAGGCGATCCTCAACGCGGCCCGCAGGGACGGCGAGGAGCAGAATGGCGACGCACGCAGCGCGCTCGTCCGGGATGGTGTCGAGGTCCGGGACGGGAATCCGGCGTTCGCCCTGACCCACGAGAAGTCGATGGTCGTCGACGACGAGACCGCGTTCGTGCAGTCGTTCAACTGGACGCTCAAGAACCTCACCGAAACGCGCGACTACGCCGTCGTCACCTCCCGCCCGCGCGAGGTGCGCGAGATCGTCGAGGGCTTCGAGGCCGACTGGCACCGCCAGCGCTTTTCGCCGGGCGAGGGAAGCCGTCTCGTCTGGAGCCCGGGAGCGCGCGACCGGATCGCCGAGCTCATCGACGACGCCAGGCACTCGCTGTTCCTGCAGAACGAGCGCTACCAGGATCCCCTCATCATCGAGCGGCTCGTCCGCGCGGCCATGCGCGGCGTGAAGATCCGCGTGATGGCGCGTCCGCCACAGACGCTCAAGATCGGCAAGCTCGTCGAGGCCGTCAGCGGATTGCGAATCCTCGACGACATCGGGATCAAGGTGCATGGCCTCAAGCGCTACAAGCTTCACGGCAAGATGCTGCTCGCGGACGGCGTCGCGGCGATCGTCGGTTCGACGAATCTCACGCCGGGCAGCCTGGACGACCGGCGCGAGCTTTCCATCGTGGTGCGCGAGGGCACGGTCGTCGAGCGGCTCCACGACGTGGTCCAGGAAGACTGGGAGAGCTCGTACCGGCTCGATCTGTCCGAGAAGGGATTGCTCGCCGATCTCAAGGACCGCGTCGAGGCAGCGGCGAAGCTGGGTATCCGCGACGATCGCGAACACGACGAGCGGGCGGCTTGACCGACTGGCCGTGATCAGCGAGCGCGGTCAGCGAGTGCTGCCGCTGACCGCCGGAATTTCGGGCATCTCCTGGAGGAAGATGCGGCAGCCGACTGCGCGCTCCGGTGACACGGCGTGGCACGCCGGTTGCTCCGGAAATCGGTACTTGCCTTCGCGCGTAGCCCGTCCCCGAGCGCGCCTGGAGGAGAATGGCAATGCGAAAGGGACCGAGGACGACGGCGATCCTGTGCGGGCTGGTGGTCGGCGTGCTGTCCATCGGCGCCATGCACCAGAAGAAAGTCGAACAGCAGATGGAGCAGCCGGTCAACTGCACCACCGCCGAAGGCGACATTCGGGTCCTGGAGAACGAGCACACGAACACGCTCAAGGCGGTGGCGTCGGGCGTCGGTGCGATCGTGCCAGCCGGCATCGTCGTGGGGGTCATGACCGGGACCGAAGGCACCACATTTCGCATCGCGACGGGCGCGTACAACCGGGAGATCGACCGGCGCATCCGCGAGATGAGAACGGCCTGCAACCTGCCCTAAGTCGGACCCGCCACAAAGACAAAGGCCAGCGACGGATCCGCGTACAGCACCGTGTATGGAGAGCCATACACGTCCGCGGTCATTGCTCCAGACTTCGTGTTCTTAGTTGGCTCGCCCGATGCAACGTAGCGGGGCATGAGCGATTGGAAGCGCCTGCTCGTCTGCGTTGCACTGTTTCCCGCCCTCACGTGCGCCGCCGAGGCGGGAAGTACCGAGGGTCGCCAAACCGGCGTCTTGCGCCAGCTGAATGGTGCGCTGTCACAGCTCGCTGGCCGTATCTCTCCCGCCGTGGTTCAGATCGTGGTCTCCGGGTACGGAATGGCGCGCGCTGACGGCGGCCATGCTGGCGAGGTAGTCGTCGCGCGGCAGCACGTCGCGGGATCGGGTGTGATCGTGGATCCCAGCGGATACATCATCACCAACGCGCACGTCGTCCAGGGCGCGGAGCGCATCCTTGTGGTGCCGCCCGTGTCACGCGCCGGCTGGCCGCGCGACCAGATCCTTCAAAGAAGGCCCAACTACCGCGCGCATCTCGTCGGCGTGCATGCCGAGACCGATCTGGCCGTGCTGAAAATCGACGCCGTCGGGCTTCCTGCGCTCACGCTTCGCAGCACGCAAGGTGTTTCGCAAGGCGAGCTCGTCTTTGCCGTGGGCGCGCCGCAGGGTCTGGCAAGCACGATCACCATGGGCATCGTCAGCTCCGCTGCGCGACAAATCAATGGCGACTCGGCCTTCTTGTTCATCCAGACGGATGCACCAATCAACCCGGGTAGCAGCGGCGGGCCGCTGGTGAACGCCGACGGCGAGGTGGTCGGCATCAACACGTTCATCCTCACCGGATCTGGCGGAAGCGAGGGCTTGGGATTCGCTGTACCAGGGCAGGTAGCACGGTTCGTCTATGAGGGTTTGCGAAGGCGCGGCTACATTCACCGCCTGGAGATCGGAATCTCTGCGCAAGGCATCACGCCCGAGCTGGCGGCCGGTCTGGGATTGCCGCAGGACTCCGGCGTAGTCGTTTCCGACGTGGATCCCGGCGGACCCGCTGCCGCCGCGGGGGTACGCCGGGGCGACGTTCTCGACGTCGTCGACGGCCGCAGGATCCAGATCCTGCCCGACCTCACCGCCGCGCTGTATCGCGCGAGCGACCCGCGCCTCCATGTGCGTGTCTTACGCGATGGCAGGCCGATGGAGCTGCAGGTTCAAGCACTCGCGCGTGACTCCGCTCTCGACGACATGGCAAATGTCGCGAACCCGGAAAAGTATCTCGTTCGCGCACTTGGGATCGTCGTGCTCGACATCGACGAGAACGTGCAGCAGAAGTTGCATTTGCGCGAAGGGGCCGGTGTCGTAGTCGTCGCGCGCACCCTCGATGGTCCGAGTGCGAGCAGCACCCTCTTGCCTGGCGATGCCATCCACGGCGTCGACCACAGTGCAATCGGCTCCATCGACGGGTTACGCCGCGCGCTGATGGACCGGAGCAGCGGAGACTCAGTGGTGCTGCACATCGAGCGCGGTGGGCGATTCCACTATCTCGTCTTCGATCTCGAGTAGGCAGAAAGAGATCCTCGCCTGAAGAAGTACGGGTTCATCCCGGCATCGTCCGCTGCTGCCGGTTGGTCGCGCTACGAAACCGTCACGTGTAGGAGATTCCAACTAGCGCGACGTGGTTGCCGGTCCGCAGCTGAGCTCGCGGCCGCTCCTCCGACGAGATCGCATCCCAGCCGGTTGATGACGCGGGCATGCAGGATGCAGAGCCCCAGCGCATCATGACCCTCTTCCAAATCGCCGGAGTGTTGTTGAGTCTCGCTGTATCGACGGCCGCGCCCGCGGGAGCGGAAGGATCCGGTCCGGCATCGACGATGACCGTCGTCCCGGGCGCCCGCTACAAGGGAGGCTGGTTCAAGCGTCTTCTCCTCGGCGGCCACTGGCGCGACGCCTGGATCACGCGCGACTTGGCGCGCGCGTCGTCGCCGGCGACCGGCAGCGCGATGCGATTCTTGGCTCCTTTGGGCCGTGCGCTCCCGGCGAGACTCTGCGCGGTGATGTTGTTGAAGGCCTTGACGACCGGCCGCCCGAGCACGCTCGACACCCAGCCCGACTCGGTCGTGCCGCGTTCGATCGCTTCGATGCACCCATCGCGCCGCTACGGATAGTAGTTCCCAGTGTCGACGACGATGACGTCCTTGGGTACGCGATCGAACAACCCCTTGGGGAGCTCGGGCACGCTCTTTTCCGGGACGGTGACGATGACAAGGTCCACGTCGCGCACGGCGTCCTCGACGGCTACCGCGCGCGCCCCCGTCTCCTTGGCCAGCGACGCCAGCGATGCCGGTCCGCGCGAGTTGGCCACGCGCACCTGGTCTCCGAGCTCCGTCAGTTTACGCGCCAGCGTGCCGCCGATGTTGCCCGCGCCGATGATTCCGATTCTCATGCGTTTGCTCCTCAGTGTACTGCGTCTTCCCGAGCATGCGGGGCGGCGGCGTGCGCGTCCATGACTTCGTCGAGCGCAATTCATTGCCTCTAAAGTCGTAGACGACCATTGCGGGCGCCCTCATCAATGAACGAGTACACGGAACGAAATAGCGCAGGCGACGCAGTTCCATGCGCCCAATCACCTCAGGGTTCGGACACGGCGCCCGGTGACGGCCGCTACCTCGATCGATGCGATGAGGCGGTGTAGTTCACGATCCCTACCCGAAAGCGCCGGTCGACCATGCACAGTTCTCCTCTTGGCTATGGAAGGGGCTCCCCTGCACCCGGTGAGCCAAGATTGGCGACGCTCACTGTCGCGGTTGCGCAACAGCTGGAGCGGTGGTCAGAAACGCTTCGAGGTCGCTCAGGAAACCGTGCATGATGTCGGCCACCTCGAGATTCCACGCATCCACTAGCGCGCCCGCGGTGCGCCGCGACAGGCGCACACGGCGGGCGTACTGCTTCCTGAAAACGGACCCGCCTGGTGCCGATCCACGCGGCGATGAGACGACGAAATCGAGGGTCACCAGGGCGGCGGCCTCGCCCGCCGCCGTGAAGTCAGCCGAGAGTTCGGTCGCACGGGCTTCGACGAGAAGGTCGACCGGAGCATCGTCTCCAGGGCTGACCACGTCTCGAACGAAACTCGCGTTGAGCAGGTAGGCACGGATGCTGTCCGTCAGCATTGCGCCCGGCGGCGCCGCGAATTTCGCGAGAGGATCGCTTTCGAGCCGATGATCTCCCGTCCGGTAGAGCAGGTCCTTGTGATCGAACTGCGGCGCCACTTCCACGTCTCGCAAGGAGATCACGCGCGCATCGGGCAGGCGAGACGCCGTCCGTTCTGGAGGCGAATCGATCGAGTAGACCTGCGGAACCAGTGCCGGCTTCGAGAGACATCCGGAGGTCAAGGCAAGGACGGGCGCGAGATACGCGACGGAGGACCACTTCATCGCTTTTCCTCGTCGAGATCACCGATGGGTGGGGGCGCCTCTCCGAACAGGAAGCCGGCCGGGTACCTCCGCAGCTCCTCCGCTGCGTCGTCCAGGTGCTGCGCTGCCCTTCGGGCACTGGCGATGGTCTCGTTCACCTGGCGGACGTCGACGGCCGAAAAGCGGTCGACGAGCCGCTCGATCTTCGCGTTCGTTTCACCGGCCGCGAGGACCAAGGCAGCGGCGTCCCTCCCCAGCGCGCCGGGATGCATGTCCGCCACCGCCCGGCGCGTGTCGCTCGCGAGCGCGCCCAATTCGAGCGCCGCCGAGTTCGCGCTCCCGAGGGTCCGATTCAAGCTGCGCGAGACGCCCTTCGCATCGAATTGCGCGAGGTTCTGGAGCGCCTTGTCCGCCGTCTGCAACAGGCGATCGAGGGAATGGACCAGGCGATCCACGTCGAGCCTTTCGAGCTGATTGAGCGTCGTCGATGCAGACGAGAACAGCTGGCTCAACTGACTCGGCGCAGACGGAATGACGGGTGTCCGTGGCTTCCACGTATAGCGGAGTGGCGGGTTCTTCTCCGTTTCGACGTCCTCGAGGGCGAGATGGGCGACGCCCGTGAACCCTTCCGTCTCGATGATTGCCCGGAGCCCATCGGCAACCGCTCCATCGAGCTCGGCGGGATCCGGCCCGGCGGGGCGCAGGCTCTCCTTGACGCTGAAATGAACGATGACACAGGCAGGCCGGCCACCCGGGTATTCGATCCAGGAGAACCCGATTGCGGTGACCTCGCCAACGCGCACGCCTTTCAATGTGACCGGCGAGCCGACCAAAAGGCCGCTCACGCTCCCCGGGAAGTAGGTCTCGAACGTCAGGGTCCTCTCCAGCCCACGTCGGATACCCAGCGTAAACAGGCCAGCGGCTGCAACTCCGAGCGCGACGAGGACGAAGATGCCGATCTTGAGCTGTCGTGTTCGTTCACTCATACGGCGATCGCTCCACGATCCGGCTCGAGCTCGGGCCGGAAGAACCGTCTCGCGCGGGGATCCCGGGAGTAGTCGCGAAGATCTGCTGGCCTCCCCTCGGCAACGATGGTCCGGGCTTCCGTGTCGAGCAGGATGCATCGATCTGCGATCGCGTAGACGCTCCCGAGCTCGTGCGTGACGACCACGATGGTGATTCCGAGCTCGTGCGAGAGCTCGCGCACCAACCGATCCAGGCCTGACGACGCGATGGGATCCAGGCTAGCAGAAGGCTCGTCCAGAAAGAGTACGGAGGGATCGAGCGCCATGGCGCGCGCGATCGCGGCGCGCTTCTGCATGCCGCCCGAAAGCTCCGCCGGCATCTTCCCGCCTTCTCTGCCCAGGCCGACCTGGTTGAGCTTTGCGAGCGCGACCAGCTCCCTCTCCCCAGGGCCGAGGTCGGTGAACTCGTCGAGGGGGAGCCGGACGTTCTCGAGCAAGGTCATCGAGCCGAAGAGAGCACCGCTCTGGAACGTAACGCCGAGCTGCCGGAGGAGGCGCGAGCGTTGCTCCCCTTCCGCGGCGTAGAGGTCGCTCCCGTCCAACAGGATCCGGCCGTGGCGAGGGCGGTACAGACCACTCATGGTCCGCAGCAACGTGCTCTTGCCTGCTCCGGAGGGTCCCAGGATCGCGAAGACCTCCCTGGCGTGTACCGCAAACGAGAGGTGCTCCTGGACGACGATGTCTCCATACCCCAGGGTGACGTCCTCGACCTGGACGACGTTATCTTCCGGGAACGCGCTCATATCTTCATCGCGTATGCGACGACGGCGAACATCGCGTCGACTGCGACGATGAGGACGATCCCGCCAACCACCGCTCGCGTGGCGGATGCGCCAACCGAGCTGGCGCCGTTCTCCGTCTGCAGTCCGCGCTCACAACCGATGCTCGCGACCGCAGCGCCGAAGATGACGCTCTTGGAGATTCCCAACAGCATGTCCTTGAGCGTCACCCAATCGGTCAATACGGACCATGTGACCGTCGGTGAAAAGCCGAGCTTCCCCATGATCAGCACGCCGGCTGCGATTCCGACCGCGATCGAGTAGACGGCGAGCAGGGGAGCGAGCAGCGTGCTCGCGAGGACCCGCTGGACGACGAGAAAGCGCACCGGGTCGAGACCCATGGTGGCGAGCGCGTCCAACTCGTCGTTCACCTTCATCGTTCCGAGCTCGGCAGCAAATGCCGATCCGGACCGGCCGGCCAGCACGAAGGCGGCGAGGAGAGGACCCATCTCACGCACGACCGAGCGCCCGATGATCGACGCCGTGAAGATCTCCGCCCCGAACCGGGCGAGTGGCTGGGCGCCTTCGAGAGCGACATTGATGCCGAACAGCCCGCTCACCAGCGACAGGACGGGAAGCGCGTCGACGCCTGCCTTCTCGAACACGCGAGCGACCTCGCGCCAGCGCATTCGCCGTGGTCGCAGGATCGTCTGACCGAGCGCCTGCACGACGGCGCCAATGAAGTGGACATGTTCGCGCGCGCTGCGAACCAATCGAATGGACCACCGGCCCACCACCTCCGCGACGCTCGGGTGGGGCGCCTCGAGCGCGAGCCCGCCTCCTTGATCGGTGGGAAACGCGGACAGGATTCGCGACAGCTCCGGATGGAGGCCGACGACGCGCGCTCGGATGCCGAGCGCCCAATCTCCTTCTTTCAGCTCATGCAGGACGACCAGGCCGAACGTGTCCCCCCGCCCGACTGCACTCATGTCAATCGTAAGCGAGTTGATCGCCCTTCCCGACAAACGGCCCGTCAGCCGCTCGCGGATGCCTTTGGCCGTGCGAAAGTCCAGCGAACCGCGGACGACGACGAGGACTTGCCCCGCGACCTCCTCCCGGATTTCCAGATCGGGTCCGTCAGCCAGCACCTCTTCACCGAATGAGCCTCGCTTTCGCATCGGGCCACTAGGATTGCTGCGGGACGTCGATGTAGATCGCGACGCGGCGGTTCTGTGCGCGCCCCTCGGTAGTTGAATTGTCTCCGATGGGCTGGGTCGCGCCCGCCCCTTCTACGAGCATCTGCCGCGGCCCGACGCCTCGGCTTGCCAGGATGTCGCGTACCGCTTCGGCGCGGCGGAGCGAAAGCGCCTCGTCGCGCGCGGGAGAACCGCTGGGGTCGGTGAAGCCCTCGATGCGGATGCGGTCCTGCGGATACTTGGCGAGGATGTCGCCGAGTCGTGCGAGCTCCTCCACCGCAGCCGGTTGCACGACGGCGCTGTCTTTGGTGAACACCAGACTCGACCGCAGGTTCAGAAGCAGGCCGCTTTCGGTACGCCGCGCGTCGGAAATTTGTTGGAGCTCCTGCTGCTGCTTGTCGAGGTAATTGCCGATGGCACCGCCGACGAGGCCGCCGGCGAGCGCACCGATCGCCGCTCCTTCCCATCCGCCAGCGAGGCCGCCGATGAGCGCACCTCCCCCTGCTCCGGCGCCCGCACCGATCGCGGTGTCCTTGCCGGGAGTGGCGCACGCTACGATTGATGCGAGCAAGGTGACCAGAACGAATTGACGCATTTCGCGACCTCCGGGTCTGACTTCCGATCTGCCTATTCAGAAGTCGTGCCAGCACGGCGATCGTCCAGGTGGGCGCAAACAGGGTGTTTGCACGATTGGGCGAACCCAGGTTCCGGCCAGTTGTCTGCGGATCCGACAGGTTGAGCACCGGTTGCCCCTGCCGCTGTTCGAGCGCGCGCGGCCGCGCGACCCAGGCACGAGTGAGCTAAGCGTTGCGCTGCGGTGCGCTGCAGCGACGAGGATGTCGCGGAAGGTGTGTAGCAGCGACGAGGGAGAGACACGGCGCCGCGACAGCAACACGCCGACGAAGGCGATTTGCAGGTCGGCGACGGGGCGCGCGACCACCCCCTTGAAGGGCTCGGACTGCAAGGCGAAGGTCACGCCCATTCCGCTGGCGACGAGGCTCAGGCGCGCGATCGGGCTCGTCGTTTCGACGACGATGTCGGGCTGCATCCCCTGCGCGGCGGGAAGTAGCGCCCCCCGCCGCGCTCTGGTAGGCAGGGTAAGTAGCTGAGGACGGTATGAGGGAGAGGGCGGAGGCGACGGAACCGCGCTGATATGGAACGACCCGTCAACTCACCTCCATTTATCCTCTTGAAGTGATTGTGGAGCAGACCAGGCAGCGGCCGGGCGGCGAGCTCGACGGTTGATCACTCTGATATTCGCGGATCGAGCACGAGGCTCGCCGTCATGGTCGTGATCCGTCGGGAGCTGCCT
>Ga0137415_10002693_pt1 | contig 17602 bp, 14 predicted proteins | sample CZODoug3_1_1_16f_FD_183082 | JGI IMG/M metagenome (GOLD analysis project Ga0137415, IMG submission 183082) | Vadose zone soil fungal communities from Angelo Coast Range Reserve, California, USA - CZODoug3_1_1_16fungal (Hybrid Assembly) | ecosystem: Environmental > Terrestrial > Soil > Vadose...
GGATCTGTTTCTTCCCGCCGCCCAGCATCTCTTTGTTCAAGAATTCCAACAACTTCTTTGCTTCAGTTGTTCCGCTCTTCCACTCAATCCCGATATACACGTCTTCCGTGTTCTCCCGGAAAATCACCACATCCATCTTTTCCGGCTCCCGAACAGGGGAGGGAACTCCCTGGAAATACCGCACCGGCCGCACGCAAGCATACAAATCCAGGATCTGCCGCAGCGCCACATTCAGCGAACGAATCCCTCCGCCCACCGGCGTCGTCAGCGGCCCTTTGATCGACACGCGAAAATCCCGCGCCGCGTCCACCGTTTCATCCGGCAGCCATTGCTTGAACGTATTGAACGCCTTCTCTCCCGCAAACACCTCAAACCACGCCACGCGCCGCTTTCCGCCGTACGCCTTCTCCACCGCCGCATCAAACACCCGCCGCGACGCCTTCCAGATATCTCTCCCCGTCCCATCGCCCTCAATAAACGGAATAATCGGATTGTCCGGCACCTTCAGCGCGCCGCCCTCATACCCGATCGCCTTCCCATCCCCCGGCACCGCCACCCCGTTATACGCATTCTTCATAAATGTCCCCCGGTTCCCAAATTCCTAACTCCGCTCGTACTCTGTGCTCTCCGTGTCCTCTGTGGTGAAAACTCTTCTCAGCGCACCTCAGCGAACTCAGCGTCCTCTGCGTTAGATCTCTCTTTCCTCATCCTCTTCCGCACTCGCCACCGAACCCAAAACAATATCACACCGCAACCCTCACCCCGAAATTCCCCAACTCCCCAAAAATCCTGTCCAAATCCTCGCTCCCGGGTTATCAATCACCATTCACTCCTTCTGTCGTATACTCCGTAAGCTCCATCATCTTTCTTCCCGGAGGAGAATCCTCATGATGTTCGATTGGACCGCCTATAAAGCCCAGCTCACAAAAATCATTCCCCAATTCGCCAAGTTGACTCCCGACTCCCTCAAGGGCTACCAAGTTCTCTCCGACGCCAACAAAGCCAACTCCCACCTCGGCGAAAAAGTCCGCCAGCTCATCTCCATCGCCGTTGCCGTCACCACGCACTGCGACGGCTGCATCACCTTCCACACCGACGCCGCCCTTAAAGCCGGCGCCACCCGCGAAGAAATCGCCGAAGCCCTCGGTGTAGCCATGGCCATGAACGCCGGCGCCGCCTTCGTCTATTCCCTCCGCGCCCTCGACGCAGTAGACGCCCACTCCGCCGCAAAATAACCGCGTCGCTACGCCGCCCTCTTTGCCAAATCGTAGCGTCCACCTTCAGGTGGACTCGCTCGACTTCTTCCAATTGCTTGGGCCCGGATGCTAGCGTGGGCCTCCTTTATGGGAGGAACAGAACACACTAATCCCCATCCGCCAAAACGCAGAGCAGGGAACTACGCCCTAAATTTTCTTCAAGGAAAAAGCAGCCGTCAGGACCGACGCCGCTCCGACAAATACGAACTCAACACCGAAAACACAAACAACCCAAACACCGCCAAGGCCAGAATCATCACCATCACAAGGCTACCCTCCAAACACCCCTTTATCTTGCAACCCGCGGTCCAATTACCCCTGCTTCGTTTTCAACCACTTAACTCATCGCGCCGGGACCCTCTGTCACCACAACACCACACACCTGCCATCCAACTCCAACACTCTGCACTCCAGTCCTAGAACTCTTTTCCCATTACTCGCTAGCCCAGCAAAATCGAAAAATTTGTCATCCTGAAGCCATCCGATAAGGATGGCTGAAGGACCTCAACTTCAACTTCACTCAAAATTTTCCATCGTGCTCTCCGCTTCTTTCTCTTCTTACCGTCCGCTGCCTGCCCTGAGCAAAGCCGAAGGGCGCGCTCCCTCAGCGCCCGCTGCGTTAAGTCCCTCTGAAAAACAAAAACGGCACAGCCGAAACCATGCCGCCCACTGATTCCTGTTATCTGTTCGCTGCTATCTGCTCGCTTCTTCTCCCCTCAGCTCTTATTCAAATGGATCGACCCATCTCCCGTCCGCACCACAATCGTCTGCCCCCCGCCATTCATCTTCCCCAAAATCTTCGTCGTGCTGAACGTCCCTTCCACCATCACCGGAATCCCCAAACTGATCCGTCCGTCATGCGTACTCGCATCCAGGTTCGCCTGCATTTCCCCAGGCAAATCCAAATCCACACTGCCGTCCCCGGTATGAATATTCCACGGCGCCGACACCGTCGATCCCTTTCCCGCCCGCGCCGTCACGCTTCCATCTCCCGTCCTGATTGTCAGCGCATCAAATCGCCCTTCCACATTCACATGCCCGTCGCCAGTAGTAATGTCCGCACGTCCATCCAGCGCACGCCCCTCAATGTGCCCGTCGCCCGTGTGCAGCCGGATATTTCCATGTGCACCCTGCACCGAGATATGCCCATCGCCCGTCTTCACATCCAGGTTCCCATTAATCGAATCCGCCTCCACCGACCCGTCGCCCGAAGTCACTTCCAAATCCGCGTCCTTCGGCATGTGCACTTCCACCCGCAGGCTGGAGTGCCGCACTCCAAAATTGAACCAGTTGCCGCTCCGCGTCTTCGCAACCACCTCCACCGAATCCCCATTCTGCGAAGTGCTCACCTGCAAATCCCGCTCCAGCTTGTACCCTGTATACTCCACCCGAATCTCCACCTGCTTGATATCTCCCGTGGACACCCGCACCGACCCATCATCCGTCTGCACTCTGACGTGAGCATGCCCCGACACCGTAAAGGTCTTAGCCACCTCATCCGCCCGCACCCCACCAGGCGCCAGCAGCAACCCACCGCCCAGCAATGCCCCGGCCAATACCGCGCCAGCCATCCGTATCCTCATCCCACCCGCTAGCATCGCCATCTGCTGCTCCAATCCCATCCTCATAGTTAGGCCTCCGCGCCCGGTCCTATAACCAGAAACGCATTCCCCACCCAAAATGTTCCCTTTGGAACCGCTAATGTAGGGCCCGACCTTCCGAGGTGCGTTTTTTGCACCCCGAATGGTTTTACGGGGCGGGCCGCTCTTCCTCTTCTCAGCGTCCTCTGCTTGCCCTGAACGCGTTTTGCGAAGGGCGTTCTCCGCGCCCTCTGCGTTAACTCTTGCCTATTTCTTCGCCGCCTTCTTCTTAGCCCCGGGCTTCGCCCGCAGCGCCTCCAAAAACTCCCTCGTCGGCAACGTATTAATCACATCCTTCTTCTCCAACCACCCCCGCCGAGCCATCACCACCCCATACCGTATAAAGCTCAAATTCGACGCCACATGCGAGTCCGTCGAAATCACCACCTTCACCCCGCGCTCCTTGCACATCCGCAAATACACATCCTTCAAATCCAGCCGGTCCGGATACGAATTGCACTCCATCACCACGCCATGCTTCGCGCAGGCATCCAGCACCTTCTCCATGTCGTAATCGATCCCTTCCCGCTTCAAAAGCAGCCGCCCCGTCGGGTGCCCGATAATCTGCGTGTACGGATTCTCAATCGCCGCCAGCATCCGCTCCGTCATCGCCGCCCTATCCAAATTGAAATACGAATGGATCGAGCACACCACCACATCCAACTGCGCCAGAATCTCGTCCGAATAATCCAGCGACCCATCCTTCAAAATATCCACTTCCGATCCCGCCAAAACCCGGATCCCCAGTCCCTTTTCATCCGCCGCGCGCAATTTCTTGATATGCGCCGCCATCCGCTTTTCATCCAACCCGTTCGCCACCGTCACCGCTTTCGAGTGGTCCGTAATCGCAATGTATTCGTGCCCCAATTCCCGCGCCGCCGCGGCCATCTCCTCGATCGTATTCTTCCCGTCGCTGGCCGTCGTATGCATCTGCAGGTCGCCCTTCATATCCTGCAGCTCGATCAGCTTCGGCAGCTTGTACTTCTCCGCCACCGCAATCTCTCCCGTGTTCTCCCGCAATTCCGGCGGCACAAACTCCATCTTCAACTTCGTGTAAATCTCCTCCTCCGTCCGCCCCGCCACATGCTTCTCGGCTCCTAGCGTCGCCAACTGGTACTCATTCAGCGTGTACCCCATATCATTCGCGCGCCCACGCAACGCCACGTTGTGTTCCTTCGACCCCGTAAAATAAAGCAGCGCCGCCCCAAAATTCTCCTTCTCCAGCAGCCGCACATCCACCTGCAACCCATCCTGCAAAGTGAAGCTCACCTTGTTCTCGCCATGCGCCAGAGTTTGATCAATCCCGGGAAACTTCAAAATATGTTCCGCAATCGCGTCCACTTCCTTCTGCTTCGTGTGCCCTGGCGCCAGCGTCACCAGCAAATCCAGATCCCCCACCGTCTCCTTCCCGCGCCGCAGCGACCCCGCCGGCGTCACGCTCTCCACGCCTTTCCCCGCCTTCTTGATATACGCTGCAATCTCAGCCGCCGCCTCTTCTCCCCGGCTGATCAAAAATCTTCCCGACGACTTCTTGAACACCTCCACCGCCTTCAAAATATTCTGCTCGCTCTTCTCTCCAAATCCCGGCAAGTCCCGCAGTTTGCCTTCCTTCGCCAGTTTCTCCACATCCGCCACGCTGCCGGCCTTGAACTTGCTCCACAAAAACGCCACCTTCTTCGGCCCCAGCGATTGCAAATTCAGCAAATCCAGAATCGACTCCGGATATTTCTTCAGCAATTTCTTTCGCAGCGCATAATCGCCGGTCTTAACAATCTCCTCCAGATGCTCCGCCATCCGGTCGCCAATTCCCGGCAACTCCGTCAGCTTCTCCGGCGTCGCCACCAGTTGCTCCACCGACTCCGGCAAGCTGTCAATCAGCTCCGCCGCCTTCTCGTAACTCCGGTAGCGCCCGATGATCGCCCCATCAATCTGCAAAAGTGATGCGGTCTCCCGCAATATTCGTGCAATCTGTTTGTTGTCCATGCCCGCAATTATATTCCTCTCCGCCCCAAGGTAGCACACGCTTTAGCCTGTCCTGAGCGAAGCCGAAGGGCCTGTGCTCTTGGGGTTCCTCTTTTCAGCGACCTCAGCGTTCTCAGCGCCCTCTGCGTTAACTCTTCTCTTAGCCTCCTGCTATCTGTTCGCTGTTATCTGTTATCCCCTCTTCCCCGGCAACCAACCAATCTTCTTGCCACCAAAAAAAACGGCGGAAGCTCTCGCCCCCGCCGTCTATTAGATCCAAATTCGCTATCAGGCGCTTTTTTTTACCTCGGCCGCCTGCGGTCCTTTGGGTCCCTGTACTATGTCAAATTCGACCGGATCACCCTCCTGCAACGTCCGGTAGCCATCCCCGGTGATTGCCGAATAGTGTACGAATACATCGGGCCCATCTTCCCGGCCTATGAATCCGTATCCTTTCGAATTATTGAACCACTTTACTGTTCCTTGCACTTCGTGTCTCCTTTGGACGGTGACTCTGGGGGCGGAAAACCTAGACGCGCCGCCATGAGCACGAATTGCGCGGAGTGTATCAAACTGGATTCCCGAGTCAAGAAGACTTAACGATTTTCTTACGCCTTTGTGCATATTTATGCGATTTTTAATCGGTTCAAAGCGTCGGGGAGGGGAAGCCTACCTTAAAAAAGTAAGGTAATATAAAATCCCCGCAACCGACTTCGCATCCTTCAATCGCCCGCTCTTGATCATCTGTTTCAGCTCTTTCAGCTTGAACGTCCGCACCTCGATCTTCTCGTCCTCTTCCGGCTGCGCCTCCCCCGCCGTCAGGCCCTCCGCCAGCAATAAGTACATCCGTTCCTCCAGAAAGCCCGGGGTAGGGAAGACATCCAGGAAAACTTTGAACCGTTTCGCCCGGTATCCCGTCTCCTCCAGCAACTCCCGCGCCGCCCCTTGCTTCGGCGTCTCCTCCGGCTCCTTCCGCCCCGCCACCAGCTCCCACAAATATTGCCGTGTCGCATGGCGATACTGCCGGATCATCACGATCCTTCCATCCGGCAGTACTGGCAGCACTACTACTGACCCCGGATGGGTGATCACCTCCCGCGTCGTCCTCACCCCGCTCGGCTCCACCACCTCATCCCGCCGCAACCCAAACACTCGCCCCTGATAAATCATCTCGCTACTCAAAATCTCAGCCGTCCCCTTGCCCGCCTTAGCCACGATGCCCCCTTTTGGAGTGCGGCAGCTCAGCTGCCGCTTTTACACACTAATCCGCATCACAAATCGTACCCCCGCGCCCCCGACCGCATCATACCGGAACTCTCTCTCAATCGAATCTCAACGATCTGGGTACTGTCGCGGCCGATATCGAGCGGAGAACAAGCGCCGTTAGGCGCGACACACGTTAGCCCAGCGCGTAAGCGCTGGGTAAGAAATCCGGAAGGACCCCAAGCGCCGTAGGTGCGGCAGACATTCTGTCAGGTACCATTTCCATCCCAAATTCCACCACCAACAGCCTCCTGATCGCTGCTATCTGATCGCTGTTATCCAATCTCCCCGTCTCCGCGCTATACTTTCCCTTCACCCCAATGCCCATCAACACCATCATCGTCGACGACGAAAAGCCCGCACGCGAAGAACTCGCCTTCCTCCTCAAAGCCTTCCCCGAAATCTCCATCATCGGCCAGGGCAAAAACGGCCTCGAAGCCGTCAACCTCATCAAAGAACACAACCCCGACCTCGTCTTCCTCGACGTCCAGATGCCCGGCCTCGACGGCTTCGGCGTCCTCCAAAAACTCGTCGAGCGCAAACTCAAAGTTCCCCACGTAGTCTTCGCCACCGCCTTCGATCACTATGCCGTCCAAGCCTTCGATGTGAATGCCGTTGACTATGTATTAAAGCCCTTCGACAAGGCCCGCCTCTCCAAAGCCATCCAGAAAGCAAAAAAAGAAATCGAAGCCCACACCAGCACCACCGAGCGCCTCGAGCAGCTCGTCTCCCAACTCTCCGCCCCCAAACAAGCCTCCACCCAACCCAGCAAAATCCTGATCCGCTCCCAGCAGCGTATGCTCCTCGTCGACGCCGAAGACCTGATCTTCGCCTCCATCGAAGGAGGCCTCATTTCCGTCACCGCCAAAGACCTCGAAGGCTCCTCCAACTACCGCACCCTCGAAGAACTCCACGCCACGCTCGACTCCGACTCCTTCTGGCGCCCCCACCGCTCCTATCTCGTCAACATCCACCACATCCGCGAAGTCGTTCCCTGGTTCAAATCCAGTTTCATGCTAAAAATGAACGACAAAAAATCCTCCGAAATCCCCGTCTCCCGCCAACAAACCAAGCGCCTCCGCGAACTCTTCAAACTCTAGTGGCACAGGCACTCCTGCCTGTGACCGCTGAAGCCGCGCCAAGGTTGGCGCGAGATAGGCAACAGTCCGCTTATTTCGGTGCAGATATTCCCTGGACTCGACTCAAAGATGACACGCTCGACCACTTCCAATCTTCCGGCTGCTTCACCAATCCCGCCCCAACCGGGTTGTGCTCAATATAAAAACGAATCTTCCCAAACTCCGCTTCATCCCTTACCCAATGGTCATACGACTCGTCCTGCCAGAATACCTTTCCAGGTCTTCCCAGAATCCGATTCGCATCACGGGCACTAACGCCCTTAATTCCGCGCATGATCCTGCTTAGTGGAAGGCGCGGTGTAATGAGTAAGTGAACATGGTTTGGCATGACGACGTACGCATGCAGAAGATATTGCGCCAGGGCTTTCTCACCGCGAACCATCGCGTCCTCGACGCACCTTGCAATTCTCGAATCCACCAGCCACCTAGGGCCGATTTTCGCCCGGTCAAGCTGCAGATCGAGTCGCTTAAACCGCGCTCCAGCCGTCTCACTTTCTTCATTCTTGTTTCGCTTTGAAGGTTTTGTGCTCTGGGAGGCAGATGCACAGTCAGGAGTGACTGTGCCACCTGGCAGGGTACCGTACAGTCGCCAAGTAAGAAAAATGCACGCTTCCTCTGGATGCCAATGAGGAAGATTCCTTGAGTAAAAGGTCATAGCAACGATTCTCGAAAAGTATCGAGTAAGAATATATCATATGCATTAACAATTAAGTGTGACGCCTCGTTGTGGCACAGGCACTCTTGCCTGTGCTCTTAGGTCTCACTTCTTTGTGCTCTCTGTGTCCTCTGTGGTGAAATCCTCGCGTCAATCCCTCATCCCCGCCAACCTCTTCGCCCTCACCTTCCGCAACCTCGCAAAAAACTCATTCGCGCGCGCAATATCCTTCGCAATCTGCGCCTTCAACTCCTCCGGCCCCCCAAACTTCTTCTCCTCCCGCAATTTCTTCCAAAATCTCACTTCAATCCTCTTCGGCGCAAAATTCCCCGAATAATCCAGCAGGTGCGTCTCCACCGTTAATCCCGTTCCATTGAACGTCGGCCGCATCCCCACATTCGTCACGCTCCGGTGACTGCTCGGCTCCCCCTCCAGCACCGTCCGCGTAATGTACACGCCCTTCGCCGGCAGCAATTCCTGCTCCGGCCGCAAATTCAAAGTCGGAAACGTAAACTTCCGCCCCGTTCCCGTTCCCGCCACCACTTCCCCCGTCAACGCAAACGCCCGCCCCAGCATCCGCGCCGCCCGTGTCACCTCGCCCTCCGAAATCAATTTCCGGATCACCGTGCTCGAAACAATCTCTCCATCCACCACCACCGGCTCGTGCACGATCACATCAAACCCGTCCCGCATTCCCAATTCCCGCAAAAGCTTCACATTCCCCGCCTGCCTGTGCCCAAACCGGAAATTATCTCCCACCACCACCGCGCGCACCTGCAACTGCCGCACTAAAATCTCGCCCACAAAATCCTCCGGCGACAATTGCGACAACTCCCTCGTGAACGGCAGCACCACCGCCGCTCCCACTCCCAGCGCCCCAAACCACTCCAGCCTCTGCTCGTTCGTAGAAATCCGCGGCGGCGCCGACTCCGGCCGCAACACCTTCAGCGGCGGCGGCTCAAACGTCAGCGCCGTAGCCACCGCCCCGCTCTCCTTCGCCAGCGCAATGCAATACTCCAGCAGTCTCTGGTGCCCCAAATGTATCCCGTCAAAATTCCCAATCGCAATCACGCTCCCGCGTCCTCGCGTCTTTTCCTGTGGCACAGGCACTCCTGCCTGTGTTCTTGGGGTACTCTTCTCAGCGCCCTCTGCGCTCTTTCTCAGCGAACTCTGCGTTAAGTCCGCTCTTGTCTTTTCTTCTTTTTCTTCTCCAAATGTTTTCGCCCACTCCTCCCCCGAAGTAAACACTCGCAGCCCACCCGCCGACCGCACCTCCACCCCCGGCCCCTCCGTCTCCACCTCAAACGTCAACCCGTCATAAGCCAACTTCACATTCGAATATCCCAACTTCCGCAACCGCTCATTCGTAGCCGCATGCCCCAAATCATGCGCAATATGCGTAAACCAGGCCCTCTTCGGCTTCAACTTTTCAATCAACGCCAGCGACTGCTCCACCGTCATATGCATCGGATGCGGCACATCCCGCAGCGCATCCAGAATCAAATCGTCCAATCCCTCCAGCAGCGCAGCGCTCTCCTCCGGCAACCGGCTGAAATCTGTCAAATACGCCGCCCGCCCAAACCGGTATCCCAGCACTTCCATCTCTCCATGCACCAGCGGCACGGGAACGAACTGGACGCCCATCACTTGAAAAGGCCCCTTCACCACATGCAAATGAACGCTGGGAATGCTGCTCAACGTAGGCTTGTCGTCAAACACATACGCAAACGCCCGCCGCACAATCTGAAACGTCTCTTCACTTCCATACACCGGCATTGCCGCCCGCTGCCTGAAGTTGTACGGCCGCAAATCGTCAAATCCCAAAATATGATCCGAATGCCCGTGCGTCAGCAAAACCGCATCCAACCTGTCGATCCCGGCCCGCAAAGCCTGCGTCCGGAAATCCGGCGTCGTATCAATCACCACATTGTGCCCGCCGCGCGAAAGCAGCAGGGAAGGCCGCAACCTTTTATCATGCGGATCCGCCGACTCGCACACCGCGCAATGACACCCCAAAGTAGGCACGCCCATCGACGTCCCCGACCCCAACACCGTCACCCGCATCCGCTCGCTCGCCATGTCCCCCATTGTAACCAACCCGCGTCGAATCTCGCCTTTGTAGGGACTCTGTGCACTCTGTGGCACCTCTGCGTCCTCTGTGTGAACTCTTCTCCTTCTTTTCCCAAAAACAAAAAATCCCAAGCGCCGCCAAGCAGCACCTGGGATCCCACTCAAAAACTTGTCATCCTGAAGCTATCCGATAAGGTCCGGTATTGGGACTCCGGTGGTTTTCACCGGAGATAGCTGAAGGACCTCAACCTAAACCAAACTCAAACCTAAAATGCGACCGCCTCTTCCCAGCCACCAATCACCAGCCGCCGGTCACTTCTTCCTCTCCCCCTTCATTGACCCCTGCACCTGCGCCATCTGCGCCGCCATAGCCTTGCTGATCTCCAGGTACGTCATCTTCAACTTTCCCAGCAAATCCAGCAGCATCGAATCCTCTTCCGGCGCCAGGTTTCCCTTCGTCTTCACCTGCAGCGCATCCAACATGTCAATGAATTCCCGCGCCGCCTCCGGATCGAGCATCGGTTCGCCAGTCCGCGGGTCCGCATATGCACCCAACACCATCGCCGCATTGCTTCCGATCATCCGCACCAGATTCTCAAACGCCTGCACCTTCTTCGGCGTCTCCGCCGGAGGCGCCGTTGCCGCCTTCGCATCCGCCGCCGCTTGCGCCACCGCTTTTTCCTTCACTTCTTCCCGCTGCGCCTCGCGCTCCTGCTCTTCCACCACTTCCTTGCGCATCTCGCCCTCGGCGGTAAACGGCCGCCGGTCGATCACCTTGAATCCCTCATCCTGCTTGTGTTCAGACACGGTAGTCTTCCTCTTCCTAGTGTTCCTCTGCAAAAAATCCCCACCAGTTTATCACGGGAAGGGAACTCCCCCACCACCCAGCCTCCCCTTCTCTTGTGGCACAGGCTTGTCCTGAGCTGCGAAGGGCACTCCTGTTTACCCTGAGCTTCGAAGGGCCTGTACTCTTGGGCTGCTCTTTTCCGCGTCCTCTCCGGACCTCGTTCCGCCCGCTGTGGTAAATCCTTTCTCTTCGTCTGCTCCCGCTTGTAAAACATTCCGTCTCGTCCTACAGTTAATCCCTCAGGAAAAAACGCGCGCATGCCTCCGAAAAAACCCTCTCGCCCCCGCAAAAAATCAAAACCCAAACCACCCCGCCCGAAAAAATCCGCGCGCCCACAAGACCCCGGCCCCGCTTTCGCCAAACTTGCCGCCGTCATGGCCCGCCTCCGCGCACCCGGCGGCTGCCCCTGGGACCGCGAACAAACCCACTCCACCCTCCGCACCTACCTGATCGAAGAAGCCTACGAAGTCCTGGACGCCCTCGACTCCCGCGACGACTCCAAATTCGCCGAAGAATTGGGCGACCTCCTCCTCCAGGTCCTCTTCCACGCCCAAATCGCCGCCGAACAGCGCCGCTTCTCCATCAACGACGTCATCCGCGAAATCCACGACAAAATGATCCGCCGCCACCCCCACGTCTTCGGCACCACAAACGCCAAAACCTCCGCCGAAGTCCTCCGCAACTGGGAACTCCTGAAAAAACAAGAGCGCCAATCCAAACACACCAACTCCGTTGTAGGGGCCGGGCTCGCCCGGCCCTCTTCCGACTCCTCGGTAGCGCCGGCTTCCAGCCGGCAAGCGAAAAGCGAGCCTGCCCGCCGGAGCGAAAGCGAAGGCGGGTCCCTCCTCGACGGCGTCCCCCACACCATCCCCGCCCTGCTCGAAGCCTTCCAACTCACCCGCAAAGCCGCCCGCATCGGCTTCGACTGGGACAACGTCGAAGGCATCTTCGATAAACTCCTCGAAGAATCCACCGAACTCCGCGAAGTCCTCCGCAAAAAAGAATCCCCCGACCGTATCGAGTCCGAACTGGGCGATATCCTCTTCGTCGCCGTAAATCTCTCCCGCTTCCTCAACGTAGATCCCGAAATCGCCCTCCACAAAGCCAGCGCCAAATTCACACGCCGCTTCCGCGAAATGGAAAAAATCGCCCGCGAGCAGGGAACCACCCTCGCCGAAATCCCCCGCCCCCAACTGGAATCTCTCTGGGATCAATCCAAACGAAACGAACTCTCCAAGGCTTCCGCAAAATGAAGCCTCTCTTCTCTGTGGTCTCTGTGCTCCTCCTTTGTGCCCTCTGTGTTAAAGCCTTTCTCTTGGCTGTCAGCTGTAGGCTGTAAACTGTCGGCTTCCTCATGACCTCCCAAATCCAAATCCGCAAATGCACCACCCTCCCCGACTTCCACCGCTGCGTCGAAATCCAAAAAGCCGTCTGGAACGAATCCGACCTCGAAACCGAACCCTACACCACCTTCGTCGTCGCCAACCAAACCGGCGGCCAGGTCCTCGGCGCCTTCGACGGCCCCACCATGGTCGGCTTCACCATGGCCCTAGTCGGCGTCCGCGACAAAACTCCCTACCTGCATTCCCACATGACCTGCGTCCTCCCCGACTACCGCGACCGCAAAATCGGCCGCGCCCTCAAACTCTTCCAGCGCGAAGAAGCCCTCAGCCGCGACATCCGCCTGATCGAATGGACCTTCGACCCGCTCGAAACCCGCAACGCCCATTTCAACCTCAATCGTCTCGGCGCCATCGTCCGCACCTACATCCCCAACTTCTACGGCATCACCTCCAGCCCGCTCCACCGCAACCTCCCCACCGACCGCCTCCTGGCCGAATGGCACCTCGACTCCAAACGCGCAATCGCCGCCATAAACGACCTCACCCCCGACCCCACCGAAGCCCCTGCCACAATCCACATCCCCAATCTCGAATCCACCGAATCCTCAACCTCCACTCTCCAATCCAAAATCCGCTCCGAATTCCAATCCTGGTTCTCCAAACACTACGCCGCCACCTCCCTCCGCTTCACCCCCGCCGGCGCCGACTATCTCCTCCAACCCTGGTCCGACTTCTAGTAGCACAGGCTTCAGCCTGTGTTCTCTTCTCCCTTCGCTGTCATCCCGACCGGAGCGGCCCGATTTTTTCCTCCGCGCCGCATTTTGGCGCGTCGGGCCGCGCAGTGGAGGGACCGTGGCAACCAATTCACCTCCACGCAGTTCCTCGTAGCACCAAGATCTCTCCGCGCCCTCCGCGTCCGATCTCAGCGTCCTCTGCGTTAAGTCCCCTCCCCTCTTCGCCTCCTGCTATCTGATCGCTGCTATCTGTTATCCCCAGCAAATTCCAACCCCTCCACCCACCAGACTTGCGTCATAATAATTCCCTAATGCAAATCCGTTCTCTCACTCTCCGCGAGATCCATCTCAAGCTCCTCGCTCCCTTCGAAACGAGCATGGACCGCGTCACCGAGCGCCGCATCCTCCTCGCCGAACTCAATCTCGACTCCTCCGCCGGCTGGGGCGAATGCACCGCGGGCGAAAGTCCCTTCTACTCTCCCGAAGACACCGAAACCTCCTGGCACATCATCACCACCTATCTCTGGCCCATGCTGAAAGGGAAGCACATCCAATCCGCCGCCGATGTCTGGCCTCTCCTCGAACACGTCCGCGGACACACCATGGCCAAAGCCACGCTCGAAACCGCCGCGTGGGACGCTGAAGCCAAACTAAAAAATCTTCCCCTCTGGAAATTGCTCGGCGGCACTCGCGAAGAAATTCCTTGCGGCGTCTCCATCGGCATCAAAGAAACCGTCGAAGAACTCACCGCCGCCGTCAAAAAAGAACTCGACGCCGGCTATCAGCGCATCAAATTGAAAATCAAGCCCGGCAAGGACCTCGCCCCCGTCCAGCACATTCGCAATCTCTATCCGCGCATCAAGCTTTCCGTCGACGCCAACTCCGCCTATCGCCTCGAAGACCTCCAACTCCTCCAGCAGCTCGACGCCTTCTACCTCATGATGATCGAGCAACCCCTCGGCTGGGACGACCTCTTCGGCCACGTCGCCATCCAGAAAAATTTGCAAACCCCCATCTGCCTCGACGAGTGCATCCACACCTACGAACAAGCCGAAGCCGCCATCTCCCTCGGTGCCTGCAAAATCATCAACATCAAACTCGGCCGCGTCGGCGGCCACCTGCAAGCCAAACGCATCCACGATCTCTGCGCCAAAAATTCCATCCCCGTCTGGTGCGGCGGCATGCTCGAATCCGGCGTCGGCCGCGCCCACAACATCGCCATGTCCACCCAATCCAATTTCTCGTTGCCCGGCGACGTCTCCGCCAGCGCCCGCTACTGGCAACAAGACATCATCACCCCCGAAGTAACGGTAAGTCCCCAAGGCACAATCCAAGTCCCAACGACTCCCGGTATAGGCTTCATCCCCAACCTAAAACGCATCGACGCCCTAACCACCCGCAAGCTCCACCTAACCTGATCTTCATCTGTGGCACAGGCACTCCTGCCTGTGCTCTTGGGTTTTCTTCCTCTCTTCTCTGCGATCTCTGTGTCCGATCTCAGCGCCCTCTGCGTTAAATCTTTTTTCTCCCTTCAACCTGTAATCAAAAAATATCCCCGCTCCATTTATATAAATCTCCCAACAATCTCCGCCACGCATCCACGCAATCGATACTTTGCGTTGGACTCACCAGCGTCACTCTGGCAAATTGAAAATGTATTCAACACGTTCGCCCCGTAGCAGCGTGCAGCACGAACCCCGTAGTTCCTGCCTGGCTCCGTAATATCCGCGGGCAACCCGTCTTGCCCCAGGACCAAGTCGCTCCCCAGCAAAACAATGGAAGCATCGGCGCGCTTGGCAATGCCAATGCGCCTATCTCGAAAATCCGTTAGGAGGAAAAATGATCTCTCTTCAAAAATTCTCGCTGCATTCTCTAAGGACCCTGGCGCTGCTTTCCTTCGCGCTCATTGCCGGCACCGGCCCCCTCGCCTTGGCGCAGGAGACTGTCCAGGGGAAAGTATCTCTGCAGGTGGAGGCCCGCGTGGGAAATACCATCGTGCCCCCAGGTGAATACTATTTGTCCGTCAAACTTCTCGGCCCCATCCGCTCGGTAGACTCGATTCAATTTGTGGAGACCCCCGTAGCCGTGCTTCTCGTTAGCACCGCCAAAGGCGGCCCCGTTGCTGGTGCGCTGGCCTTTGCATCACGGTTCGATCCGCGAAATCCGGTTACCAACGACATCCAGCCCGAGGGTTCGGGATATAGGCTCCATACCATGGCCCTCGAAAACACCGGCGTCGTGCTCCAATTCATTGAGGGAAGCAACAAGAGCACGATGCACGCCCGCGGCCCGGCTCCGGCGCAAACTGTAGCTTCCGCCAAGAGCAGCGATTAACCCGCATTTCTTACCCAGCTCGAGCAACGACGCGTAGCGGCCCCGACCCGGTCGGGGCCGCTCTTTCTTTCCCCGCCCAAAAAGTTGATACCGAACACCACAAACTTGCGTTGGACACCACCGTGCCGGGCCGTTAGGTTTGTAGTATGAGTAATAGCAACGCTCTACTGGAGAAGGAAAGCCGCGAAGTCGATTTGCTTCACGAAATCGGCAGCCGCATCGCCGCCGCCGACCCTCTGCACGAGCTCCTCGCAAAAGTGCTCGACTTCATCTCCATCGTCGCAAAATTTGATTCCTGTTTTCTCTACGTACTCGAGGACAACGAACTCGTCCTCCGCTCGTCGAAAAATCCCCACGCCGAAGCCGTCGATCGCCTGAAGCTCCAAGTCGGCCGCGGAATCACCGGCTGGGTTGCCGAACACAAATGCCCTGTCGCTATCGGCCGCGACGCCTTCAAGGACCCGCGCTTTCAATCCTTCAATGAACTGCCTGAAGACCGCTTCGAAGCGTTCCTCTCCGTGCCCGTGCTCAGCCGCGACAAACTCGTCGGCGTCATCAATTTGCAGCATCGCCAGCCGCACACCTACAGCCAGCGCGAAATCCGCCTCATCTCCACAATCGGCTTCCTCGTCGGCGCCGAAATCGAAATGGCTCGCCTCGAAAGCGCCAACTCCGAACTCTCCGAACAGCTCGGCACCCGCAAAGCCCTCGAGCGCGCCAAAGGCATTCTCCAGCGCGACCTGCAACTTACCGAAGAAGAAGCCTACCTCACTCTCCAACGCCAAAGCCGCCAACGCCGAAAATCCCTCCGCGAAATAGCCGAAGCCATCGTCCTAAGCGACGAAATCAAACGCGCCCAGCGCAAACCCGAAACCGCCTAAGCCCCAAATCCGATTCCCGCGCAGCTCCCGCCACTGTGGCACAGCGATTCCTGTTTACCCTGAGCTTCGAAGGGGCTGTGCTCTTTGGTTTTCCTCTCCTCTCTTCTCTGCGATCTCCGTGTCCGATCTCCGCGCCCTCCGCGTTAAATCTTTTGTGTTAAATCTTTTCTCTTCTCTTTACGCGTCCGACATGCAACACATTTTCCTTGCACCCTGTGTACTATCTGCTACAGTACACCCGTGATTCCGTTCCGCATCGACTTCAAGCCTGGCGCCGCGATCTACCAGCAGGTCGTTTACGCCGCCACGAAGGCCATCGTCTCTGGCCACTTGCGCCCCGGCGATGAATTTCCCTCCGTCCGCTCCCTCAGCAAACACCTGAAAATCAATCCCAACACCGCTCACAAAGTCATCACCTGCCTCGCGGATGTCGGACTCCTCGAGATTCGCCCCGGCTCCGTCGCCATCATCGCCGCGCCTTCCTCGTCCACCCAGTCCGAAAAAACCAAACTCCTCCAGGACAACTTCGAAGAGTTGGTCGTCGAAGCAAAACGCCTCGGAATCGAATTGCGTGACATGCAAGCGGCCATGGAAAAACACTGGCACCGCCTGAGCCTGAAAGGGAAGGGAACTCGGCCCCTGGGAGGAAGCAACGAATGACTTCCGTTATCCGCACGCACGACCTCATTAAACGCTACCGCAGCGTCACCGCTCTAGGCGGCGTTACGTTCGACGTGCAGGAAGGCGCGGTCTATGCACTCGTCGGCCAGAATGGCGCCGGCAAAACCACCGCCATCAAGATCCTGATGAACCTGATTTCCGCGACCGGCGGAACCGCTGAAGTCCTGGGCACGGATTCCCGAAACATTCGCGGCAAAGCCTACGCGCAAATCGGATACGTCTCCGAAAATCAAGAAATCCCTGAATGGATGAAAGTGGGCGCCCTGCTCGACTATCTCCGCGAATTCTATCCGACGTGGGACCTTTCCCTCGAACACTCCCTCATAAAGCAATTCGATCTTCCCCTCGACCGGAAAATCAAAGCCCTCTCCCGCGGCATGAAAATGAAACTGGCTCTCGCCGGCGCCCTCGCCTTTCATCCTAGGCTAATCGTCCTTGATGAGCCCTTCGGCGGTCTCGACCCGCTCGTCCGCGATCAATTGATCGAAGGCCTCCTCGAACGCGCCGCCGAATCCACTATCTTCCTCTCTTCTCACGATCTCGCAGAAATCGAAAGTTTCTCCAGCCATGTCGGCTATCTCGACTCAGGCAAACTCCTCTTCTCCGAAGAAATGGCCTCCCTCGCCACCCGCTTCCGCGAAGTCGAACTCACCCGGGAGACCGATCAACCACTTCCTTCTCTATTGCCCGGCGCCTGGCTGCAGCTCAAAACCTCCGGCACGCTCGTCCGCTTCGTCGAGTCCCGCTTCGACGAACAGAAAACCCCTGCCGACATCAAGCGCGTCTTCGGCAACGTA
>Ga0137415_10002697_pt1 | contig 17596 bp, 10 predicted proteins | sample CZODoug3_1_1_16f_FD_183082 | JGI IMG/M metagenome (GOLD analysis project Ga0137415, IMG submission 183082) | Vadose zone soil fungal communities from Angelo Coast Range Reserve, California, USA - CZODoug3_1_1_16fungal (Hybrid Assembly) | ecosystem: Environmental > Terrestrial > Soil > Vadose...
CGGCGGCACAAGGGACTGGACATTCTGGTCAATGACGTGTGGGGCGGCGACGCGCTCACGGAATTCGGCAAGGCATTCTGGACGGTCAACCTCAATAACGGCCTGCGGATGCTGAAGCAGGCAATCCATTCGCACATCATCACTTCCCACTACGCCGTTCCCCTGATGCTCGGTCGAGGCAGAGGAATTATTTTCGAAATTACAGATGGGGATGCTTTTTACTACCGCGGTAACATCTTCTATGACCTGGTGAAGATTTCCGTCATACGGCTGGCCTTCGCCATGGCCCGCGAGCTGCGCAAACGAGACGTTGTTTCGGTGGCGTTGACTCCGGGCTTTTTGCGTTCTGAAAGAGTACTGGACCACTTTGGAGTCAGCGAGGCCAATTGGAAGGAAGTAGGGAAGAAGGATCAGAATAAGGACCAGAACAGCGGACGACAGAACGACGCGCCCAGCGATTTCCTGGTATCAGAATCGCCGAGGTACGTAGGCCGGGCGGTGGTAGCGCTGGCGACCGATCCGCGGGTGAAAAAGAAAAGCGGACGCGTCTTCAGTTCCTGGGCACTGGCCCGGGAGTATGGATTTACCGACCTCGACGGCACCCGGCCGCACTGGGGCAACTATGCCAGGAGGAAGTACGGAAAATACAAAATCTGCGATGAGCGATTTTATTCCTACTGGGTTCCCGGCCTTGTGGAGCTGATTTTCCCGGAGTGGTTTTGATCGACGGTTGGCCCATTCCTCCGCGCACTTTGCAATTGAGTGGGGTCACAATGCTGCCGGCAGCCCCGTTTCGTGCCCTTTCGAAACGCGCGGATGCTGGCGGAGCGTGAGGCTCGATTTCCACCCCAAGGACGCAAGTGATCCCGGATCGATCCTGTTGTAATCTGGGTCGAAATACGCCTCCTTCGGTTCGCGATAAGACTGCCGTTCTTTGTGACAGCAGACGCCGCGCTCCGGGTAGTCGCCGAGTTTGACAGCCGCTTGGGTCCTGATCGGATTTCCGAAGCTTTCATACGGCAGGGAGCGCTGGTGGATTGGCGGTTGGGGTCGCAAGGCACGGCAATGATATTCGGGGGTCATGGGAAGCGTTTCGCAGGCGACCGGGAGCCGCTGTGATATAGTTCCGGGCCGACGAACTGGAGAAAGCCTGTGGGCTATTGTGGCGTAGTCGAAGTCCAGAGTCTCGAGGATGCGCTCGGGGCAACCTGTGGGCGCCCGGCTAGGGCTCTGTGTGCTGATTGCGGCGTGTCCGTTTGCTCAGCTCATACCGAGCCATGCCCTTCCTGCCGCGAGACTTTCTGTTCGTCCTGTCTTTCATTTCATCGGGCCCGGCATGCCACACCCGCCTTGCTAGCCCAACCGGACAGGCCGTCGAAACGGACTGCCTGATCTTCCACTCGACGAACAACCAGCCAAAGGGCGCCCGCCGACGGTAAGTCAACCAGAGAAGAGGAAATACAGGAGGAAACAAACTCCGGTCCCCAGAAGGGCGACCACGTAGGCGATCGAGATCACGACCGAAAACGGCGGCAGGGAGTCCAAACCCATCCCGCGGCGCCGAGCAGAGCGCCCGGCGCGCAAGCCCTCTGCGTTTATTTGTGCGAAAGGAAACCCCGTGCAGGTGAAATCGCTTTCTCGTTGAGGAGAGAACCCGACAATAGGCGCATCCGGCACGGGGTGAACGCTCTCGTGTTAGAAGCAAAGAGTACTTCAGCGATGGCGCCCTGGGAATACAGTAAATAATGTAGCTGTCCCTGCTTTGTGCGCTGTGCTTACGCCGCACCATCGCTCTGCCGAATCTCCCGACGGGAAGATCCAGCTTGGTTGGAGTATGGCTGGCTGTTCATCTTTCCACCCCATAGCGAACCCAACAAATGTAAGCCATGCCCAGCAGCGAGATGGCGATGAGAACGAGCGACCCGATGTACACCCAATCAGGCTTTCTCTTGTCTACTCCAGAATCGCTGTGCTGCTCAGCATTGTCGGGCATCATGGCGGCCTCCTTGCCGGCCAGTCGCGAGGAGAGGCGCCGCACAAGCAGCAAGCGGAATGCCAATTCACACCGGAAGGCTAAGTGAAGATGCGGAAGGAAGCTGACCGCACCGCGAAATACGCTGTCCTAGGGACTGATACCCACGCGCGAGTCTATTCGACTCACCGATGTGTCCTGGTTACGACGCTGCTGCGACTCTGCTGCTGCGACCCTGTTTCGCGCCTTTCGAAACGCGGGAGCACTCAATCGCCCAATCGGAGAATTTCTCCCCCGAACCCCTGAAACAATCGACAATCGACAATCGAAAATTGACAATGGCTCATGCGTGCCGTTCTGGCGGGTGGCGGGACCGGTGGCCACGTCATCCCCGCGCTCGCCATTGCCCAACAGCTGAAGAAAGACTACGCCGCCGAAGTCCTGTTCATCGGCACCCCGCGCGGCATCGAGAACCGCCTGGTCCCCGCCGCCGGTTTCGAACTCCGCCTGGTGCAAGTCGGCGCCCTCAACCGCGTCAGTCTCGCCACGCGCCTCCGCACCCTCTTCGACCTGCCCCGCGCTCTCTGGGACGCCTCCCGCCTCCTCGCTGACTTCCGCGCGGATGTCGTCATCGGCGTCGGTGGCTACGCCTCAGGCCCCGCCATGGCGGCCGCGGTCCTCCGCCGCATTCCGACCATCGCCTTCGAGCCCAACGTAGTCCCCGGCTTCGCCAATCGCCTGATCGCGTCCCTGGTCTCCACCGCCGCCGTCCAGTTCGACCAGACGGGCCGCTACTTCCGCAAATATGAAGTCACCGGCGTCCCGGTCCGCCCCGCGTTCTTCGAGATCGCGCCTCGCAGCGCCGCCAACAAGCCTCCCACGCTGCTGGTCTTCGGCGGCAGCCAGGGAGCGCACGCCATCAACCAGGCGATCATCGACGCCCTGCCCGCGCTGCGCGAAAAGGTTTCCGGCCTTCACATCATCCACCAAACCGGCGAACGCGACTATAGTGACGCCCAATCCGCTTACCAACGAGCCGGCCTGGACGCGGAAGTCTCGGCGTTCATCAACGACATGCCCACAATTTTCGCGCGCGCCGATCTGCTGGTGTGCCGTTCCGGCGCCAGCACCGTGGGAGAAGTCGCGGCCGCCGGCAAACCGTCGATCTTCATCCCCTTCCCCCGGGCCAGCGACGACCACCAAAAAGTCAACGCGCAAGCCCTGGAGCGAGAAGGCGCCGCAGTCTTGCTGGAAGAAGCGAACCTGACCGGCGAACACTTGGCCGACACGGTAGCCAAGCTCTTTGCCGATCCGAAACACCTCGAGCAGATGGGCCAAGCCGCCAAGAAGTTGTCGCATCCGAGAGCAACACAAGACATCGCCGCTATAGCAGCGAGATTGGTCGGAATCACGACCGCACCACCATCAAAAGAGTCAACGGTGAGAAGGTGAAAAACCAATGGATGACGGTCGGATGTATGCTAGTTGTCGTGATTTTGGCGCCGCACAGGCATGTGGATTCAGGTGGGAATCGATCATTTTTTGCGGAGCAAATCGGCAAGACTTCGATCTCCCCACCCAGCAACCTTGAAACTCCGACACCTTGGAACCTTAAGACCTAAGACCTAAGACCTAAGACCTGAAACCCGGCTCTAAATGTTTGCCAAAATCCAGCGCATCCATTTCGTAGGCATCGGCGGCATCGGCATGAGCGGCATTGCCGAAGTCCTGCTGAACCTCGGCTACAAGATCTCCGGCTCCGACCTCAAGAGTTCAGCCGTCACGCAGCGTCTGGCCAACCTGGGCGCGAAGACCTTCGAAGGCCACGCGGCCGAAAATGTCGCCGGTGCGGAAGTAGTCGTGACCAGCTCCGCCATCGCCCCTGACAATCCCGAAGTCGCCGAAGCCCGCAAGCTTCACATCCCAGTCATCCAGCGCGCCGAAATGCTGTCTGAGCTGATGCGCCTCAAATACGGCGTTGCCATCGCCGGCATGCACGGTAAGACCACTACCACGTCGATGATCGCGGCCGTGCTGGCCGCGGGTGGCCTCGATCCCACGGTAGTCGTCGGCGGCCGGGTCGATGCCCTGGGCTCGAACGCCCGGCTCGGAAAATCGCAGTATCTGGTCGCCGAAGCCGACGAGAGCGACCGCTCGTTCCTCAAACTCTCCCCGATTCTTTCTGTCGTGACCAACGTCGACCGCGAGCACATGGACTGCTACCGCAACATGCGAGACGTGAAGCAGACCTTTCTCGATTTCATGGATCGCGTTCCGTTCTATGGAATGATCGTCGCCTGCAACGACGACCCCATCCTCCGCAAACTGCTGCCGCGGGTGCAGCGCCGCGTAATCACCTATGGCACGCGCCGTGGCTCAGACTTCTTGATCAAGTCCGGCCAGATTGAACCGCAACCCGGCGAACATCGCCCGCTCAGTCACTTTCGCGTGAGCTACCGCGGCAAGGATCTCGGCGACTTCACCCTGCACGTACCGGGCCTCCACAACATCCTGAACGCCACCGCAGCCATCGCCGTAGGCATCGGCCTCGACCTCTCCGTCGAAAACATTCGTACCGCTCTCGAGAATTTCCGCGGCGTTGACCGCCGCTTTCACTTGCGCGGTCAGGCCGCCGGCGTCAGCGTGCTCGACGACTACGGCCACCACCCCACCGAAATCAAAGCCACGCTGGCCGCTGCCCGGCAATGTGGCTTCCGCAAAATTCACGTAATCTTCCAGCCTCATCGCTACACCCGCACCAGGGCGCTGATGGACGAATTTGTTCAGGCCTTCCACGACGCCGACACCCTCACGGTACTCGACATCTACGCCGCCAGCGAAAAGCCGATCGAAGGCATCACCGGAGAGGCCCTGGCCGAGCGCATCCGGCAGGTCGAAGGCCAGACAGCACGCTATGTGGGTTCGTTCGCGGAAGCCGCCGAAGTAGTTTCCAGTCAGGCCGAAGACGGCGACATGATCCTGACCCTGGGCGCCGGCAGCGTCTCCCAGTTGGGCCCGATGATCCTCGAAAAACTGCACGCGCGCCAGCCCGTGACGCACCCGGACTAAAAGCTATAGCAGCCGGTGAACTCGTTCCGAGTTTTCGCCGGCTGGAATCGCGATCAAGAAGACGCCGCACGCTTTCGCGGATTCCACCACGACCTCCCTCTTGGAAACCCGCTAAACGAAAAATGCCTCAGAAGGTTGAGACCACAGATGGCGACTTTGCTTCCGTGGGAGTGGGTCCGTATTGCGGGCTGATCGCGCCCAAGTGCAAGAAGTTGTGCCTGCAATGTGGGAGGTCGCTAAAGCCAGCCTGGACAGGCACGCCACGCCGCAAGCCGCGCGTCGCCCCGCGGCACTCTTGCAGTGTGTAGCGGCGGATGACCCTATCCAAGCCATCCAGTTCTGCTACATCACCGCCTTGTTCCGCTTTCACCAAGGCCGCAGAAGCGTCGCAAGACTAGGCTAAGGTTGGCTGCTGCCATCGGCTGCCTGGGCATCTTTATGGATTTGAAAGAATTAAGAACCCTCGTCTCTCGAAAGTGCGTCCTACGGGTGGTGGAACAGGATGCGCATGCCAAGGCTGGTAGCCGCCTTCAGGCTGCGCAGCCAGGCTTGCCCGAAACTCTCGGGGGCACTGGTCTGGGCGGCAGCCAGGTTTCGGTCGAGATGGGTCTTCACGCTTGGCTTTCCGGTGCTGAGCGTGCACTTTTCCTTCGGCTTGGCTCCGCACAACGGGCAACGTACGGACAAGATTTGCCTGAGCGATAGAGATTTCAAAATGTGCCTGCCAACTTGTGGTCAAAATCGAGTGACGATAATGTTCGCACAAAATGCATTTGAACTGACGCCGCGGTGCATCGCCTTGGTTGCGCAATATGCACAGCTTCATTGTAGTTCTTGGTACGCATAGGCCTTCGGGCAAGAGATGTTGACCCTTAGAGTAGAAACGTTGTGGAGTTAAAACAGCCTGGCGGGTATTTGTTTGAAATCCGGAGTCGGGAGGCAGATGGACAGGTGGAAATAGAAACGATCAAACTGGCTCACTGCGAGCCATCGGTTGTTGCCGACGCGGCTTTTCCAGCGTGACGGGAAGTGTGCCCCCCAGGAAATGTGCTCCGCGTTGTGGATGGTGGAACGACGGGCGTCCCCGCCTTCGACGCGATGTGGCCTCACGCTGCCATGCTCTGCTGGATCGCCCGGCAGATTCCCGGCGCATCGTCCACGAAGCAGCAGTCCAGCGCGCCCGCGCGCAGGGCTGCGGTCCACATCGCGTCGTCGGGCGCGTGGTGCGTGCAAACGATCTCAATCCCGAACTGCCGCCGCAGTCCGGCGATTTCCTGAAGTGTCACAAGATCCAGGTCTAAAACTCCCACTTGAATGGGGAAGCGGGAAGCGAGCTTCTCAAGCTCTGCGATGGATTGCACCGTCCGCACGGTCGCTGACACGGATTTCATGCTGGCCACCAGACGCTCCGCCCGCGCGGGATCATTCTGCAGAATCACGATGGCAATCGCCATAGCTCAACTCCCTTCAAGACACGCCCAGCACCCCTCCCCCACGGGAACCCGCCAAAGAAAACCCAGCCGCGAAACGCGCTTTCAAGGAGAGGTTGCACAGAAACTCTGAACTGGCACTCGCTTTGAAAGCCGGCTTTTCAGTCCGGCCCGCAAAACGCGCTTGAAATCTAAAGACGGCCGCTGAGGGCCATCATGTTGCCCGCGTCTCACTCGAAATCCCCCCCGCCGCCGGTACGTAACACTTCAGCGTGTAATCCATGACCATGCGATCCGCATTGAACCGCCACCCCAGCGTTCGGATGGTCCGCTTCATGCGCTTGATCCATCCCCGCGGCAGCCCATCCTGATCACGTTGGTAGTACAAGGGAATCACTTCCTCGCGCAGAGCCCGGTGCAAATCTTCTCCATCCCGCATGTCGTGCACGTTCATGTTGGAGTGCGTTCGCCCGGTTCCAATCGCGAACCCGTTCATGCCGTCGTACGCCTCTGCCCACCATCCATCCAGCACCGAGAGATTCAGCCCGCCGTTCAACACCACTTTCTGGCCGCTCGTCCCCGACGCCTCCAGCGGCCGCCGCGGATTGTTCAGCCACACATCCACGCCCTGCACCAGGTAACGTCCAACGTTGATGTCATAGTCTTCGACGAACACGAACTTGTCGGCAAACCGCGCATTGCGCATCAAATCGGCAATCTGCTGCAGCACCCGCTTGCCCGGTTCATCATGTGGGTGCGCCTTCCCGGCGAACACGAACTGCACTGGACGCTTCGGATCGTTCACCATCGAAGCCAGGTTCTCAATGTCGGCCAAAATCAGGTTCGCCCGCTTATAAGTCGCGAACCGACGCGCAAAACCGATGGTCAGCGCATCCGGACTAAGCACCTTCCCCAGCCGCTGCAACTCCTCTCGCTGTTCCCCGCGACGCTCCGCCTGTTCCACTACCCGCCGCCGCACAAATTCCAGCAGCCGCGATTTCAGATTGAGGTGCGTCTCCCACAGCTCCCCATCGTCAACGTTCTCGATTCCTTCCCATATCTTCGCTTCGCTGCTGTGCTCGTGCCAGCCCGTGCCCAGGTGCCGGTCATACAAGCGAAACATCTGCGGCGCCAGCCATGAGGGAACGTGCACTCCGTTCGTGATGTGCCCGATCGGAACTTCGTCTTCCGGTTTCCCCGGACAAAGCCCCTTCCACATGGCCCGCGACACCTCGCCGTGCAGCGCCGAAACCGCATTCGCGCGTCGCGAGAGCCGCAGGCCTAGGACGGTCATGCAAAACGACTCCTGCTGGTTGTTCGGGTTCTCCCGTCCGATCCCCATCAGCGTGTCGCAAGAGATACCAAGTTGTTCCCGCAGCGGCCCCAGATGTTCTTCAATCAGGTCCGCGCCAAACCGGTCATGCCCCGCCGGTACGGGCGTGTGAGTGGTGAAGACCACCTCGCGCGAAACGCGCGGTGCCGCTCGATCAAAGCTCAGACCCTCATCCTCCATGCGCGTGCGGATCGCCTCCAGCACCGCGAATCCGCTGTGTCCTTCATTCAGGTGGAGAACCCCCGGCCTGATTCCCATGGCCTTCAATGCCCGGAAGCCGCCCACGCCCAGCAGCATTTCCTGCCGAATGCGCGTGCGCCCATCGCCTCCGTACAAGCGCGAAGTGAGTTCGCGGTCGTCCGGCGCGTTACCTTCCACGTCCGAGTCGAGCAGCAGCAGATCACATCGCCCTACCTTCACGCGCCACACCTGCACGCGGATGCACCCGCTGCGCGTCTCGATCTGCGCCACCACCGGTCGTCCGTTGGTTCCGATCGCGGGCGCCATCGGCAATTGATGGACATCCGTCTCGAGATACTCCTCCTGCTGCCACCTATTCCGATCGAGCCGCTGCCGGAAATACCCCTGCCCGTAAAACAGTCCAATCCCAACCAGCGGAATATCCAAATCCGACGCACTCTTGATGTGATCCCCCGCCAGCACCCCGAGTCCACCGGAGTAGACCGGAAGCGACTCGTGCAACCCAAATTCCGCCGAGAAGTAAGCCACCGGCCGAGGCCGCAGCACGCCGGCATGCCGTGCTCCCCAAGTGCGCGGAGCCTCCAGATACTCCCGCATCCGCCGATATGCGTAGTTGATCCGGCTGTGCAACACCAGTTCCGCCGCGCGCCGCTCGAGTTTGGCCAGGGGAAGCTCCGCCAGTAACGACACTGGGTTCTGGTTCAGCTGCCGCCAGCGGACCGGGTCAAGATCGAGAAACAAGCTGGTCGAATCGTGGTCCCAACTCGACCACAAGTTTCGCGCCAGTGCCCACAGCCGCTCTTGAACCGGAGCGATGAAGCGGTCCAGCGTCCGCGCCTCGCTGACCACTGGTGCGACCTGGGCGGCCGCCTCCGTCAGCATCTGAATTTCGCTTTCGTGGAAAACCCGCGGCTCAACGGTCTGGACGACCAGGACTCCCTGCAGAACGCCGCGATCGATGAGGGGAACACCCAGAAACGACTGATATGCGTCTTCGCCGGCTTCGCTGAAATACTTGAAGCGCGGGTGCTTCTTCACCTGCTCCACGGCGACGGGTCGCACCTGCTCCGCCACCAGCCCGGCCAGTCCCTCGTGGATTCCCATCCGAAGGACGCCCACACATTGCGGCCGAAGCCCGACGGTCGCCGCGAGCACCAGGTTCGCCCGATCCGGTTCGAGTAGATACGCCGAACAGACGTCGGTTTGACATCGCCGCGCAATCAGCGCGACCACGTTCATCAGCGTCTCTGCCGGCTTGCCGCCCTCGTGCGCCAGATCGCTGATCTCGTCGAGCGTCAGGACGTAAGTGTCATCCGGACCCGGCTCCGCCCGGCTCGTGTCCTGAAACTCTTCGTCGTCCTGATCCAACCTTAGTCCCGAAAGCGCCATGAACCATCCCGAAGCTGCGCCGAACGTACCGCGCTCGACCCTGTCCCGGATAAACTCTAGGTATCGGTTCTCGCGAAGTCCAATCGAAAGAATCTATCGCGATCATTGAAATCCATCCGCCCATCGCGCTTCACTTCAGGCGCGCTCGCTTTAGCCGCCTAGGGAGCAACCCGCGATCCCTATCAGGGCCTAGTGGAGTGCGTCGTAAGTAACAATCTTTATGGTTCTGCTCACGTCTAATGTTCAGGAGACGTGAGCGAATGCGAATTGCCCCAGCCATTGAACTGAGTCCCGATCAACGAGCAGCTCTGGAGCAGTGAGCCCGTGGCCGATCCCTTCCTGCGCGCGTCGTCGAACGCGCCCGCATGGTGTTGCGAGCCGCCTCGGGCGAGCAAGACAAAGCGATTGCTCAGGATATGGGGGTGACTCCCAAAAAGTTTCTCGCCGGCGCAAGCGCTATCTGACTCTGGGCCTGGCCGGCTCGAGAAAGATGCGCCCCGCACCGGGCGGAAGCCCAAGATTGGCGCCCGCCTGATCCATGGCTTGGTTCTGCGTCTTGTCCCACGGTTCTAGCGGGTGTTCGGCGCTGTCTGGACCCAAGGTTGGGCTCCGTTGTCCAGCGATCTAAGCCTCTAACGCCAGCCTGCGGCCATCCGGCCGTATGCTCGCCGAGCTACCAGGTGACCGTAGTGTGGCACGACGCGCAAGTCGTGGGGAACCCCGCTGCGACATGATTCGGATTGGTCGTGCCGGTGTATCCGCCTTGTGGCAGGCGTAGCACGCCGTCGGAGTCCCGGCAAAGATGTTGTGGATGTGGCACTGGGTACAAGTCAGCGTGGCGTGCGCCCCGGTCAAGGGAAACGGAGTCTGGCTGTGGTCGAAAGTGGCGCCTTCATTCAGCATGAGGATAACGTTGCTGCCAGCGGCATCCAGCATGACCGGATCCATTCGGCGATCCTGGTTCAGGTCAGCCGCCGTCAAGGAGGACGGCGTGGTTCCGACGCCGAAAGAGATTCCGCGATGAAAGCTGCCGTCTCCACTTCCCAGCAGGACGCCGAAGGCGTTCCGCTTCGGAGCCAAAATCCCGATATCTAGCTTTCCATCGCCGTTGAGGTCCGCCAGCACAAAGCGCCGGGAGTCGGCCCCGGCCGGGTAGGTCGAGGGCGTTCCCAAGCTGCCATCTCCGTTGCCTAGCAGTACGCTGAGGGCCCCGTTGCAGTTGGCGACGACCAGGTCGAGTTTGCCGTCGGCATTGACGTCGCCTAATTCCGCCCACTGCGGCGCCGTTCCCGCCGGGTACGCAACCGCCGGCCGGAACCTTCCGTCGGGGTTTCCGAGGAGAACATAGGCATTGCCATCTTCGTTGGTGATTACTTCCGCCTGGAAGATCAAGTTCCTGAGACTCATCTGCTGCGGCTCATCGAAAAACACATCAGTTTTGCGTTTGTGCGCAGAGCCCGGGAGGGGCGAAAGGAGAGACCTACGCTGAATTCGTACAACTCAAGATCGCTATGCGACGATCTTCCGCCACCACGACTTCTTCGCCGGAGCCACCGGTTTCTTCTCGATAGGTGCCGCGGAGACCGATGAGTACGCAGCGCGCGCGCCCGCGCGTGCCGCCGTTGACATCTGCGCCCCTTTCCTCGGGGTGAAGCGCGCGATCAGCAGTTTGCCTGGCGTTGGCGAGGGCAGCACGATGACGGAAGGACTCTCGGCGTGCAGGGCTGCATCCACCGGGTTGTTATTCTGGATTTCTGCCGCCCCTCGCCGCAACCGGCTGACTACGGCTTCGGCGGTATCGTCATCGAACGCGATCCAGCGCACCATGGGAGAACTCCCGCGATGAGCCACGCGAGGCGCTGCGGCCCACGAATCCGCCATTATACCGCGAGACCCGCCGGCCCAGGAGTAGTTTCGCCAGTTGACCGCGTCAAAGGCGTTTGATTAGTCTGGTTCGCCTGCGCAAGCCAACACGCATCGGAGGCATTCATGCCGGGTCATCCGCCCGTAATTTTCGTTCCACGCATGAACCTACGGGCCCGCGCGACCCATCTCTCAAACCAACATTTGTCGTGCGTCGATATCTCAGTGTGGCAGACGGGATGCTCCTAACGTTGACGATTCTTCTACGAATTTGTCGGGGCTTGGGCTACCGCTGGACGCGAACGTCCGCCAAGCTATTGTGCACATTAGACTTAATACGAGATCGCTGCAATCGGTGTCCGGCTGGACACAAGGAGACCTGCCTATGAAATTCCGTATAATTCTGGGCTTTATGGTTTTTGCGGCCGCCGCGCTTTCCGCGCAGACCTTTCGCGGAACGATTCTAGGGACGGTCACGGATCCTACGGGAGCCGTCGTATCGGGCGCGAAGGTCACAGTCCGCAATACCAACACAGGCTTGGAACGCACCGGCCAAACCAGTGCGGATGGAAGTTACAGCATCCCGGAATTGCCCATCGGAACTTACAGCGTAACCGTCAGCCAGACCGGCTTCCAGACCTCGGTCGCGACCGATGTGACCGTGGACGTGGCCACCGAGCGACGCGTGGACTTTGCAATGCGGACCGGTGAAGTGTCGACCAGGGTAGAAGTCTCCGGCGAATTCCTGCCCCAGGTGGAAACGACGTCAGCGGAACTGGGTGGCACGGTGACCGCCGAGACGATTACGAACCTCCCCGTCAATGGACGTGACTACACCAAGTTGATCTATCTCAACCCTGGGGTTGCCGGTTCGCCTGACCAGATCTCGGACTCTCCCGGGTCGTATGGGACCTTTTCCATGAACGGCTCGAGAGGCCGTTCCAACAACTTCCTCCTCGATGGCACCGATATGAACGACGGGTATCGCAACGATCCGGCGATTAACGAAGCCGGCGTGTTCGGCGACCCCGCGACCATTCTCCCCATCGATGCCGTGGCCGAGCTGCGCGTGTTGTCCAACTACGAGGCGGAGTACGGCCGCAACTCGGGAGCCATCGTCAACATCGTGACCAAGAGCGGGACCAACCAGTGGCATGGCTCACTGCTGGAATTTTGGCGCGAAGGCAGCCTCGGAGCCAGGAACTACTTCAACAACGAAGGCGGAAAGAATCCGTTCCATAACAACCAATTCGGGGGGTCGTTCGGCGGACCCATTGTTAAGGACCGGACATTCTTCTACGCGAACTATGAAGGACAGCGTGAAACCGGCGCCCAGGCGGGAACAAGTTGCGTGCCCGACCCGCGGCAAATCGCGCTGGACGGCGGCGCGACCAATTCTGTCACGGGCGCGCTGCTCGCGCGGAATCCTTGGCCGGCACCGAACATCGCAGTTGCCTACGATCCCACGAACGCGGCCTTCGACATGGGGTGCCCGACCGGACCCAATCTTTCTTCGGCCACCCGCTTCAAGAATCGCGTCGACAGCATGATCGCCAAGATCGATCACAGCTTCAACGCTAGTAACATGCTAACTGGCCGCTACTACTTCGGCGACAGCGATCAGAGCTTCCCATTCGCGCAGCTGGGCGGAGGGCTGCTGCCCGGCTTCAACACAGTTACGCCTACTCGCGTCCAACTGGTTTCTCTCTCATGGGTCCGAGTGATGAATGCCAGCCAGGTGAATGAGGCACGGTTGGGCTGGAACCGATTCGCGGAAGGCTTCTTTCCGGAAGATAAGAGTTTCAATCCCAGTTCCATAGGCCTGAACACCGGTGTCGGTACCTACGACTCCGGCCTTCCCGCGATCACGATGCACGGCTTCTCCCAGATCGGGGCAACCACTTCGGTTCCCCGCAATCGTGTCGACACCAACTGGCACTTTGTCGACAACTACTCGTGGAAGACCGGCCGCCACGATGTGAAGTTGGGCTACGAGTTCCGCCGAACCAGCATTTTGCACGTGATTGATCACAATTTTCGCGGCACATTGGACTTCGCGAATCTGAGTGACTTCCTGCAGGGCATCCCTAACGATGGTCGGCAGATCACGGGCTACACCCTCCGCCACACCGCTGAGAACAGCCACGGCCTCTACCTGCAGGACAGTTTCCGCTGGACGCCAAGGCTGACCCTCAACCTCGGTTTGCGCTGGGATTACTTTGGCGTCGTCCACGAGAAAAACAATCTGCTCTGGAGTTTTGATCCCGCCAACGATGGTTCGCTGGCGCAGGTGGGCACCAGTGGTGGACCCTCGAATCTGTACAACCCGGACTACAACAACTTCGCACCGCGCGTTGCCTTTGCCTACGACCTGACCGGAGGCGGCAAGACCGTGATTCGCGGGGGCTGGGGAATGTTCTACGACGCATTTTCGCAGGACATCTTCCTGGGACATCTGCCCTGGAACTGCGTCTTCTGTCCAGGCCCTGCATACCCTGGGTCAAGCCTGCTGTTGGGAAGCGCCAACCCGACCGCCTTGGACCCGAACCAACCCGTGTACAGTGGCTTCAGCGAAAACGGGGACTTCTTTGCTGCCGACCGCAAACTGCGCACGCCTTACGTGCAGAATTTCAACCTCAACATTCAGCAGCAGCTCACCACCAAGGCGGTCCTGCAACTCGGCTATGTGGGAACGAAAGGGACGAAGCTGTTTCAGTTCTACGATATCAATCAGCCAAGCGCAGCCCAGATTTTTGCTTCTGACTGTCCGAATGGGCCCTCGGCAGTTGCTGGACAAGCCTGTCCTGGTGGCGCCGTGAGCAGCTACGGCGTCCCACGCAACTACTCCAATTTCTTTTATCTCGATCAGGAGAAGTCTTCGGCCAATTCCATCTACCATGCTCTGCAGGCCAGCTTGCGGGTGAGTGGCTGGCATGGTTTGTCGTCGCAAGCAAATTTTGTTTGGTCGCACTCCCTCGACACAGCCAGCGACCTGGAGGAATTCCTTCCCAATCAGGCCCAGCCCCAGAACAGCACCGTCCCCGGTGCCGACCGCGGAAACTCCAGCTTCGATATTCGCCGGCGCTTTACTTGGAACTTCGCCTACGAGATCCCCGCCTTGAGCGGCAATCACAAGAAGCTCACCGGCGGTTGGGGTCTGGACGGAATCCTCAACCTTCAGGACGGCCAGCCCTGGCAACTGAACTACGAATTTGAAGGCGACTACTCGGGAGCCGGTGAGGGTTTTGATCGGCCCGACCTGATCGGAACCCCGCATTACTCGAGCCATCCCGCGCAGTACCTGGATCTGTCAGCCTTTGCCGCACCCTGCACCTGGGATCCTACGCAAAGTCCCGACACGACCGACGAGAGCAATTGCATCGCAGGCACAAGACATTTCGGCACGCTCCGCCGCAACTCGCTACGGGGTCCAAGCTTCAAGGAATTCAACTTCGGTGTCTTCAAGAACACAGCCCTCACGGAGCGGGTGGCTCTGCAGATTCGGGCAGATTTCTTCAACGTGTTGAATCACCCAAACTTCGCGAACCCCTCCATGCCGGCCTTCATTGCTGATATCGGCGCCCCGAACGCTGCGAACGGCGGATACATCGACCCCGCCAACAATAATGCCCACTCCTTCTATGCCATTACCGCAACCGGAGACGTGGGCATCGGCAACCCGTTCCTGGGAGGCGGCGGCCCGCGCGGAGTTCAGTTCTCAGCCCAGATCAAGTTCTAAAAACGTCGACTGCGTTCTCAAAAGGCTCTTCTTAGTGCTGTGGGAGGAGTTTTTTCTTTCACCGCAGGCACGTCCAAGCCCAAAACCCAGTTCACAACTTCGACATCTTCGCGACCACAAAACCCGTCCCACAAATCGTTGTTGGATGACACGAGTCCTCGCAGCCACACTGGAAAACTTGACTTGCGATTGGAGACACGTTGATTCCTCCAAAAATCTCCTGACCTGTCGTCCTGAGCGAAGCGGGGCGTGAGCCGAACGCAGTCGAAGGATCCCGTGCCCCTTTAACTCAACCACGAACTCCGCTGGAAATTTCCACCGGGACCCCGGATACACGACGCCCAAACCTCGGAGGGGCGAGCACAGATTAGTCCAGGGGCCGCTTTCGGCGTGATGGGGTGGAGTCGGAAGTACAGGGTAAGCGCACAAAATAGCGACCCCGAGGGACAACGCACCTGAGCCGAGGATGTGAGCGGACGTCACCCCACGTAAGACCACGACCGAGGATTGCAACGGTCGATCCGCAGACGGACCGCAAACCCTTCAACCAGCCGCGAAGGGGCGGAAAAATGAATCCCACGGCGCAACCCGTGGGTCCGCCATGGAAAAGGCACCCGAGCCCCTGATGGGAGAACGTGGGTTCGAGCGTGTTTTTCGGCATGCGCTGCTGAACCCTTCGGTCTTGATCCTCGGCCACGAGAAGACACCAGCCTTTTCCAGAAGGGCACCAGTAACCTGTTTCCTCTTGACACCATCCAAGCCTGAAGTCACACTCGCTTCAATTGAGCTCCACGCTCCAGGGGATATCTGCGCAGTCCGAAACTTCGGCGCCCGTAACGGCAAGCGCCGGGGCACGGCGCTCTATTCCTTCCCCAAAGCGACTGGTTCACCGCGTGGGCCGCTACTTCGTGCTGGCGCTCTCCGCATTCGTGCTCCTCGTCTGGCTCGATGGCCTTCTGGTCCGCCTCCCCAGCCTGGCCGGCACTCCCGCCCGCGGCGAGCGAGTCGGTGTGATCCACGTCCACACCAGCGCCTCCTGCGGAAGTGGCAGCTTGCCGCAGGTGATTGCATCCGCCAAGGATGCAAACCTCTCCTTCCTGGCCATCACCGACCACAACTTAGCGCTATCTGACTCCGAAGTCGCCGCCGCCGATCCCCCCGAATTCGCGGTGATCGACGGCGAAGAAGTCAGCACCGCCAGCGGACACTTCCTGGCGCTCGGCATCTCCGGCAATCGCTGGAACCGCGGCACCAGCTTCGCAACCCGTTCGCTCATGGCCTCAACCCGCCAGGCGGGCGCCGTCAACTTCATCGCGCACCCCTACGGACTTCGCGATCGCTGGACCGACTGGGGCGCCAGCGACTACGACGGCATCGAAATCTTCAACGACGACGCCGTCTGGCGCAAAAATAAAGTATTCGACATCGCCATCGCCGCGCTCCTCTATCCCGTGAATTCGCGCTTAGCCCTGCTCCGCCTGGCCCGCACGCCCAACGAAAACTTTGCGAAGTGGGACCAGCTCCTCAAGCAGCGCCCCGTGGCCGGCATCTGCGGCTCCGACGCGCACGCCAACGTCATCGTCAACCGCATGACCATCGCCAAGTTCCCCAGTTACCTCTCCGTCTTCAGCCTGGCCCGCCAGCACGTCCTCCTGCCCAATCAACCCGGAGTCGATCCCGACCGCGCTGGCGCCGACGCCATCCTGACCGCCATCAAGTCCGGAAACTCCTTCTGCGCGGTAGACGCCCTCTACCCCGCCGACGGATTCACCCAAAACATAACGACGCCGACGAAAACCGCGGGTCCCGGCAACTCGATCGAGTGGACGCAAGAAGAAGTCCTCCACGTAAAAGTCCCCCCCGGCGCCGACCGCCCCATGATCCGAGTCCTTAAAGACGGCCAGGAAATCGCGAAGCAAGAAACCCAGTCCCTCGACCTCCCCATCCCCGGCCCCGGCCACTACCGCACCGAAGCCTACCTCCGCCAACCCGGCCTGACCGGCTGGCGCCGCTGGACCCTCTGGATCTTCTCCAACCCCGTCACCGTCACACCCCCTCCCGCTGCTCTCTGAGAACCAGAACCGAGAACTCGCCGCTCGCTACACGCCACTCGGAGCCCCCAGTCCATATATAATGATTGACACTGAATCCCCGTTCTAAGTCCCGTCATCTCTAACTCCTGGAGGAATAACAATGGCGCACGAACTACCCCCCCTGCCGTACGACTACGCGGCCCTCGAGCCCGTCATCGACGAGAAAACCATGCACCTACATCACGACATGCATCACGCGGCCTACGTAAAGAACCTGAACACCGCGCTGGAAAAATATCCCAACCTGCAATCCAAGAAGCCCGAAGACCTAATCCGCGACCTCAACGCCATCCCCGAAGATATCCGCGGCCCCGTCCGCAACAACGGTGGCGGTCACGTCAACCACGCCATGTTCTGGCAGATCATGAAGCCGAAGGGTGGCGGCGATCCCGTCGGCCCCATCGCCGAAGCCATCACCAAATCCTTCGGCAACTTCAAGGACTTCCAGACGAAATTCAACGACGCCGGCGTGAAGCAATTCGGCAGCGGCTGGGTCTGGCTAGCCGG
>Ga0137415_10002698_pt1 | contig 17581 bp, 21 predicted proteins | sample CZODoug3_1_1_16f_FD_183082 | JGI IMG/M metagenome (GOLD analysis project Ga0137415, IMG submission 183082) | Vadose zone soil fungal communities from Angelo Coast Range Reserve, California, USA - CZODoug3_1_1_16fungal (Hybrid Assembly) | ecosystem: Environmental > Terrestrial > Soil > Vadose...
GCTTCTCGTCGACGACGCTGCCGCGGCTGCCGATGCCGACATTGTTGTCGAGGAAGTCGAGCCGGCCCCAGCGGTCGGCGGCGGCTTCGACCATCCGCTGGCAGTCGGCTTCCCTGGTGACGTCGCAGGCCATGGCTGCTGCTGTCCCGCCCTCAGCCAGGATCATTTCAGCCGTGCGTTCGGCAAGCCTGAGGTCGAGATCGGCCACCAGCACCTTGGTACCCGCGCGTGCCAGCAGGATTGCCGCCGCCCGGCCGTTGCCAATGCCGTCGCCCGCAGCACCGCCGCCACTTACGATGGCCACTTTGTCGGTCAAGCCGGAATCGTCCTCGGGCCCCTTCATCACGCCTCTCCCTTTGGCTTCCGTCTGCGTTTATTCTTGCAGGACTTTCCAGGCATTAGGGATGATTTCACGCGATACAACAAGGTCCGCGTTGTTCACCTGGACGACGGTCCGCCTTCGTAAAATGCAGAGCTCGCCGGTGTTCCGCCCCCCTCAGCGAAAGTGCTGACCGGTTGCGTGAGGTCCAGGCCTGGGTTAGGGAGAAAACACGTGGCGGAGGTGGAACGCAGTCGGAGCGGTCGCGCCTGGTCATCGGGATATCTTGCATGAATGATGGACGCTATCGGCTGATCGGATCCACGGCGTCGCCTTACGCGATCAAGCTGCGGGCGCTGTTGCGTTACCGGAGGATTCCGTTCGATTGGGTCATCATGACCAAGGCGCTGCGGAAACAGACCGAGCACCTGCGGCCAAATCTGATTCCGGTTCTTCAATACCCTGATGGAAGCTTTCGCGGCGAAACCACGACACTGGCGTACGATCTGGAAGCCCGGCATTCGGATCGCTCGGTCATTCCCGAAGATAAGGCGGTCGCGTTCGTTTGCGATCTGCTGGAAGACCTCGCCGACGAATGGGCCGTGAAACCGCTCTTTCTCTATCGGTGGTGGGATCCGGAAGACCAGGCCTATGTGTCGCGATGGGCAGGTGAGGAATGGTCGGTGTCGGACGCCGAGCCCGGAAGCGCCGAAGAAATCGAACAGTTTCGCCGCAGGCAGATATCGCGAATGTCCATTCTCGGTGCGACCGCCGAGAACAAGCCGTTGCTGGAGGAAAGCTACCACCGCATTCTCGCCGCGTTCGAACCCCATGTCGGAATGACAAACTACATTTTCGGAACCCGGCCATCGCTGGCGGATTTTGCATGGTTCGGCCAATTGAGCGAATTGGCGACCGATCCCACCCCGATGCGGATCATGCGGAAAAAAGCACCCTTTACCGATCACTGGACACGGCGGCTGGATGACGCGTCCGGCGTCGACGGGCAGTGGTATCCGCGAGAGCTGGCGCTGTCAGGCATGGCGGAGGCGCTGCTCAGAATTGCCGGCGAACTTTATTTGCCGTTTCTTGTCGCCAACGCCGAGGCCTTTGCGAAAGGCGTCGAGCGGCTGGAGATCAATGTCTGGGGCCTGCCTTATGCTTTGTCGCCGTTCAAGTATCAGGTCAAATGCCTCGATCTGATCCGCGGCAAATTTGCAGCGCTGGATGCAGAGCACCGAGCGGCGCCGCGGCCTGTGCTTGAGCGCACCGGGTGCTGGGAACATCTCGTGGCAAAATAATTAATGGTATCGGGCGTGGCGCGGCGGCAACGGCCGTCTCAGGCTCGATGCCGGCTTCCCAGCGCCGCCGCGATCGTCTCTGGTTGCTTGATGCGCTCGATCAGCATGTCGATGCGGTCGCCGCCCCAGAACAATTCGCCGTTGAAGACCATGGTGGGCACGCCGAACACGCCGAGGGCTTCCGCCTCGTCGACGATGCGGTCGTGCTCCTCGCGCGCCGGGCCGTTGACGTAAGCTTCGAAGTCCTTCTGTGAGCCGCCGACGTCGGCGATCACGCCGGATATGTCGGATAATTCGTCGATTTCGAGGTCGTGACTCCAGAAGCGCCTGAACACCGTGTCATGGTAGGGTCGGAACAGGCCATGGCGCTGCGCGAACAGCATGCCGGCACTGGAATAGAAGGCATCGTAGATTCGCCGCGGCCCCTTCATGGTAAGCCCTTGCGCGTTGGCATAACGCCGCGCGTCCATGTAGGCGTACCGCACCTTGCGCCAGAAATGCGGCGTGCGCTCCTCCACCGTCCCCATGAATTCGGGGATGCGGAGCGTGTAGGGCAGCCATTCGAGTTCGACGCCGTGCTTCTCTTCAAGTTCGAAGAGCCGCTTGTTGGCGACGAAAGCGTAGGGGCTCTTGTAGTCGGTGTAGATTCGTACACGCGGTTTTGCCATCGCGGATCCCTTCTTGACGATCGTCAGGCCTTGGTCTGACGATACTGGCTCAAGTCCGCATTGTGTGTCATCCGCCAATAGTCCACAAACCGCCACGGCATTGCGGAAAATACCCGGCCCTGCTTGTTCCGGTAGTAGGTCGTCATTCCCGGATGGGTCCAGATCATTTGCTCGTGTTCGACGTCGACCTCGCGGACATACTGGTCATGGACGTCCTGGCGAACGTCGATGGCGGCCAGACCATGCTCGATCATGTCGACGAGACATGCGGTGATGTAACGTGACTGGCATTCGGACTGGAAGATTACGCTGCCGCCATGCGCCGGGCCGGCATTGGGGCCGAGCATGCAGAAGAAATTCGGAAAGTCCGGCACGGTGAGGCCGAGATAGGCGGTCGGATTGTCGTTGGCCCAGGCATCGCTGAGTTTCTTGCCGCCGCTCCCGCTGATATTGAGACGCGCCGCCATTTCGGTGACCTTGAAGCCTGTCGAGATCACGATGACATCTGCCGGCCGCAATGTGCCGTCGGCAGCGACGATACCATCCGGCGCGAAGTGGTCGATGGGTTCGGTGACCAGTTCGACATGCGGCTTGGTCAGCGTTCGGAACCAGCCGTTGTCGAGCAAGATGCGTTTGCCATAGGGCGGGTAGGTCGGCACGCATTTCTCGATCAGGTCGGGCCGGTCCTTCAGTTCGGATAAAATGAAGTCCGTCAGCTCCTCGCGATGCCGGTCATTGCCTTTGTTGACGGCGCGATCGGGGTGCGGCCAGTCCGGGTCCTTGCGCAGGAAAGGCAATAGCCCGTCGCCATAGCGCCAGAACATGTTGAAGCGATACCATTGCACGTAGAACGGCAGATGCGCGAGTAGCCATCGCGCGCCTTCGCTGATGGGATCGGAGTAACCCGCGACCGGACGCGACCATTGCGCCGTTCGCTGATACACCGTGACGGAAGCCACGCGATCGGCGATCGAAGGCACGAGCTGCATCGCGGTGGCGCCGGTGCCGATCACCGCCACGCGTTTGCCGTCGAGCTTGATATCGTCCGACCACAGCGCAGAGTGGAGCATCAGGCCGGCAAAATCCTGTTCGCCCTTGAAATGAGCCGGCGATGGATCATTGAGCTGGCCGATCGCGCTAACCAGGACTGCTGCGTCGAAATCCTCCACGCCCTTGTCGGTTTCCAATGTCGAGATCCAGCGGCGCCTGGTCTGGTCCCAGCGCGACGACGTCAGTCGGGTGTTGAAGCGGATGTGGCTGCGAACGTCATGTTCGAGCGCGACCTTCTTGAGATAGTCCAGCAGTTCTTCGCGCTGCGCGAAATAACGGGTCCAGTTGTTGCGTGCGCCGAACGAGAACGAGTAGGAATGATTGGGCGTATCGACGCCGCAGCCCGGATACCGGTTGACGTACCAGGTGCCGCCGAGTTCGTCGTTCTTCTCGACAATGGTGTAGGGGATGCCGAGCCGGCCAAGCGCGACGCCAAGCGCGATGGCGCAAACCCCTGCGCCGACGATCAGGACGTGCTGCTGCTGCAATTGCTCGCTCGCCGGCTGCTTTGCCCAGCGCACATCGCGCGCAATGAATCCCATTTCCTCGCGCATCAGCGGCGCGTATTCCGGCGTGACGTTTTCGCCGAGGCAGGCGCGCATCATTTTCAGCATCAGCTCATTGCCGGGATCGGTGATCGCAGGCCGAGGCTCGCGGTCCGCGAAAAGTTTGAGCACGGCGGCGCGGATTTCATCCTGGATTTCCTTGGGCACACCGGCTTCGGGATCCGGGATCAGGCGGACGTCGCGCCTGGGCTTGTAAGGAGGTTCCAGCCAACGGAGGTCTCCGGTGATATGAACCAGAACCATTAATAGAACGCGGATATCGCCCTCGGCGATGGCCGACGTCAGATCGAGCTTCTTGCGCGGCGTCTCAATGTTCATGGTCTTTCGTCCTGCGTTCCCGGAGTTTCCCGCAATCCGCCATAGGCGTCCCATGTTGAGCCCGCGATAAATCCGGCGTCGACCGGGAGGTTGATTCCGGTCACGCCGCTGCTCGTCGGTCCGAGCAGCCATGCAATCGCGTGGGCAACTTCGATCGGCTCAACCAGCCGGTTCATCGCGGTGTTGCGGGCGAGGCGGTCTTTATCCAGCGCGCCCGATGCAATTCCCGCCTCCAGCGCGACGGTGCGCGTGAAGCCGGGAGAGACGGCGTTGACCCGCACGCCGGCGCGGCCCCATTCCGCCGCGAGCGTCTGCGTTATCTGGATGACGCCGGCCTTCGCCGCGGTATAGGCATGGATCGGGCCTGACGTCATGCCGGCGACCGATGCGACATTGACGATCGCGCCATGCCGCCGCTGCACCATTCGCTCGCCGACGCTGCGTGCTACCAGAAAGGTACCGCGCAAATCGATGTTGATTTCGCGATCCCAATTGTCCATGCGCACGCGCTCCGCCGCGTGCATTTTGCCGAACACGCCGGCGGCGTTGACAAGGCCTGATATTGGCCCATGGGCGGCTTCGATCGCTGCGATGGCGCTCACGACTCCGGTCTCGCTGGCAACGTCGAACGGATCAGGCCACAGCATTGTCTGCGTGCCTGCTAAAGCCTCCGGCGCGATGTCGACGATGACGACGCGCTGCCCCTGCTGCGCGAGCAGGGTCGCGGTGGCAGCGCCAATGCCGCGGCTGCCACCGGTCACGAGTACAATGCCGTCAGGGCCGGTCATGGTTGCTTGTCCTCGCCGCGCGGGGTGAATAGTCCGCGGGTAATCAGCTTCTCGTAAGCCGAGATCACATGATCCGGCACCGCGGTGGCGGCGCCGTCGGTGTACGAATAGCGGCGGCTGAGGTAGCCGCGCGCGCCCATGAACATGTGAACGATGGCCTCGAATTCCTCGTCGCTGAAGTCATCGATCGCGCCGGCATGCCGCGCGCGCCTTAGGATTCGAACATAGGCCGTGGAAATATTGTCGAGATGCTTCTGGTAGCCGGCCGGCGCAAAGAACTCGGCTTCGTTGAGAATACGCAGGAATTCGGGCACCTCGCGGATGAAATCGAAGAAGGCGCCAAACCGCTCGATTTCCTGCCTCGCCGCGTGCGCCGTTCCGGTCCGATCGCGGATGAAACGCACCATGTCCAGTCCGATTTTAGGCAGCAATTGATCGAGCAATTCCTGACGGTTCTCGAAATGATTGTAGAATGTGCCTTGCGCGACGCCGGCTTCTTCGGTGATGCGCGCGACAGAGGCCTCGGCGTAACCGTATTTGCCGACGATCCTGGTGGCGGCGTCGAAAATCTTGCGCTTGGTCCATGCATTGCGCTCGACGCGATTGAGTTTTGCAACTTTTCCAGAGGTGGTTTCGGGTTCCTGCGTCATGCGCTGGCCTCAAGTTCGGCGCGCAGCACGCGCTTGAGTACCTTCCCCGATGGATTGCGCGGCAGGCTATCGCGAATGATGAGCTGCTTCGGCACCTTGAATGACGCCAGACGTTTACGGCAGTGCTCCGTCAGGTCGGGCAGTTCCAGCGCCGTGCTGTCCGCCAGCACCACGACCGCGACCGGGCGTTCGCCCCAACGTTCGTCGGGCATGCCGATGACGGCCACTTCGCGCACCTGCGGCAGTTCGTAGATGACACGTTCGACTTCGGAAGACGCGATATTCTCGCCGCCGGAGATGATCATGTCCTTCTTGCGGTCGGTGAGATAGAGAAAGCCGTCGCCGTCGAGATAGCCGACATCGCCGCTGCGGAACCAGTCGCCGAAAAACGCGGCCGCGGTTTTCGCAGGATCTTTCCAGTAGCCGGGCGTGACCTTCGGGCCGCGCAGGCAGATTTCGCCGTTCTCGCCAGGCGCCAAGCGGTTGCCCGCATCGTCTCGGATTTCGATCTCGACATGGGCGACGGGGCGGCCGGTCGATCCGATTTTCGCGATCGCAAGGCCGGGCTCCATGAAAGTGTCGCCGCCGCAGGTTTCGGTCAGGCCGTAGGCGTCGATGTAGCGGGCGTTGGTGAAATATTGCGAGAAGGCGCGAATGCGTGCTTCCGGAGTTTTTTCGCCGCCGCCGACCGCCCATCGCAGGCTGGAGACATCATAGCGATCGCGATCCGGACAGGTGAGGATGGACGTGGTCATGACCGGCGCAAGCCAAGCCCCATCAAGCCGGTCGGCTTCGATCGCAGCCAGGCACTGCGCCGGATCGAAATCGCGTTGAATGCTGAGCATTCCGCCCTGCCACAGCACGGCAATGCCGGGGAGATCGAGCGCGCCGACATGATAGAGCGGGCCGGCGACCAGCAGTCTCGTATGGCGGCTGAGGCCGAGCGCCAGCACATGATCCACCGATTTCCAGTGGATGTTTTCGTAGGTCAGCATCACACCCTTCGGCCGATCGGTGGTGCCGGAGGTGTACATCAGCCGCATCAGGTCGGAGGTGCGCCGGCGATGCGCCGCTGCCGGCTTCGCGTCCGGTGCCAGACGCGTGGCGTTTGATTGCGCTGTTACATCGACCAGGACAATGGGCGCGGGTCCCGCTGCGCTCGCGCCCAATTCTTCGTCGGCGATGAGCAGGCGCGCGCCGGAATTTTCGACGATGTAGGCGATCTCGCTCGAGGCCAGCCGGTAATTGATCGGCAGGAAGATCGCGCCGATATGGCTCACCGCGAAAGCGATATCGAGAAATGCCGCGCTGTTCTTCATGAGCACGGCGACGACGTCATCCGGAGCGATCCCGCGTGAGGCCAGCCAGCCGCCGACGATCCGGATTCGTTCGTTGAAATCCGCATAGGAGATTTCTTGGCCGCGGTATTTCAGCGCACAGCGCTGCGGCGTTTGGCGGGCGTGAAATGCGATGAAGCTCGATAGATTGATCATAGAACGCCAGAACTGCTCAATCTGCACTCCGAAAGCTGGCGAAGTGCGCATTATGAATTCTGACTCGTAATTCATATTTGCCTTGACGTCATCCCGTTTTCTCTGAAATTCTCGCCGCCATGGAGACGCTATGATCTCCGGCAGGGATTTATAAGGGACGCGCAGACGTCGAGGAGGCAGGATGACAAAGACCAGCAAGCCGGGCGTGAGCCGGCGGTCGACGCTGGCGCTGATGGGCGCCGGTGCCATGACGATCGCGACACCATGGGTGGCGCGCGCGCAAGCCAAGACCATCAAGATCGGAATGCCGACGATCCTGTCCGGCCGCGTGGCGCAGCTCGGAACCTCGTCGCGCAACGGCGCGATGATCGAGGTCGACAAGGTCAACGCCGCGGGCGGGTTGGCCGGCCGTCAGATCGAGATGGTGATCCGCGATTCCAAGGGCCAGCCGCAGGAAGCGGCCCGGGTCGCGCGCGAACTCGTCAACACCGATGGCTGCGAACTTCTCCTCGATGCCGAGGCCTCGTCCGGTGCGTTCGCGGTGCATGAGGTCGCGCGCGATCTCGGCGTCCTTTGTATCCATACCAACTCGGAGACGTCGTCGCTGACGGCTGATCCGAAGCAGCACATTCCCAACGCGTTCCGCTCCGCGCGCCAGGGCGTGCATGATTCGATTGTCGGCGGCGGCTATGCCGCGGCCATCGCCAAGGCCAAGGGATTGAAGAAATGGGCGACGTGTTCGCCGGATTATGCCTACGGTCGCGACACGACAGGAGAGTTTGTCTACTACCTCAAGCAATTCGCGCCAGACGTCGAGATTATCAGCGACTCCTGGCCCAAACTTTTCCAGCCCGATTACACCGAGGTCGTGACCAAGATCTTGCAGGCGAAACCCCAGGCCATGTATTCCGCGCTGTGGGGCGGTGATCTGACATCCTACATCGATCAGGCCAATATCTACGCGATGTTCAGCCAGATGGAGGTGTTCGCCGTCAACATGGCGGACTACACGGCGTTGACGGTGGTGAAAAACCTGCCGAAGGGCATCCACTCCGGCAACCGTTACATCAAGACCTATCCGGCGACCGCCGAGAACGCCGCCTGGGGCGACGCCTACAAGGCGAAGTTCAACGAGTATCCGACCAACTGGTCGTGGGAGAATGCGACAGCGATAATGCTGATGGCCGAGGCCTCGAGGAAGGCCAATTCCGCTGATGGCAAGAAGATCGCGGACGCGATGCGCGGTCTGACCATCAAATCGCCGTTCGGCGCCGACGGCAGCGTGACCATGCGGGCCGAGGACCAGACCCTGATCGGCTATGCGATCGGCTGGGGCACTACAATTCCTAACGAGCCTTATGTCCCTGAGGTCAAGAGCGGCGACTGGAAACAGATTTTGGCGCTTGAGGCCGAGTGGAAGAAGACCAAGGGTTACACCTGATACATCAGCGGGACGTGGAGTTTGCGTGAGTGGCCTCCACGCACCGTTGAAACGGTTTCTCGCAGACCGCAACCTGGCACGCCGTAACGGACAGCTTCCTTGGACCTCGATGCGCTTACCGGCTGTCTTGCCAGCTCCGCCTGTCTGGTGACGCAAACCACCAGCGGCTTCATCATCGGCATGCTGTTGTTTCTTGTCGCGGTCGGGCTGACGCTGATCTTCGGCGTGCTCAAGGTGGTGAATTTCACCCACGGCGCGTTCTACATGTTCGGCGCCTATTTCGCGATGACGGCCTATCAGGTCACCGGCAGCTTTGCGCTGGCGATGTTTTGTGGCGCCGCCGGAACCGCGATCCTTGGCCTTGTGTTCGAGCGCGTGTTCATGAGCCGCGTCTATGGCAGCGACGTGCTGATGCAGCTTCTGGTCTGCTACGCCTTTGTCCTGATCTTCGATGACGTGGTGCGGCTGATCTGGGGGCCGGAATTCAAGTCGATGGGAATGCCCACCGCGTTCCAGGTGCCGCCTCTGTTCATCGTCGGCGGCGTCGTGCCGCCGTACTACCTGCTGCTGATCGGCGTGGCGCTCGCGGTCGCGGCGTTCCTCGGTGTCGGTCTTGCCCGCACCAAGATCGGCAAGGTGATCCGGGCCGCCGCGCATAATCCGGGGATGGTCTCTGCGCTCGGCATCAACACCGGGCTGATCTACGGCGGCGTGTTTGCGCTCGGCGGCATGCTGGCGGGCCTTGCCGGCGCGCTGGCCGCACCGGTGCGCTCGCTGACCCCCGGCATGGGATTTTCAGTCCTGATCGAATCCTTCATCGTCACCGTGATCGGCGGCATGGGATCGATCCTCGGCGCGCTGATCGGCGCGCTCCTGATCGGCCTGATCCGATCATTCGGATCGCTTGGCTTTCCGTTGTTCACCGACGGCCTGATGTATCTGTTCATGGTGATCGTGCTGGTCGCCCGGCCCACCGGACTGTTCGGCAAGGAAGTGGCATGACCGAGCTGCAGGCCGAACGCGCCGGCCAACGCGCCGCAGAATCTTTGGGCGTTCCGCGCGTCGAAGCCAGGTCGAAGCGCTTGCGCTATCTCGATGTGCTGATTGCGGTCGCCGCGTTTGCCGTGCTGGCCACGTTGCCGTTTTTGTTCAGCAGCAAGGCGCTGCTCGATTTCGTGATCCGCTGCTCGGCGTTCGGCCTGTTCGCGACCTCGCTTAATCTCTTGGTCGGCTACACCGGCATGATTTCATTCGGGCACGGCATGTTCTTCGGCCTCGGCGCCTACGGGTTCGGCCTCATCATGCAACGTACCGGCGTTCCGATCCCGGTCGCGTTTATCGGCACCTTGCTCATTACGACAATCGTCTCCGCGGTGATCGGCGCCATCTGCGTACGGTTGAAGGAAATCTACTTCGCCTTCGTCACGCTGGCGTTTCAGATGCTGATCCACAGCCTGATCCTGTCATGGGCCTCGCTGACCGGCGGCGATCAGGGCCTGCGCGGCGGCATTCCGCGCCCGGTGTTTCTCGGCGTCGATCTGTCGAACCATATGCATCTGTACATCGTGAGCTGCGCGCTGCTGGTGATCGGGCTTCTGCTGATGCGGCAGATCGCGCAGTCGCCGTTCGGCTATACCTTGCGCATGATCCGCGACAACGCCAGTCGCGCCAGCTTCGTCGGCATCGACGTCTGGCGCGCCAAGCTGACGATCTTCGTGCTGGCGGCGCTGTTTGCCTCGACCGGCGGCATCATCATGTGCCTGTTCGTGTCGGGCGCCTATCCCGAATTCGCCTACTGGACGATTTCGGGCGAGGGCATCTTCATCAACATGCTCGGCGGCGTCACCACCTTCCTTGGGCCGATGGCCGGAACGGTGCTGCTGTTGATCCTCAATGATACGGTGACCCGGCTGACCGACTATTACGGCATCGTGCTCGGCATCGTCATCCTGTTCTTCGCCATCGGCCTGCGCAAAGGTTTGATGGATTTCGCGGTCGAGTGGTACGAGCAGCGGCGCGATGGCGCCAAGGAGAGCGCGAGATGACGGGCTCAACAAAGCGTGTCAGCGTGGTAACCGGAGGCGCCAGCGGTATTGGCGCAGCCTGCGTGCGCGAACTCGCCGCGAACGGAGATCTTGTCATTGTAGTTGATCGCGACATTGCCAAGGCCCAGGCGGTTGCGGCGGAGATCGGCGGTCGCGCTTACCCCGCTGACGTCGGCGACGAGCATGGCGTCGAAGCCTGCGCGGCGGCGATTGAATGCGAATGCGGGCCGGTCGATGTGCTGGTCAACAGCGCCGGCATCATTCAGGTGCCGGTACGGCCGCACGATCTGCCGATGTCGGCATGGGATGATGTCGTGCGCGTGGATCAGCGCGGCACATATGTGGCCTGCCTCGCCTTTGCGAGGGGCATGATCGGCCGCAGGCGCGGCAGCATCGTCAATATCGCCTCGATCGCCGGCATGCGCTCGATGCCATTGCATGCCTACGCCCCGGCCAAGGCGGCGGTGATCGCGATCACCGAATGCCTCGCCGCGGAGTGGGGACCCTCCGGTCTTCGGGTCAATGCGGTATCGCCCGGCTACACGCTCACCCCAGCTCTGAAGAACGCGATCGATCGCGGCGAACGCGACGTGTCTTCGCTTTCAGCCAATGCCGCGCTGCGCCGCCTCGTCGATCCCGCTGAAATCGCACGCGTGGTCGCGTTTCTGGTGTCCGATGCCGCTTCCGCGATGACCGGCGCCAATGTGCCCGTTGATTGCGGATGGCTGGCCGGCACGTCGTGGAGCACCTATGGCGGCCTCCGGGAGGCGAACGGCTAAGCGATGCTCGATGTGCAGCAGCTCTCCAAATCGTTCGGCGGCGTCAAGGCGGCCGACGATATCACGTTGAATTTTGTGGAGGGATCGCTGACCGCGGTGATCGGTCCCAATGGCGCCGGCAAGAGCACGTTCTTCAATCTGATCACCGGCGCGTTGAAGCCCGATTCCGGCCGCATCCTGCTCAACGGCGTCGACATGGCAGGGCGCTCTCCGCCCGACATCGTGCGTCACGGCATCGGCCGGGCCTTTCAGGTGGCGAGCATTTTCCCGTCGCTCACGGTGCACGAAACGATGCTGGCCGCGGTGTGCGCCGATCAGCGCCGCGCCAGCGTGCTGCATCGGCGATTTCCACTCGCCGAAACCCGCGATCGCGCCGAACAGGCGATGGAAGTGCTGGGGCTCGCCAACAAGCGCGATCGGATAGCGGCAACGCTGTCGCATGGCGACCAGAAGCTGCTCGATATCGCGCTGGCCCTGGTGCTTGATCCCAAGGTGTTGCTGCTTGACGAGCCTACCGCCGGCATGGGCACCGAGGAACGTTGGCGGATGATCGACAAGGTCTATGAACTCTGGGAACGGCAGAAGATTACGGTCGTCTTCATCGAGCACGACATGGACATCGTCTTCAAGATCGCGCCAATGATCGTGGTGCTGTGCTATGGCCGCATCCTCGCGACCGGCGCGCCCGATGCGATTCGTCAAAACCCTGATGTCATCGAGGCGTATCTCGGCACCGAACATCACGCCGAGGCAGCGACATGAGCGGGCAGGCCGTCGTTCAGGTCGAGGATCTCGATGTCTATTACGGCACCAGCCAGATCCTGTTCGGTGTCGATCTCCAGGTGCAGCAGGGCGAGACCATGGCGCTGCTCGGCCGCAACGGGGCCGGCAAATCAACTACCATGAAAGCCATCATGGGTCTTGCGCCGGCGCGGCGCGGGAAGGTGACGCTCCGCGGCCGTGTCGTCTCCGGGCTCAAACCACATCACATCGCCCGCGCCGGGCTCGGCTTTGTGCCCGAGGACCGGCAGATCTTTCCGGATCATACGGTGGAGGACAATCTCATCATCGGCCAGAAGAAAGGCGCCGAAGGTCAGGACGAATGGTCGATCCGGCGTGTCTATGAGGTGTTCCCGCTGCTGGAGCCGCTTCGATACCGGATCGCGGGCCGCCTGTCGGGCGGCGAACAGCAGATGCTCGCCATCGCGCGCACGCTGATGGGCAATCCGGCGCTGCTGCTGCTGGACGAGCCGAGCGAGGGGCTTGCACCTATCATCGTGCAGCGGATCGGCGAGTTGTTACGGCAGCTGCGCGGGACCGGTGCTACGGTTTTGATCGCGGAACAGAACATGCACTTCTGCCTTGGGCTGGCGAGCCATGCCACTGTCATCGACAAGGGCCAGATCGTCTACACCGCTACCATCGAGGATCTGAAAGCCAACGACAACATTCGCCAGCGCTATCTCGCGCTGTAGCTGCGACACGGCCTTGCGTTTTCGGATTTTATCCCGGCCATGATTCCTGATCGCGCTACGCGCTAGTCGTTGGTGTTTCGGGCCCGAAGCGGAGAAGACCGCGATCGTGCGCCATGTCGCCCGCATGTTTGTGACCGGGGCCAGTCTCACGGTGCCGCTGTTCGGCATCGTTCTGCGCAAGGGTTATGGCCTCGGGGCGCAATCCATGATCGGCGGCGGTTTCTATGCGTCCTTCTTCACGGTGGCATGGCCGACCGGCGAGTTCGGCGGCATGGGACTGGAAGGCTATGTCCGGCTTGGCTTCCGCAAGGAAATGGAAGCGATTGCCGATCCGCTTGAGCGGGAGAAATACTACAAGGCCAAGGTTGCGGAACTCTATGCCAACGGCAAGGCGACCTCCATCGCATCGGTTCTGGAGATCGACGAAGTGATAGACCCAGCCGAAACCCGCCGCTGGATCATGGCTGGCCTTCAATCGGTGCCAAAGCCCGAACCACGCAGCCATCGCAAGCGGCCCTGCATCGATGCCTGGTAGGCCGTCGCCCAGCCGCTCAAGTGCCGCCCGGTCTCAATGGTGGTGGCGGCGATGCCATTTCTTCCGGGGGTGGATTCCCGGCGTCTGCGCATAAGATCCGGAGCCCTGCTGCCTGGATTCCTGAAGCCGCCGCTGATAGCCGGGGGAATTCATGATGTTTGCCGCACCACCCCGTGCCAAGGCCGGCGCGATATTTGAGAGTTCAACCGCACCGATGAGAAACAGCAAGGCTGCGGCTAGTTTGGCGTGACTTTTCATGGTTCGACCATCGCGCGTTGGACCGGCGTCATGACTTGCCGCTTTGTCGGGACTTGCGCCAGACCATTCCACGGTAGACCGGCGCCGACAATTCACACAAACGCGATTGTCGCGGCGGCAGGGCAATGAGCGATCCAAAAATCTCGGAATCCAAAGCCAAGCTATTGAGATGCCGTCGTAAGCAATGGACCGCCGGCTTCATGTGCCGCTCCGGATCATCAGGCCAAGCGTCAGGACAAGAATAAGGAGCATCACAGCGATGGCTTCGGCGGGAAGGATGATGGGGGAGGGCGTCAGAGGCTCTGCCCGATGGGCCCTGCGAACCGGTCCGGGGTGCACGTCCATTACACCGCCTCGTGCTTCGCAAGATCGCGGGCATGATCGAAACGGCTGGCCTGCGGGTCAGGGCCCGCCAACGGAATTTCGGGAACGGCGGCCTCCGCCAGGATCTCGGCGGTGACGTCATCGACCGTAGAACCCGCGATCTCGTGAATGAAGCTGATGTTCTTGTATTCGCCGGAAGTCACGCGGGAGACAACTTCCCGCCGGGTGATTTCAGGATCGACAATGGCCTCGCGCCCGCGCCGCCCATAATCGATCATCACAACGAAATACTGCATGGCGGCTGCGCTTCCTCGCCCCGAAGCGAGGCTGGCGGACGAAGCAAGTATTTCTGAAAATCAGAAACTAGTCAAGTCGTAAAATTCGGAAAATCAGAATTAAGCTCGATCTGCAGGACTTCTCGGCCGAGGCCGGGGAGCGAATCGCGCGATGCGTGCTCATTTCGCCGCCTTGATTCCCCTCGGGTAAGCCCCGAGATGCGCCCTGGCACCCTTGCGCGCGCGGGTGGCGGCTTTGGTCCGCAGCCGTTCGATCTGGCCCCTTGGCAGGGTGACGCAGATCTCCCCGATCCATTCCAGCTTTACCCCGTTGATCGGCTTGGCGTTGAAGCTCGTGAGGTTGACCAGCGTGGAGGATTTTCCCCGCTCGATCGTCTTCAAATAACGCTCGCCGGTCTTCAGCCTGACCGCGGCCTCTTCCCCGTAGAAGCTCGACGGCGGATGGCGCTGTTCCCTGTAGACCACGATGATGTCGCCGTTTTCGTACTTCGGCAGCATGGAGTCGCCGACGACTTCAAAGGCGATGGTTTCCTCCGCGATCGGGAAGGGCAGCTCGACCTCGCCCAGCCCCTCCGGCGGCACCTGTTCATGTTCGGGCTCGATGATGGCCCCGGCGCCGACACGGCCCATGATCGGCACCGAATTGAGCTCGAGGTAATCGATAATGGGGGCAATTTCCGTGGCTTTGATCAGGCGCATTTCGGCCAGGATCTCGGAAACCGCGCCCGGGCGAACGCCCATCGCCGTTGCCAGACCGCCCTTGGTCTTGCCCGGCTTCTCAAGGCCCCGCTCTATCATCTTGATATCCAGCATGCCGCTATGTTTCTGAATTTCGGAAAAGAAAGCAATGCCGATTTTCCGAAATCGACTTGACTTTAATTTCGGAATATCAGAAATTATGGAGATGGACCCGGCAACAGCCATCATCAGGAAACTCGGCGGCGAGGCCAAGGTGGCCGGAATTGCGGGCACGGCGTTGTCGGCGCCGTACCGCTGGCAGCACGAAAAATCGCGGGGCGGCACCGGCGGCCTGATTCCGCAGGCCTACCATCGCCGCCTGCTGGATTACGCCGACGCCCACGGCATCGCGCTTGCGGCGGAAGAATTTCTGACCCCGCGCGCGAGCGGGCCTTCGGGAGCCGGATGATGCGAGCTTCATTTAAGAACATGCAGCGTGGCGCCGTTGTTTCCGAGCGCGCTGGTGGCGGCTTCAATCGAAACGCGCGCGCCCGACGCAGGAATAATCAGTCTGAACACCGCGATGCTTTGGGTGCGCCCGCCCGGCGCCGGCTGTTGCGTGAACGCGGCACACCGCAAGATGCCGTTGGAAAGATGAAAGTTTCCGAATCCATCGACATAGAATTCCTGCAAGCCAAAAGGCTCCAGGACTTTTTCGCTTTTCATTGTCGCTGCCCCATTCGCCAGGTGATGGAGGTATCCGGCCACAACTTTAGGGTGCCGTACAGTAAATTATTTTTGCAGGTTGTCGCGCAATCGCGGTTGCGAGCGCAACGAAAAATTAACCGGTGCCAGATGACGCGCTTCGCCGGCTCCTGGGCGCCAAGCGCTGCTGCCCCGCCCGATGCATCCGCAAGGCTGAACGCGCTCGCACGTCAATATGCGCCAAGCACATTCGAGGAAACGGAAAGGGCGGGGGGGAGGAATGCAGACAAACTGGACAGAAGAGCATTCAAAGGCGCTGCGGGAATTTTTCGAGAGCGGCATGTCCTATGCAAGGATCGCTGACGCCATCAATGCGAAATTCCAAACCGCCTATTCCCGCAACGCCGCGATCGGCCGCGCCACGCGAATGGGACTTGCAGGTCCGGACCGGCCCAACGACTGGCCCAAGCTGCCGCCGAGAGCCAAACCGCCGCAGCTGCACAAACTGCACGAACGCCGCGTGCCCGAATCCATGCGGTTGATGCCAATGCTCGGGCGCGAGGAGATCGTCAAGCTTCGCTGCGTCGAGATCGATCCGCGGCATCTTTCGCTGATGGATCTTGAACCCAGCGATTGCCGATATCCCTACGGTGGTGACGAGGAAGGCGAAGCCGTTACCTTCTGCGGTCACCCGCAGCGCCGGGGCACGAGCTACTGCGTGGCGCATTTTCATCTGACGCGCGACCCCGGCATTGCATCGGAACGATCCGCCGGCAGCGTCTCACTCAGGCTTGTGGAGGCGGCATGAAGCGCGGGCCGAAACTGACTCAGGTTGCGATCATGGCCAACAGGATGAAGCCGCTGGCGCGCAGCCATCGCATCGCGCATTTGCGCGCGCTGATCCAGCAGCAGCCGATCCGCTCGAGCCGATGGGAAGAACTGGTTGCATTGTTGCGTGATGAAATGTCGGGACCGTCTGGCAAGGAAGTCCGCGCAAGATGAATCGCCCCCGGATGCCTCTATATGCCGGCGACTATCTCGGCGACACCGGTCACCTGACCACGACGCAGCACGGGGCCTATCTCCTGCTGATGATGCACTACTGGCGCAAGGGCGAGCTTCCTGGCGACGACCGGCAACTCTGCAAGATCGCCAAGCTGTCGCTCAAGACGTGGAATGAGTATCGCGCGACGCTGCAGGATTTTTTCCACGACGAGTGGAAGCACAAAAGGATCGACGCCGAACTCGAGAGGATGATGCGCGTATCCGCCAAGCGGGCGATTGCCGGGCAAAAGGGAGGCATAGGCTCGGCGCTGGCTCGCATGAAACTGGAAAATGCCTCGCTCTCTCGGCACGCCTCGTCCCGATCAATTGCCGGACCGTTGTCCAGCGCGGCCGCGGCATGCGCCGACCAATCACATTCACACAAGAGTCTTCTCAAGAGTGAGACGGGCGCGGCCGATCCCTTGACGCAGCAACCGGGAGGACGCGCAGAAAAGCCGGGCATCGCCGTCAGCCCCGAGCTTGCGGCCTATGTCGCCAGGCGAACGGCGTAACCAACGATTCAATTTACATCATTCAGCGGAGCTATCCGACATGGCACGAGCCAAACGCAACAAGCCGCACACTCCTGCAAAAGCTCATGACCGGCGATCCCGGGATCTGCCGCGCAACGCGGAAGTGGCGGCCATTGAAGTGGACGATCCCTTGGCGCTGGAGCCGGGAGAAAAGATCGTCACTTTGCGCTCGATCCGCAACGATCCCCTGGCGCGCCTGCACACGCACAGGCTGATCGACGAAGCGCAATACCAGGGCGGGCGCGCGTTCCAGCACGATTGGGAGAAGGCCGAGCGCGGACCTCAGGCCGTCGATCCCACCAGGGAATATGTCGA
>Ga0137415_10002699_pt1 | contig 17579 bp, 13 predicted proteins | sample CZODoug3_1_1_16f_FD_183082 | JGI IMG/M metagenome (GOLD analysis project Ga0137415, IMG submission 183082) | Vadose zone soil fungal communities from Angelo Coast Range Reserve, California, USA - CZODoug3_1_1_16fungal (Hybrid Assembly) | ecosystem: Environmental > Terrestrial > Soil > Vadose...
GAAAGTGTCCAGAAATCCTCGCTCGCCATCCAGGTGGTGGGCGACAAGGATCTCGTTCGTCAGGGGGTGGCGGAGGCGCGCGATCTTACGTCTGTCGTGCCGAGCATTGTGATATCTCAGGCGGGAACCTTCACCCAGACCAATCTTCGGGGCGTTGGGGATTTTCCGATCGATGGCCTCGCCCAGCTGGCCGTTTCTTATTCAGTCGATGGCGTTGTCGAAGCCTCTCCGGCGGGTATCAGTTCAAACTTTTACGACATTTCCCGGGTCGAGGTTCTCAAAGGGCCCCAAGGTACGCTTTACGGCCGCAATGCGACCGGCGGTGCGGTCAACATCCTCACTAATCGCCCCAATCTTTCCACCACCGGTGGCTATGTGACGGGCGAGTACGGAAACTATGATGCGAAACGCCTCACCGGTGCGCTCAACCTTGCCGTCAACGAGACGCTCGCGGTGCGGGGTGCATTCAACCTAATCGATCGCGAAGGCTATCTCTCGGACGGAACGGACGACAGCAAGCGCCAGGCAGGTCGCATCTCGCTGCTATGGCAACCAAGCGATCGGGTCAGTCTGGACGTATCCGGAGATTATGCCCATCAGGGCGGCAGAGGGGGCGGCACGGTATTGTTTCCGACGCAGCCTGGTACGGGTCCTTGGACTAGCATCTCCGACCCGATCAACAATGCCGCGTTGCGGGTGGCCACCGGGGGCCTGCATGCACCGAACGTGGATGATAATCGGATCGACAACAGACAGTGGAACATCGCCGCTAACTTGAATGTGAAACTGGGCGACTTTGCGACCTTCACATTTCTCCCCGGGTATCGGTATCTCAAACTCGATGAAGTGGCTTACTATGTGGGCACTCGCTACACGACTGACCCGCAAGAATCCCGACAGACCACATTCGAGGCACGGCTTGGAAATCAGTCGACCGCCCTCAAATGGACGCTCGGTGCTTACTTCTTTAATGAAGATGCTCGATTCCGTTTCCAAAGCGGTGTCGTTCAGCCCCCTGTTATTCCTGGGTTCGATACCACCGGCGATATAACGAAGAGCATCAATCGCAGCAAAGCGGTGTTTGCGGATATGAACGACGGATTAACCGATCGACTGAGGGTGATCGGCGGTGTCCGTTACACTAAGGATTTCGTCTATTTCCGTGGCCTTTATACGGACAATTCAATCGGCGCCCCCCCGCCTTCGCCGCAGTTCGGCGAGAGGGATTTCCAATCAGTAACATGGAGGGGCGGATTGGAATACGATGTCTTGCCACGCTCCATGGCCTATTTCACCGCCAGCAAAGGATATAAATCCGGCGGGTTCTTTGTGGTCACGAGCGGTGACGACAATAGCTACAAGCCCGAGCAGCTGACCGCATTCGATCTGGGAATCAGAAACCGCTTCTTTGACAATACCCTTCAGATCAACCTCGAAGCCTATTATTGGCAATACCGGGATCAGCAGCTTTCGGCCGTCGGATATACCGCCAGCGGCGGCATCGCGTTCACCACCCGGAACGCCGGCTCCGCTAATCCTCGCGGGATTGACGCCGATATCATCTGGAAAGCTACGCCAAACGACACGCTATCCGTGTCCGCGAGCTTCATCCATGCGCGCTACGAGAAATTCGACATCGACTATCCCGCAGCCCTGATCTTTTTGCTGCGCGCCGGACCAGACTGCCACATCCCCGCGGCCCCTCGACCGAATGCGAGCGGATTTCCTGTCTACAAGATCAGCTGCGCAGGGGCTCCGCTGCCACGTACTCCCGAATGGTCTGGCAGTGTGAACTATCAGCATATCGTCCCGCTTTCCAATCGTGCCAGCCTGACCACCAACATCGGAGCCACTCTCGCGACCTCGCGCTTCCTGTCCGCGGATTATTATGTGCCGGAACTGCGCGATGGTGGATATGCCTTGCTCAATGCAGACTTGACCTACACTCCTCCGTCGGGGGCATGGTCGATCACGGCTTTCGGCCGGAACCTCACCGACCATCCGGTCTATCAAGGCGGCTTTCCCGATATCCTCAATGGATTTGGGGGACCGGCCAGTCCGACCTTCATCGCTCGCACGATCGGTGAACCGCGGACCTATGGCGTTCGCGCCACAATCAACTTCTAAGTACCGACCCGCTGCGCAAGGAAGCGATCACCGGCGCTAGTCCTCGCTGCCTCAGGGCTTCCTTTGGCCGCCACACAAAACGGCGGTCGTGTGCTCGGTGTCGAAATACTCCTTCGATTTCACGACCATTCCATCGCGGAACTGCATAGCCCACATATAGAAATTGTTGTAGTCGAGACCGGAGTGGTGCGTTCCCTGCGACTCGACTTCGAAGAACACCTTGTCTCCTTCGGCAACCATGCTGCCGAGCCTGAAGGTCAGACCGGCGGGAAAGGCTTGCAATATTTGGCCGGCAACGTCACACATCTGCTCCTTTGTGTAAGTACCCGAGATGAGCGTATTGCCCGTCACGATGTGAATGCCCCCTGGAGCATACATGTCGGCAATTGCTCGCCCATCGCCATGATTCGCTGCATCGATATATCTCGCGACTGCTTGCTTGTTTCGCGCTAATTCGCTCATGGAGGTTCTCCTGATGAACGTGTCAAATGTGGCGAGTTGCGGCGTGTTCGCCGCCTCAGGCGGTCCCGCCGGCGTTTCTAAACGCCTGGCTTAAATAGTTGGCGGCATTGAGCCCGAGAATGTTGTTCTCGCCGTCCTCAATGAGGGCCGCCATGCAATCCCGAAGCAGCTTCTCGATCGGATATTCATGCGTCAGGCCGTAGGCGCCAAACAGACGTACCGCTTCGATAGAAATTTGGAGGGCGCTTTCTGTCGAGTGGATCTTAGCCGTGATCCCGCCAAGTCCGTGGGGCCCGTGGGGTCCAAAATGATAGGAGACGGCGCGGCGGGTCAGTGCGCGCGATGCCTCCAGGTTTCTCCACATGCCGAACAGCCTCGCCTGGACACCCTGATGCTTGATTAACTCGACGCCCCCCTGGCGACGCTCGTGCACATAGGCAAGCGCATGATCGTAAGCTGCCCGACCCACCCCCACAAAGGCGGTCGCGACGATCGTCTTTGCGAAAGTAAGGGCTACCTCGAGCTCGCGATGTGCCTGATCGAGCTGAGCGACTACAAAATCTTTCGGCACACGCACGTTATCGAAGAAAACGGCGCCCTGTGGTAGAGGCCGCTGTCCGAGCTTCTCGAGCGGCGGCCCTTTCGAGACACCAGGCTCATCGAACGGCACGAGCAGACCGATATAGTTCAGATGCCCCTTCTCATTGTAGAAGCCGCCATCGGAATCGCAGGCTGCATAGGCAATTCCGCAAGTGGCGATCGGTGCGCCCGAGACCCAGGCTGATGACTGGCCATCCACGATGTAGTCAGAACCATCGAGCTTTACCGTTAGGTTACCGATGGGGAGTCGCGCTCCCGGAAAGGAGTTCAGGCAGAGGTGATCGATGGCGTCGCTGCCGCGGTCCGGCTGCGTGGCCAGGAAACAGCCGAAGCCGTCATCGACGCGTTGTATGACTTCCTGGCTCCCGGTTGCAAGGGCAGCGAACTTCGTGAAGTCACGAGCCATGCTCAACATGCCGAGGCCGCAGGCGCCCCAGCCGAGCTCTTCGAGAAGCACTGGGAGGATCATGGCTTGCATCTGAGGCGCTTCCTGTGCCAACGCCGCCATATCGACAAGACCAATCTTGCGAACTTCGGCAAAGAAATCGTAGATGGGCGAGCCTTCCCGCACTACGTCCGCGGCCGACATTCGATCGAGACTGGCCGCGAGCGGGCGCATCACATTGCTCGCGAAACGATGCGCCTGCTCACGAATTTGCAGCACTTCCGTTGGCATGTCACCGTCCAGCCCAGTTGAACCAAGCCTCGCGATATGCAGTGATTCAGTCGTCATGTACGACCTCTCTTTAGTTTGGTTGTATTTATCTTCGTGGATCGTAGATGAGGTGTGAGTGCACGAATAGTGAAATTACGTCATGTCTGAGATGAATTACACTGAACTCACAGTTGTACGACCAACTAAGTTGGCTTTGACTCAACAAATATGCCGTGGCAAGATCGAGGCATTGATACGCGATAAAACCCTTAGGGCACGGGGCAAATGAAGCAGCAGGCGTGAGCGTATACGTGGAGGGTAAGCCACCCGACCCGACAGAGAGGAATCCTCGTGGCTGAAATCTTCGAAAGTATTCTGATCGTCTTCGTAAACCCGCTCAAGGGTCGTGATTTGTCCCTCGACGACTGGTATACCAACATTCACATCCGAGACGTCATGCGAATCGAGGGGGGGATCTCTGCGCAACGGTTCATAGCCAGCGACGATCAGGTGAAGCTGGATGGCAAAACCGGGGTTTCCGATCACAAGGCGCATACAATTTTTGAATGGGAAAGCGCCGAGAAATCCGTGGTGGGCCATATAGAACGGGCCGGAACACCAGCGATGCTACATACGCGGGATTGCTTTTTCGGAGACGAGGTCGGCGGCTATTTTCGTCCGGTCCACCTTTCAGACGGATGGTCGCGCGAGAATGGATTTAAGCGAGGATTGGACCTCTTAACCGTCTTGATGACTGCGTCGAAGTATGACAAAGGGGAGTTCGTATCCTGGTTTCGTAATAAACACGCACCGGCCACTCTGGCAATGCCCGGCTTCGCTAGTGCTGCACTTTTCGAAGTGCACGAAGCAACAAAACGGCAATCCTTGCCAAAGGACTTCCCATATTCGTTTGCCGCTTTCTATGGAATGTCGAACCGGCACTCGGCACTTATCGCTTGGTCCGCGCGTCACGACCAGCGCGACCCCCTTGACTTATCGACCCAGGCGGACGGAGTGAAGGCGACGTGTTGGGAGCCTCGGACGGCGCGCATACTGCGGGAATCCGTCGTGCATCCCTCCGCCGAGGCGGTCGCCGAAGAGAGGCGCGCGCATCAGGTCCAGCAGGGGCGCTTTTATAGCCGGGCCGATCTAGAGAAGCTGCTAATCGAAGGTAAGCCTCCACAAACATCGGAGTGACCGACGATCAATAAGGGGCATGATCTATGGTGCTGCTCGATACTTGTCGTCACTATATTCAGAGTAGCACCCGAAGATCGGCAGTACTGCAAAACATCTACGGTTTATCCTCGATCACTTGCGTGCTCCGTGATTTCGGCCGAAATGATGTCTCTGGCCCGCGCTGCCTGCAGATGCGGTGAGTGCCTGACCACGAGGCGCGTGATGAGCGGCGCGAGCAAGATCACGAATAGCAGCCGTACCGCCTGCAGAGTCAGCACGAACGCTAAATCCACCTGTGGAGTCGAGGCGGCGATGATGGCTATCGAGTCGATCCCGCCGGGACTGGTTGCCAGATAGGCGGTCAGTGGGTCGATGTGCGCGAGCCGTGTTAGGCACCAGGCCAGCGCCGCGCACACACCCATTAGACATAGCGCGGCAGCGAGCACCACGGGGAGAGCCCGGCCCGCATGGATCAGCGCATCGCGCGTGAAGCCGAGGCCGATGCGCCAGCCCAGCAGCGCATACGCTATCGCAAGTACCCAGCGCGGCAGATCGATGTCGAGCCAACCGACGGCATGCAGCGCAGACAGCAGGAGCATTGGGCCGAGCAGCGCCCACGCCTGCAGATGCAGCAGTCGGCCGAGCTGCTGCCCGAGCAGCGCCAGCGCGAGCACCAGGGCAAGGTTGCGCCAATGAACGGGGCTGAGCCACGGCGCGCCGGGCGCGTGGGCACCGCCCACGTGCGCCCAGAAGCGCGCCACCAGGGCGGCGGCGACGGCCACCAGCAACGCGCGTGCGTACTGCATGAAGGCCACCAAACGTGGATCCGCGCCTTCTGCCTCGCCCAGCAAAACCATCGCATTTGCTGCACCCGGCGCGGTCCCGTACACCGCGGTTGCACCCGGGATGAGACCCGTACGGCTGATGAGCCAGCCGATGCCCGCGGCGCCGAGCAGCGTGCCGAACATGACGACACAGAATAAGAGGTACTGGTGGCTGAAGGTCACGAGAATGGAGGGCGTGATGCTTGCGGACACCATGGCGCCGATCACCGCTTGCGCGCCGAGATTGGGCACGGTGGATATATTCAGCTTCGCACCATTGACGCCGAACACAATGCCGCCAATCATCGGCCCGAGCAGCAACGCAGCTGGCAGCCCGAGCGCGCCCCAGCCTGCAGAGATGAGCGCGGACAGTACCAGCAGCGACAGCCAAGCCAGCGGCGCTGGCCAGGTGCTGAGCCGGCACGTGCGCGACGGCTCGGCTTTAGAAACTTCAGGTCCACTCATTCGAGTGTGGTGGCTTCCGAGCTCGAGATGCGCGCTAGCCGTGGGAAGATGTGCTTGCGCGGAAGCCCGACGCGAGCTTCGTCGAGCGCGCAAGGATCGTGGCGCCGGAGTAGGGCACGACCGTCATGGCGAGCACGCCCTTCTGAAGGTCGATCCGGACCAGAGCGGTCGATTTGGCGTGGAGGTGCATAGTATTTCCTGTGGGGGCAAATGCCGGGCCGCGGAGGCCTACCTATATTCAGCCTCAAAGTCAGCCATGAGTTGGGGCAACGATTTCACCGGGTCACTTTCGAAACCCATTCCTCCAAACCAATTCCGCTCACGCTGCGATTCCTCGCGAGCGGCCCGGAGGACGTGCGTTCTCATCTGCTTCCGAAATAACGCCGTACCGTCCCGCCCTCCCGTTCGCACGAGCTCCTCGATCGCCGCGGTCACCGCATAAAGCCGCTTACGCGTCACCTTGGGATCGGGGCTCGTTCCTACACGCATGGCGGCGGCGAGTGTCGCGCCGGCGGCGTGCGTCTCCTCACCTCCATCCAGAATGGCGAGCAGATCCTGCCCCAGCCGCTGGGCAGCGCAGAACTCAAGCACCTCAAAGCGAACCGCGAAGTCGGCCTGGTCACGCAACACGCGGAGATGGCCCGCGATGAGCATGGCCTGATCACGCGCCATTCCGGTGGCGAGCGCCGGTACCACGATAGTGTCCAACACGCGGATCATTGCGGCGATCCTGATATCAACTGACGGGTTCATTGTCCGGTCCCTTTTCAATAAGGTCACACATCTCGGTGTGCAGCACGTGACCCACCGCAGCCACCCAGGTCAAATGAGTATCCTGATGACTCTGACTATCTCGGGCCGACCGGACACAACTACCTAGGGCAATAACCACACTCATATAGCAGTTCAGGATCTTATAGAAATGCAGCGTTACTGGGTCGATCACACGCCCAGAGCGCTCCGAATATTCTCGTATGAACCAATCGTACTCGAAGAGACCGGTGGCGTAGGAAACTCCATTTTCCCGGGTACCCAGGGGAGAAAGGAGCAGGTATGCGAGGTCCTGGTGATAATCTCCAAGATGAGCGAGTTCCCAATCCAGTATCGCAGTGACTCGGCTAGTGGTGTTGTCAAAGATAAAGTTGCCACTGCGATAATCTCCGTGGACAACCACCGGATCCTCACAGGCTGGAACGTTATCGACTAGCCACCGTTCAACGAGCGCCATCAGTGGCATGGGCTGCACCCTGTCCAATCGCCAGACGCGCGACCACCAGTTTACGTGCCACCGGGCTGCTTGGTAGCGGTCCGCAATCGGCGCCTGAAAGCTAGGGATGTCTGCCGACCGCCAGTCCATGGCGTGGATTGCCACCAATTGGTCGAGAACTTGATCGGCGATTTTCTTGCGGAGTGCGTCGCCAAACACGATGCCTAAGCCTGAGACATTGCCGGTCGGTTTACCGACGGGCTTCGTAACTCCTTGGATGAAGGACATAATGATTGCAGGCTGACCAAAAACACTTCCCTCGGCGTCGAGCCACTGTACGTCGGGAACGGGGACCACACCTTTCATCGCGCGTAGAATCTCGAACTCCCGCCGACGGTTCGTCTCAATAGGAGATTGGGCGGGATCGATCCGCAGCACGTGGCGTGTTACCCCAATCCCAGAACGGCGAAGATCGAACACAAATTGCTCTTTCGATCCGCCGCCGCCAAGTCGTGCGACGTTCATCACCTCGGCGTGCACCTTCTGGGCTGCTAGATATCTTTCCAAAGCCGGCTGAATTTCGGCCTCGCTTTTAGGGAGATAGGGCTGAGGAGAGAGGTTCCGTGCCATGCGTTCCAACACGAGGGCCACGGTGGGTTCTAAATCTGAATCGTCATAAATGGTATCGCGTAACTCCCCGATGATTGATGTTCTTGTCATCTCGTATCTCACTACATAAGAAAAGCGCGCGAGCTTCCTAAACTAGGACGTAGGGCGCTCAATTCCTCCGAAGAGGACCTCTGTCACGTGTTCGGGCGGGTTAAGCCCCGCTCGCCGGGTAGAAGCCGTTGTCGATGACTCCCCTGATCAAGTTCGTTGGGCGCTTCGCGCCCTGTTGCGAATTGTTGGTGGTCTCGAAATCGCAGATTCCGACATGTTCGCCCATCGTCGCCCTGCACAGCATGTCGAACATGGCAACGTTATGATGAAAGGAGAGAATGCCCTTGGCAAGCGGCTCGGCGGTGACTTCCGCGAGTTCCCCGTTTGCAAGCGCCATGCGCACCTTACCGCCCCGATGGGTGACGCCGTCGACTTCGATCGCCGTTACGATGTCGACGTCGTTCGCGTAGATGACCTTTTCGCCCCGAATGAGGAAGCCAAATTTGCGCAATGTGCCGTCCTCGCCGAGCCAGGAAAGCGCGCAAAAGCTATGCGAAGGTCCGAATACGCCCGCTACCCAACGATGCGTGAGTAATGAAGGCCAGACCCGGACGCCCCAGCTGTGATCACGGAAGCCAACGGCATCGATCGTGAAGCCTTTTCCGCCGATGGTCACGCGGCCAGTCACGCGGCCGGAGGCCTCCAGATGGTTCTTGGCAAAATCATCGGCGACAGTACCGGCGTTTTGCGGGAAAAGGTCGATTGGGGGATGATGGTCTTCGAATTCGAGGCGCCCGGACGCATGCTCATCATCGAACGTCCAAATGGGTCGACCGTCATATTCGAAGCGGCAGGACGGGCCGCCCCCGAAGCCGTTCGCAAACCGATCATCCGATCGAATCGGAAGAATCTGTGTGTTTTTATAAATCGCGTTGTCGCTCGTAAAGAAATAGTTATAGAGTACAACGCTCCCGTCGCGCAGATGCGGTTCGTGACCAATCCGATGCATCCCGCCTGCGCCTGCCTTCAAGTCATACCAAAACAGAAACACGCTCTCCTGCCACCATGGCTCTTGGCCGAACGGATGGCTTCCCTCATCCTTGGGCGCGTACACCCGTATGTTACTGCCGCCAATGATTTCCAAGCCCGACTCCTTTGTTTGTCCGCCACCCAGATGAGCCAAGTGTTCAGCACATATGTCTAGCTGACGAGGCCGCGCCAAATCGACTTCAGTTGGTCCATTTGGGAGTCACGACCTCTCGGCAGCAAACAGACGGCAACCCCCAATGGCCTGAAATATGTCATATAGGCTCGCTGAGCAATGGTTTATTTGACCGACCAATTATTGAACGCTCGCCTAAGAATATCGCAGTTTTTGTTTTGCCTCAATCCACGACACAAGCTTGGTGACGCATAAACCCGAGAGGCCAACAGCAAATTGACGTCAAAGAGACGGAGTTGAAGAATGCTCATCTCTGATGTACCCAAAAGTTCACTTTATTGAATTGCCGATGTCTCTTATCATTGGAGCTCATTCTTAGGCACCTTGTGGGCGCGGCGCCACACACAAGCGGGGAAGCCTCATTGGTTAAGACGAAAGTGTCGACGATTGGAGCCGAAAGACGCACTCCATAGTGCGCAATTGGGGCGCTGGCGCCGTGAAGCAGATTCGAGTCGTGACGCGAACTGGCGTCGAGAAGCAGATCGCGGGCCGGGTAAGGATGTCCATTATGGAGCTTATTCGCGAGAGCGGTATAAGTGACTCGTTTGCCCTTTGTGGCGGCTGCTGTTCATGCGCCACTTGCCACGTCTACGTTGATTCCACGTTCGTAGAGCGCCTTCCACCGATAGGTGACGCCGAGGCTGAATTACTTGAGAGCTCCGGCCGACGACGCTCTGGATCGCGGTTATCCTGCCAACTGCAGTTTCTCGAAGAACTCGACGGCGTGAAAGTCACTATTGCCCCGGAGCCCTGGTGAAATCCCAACGTGAAGTTTCGATCATCGGGGCAGGGTATGACGAAGCCCGGACGGCTGCGGCGTTGCGCCGGAAGAGGCCAGCACAGGTAGCTGCGGAGCGCGTCGAAAGGGACCTGGCGACGCATAGAGGAGTTTCAGCTGTGATGGCAGCGGGAGGTTAGATCATGGTTCCGACACCAATAGACCAGTCGCGGCAATTGAGGACCGCGCTGGGCTCGTTTCCCACAGGAGTAACAATTGTCACAACGAACGACGCGTTAGCCGGCGATGTAGGGCTCACCGCCAACAGCTTCAGTTCAGTCTCTCTTGATCCGCCACTCGTATTGTGGAGCCTATCGCGGAATTCGGGATCGAGGCCCGCGTTCGAGGGAGCCGAGTATTTCGCCGTACACATCCTCGCGGCGCAGCAGGAGGCACTCGCTGCGCAGTTTGCGCAGCGCGGGCTCGAGCGCTTTGCTGGGCTCAGACTCGAGCGCGGCCATGGAAATACGCCACTGATCGACGGTTGCTCCGCACGATTCGAGTGTCGCGCGGCACATCATTACGAGGGAGGAGACCACGTCATTATCGTCGGAGAAGTGCTCAAATTTGAACACTTCGAGCGCCCTGCACTGGCCTTCCACGGTGGCAAGTATGCGCTGTCCCTGAAGAAGGCGGCAGATCCTAAAGCGATCGCTGTAAATCCAGAGAATGGGGAGCTGACAGTCGATCTCAATGGCCTGAACATGCTCCTTGGCATCGCCTACCGCCATATACGACACAAGCTCGAGCCCCTTCTTCACAACTTCGGGCTTACCGAGCACGATTACTGGATCCTTCACATGGTCGGGATCGAAGGCGGGCGCAAGGTGGCGCTGCTCGATCACCTACTGCGTTTCACAGGATCAGGGGCGACAACGGCACGGTGTATCGGGCTCGCGAATAGAGGGTATTTGTCAGTTGAGGGTGACGGCGGGGAGGCGCGGACCCAACTCGCGCCGGTCGGTCGTCAGGCCTTGATGGCGATGTCGGCAGCAACCAAGTCGGCCGAAATTGCTGCAGAAGCCGGTCTCGACTTCGCTGAAGCGCAAATGTTGCGGCAGCTGCTGCGGCGCCTTATATCTGACATGCAAACACCAGAGGGCGGGTAACGACGAGCTGGCGGAGTTGAACCACCAAGTGGTCATCGGATCAGCGTGGCGGACCATGAATATTCGTGTCTATGTCGCGAAGCGCAGGCCCTTCATGACCGCCGGGTGAAGCTCATGTGTCAATGGCAACTCAGAAGCGAAAAGTACTCGACAGGCCGAAGGTCGTTGGCTCGGAGTACACGTTGATGTTCAAGCCATAAATCGGAATATTGTTGTAGTGGGTACGATAACGTTCGTCCGTGGCGTTCTTGATGAACGCAAAGATGCTGAAATTGTTACTCGGTGCGCGCCAGCCCACTTGGGCATTGACGAGATGGTATGCACCCTGGATATCCCGCCGGTAAGGATCTGGGATCACGTCAATCCTGGATGACCCCACGAATGCAATCTCCGGGGCTGCGAAAAGGTCGCCCCCCTTGAACGGTAGGCGATATTCAGGCGAGATGCGAGCCTGGTAGCGCGGAATTTGCGGAAGCTCAATCCCAGAATGATCGATGTTGCCGAAGTGAAACGCATCATATTTGCTTCGCGTGATCGAGCTGCTGAAATTGACATCAAAACGATCGGTCAGCCGCGCAACACCCTCAAGCTCCCACCCGTAAATATGCGACTTGCCGGCATTGATGACGGCACAGCAGATGCCCAGCGAGTTCGGCACCAGTGTCTGCTGATCTTGGAACTTCTCGTAGAAGAAATCCGTCGAAAAACGCAGATGGTTGTCGAACAACGTTGTCTTGGCACCGCCCTCGTAGCTGTTAACGAACTCCGGGTTCGCTGGGATGAATTGGATACTCGAACTCTTGAATCCCGAATCGTAGGCGCCCGAGCGGTATCCATGGTTATACGAGACATAAAGGAGAGTATTCGAGGCAAGTTGATAGTCGAGCCCCGCACGGTAGGATGGTTCCGTCCAGCGATGTGAATCGGTGACATCGTAGGGTGCTAACCGTCTGTCAGCGATCAAGCTCAACGCAGAGCTCGATTGTTCGTGAAAATCTTTTTTGTCGGTGGTGACACGAACACCGCCGATCAAACTCAGCCTGTCGCTGACATGGAAGGTGCCATCCACGAAGCCGGCGAAGCTTACGGTCTTGTCTTCGCCGATCCAAGCAATGTCCGGGAAACCGAAGATGGTAAAATTGTTGGTGTCGTTATAGACGATGGTTTGGTGAAAGAAACTGGCGCCGGCGATCCAGGCGAAGCGCTCGTCGTTTGCAGAGGACACCCGCAACTCCTGGGTGACTTCGGTCGACGATGCATCATACGGATTGGTCTTGGCGAGGTTAAAGGGCTGATCGTCGGTATTCTGGATGATATTGGCTTTGGAGAAGAGATAACCAGTCACGCTCGTCAGCGTAAGGCTTCCAAGCCCCTGAGAGACATTGAGGGTCATGCCTTCATTGTCGACAGTTGAGGCCTGTCTGAGATTGGTGTCAGAGATGTCTATATCATTGGGTCGGCGAAAGCCGGTGATCGGGTTTACACCGCTCGCTATCGGGGCGCCCGTGACACGGTTACTTGCGTAGTCGACCACGCTCGCGCCAGGTCCCCGCGAAGTGTCGAAGAAGAGCTTCAGGGCCGCATCAAGATCATCATGCCTGTAACGGAAAAGGATGCGCCCCGCCCAGTCTTTATAGCCGTTAGTTCTAGTGCCCGTCCCCACATCGAATCCATAGCCATCACTACTGCGCTCCTGGACGGCGACGCGGGCGGAGATCTCGTCGTTCAGCGGGGCCTGCGCGCCGAAATCGATGTCATATTCGCCAAAGCGGGCCACCGTGACACTGCCGTTCGCCTCATAGGTGCCGTCGGGCAGCCGCGACACGAAGTTGATCGCGCCGCCGGTCGAGTTCTTGCCGTAGAGAGTGCCCTGAGGCCCGCGCAGCACCTCGACGCGATCGAGGTCGAAGAGTTGTCCCAGTTTCGCGGATTGCGGGTTCAACACGAACTCATCGAGATAAATGGCGACGGTGCTCTCTGTTGTCTGGTTGAAGGAGACTGAGCCGATGCCGCGCAGGGTGATCTGCGGATTGGTGTTGCCGAAGGTCGTCGCAATCTGAAGGTTAGGCGTCAGTGTCGTAAGATCTAAAACACTCTTGACGCCCTTCTGAGCCAGTTCGCCGGAGGTGATCGCCGTCACAGCGATTGGGACCTTCTGCAGGTTCTCCGAACGCTTCTGCGCGGTCACAACGATCTCTGCCAAACCCGTGCCCGAGGACTCTGATGTGGTTCCTGGCTGCTCGCTCGGGCTCGAAACTGCGCTCTTAGGTGCAGTTGTGTCTTGCGCGTAGACAACCTGGAGCAGGGCGATCGGCATGACGGAGCATGTCGAAATCACAAGGCGACGCAATTTACCAAGCTTCATAACGCCCACTCCCGTAAACGCGTTCGAAAACCAGAGTTCAATCGGCTCTGTTGGCAAAATTCAAACATGATTTGGACAATTGTGCAATACTTATCTGAAAATTGATCCGGAAATGCGTTTCGAGTTCTGGATGAGGATCGATTGGTAAGATAGTAAAGGCGGGTATTTATCGGACAGACGGGTGACTTGGCTTGTGAATTAGGCAGTGACTTGGTGTTGACGGATCTCTGGTAGTGACCGTCCTAGACGTTTGGTCGATCACCTAAATAGGCCCTTGTTGGCTTGTTAACAACGCAAGGTGTACCGGTGTACCTCCTTAGGGCCCGCAACCTGTTGCATTGCGTCGACCTTTCATTCGCGCGCTGTGAAGATCTGATGTGACTCAAATCAAAGGGAAAGGTGCCACATGTCTGATACGAAGGTCTACATTCTCGACCACGGGGAAATGACGGCGAAGGAATATTTCCTCTATTGGAACGCGACTGGTGAAGCCAGCATTCGGCTTCCAGCCTACAGTGTGCTGATCGATCATGATGATGGCCTCTTTCTATTCGATAGCGGCTTCGATTTTTGCCAGATGGAGAAGCTCGTCCCGGGCCTATGCAAGCAGTCCGCTAACCAAACGCTTCCGGCTCAGCTCTCCCTACTGGGCAAGCGGCCCAGTGACATTACTCACGTGGTCAACTCGCACTATCATGCGGATCATGTCGGTGGAAACAAGCATTGCCTGCACGCGAGGACGATCTGCCATGCCTGCGAGCTTGAACAGGCACGGTATCCCGAGCCATTCGAGGCGTTTGGCTATTCGGATACTAGCTTCGCACCGGGACTTCGTTCGGGAGATCCCGAGCTCGACATTTACACGCCGACCTTCGAGACGCTGCGCGGCGACCAGGAGATTGCGCGTGGTGTCTTTCTGTTTGAGACGCCGGGCCACACCAAGGGACATTACAGCTTGATGGTCAAACTTGGGGGCCGCCGACCCATGCTGTTTACCGCAGACGCCGCATATACCACTCGCACCGTCGAAAGAATGCAGATCGCGAGCTTGCATTTTGATCCTATCGCGTCAATTCGATCGATCGTTCGGCTGAAAGAGCTTTCCGAAAAGCACGACGCCGAATTGTTCTTCGGTCACGATATTGACCAATTTGGTCACTATCGCCTCGGGCCCGCTTACTATAGTTGAACGCAGCAAGTCCACTACGTAAGGGGAGCAGACCTGTACGATTCGACAGATGGGCAACGCCGTACTCGCGGCTATGTAGCCATCCCGGCTTGCGTTGAGTTCAGCTGAAATCCTCGCCAAGGAAGGCGGACGCCGCGCCGCGGCGCAGGCTCTCGCGTGCCTCAGCGTCGGCGATGCTGGCGGCGATAAGCTCAGCCGGCTCCTTCTGCATGATCGCATAAGGATAGTCGGTGCCGGCGAATATGCGCCCAGGCAAGATCTTAGAAAGGTGACTTAAATAGGCGCCATCATAGATGTTGCTGTCGTAGAACATCGTGCTTGCGAGCGCGCGCGGGCTTCTTGCCGCCTTGCCGCCGAAGCCCTTGGTTGTAACCCACCCGAGGTCGAGGCGCCCCAGGATTGCACCGAGCGCGCCGCCGCCATGGCTGAGGCCGATCCGCAGCTTCGGGAAGCGATCAAGCGTTCCAGACATGATGAGCGAAGCGCCCGCCATCGCGACGTCTATCGGAAAGCCGACGAAACCGGTGAACGGCGGTGGCGCGTCTAAGCCGCGGGTCGCCAATGGATGGAGGGCGTGCACGAAGATCGCGAGGCCCAGCGCCTCGGTCGCTTCATAGATGGGATCGAAGCGGCTGTCCCCGAGCATCACGCCGTTGATATTGCTGCCGATCTCGATACCCGACAGGCCGAACTCGTCGCGCACCCGCCTCAGGTAGGCGGCAGCGCGGACGGGATCCTGCATTGGCGTCGCGCCCAATCCCCGGAAGCGGCGGGGCGCCTTGCCGATCATCTCGGCGATCGAGGCGTTCACGTGGTCGCACAGGAGCGTGCCGGCATCGGCGCCCATCCAGTAGGAGAGAAGCTCCGGCATTGGTGAGAGCACTTGGACGTCCACACCTTCGCGGTCCATGTCGGCGATTCGCCGCGACGGGCTCCAGGAGCGATCATCCAGTTCGCGAAAAGGCTTGTTGCCCATGAAAATTGTCGCCTGCGTCGTCGATTGACATTGCATGCAGGGCCAGCGCGCCGCTTCCTCGGCGCCGGGGCAACCGGGGAAGGCCAGTGGAGCGACATGGCTATGGACATCAATGAGGATAGGAGTCTCCAATCCGCCGAATTCCAAACTGGCGAACGCTTCTACGTCAAGCCCACCGCGGTAGCCTTCGTCGCCCAGAGCCCGACAATCGCGCGAGTGAACGTCCGCTGTGTGGGGATCAGCGCCTGCCAATCTCAAACAATGACTTTAATTTTTCGCGCTGAACCGCTGACTTTTTTCTGAGCCAAAGTTATGAATCCGGCGCAGGCAAAATCCATAAAATCGTCGATTGCAATTTGAAGTCTTTGCAGTTCGGTTTGGGATTGATCTTCTTTCCACTGCCCGAATCGATCCGTAAATGAGCAGACATAAAGCATGATCGAGGAAACGAATGAAAAAGCATTGAGGAGAGAGTCGAAATTTGCGTCCGGCAGTGCCCGCCGATAGTGCTCCAGAAATACCGCAGCGCACGGATCATAGTGTTTGCGAATCAGGGGGACCCAGCGTTTTTGATTTATGAGACCGGCCATAATCCGCACATGGGCTTGCCACTGTAACGAAGCGCCTGACCGCGCGTTGATCATCGGCCCCGCATACGCCCAGATTATCGCGCGAATCAACTCGAGAGGTGTGCGCGCATCGAAGCCGATCTCCTTGAGACCAGCGAGCCTCTGTCGATGCATTTCAACCGCCCGCCGTTGAATGACGCTGTCAAAGAGGCGGTCCTTCGTTCTGAAGTAGTAAGTCGTGAGTCCGACGTGCTCATCAGCCGCTTCCGCTATTGTTCGGAGCGATGTTCCTTCATAACCATAATCAGCAAACAACAATTCAGCCGCGTCGAGCAGCCTTTGCTGGGTATTGATTCCGACCGGCAAGCGCTTACGCTCTTTCGCACGACTACGCTTTGCGCTGATCGGCTCGATAACTCGCAATGCCACACTCTTACTCATAGTGTTGCCGCTGTGCGCCGATGCTAAAGATGAGTCCGAGGGTCATTTTTGGAGCTCGCTGCCTCTGGTAACGCTTCGTCACTATGTTCGAGATGGTTCACTGATCGATTGACCAATTATGGCCGTCTTTGACGCCATGCGGAGTACCCGCATTGACTGCGCTAACACGCTTCCAAGCGAGCGTACCCGGAAATTGGACAGGATGTCCACCGTTCTTAGGGCATAGCAGTGATGTAGCCCCTCTGTAGATCCGAGTGCTTGTTCGTGGCTTGTGTTTGTGCGCCCGGAGGGGTAGACTAATTTGGTCATCTGTGCAATTACTGGTGTCGACTGGATTCCGATTCGAAGCCGGATTGAAGAACCCCTGATTCGATGCTGATATTTTATTTTGAACAAAGCTATCAAAAGCGTCTCGACAATGTGCGGTAGCGCACCCGACGAATCTGAGGACATTTCTGCTGCCACGTTACTCTAAACTGGGCTGGGTTGTTTTGAATGTTTCGGATGTGGAACGCGATTGATCATTGGGGAGGGCCGACGGACAGGCGGTTAGGGCAGATCGGCACGGAAGAATAGCAGCCTCCGATATGGTGTCTCCCTCTGTAGGCCGCAAAAAAGGCCCGAGATTCACAGCTGCCCGGAGGATCTGCGCCGCGCCAGATCGCATACGTATTTCTAGCGCACGTTGGCCTCGACTTCGTGCGGCCGCGTATGGGGTCGAAGCTAGTGCGCCGCCTTTCTCTAGGGGGTC
>Ga0137415_10002700_pt1 | contig 17576 bp, 22 predicted proteins | sample CZODoug3_1_1_16f_FD_183082 | JGI IMG/M metagenome (GOLD analysis project Ga0137415, IMG submission 183082) | Vadose zone soil fungal communities from Angelo Coast Range Reserve, California, USA - CZODoug3_1_1_16fungal (Hybrid Assembly) | ecosystem: Environmental > Terrestrial > Soil > Vadose...
CCGATATTGGCTCCGGGGAATAGCAAGACCAAGACCGGGCGTTTGTGGGCGCTCGCTGTCCATGTCCTTCCGCAGCGAAGCGCTCAGGGCCGATGATTCTGGGTCGTTAGGAAAGGACGAACGATTTCGGCCAAGGCACTGCCGAGTTCTAAATGCTGATTCGAATCCAGGTGCACGCCGTCAATTACACTGGCCCGAGTGACAGTCTCCGCGTCAAAGAAACCGCATTGCAGATCTGAAGCCATGTGCATGTATGCGTCTGCAAGTCCGACGCACCTGTCCTCGGCGCCGCGAAACTTGGGTGCAATGCTCCCCTGCGGAGCGTGGATTTTGGGAGGGCATACTATCAGGATCGGCGGCACGGGCATTCCCGGCTCGATGGGCGCTTGGCGGACCTCATTGACAAGCGCAGCTATGCCTTGTGCGGCAGACCATGCATCGTTGCAAGGATGCGAGAACTGGAAATCGTTGGTACCTAACATCAGGATCACGAGGGACAAAGGGGAATGGATCTCGATACGCTGTGCGAGCCCGCGCCGCCCGTTTCGACCTGGCTTGAAGGGGTCCTCCCATACTGTGCGCCGTCCGTTCAAGCAGTCTTCGATTATCCGCACCCGCTGGCCGGAGACGTTTAGCTTGTTTTCGAGCACGCCCGGCCAACGCTCGTCAAACGACAACCTCTTACGGGTATTAGGAATGATGCCCCAGGTCAGCGAATCAGAATAAACGAGGATCTGGTTCATAAACATTCCGGGCTCAGTTTACCGCAGTCGGCGGTTTCGAAGAATGTCGCGTCTGAGAACAGTTATCGGAATGTGGTCCCGGTGGCTGCCAAGCTTACCCTGAATATATAAAACGGTGGGGCAGGCGGTGGCAGTTCCACCGATGTGTCGGCGGCATCGCAACCGAGGGATTTTCAGTTCGGATTGTTGCGGCATTGCTGGAAGGTCCCGAAAGAAGTTTTTGGTTGCGGCCGCCCGGTACGTACCGAATTTACAACTACTCTCGATACCGTTTCGTGGCGAACTCATCCACTCCGCCGCGTAAGTCTCAGAACGAAAACCAACTCTGGGGTAGTCTTCTGTGTAGCCGACGATCCGGAAGTTGGTTGAGCATTGGTAAAGGCTACGGCTTTTTCGACAGGTGATCGAATCCCAACGCTTTGGTCAGCCAGGCGATTGCTTCGGCAACGTCCCCCCAAATGATCTGCGGCAGCAGAGTATCGGTTTGCACGGAGCGATTCCTTAGCATCCGCTGATATAGCACTACTCACTGTTCAATTGATTGGGCGAGGTTTCCGAAGACACCTCGTAGTGCCGGACGCCGGCCTCCTTTTCGATCAGGTAGTCGGAGTCGAAGTCGTAGTACTTGGCTAGGCTGTAGTCGTCCCCAGCGAAACGCTTGATGGCGTCGGCGTCGTCCCAGAACGTGAGCATCTCGAAATGCGTTTCCTCTCCTTCGGTGCGATACAAACACCACGCGCCACGATTTCCTCGCGTCTCCAGATACTCGGGAAGCGCAATCCTCCGCATGAGGTCCAGGTATTCGTCACCCTTCGAAACCGGAACCATTCCGTGCCATATTCGAGCGATCATCCAGTCCTCCCAAGCGAGCAAGTGCCAAGGAGAAGCTTTTCCAGCAAGGTGACAAGCCTGGTGGCGCATGATCGGTCAGGGTCAAGTCCAGGATCGTAAATTGTGAGTTCAAGGCCGAGTGCTCGCGGATGGCGGACGAGCGGAGTCAACAGTTCCACCACTTCGTTGATTGTCGGCCCACCCGGTTCAGGCGAATCCACCGCCGACATAACGGTTGGGTTAATCCCATCGGCATCCAGGTGAATCCAAAACCCGCGCGGCATCTCGCTCGACCCGGGTGACGTCAGCGATAGGAGTGTTGCCGCCGCAACCTCGGCCACGCCACGATCACTGAGGGCAGTACCGGGAATGTCGAGAATCGGAGACGCAGCTAGAGCCGCGTGACCATACCATGGCTGGGCAGCGTCGCGGCGACCGATCAGAACGACATCCTTGCCATGCACGAGAGGCTCGTCGCCGGCGAGCCGGGCCAAAGGCGTCTCGCCGCGACCGACGGCAAGGGCGAGGCACATGCTGGCCACCGAACCGGTGTGAGACTCTTCGGGCGTCGCGAAGTCAGCGTGGCCGTCGACATAGGCAAGACCCACCGATCCTTGCGCGGACGGTCGCGCACCCAAAAGGCATCCAAGCACGATGCTGCAATCGCCGCCCAGCACGACTGCAAAGCGGCGGTCGCTGGTTGCCGCCTCCACTCGCTCGCCGAGCGTCCGGCAATAGGCAGCGACTTCGGCTTCGTTCCGCGCCCGGCCCGGTGGACGGACGTAGTCTCGATACGCGGGCGGGATGACATCGCCCAGATCGCTGGCACGCAAGCGTTGCACAAGGCCAAGCTCGCGGAGAACTGCCGGGGCCCGGTCAAGCTGCCTGGTTTCGCCCGTGTCGTAAGGACGGATGCCGATGCTCGACGGTGCGCCCACGATTGCGATGCTCTTGTCCATCGATGACTTCCTATCCTCACCATCAAACTCAATTTAGATGGTAAGATACCCCCGATCATAACAAGAGCCATACAACCTGTCAAACGGCGTTTGATGGTGATAAACTTAGGGAGTGGCTTTGAGCGAGCAACATCAGTTCAAACTGGCCGGAGGGCATCCGGCCCTCGACTTCATCAACACCGTGCACGACTGGACGGCACCTGAGCCACGGGACTACCTCAGTGAGTTCGCCGATGCAATTCGCTTCGGCGAAACGGCCGGCCTCCTGACTCGAGCGGATGTCCCGCGCCTGCGATGCCGGACGCCCCGCCTTGAACTGACGCGACTGAGAGAACTCCGCGGGTTGTTGAGGCGGATCTTCCAGATGCGGCTCTCGGGCGGAACGCCCAGCAGCCCGGACCTAGAGAAACTCGGTGCTGACCTTGCCGAAGCCGCTCGAGCAACCCGGCTAATGGCAGCGACTCAAAATCACCGATCCCCTCAGGTTCCGATGAGACGTGAAGTCACTGTAGAGAAGGCTGGCGATGCGCTCCTGCGTCTCAGAATCGTCGAAGCGGCGGTTGCGCTGCTGGTGTCTGATGCGATGCTGCGGGTCAAGTCGTGCCCGACCTGCGGTTGGTTCTTCCTCGATGTCAGCAAAAACCGGTCACGCCGCTGGTGCAGCATGGACACATGCGGCGCGGTCGCGAAGGCGCGGCGCTATTACCGGCGATTGAAAGAGCGCGCTGATCGCTGACGCGAGGATAATCGTGAAAAGTACTTCGGTGCCAAAACCCATGATTCATCCCTTTACCTGGTCGCCGACAATGACCGCCTCTGTGGTTGCCGGCTTGTCCTCCTCTTTCATGGCTGACTTGAAACCGCGGATACCTTCTCCGATTCCTTTGCCGAGTTCGGGAAGCTTCTTCGGCCCGAACACGAGCAAAGCAATTCCGAAAATGACCAGCAAATGCATCGGTTGAAACAGTCCTTCAAACATAAGAGCTCCTTAAAGTTGGGTGAAGAGCGCAAGCGGCCTCACAGCCGCTGGTATCAGCAATGCAGGCGCTGCGACCGGTAACTGGTTACAGCGCCCGCCAGGGAAGCAAGGGAGAGAACACACAACCATCAAAATCCGCGTTGGACCGAGTCCGCGGCGATGGCCAGCTGCATCGATAACTCAAGAAACGCACCCGATTGACCGATAAAGAGCCCGTCGTCAGTGAAAGCTTTGACGGTGGCCACCGCGCCTCCATTCTTCGTCGAGGTCGGTCGGATTACCGAACACCGCGGCAGACTCTTGCTGATGAAATTGCATGGCTCAGGCAGGATCTTGTTGGTCTGGGTGATCTCGGTCGCAGGGTTGTTTAGATCCGGAAACGTCAGGCCGGTCACGGGATCGACCACACCGGCCAAGGGTTGAGATACTGCGTTGGCACCCTTATCGTGCCACAGCCCGAAGTGATCAATCTCGATTCCGCCAATACTGACCAGGATCCGCAAGACAGTTGGGTCGGTTGCCTTGAAGGCCAGCGTCGGGTAGAGGCTCGCACCACCCTGCTCAATGAACGCAAAGTGAAATCCGGCGGTGTTGGCGATGGCTTGTATGCGCTCGGCATCACGGCCGGTGATGGGAATCGTTGGATTCGTTGAAGGGGGAGTGTCCGTATCGTTTAATGGAATCGCTGGTTGGTTCGTGATGACGAAGGGTCCCTTGAACGCCGCACCTAAGTCCGGGTTCTTTCCACTGCGATACCGGGTATACCAACTGAGGTCCACGTTGAGGTTCATGAGGTTGGTAATCCGTTTGATTTGCCGTGCCCCAGTCGCCTGACTGCTCGGCAGCGTTCGAAATGGTTCGAGGTCGACCGGTACTTCGCCCCTGGACTTCAAAAAAGCCGTCAGGAAGGCTGCGTGGCTCAGTTCATCATCAGTGTTGTCGGTGATGTACTGCGGCATGTCGCCATCCAGATTTTGAAGCGCCAGGGTGTAGGCTGGATTTCCTCCGATGAACCCCTGGAACTCTTCGCTCGCTTGTGCGGCCCCGCCACCCGAAGGCCCGACTCCGCCGAGTTCCGCGTATTGTATCCACAGATCGCTTTCAACAATTTCGGCCCACGTCGCGAACTGCAGAAGTGCAACATCGCCCTTCGAGAGCCTGCGCTCGCCTGATGAGGTCTGTGCTGTGCCTTCAGCCGCCAATAGTGTGCCGGCCGACAACGCCGCCCCCGCCATTCCAAGCCCCTTCAGGAATGAGCGTCGCTCAACGACGCGCTGCCAGCGGGAGTCAAGGTCTTCCATTGGGGTTGTAGCCGTGGTTTCAGTTGAGACAGTTGTGGAGAGATTCTGTTTTTTCACGAGTTCTACACTCCGATCCGGGGATAGTTTTGTGTAACCCTGCCAAATGTGAAACTCCGGCATGCGGGCGATATTCCCCAAATCGAGAAATATTTCCCTGAACGAAGCGGACTTTGACCACTTCAAGGCGCGAGCCGTTTGAATGCCTAAGTGATAACTGATCGCGTAAGCCTTAATGTCCGGAGCCGCAGCATTTATCCTGTTTCTCGGAGTTAGATTCAGGCGAGCACGATTCTGATACGGATCAGTTGTAAATTGATTGTCAGAGAATTGTCTCGGTCCGGGTGCAGTGCAGCTTCCGATCCGACTATGATCACTTGTCATCTCTGGACAGGAGCTACGTCGCAGCCGGCGCCTCTGGATTCTCACATCAAGCGAAGCTGGAGTGGAGAGACTATAGAGCGCTTGCTCTGCGCCCGTGCCCGGAATTTACCAGCCAAGCCACTGCGATGCTAATTCCGTAGAGCCCGACCATCGGGGCAGCAAAAAGGCACATGTTCAAGATGTCGGTCGTAGGTGTGACGACTGCTGCGAGAACAAAAATGGCAAGTATGGAATATCGCAGATTGTGCCACATCCAGCGAGCCGTAATCACTCGCATCAGAGCGAGGAAGAACACGAGAATGGGCATTTCGAAAATCAGCCCGAGACCTATGATGATCGTTAGAAACAGTTTCGTATATTCCCCAATTGTAATCATCGGTTGGAAGCGTTGGCCATAACCGATTAAGAAATCGAGAGACGCCGGGTAGACCATCCTGTAACCAAACAACCCTCCGGCTAGAAACAATCCGACGGTACTGACTAAGAAAGGTAGAACATAGCGCTTCTCCTTGCGATACAACCCGGGAGCCACGAACAACCACAGTTGATAGAACACGAATGGAGAGGCCACAAAAAGTCCGGTGACGAAGCCTACTTCCAGATAGAGATTGAAGGGCTCAGTTGGGTTCAAATACACCAGTCCGCCGCTCAGGCCGTGGTGACGGAGTGCCTGAATGATGGGTTGCTGCATCAAACCGAAAATGCGGTCGGCAAAGGGCCAGCACGAGAAGAATCCGACGACTACCCCCACAACTGCAAGGATGATCCGTTTCCTCAACTCCTCCAGATGCGCGAGGAGCGGCATCGAGTTCACGTTTTGTGCCAGGACCGATGCAATCCCATTAGCCATGGGAAGCCTCGATTCGCCCGGGTTCGCTTCCAAAACCATCGGTTTCGAGAACTCTGGGACCTGTTTCAGTAGCCAATTTGCTTTGCGGTAGAGACGCCGGAGAGATTTTCTCTTGCTTCCTTGCTCCCTCCATTTCAATTTCGAGTTGCGATTTGCAGTCGCGCGCGAAGGACTTTAACTCAGCGATCACACGGCCGATCTGCTTGCCCACGTGTGGCAGTTTCTTAGGTCCAAATATGATCAGGCCCAGAAACATCAGGAACAGCATTTCCGAGACGTTCATAGGTTCTCCTTCGCGTTGTCCCTATTCTTGCCCTCCCTCCCGGCACGCTCCGATGTCGCGTCACTCTGTTTTAGAGTTGATTTGAAGTTTCTAATGCCATCCCCGAGGCCGTTCCCGAGATCCGCAGATGTTCTGCGCCCGAAACACAACAAAGCAAGCCCAACGATGAGTAACAGGTGTAGAGGTTGAAGCAATCCTTCGAACATCGGTGCTCCCTTAACCATGAGACAAAGTCGACCAACGTGTTTGAAAAACGGGTGTGTCCGCACGTCGTAACGGGCAGGACGGCATACTCTTAAACAAACGAGAGAGCAGATTTATTCCCAAAGTTAGTGAGGCGGCAAACCTCAAAGCTACGGGAGGCCACTGCTATTTGACCTCATCAGTTAGGCGACAGGGTAAAGCCAATTCCATGTTGGCAACAGCGATCAAGAATTGGGAGCCGAGAGATCTGGCATCGCGAATTGTGTGGCCTGGCTAGGAACACTCGTGCGGAGGTCGTTCGCAAAGGAAGTGCCGAAAAGCTCTGGAGTGCGCCTCCTGGCGGGGCGCAGCGCTCAACACCCAAGGGATGTGCTGGATGGCGGGACAATGCAAGCCGAGGAAACCGCCAATCTCTGCAAGCACGAGCATGAGAGACTCCCGGCGTTTGCAAGACTCCGCCCGGGCGAGGTCGCTCTCAAATAGCAAGAACACCCCGCCAAGGTCGGGCCCCCGGCGGTGCTTAGTTTTTCAGCTTGTGTCGCTCGCACGCTTCCACGGTTTTTGACGGATCTACTGCCGCATCCCCGACTTGTTCGTTGATGATCGTCCCTGATTTGTCGATGAGGAAGGTGGCGCGCCGCGCCGACTCCATCGGGATTCCCTCGATATCAAATTTCTCAGTCAACCCATACCTGCGCGTTACCGGACCTCCCCAGTCGCCGAGCATTGGAAAGGTGATTCCGTTCTGTTGAGCGAAAGCAAAATTCGAAAACGGACTGTCCATACTCACACCCAGAACCTGGGTGTCGGCGCCCTCCAGCTTCGTCAGATTCTGCTGGAAGGCTTTCATTTCTTGGGCTCAACCCCCGGTAAAAGCGAAAACGAAGAATGCTAATGCGACGTTTTTCTTTCCTCTATAGTCCTGCAACGAGACCTTCTTGAGATCTTTGCCGTCGAAAGCGAGCAGTGTAAAATCGGGAGCCATCTCGCCCACTTTCAGCTTCACGGGAGCCGTCGCCTCTCCTTTGTTGCCTTTTTCGCTTCGGCCTTTGTTTTGCGCCTGTAGATGGTTGAAAGAGGACAGCCCCATCAGGAGCGCCAGAAGCCCCCGAGCCGCAAGATGTTTGAACTGTTTTCTATTCATTGCTTAGCTCCTCGGCGTTGCCGTCTCGGGACAGCAATCCAACTGGGATTACGTCCACATCGGCAGTAGATTCTTTTCAGGAATAGATTCACTTTGGAGTTGGATGCTGGGTGCGTAGGAAAGTTGCCGCTCGATTGTAAAAGCGAATCCGAATTCGCAAATTCCGTGGTTCACGCTCATTACGATTATTTTTGCGTAATCAGAGGTCAACCGGGGAATATTTGCCTCCGACCTGAGTTTTCGACAATGGTGAGAGTGTCTAACGTTGTCGTTTTGTCAATCAACCGGCTCTGCCATTCTCTCCTACCCCAAACAACGAGGATAAGTCGCGATGGCAAAAAGCTTGATCACGCTCGTACTTCTTTGCGCCAGTCTGTCGGCCCGGGTCACCGGGCCCCCCAGTGCTGCGGCAGACGATGAAGGTAATCCAGGAGCTTCGTCTGCCCAGTCGGTCAACTCAGTCATTGAGTGGAACAGGATCCTTCTGGTCATCGTACGGACTCCTGGTGCCCAGCCACCCACTATTCATTCGACTCGCAGCTTCGCCATCCTGCATGCTACCGTCTATGACGCGGTCAACAACATTGACGGAACTTTCAGCCCTTATCTTGTCCGTCTCCCAGACGTCTCGCCGCGTGCTTCCCGACCAGCTGCGGCCGACCAAGCCGCCCATGATGTGCTGGTTGCGCTCTACCCAGCCTTTCAGGCGACACTCGACGCTGAGCTGCAGCAGGACTTGGCGCAAATTGGGGATGGGCGGAATAAGGCTGATGGCATCGCGGTAGGACAAACCGTTGCGGCTCAGATCTTGTCCTTGCGAAGCAGCGACGGATCGGGTATTACTCCCCCTCCGTTCATTCCGGGAAACCAGCCTGGCGGCTACCAACTGACACCACCCAATTTCGCAGCAGCGGATTTCACGCAATGGCCTCAGGTCACTCCGTTTGCCCTAGCGCGTGCCGACGAATTTCGTCCCGGCCCGCCGCCCGAGTTGACAAGCGACGAGTACACCAGTGTTTTTGACGAAGTCAAGAGTCTGGGATTCATCCACAGCACAACTCGTGCCCCGGAGCAGACCCTGATTGGAACGTTCTGGAATGGCAATATTCAGGACTTCTGGAACGAGATCGCGCAGACCGCAGCGTTGAGACATCACCTTAACCTGGCACAAAGCGCGCGCTTGTTTGCACTGCTGAACATCAGCCTTGCCGATACCGTGATTGCCTTCTTTGACGCTAAGTACACTTACCAGTTTTGGCGGCCCGTCACTGCCATTCCATTGGCGGGCATTGACGGCAATCCCAGTACGGAGCCCGATCCGACCTGGCTTCCGCTAACGACAAAAACCGCTCCAGATCCGGCGTACCCGGGTGCCCACAGTGCCATCAGTGCGGCCGGGGCCGAAGTGCTGCGGTGCTACTTCGGTAAGCGGTTTACTTTTGATGTTACGTCCGAGTCCTTGGCGGGAGTGACACGGCACTTCAGTAGCTTCTCAGCGGCGGCGGAGGAGGCGGGATTGAGCCGGATTTACGCTGGGCAGCATTTCCGCTCCGACCACATCACTGGCAAACGTCTGGGCCGTCAGGTGGCGGAGTCTGTCGACGAGACCGTTCTGCTTCCGAGGTAAATCGTGGCTCTGCGACCGACCAAGTTTGATTTGCCGGGGACGCAGGATCGAAGCTGACAGTGCCGGTGCGCCGCAGTAGGCCCGCCGGCATTTTCGCTTCAAGTAGGAAAACCTCTCCGGTTCGATCTCAGCCACACTTGCCGGCCGGATGGAAATCACACCCTTCAATCGTCATGAAGGCCTCTCTTGGCACAATTGGTCTTGGTCCTCCACCAAGGGGCATACCGGATCGCTGAGGCTACCAGAACGAGGGCATCAGAGCCACGCCGGGCTTCAAAAGGCTTGCGTGTTGCCGGTGCGCAGGAGATGGGAAACGAAACCGTCCGTAGTTGGTGGCTCCGGTCGAAGTGTGGATGGCATCGTCCGCCAGCAGTCCGCGTGAGCACGAGACAGAACAAAACTCAGCTGTAACAGTTGATTCTTCATTCAGCGATGCTCAGGGAGACACTGGGCAAGATGTACATTTCATGAATTTACCTGCCTACGAACCCGGCGGCGCGTTTCAGCAATTCAGCAAGATTGTTGATATCGGCTGGGGCCGCATCGCCGAGTATGCAATACCGAAGGCTGCCCTGGCTCCATGTTTCCAAGTTGAACGAAAGTTCCTTGGTCGCAGGAGACTCTTCGTCCCATCTGCCCGGCCCCTCGTGGAAGATGAATACAGAAATCTTGTGCTTCCGCAACCCATAGATCAGATGCGCGCCTGGTGTTTGGCCAAGATAGGTAATACGGCCGCCCAGCAGCGAAAACTCGGAGTTCTGAAGCTCAGGCAAATCGAATGTAAAGGGAATCTTCCCTTGGAACCATGGCTTTACCGTGTGCCGGTCTGAGGAAACCACATCTACCGGCGATGAGCTGGCCAGCGCCACTACGTGCAGGTCTGCCAGTTCGCTGTAGACCTGTTCTTGGCGGAGTCGCTGTCGTCCCACGTAAGTGGCGGCCAATCCCGCGACTACCAGAACAGCGAACATAGCTGGTGCAATCATCCAGCCGAACCGCGCGACGCCTCGTCGCGGTTTCGCAGCAATATTCTGTTGCACACGTCTGCGAAACGTAGCACCGGGTGTGAACCGCCTTCCGGCCGCCTGAACAGTGCGCTTCATCTGCACGCGCGCAAGGGCATCCGCTGCGCACGACGGGCAGACACGTACATGAGCGTCGAAGACGTGCATCTCTTCGGACGGAAGTTCACCGTCGAGGTATGTGTCGAGTTGTGTCTTCCAAGACTCGCAGGCCATTGTTCTGCTCCTTCTGCAGCTCCTGCCGTAGGCGTCCCCCTAGCGTCGTCCTGGCACGCGACAGGCGTGACATCACGGTGCCTATCGGAATGGAAAGTGTTTCCGCAATCTCCTGGTACGACATCTCCTCCACTTCGCAAAGAAGGAGGATCTCGCGGAAATGCACCGGCAGTTGGTCGATCGCGCTGTGAACCAGTTGCCCGTTCGAGCGCTCGATTAAAATCGTTTCCGGCGTCTCGTGCTCAACGGCTAGTTCAGGTTCCTCCTCCTCCGAATCAAGGGGCACCGTCATTGTCGCTTTCAATCCGGTGCGTGATGTCAAGAACGTGTTACGCAGGATGCGAAACATCCATGCCCGGAAATTGGTCCCCAGCCGGAACGACGAGAACCCTTTCAAAGCCTTGGTGTAGGTTTCCTGAACTAAGTCTTCGGCTTCGTCGCGATTCCGTGTCAGCCAGTGCGCGAAGTTGTAAAGCTGATCGAAGAGCGGCATCGCCAGTTCTTCGAACGAACCGGATTGAGGCGCCGTCCCTGACACGTACACAAGATGAAAACTACCGTGTAGCCCCTTTATTCCCTCACATTCACGATAATTCTGGAGGAATAAAGCGCAGTCTGAGCGGCTATGAACTGCGAGGTGAACCTGCCGTTTATGGCGAGCAACGACAGCCTCTGGCCGTGCCTTTGGTCAGGTGCCGGACCGGACCAAAGATGGAAATGACGACTCCCTACTTCATTTCGGGATGCACCTGGGTAGCGGGGCTGATTGCAGGATACGTGCTTGTGCCCGCTACCCGGGCGCAAGGTTCCGGGGAGGACGTGCACGTAACTCCGCGTGTTCAGCATGCACAGAGCCAGAATGACCAGCCGACCGAAGATCCGGCGCTGAAAACCCACATGACGCCGATCAAGGTCGATGTGAACCTGGTCCTGGTGTCGGTGTCGATCACGGATCCGCGGAACCGCCAAGTCATTGGGCTGGATAAAGAGACTTCCAGGTGTTCGAGGGTAAGGAAAGGCGAGAAATCCGACACTTTTCGAGTGAGGATGCTCCTGTTTCCCTGGGCGCCATCTTCGACGTGAGCGGCAGCATGGCAGACAAGATCGACCGAGCTCGCGAGTCGGTGGTGGAGTTCTTCAAAACAGCGAACCCTCAGGACGAGTTTTCTATGATCGCATTTGCCGACCAGCCGGAGGAAGTCGCCAACTTTACACAGTCGGTGGAGGACATTGAGGGGAGGCTAGTGTATACGGTCCCGAAGGGGCGCACGGCCCTGCTGGATGCGATCTTATTTGGGCCTCAGCAAGATGAGGAAGGCCAAGTACGGGAAGAAAGCACTGCTCATCATCCCGGACGGCGGAGACAACCACAGCCGGTATATGGAAAGCGAGATCAAGAACCTGGTGAAGGAATCGGATGTGCAGATCTATGCGATCGGTATCTACGACCAGTATTTTCCGACTGACGAAGAACGTTTGGGTCCACAGCTGCTGAGCGCATCACTGAACTCACCCGTGGGGCGCGCATTCTCGATCGACAATCCAAACGACTTTGCGGATGTCGCTGCCAACATCGGGATCGAGTTACGCAACCAATATGTGCTCGGATATCGGCCAACCAATCCCGCACACGATGGTAAGTGGCACAAGATACGGGCGAAATTGACGCCGCCTGAGGGGCTGCCACCGCTCCGGGTTTATGCCAAGACTGGGTATTATGCCAGTTCGGAATGACCAAGTTCCGCTGCTTTATATGGATACGGGAACGGCTGTGCAGCGCCCCTCGGAGCGAGTCATCAGGCGGCGGTGCGAACCTTTGCCATTGCAATCGATACGGTCTGCGAGTTAACCAAATGTGCTGGTACTACGTCACAGACGGGGAACCCACAGTCCGACATCCAGCAGCCCGTGTCTAAAGTCGCTTTAGTAGCCCGCGTCGAAGCGAGAGCATTTGTGATACAACCCACTCGTGCCAAATCACAAGCCGGACCTGGTGCGCGCCATTGGACGCTGGAGCCTGACCGCGCTAATGGTGAACATCGTCATCGGTGGCGGCATCTTCGGACTGCCCTCAACCGTCGCCGGAGTCCTGGGTAGTCAAAGCCCCATCGCCTACCTGATCGCCGCTGCCGGAATCGGCATAATCGCCGCCTGTGTGGCCGAGGTTGCTTCGCGCTTTCAGCAGGCCGGTGGACCGTACCTGTACACAAAAACGGCTTTCGGACGTTTTCTGGGCCTCCAGACGGGATGGCTTCTGTGGTTGACACGCATAAGCGCCGGGGCCGCGGTTGCCAGCGTTTTCATTGATTACCTGGCAGGGTTCTGGCCGCAAGCCAAGGGTCCAGCCACGCGTTTCGTGATTCTCACCGTTCTGATCGGCGGTCTCGCGGCTGCAAACATCCGCGGCGTAAGGATGGGAACGTGGGTCAGCAACTTTTTCACCGTCGCCAAGTTGCTGCCCTTGGTGATTCTCGTGGTTGGCGGCCTTCTGTTTGTTCACGTTCATGGCAGCCCCGTTCCGCCGGTGGATGAATCACACCCAGCGGGCGCCTGGATGAACGCCGTGTTGCTGCTCATATTTGCTTATGGCGGTTTCGAGGCCGCGCTGATTCCGGCCGGAGAAGTCAAGAATGCGGCTCGTGACGCTCCCGTGGCTCTAATGGCCGCCTGGGCGATCGTCACAACCGTGTTTTTCCTCGTGCAGGTCGTGGTGGTACGCATGCTTACCAACCCTGCACAGACAGGCCGTCCTCTGTCGGCGGCAGCGCAGGTTTTCGGGGGCAGCAGCATGGCCACCATCATCTCCATGGGTGCGTTGCTCTCGACCTTTGGCTATTTCGCCGCCACCATGATTGCCACCCCGCGGATAACATTTGCCTTTGCCGAACAGGGAGACTTTCCCCGCTGGTTTGCCGCCATCCACCTCCGCTACCAAACACCGTACATCTCGATTGTTGCCTTTGCCGTTCTGCTCTGGGCGCTCGCACTGATGGGCACTTTCCGCTGGAACGCCGCACTATCGTCCGGTTCCCGCCTTTTCGTTTATGGATTGACTTGTGCCGCACTGCCGATGCTGCGCAAGAAGTTCCCTGGCAAGGAAGGCTTCCACCTGCCCGGAGGGATGGCGTTCGCTGCACTGGGAGTTGCGTTCGCTCTGGTATTGGTTAGCCGCATGGGCTTACTCGAGCTCGTGGCTTTGGCACTTACCACTGCCATTTCGTTCCTGAATTGGCTTGCCATTCGTGGGAATACGCCCTCCCCTAACTCCTGATCCTTGTTCTCCCATATCGGAGATGCGTCTATTTTTGCTTCTCTTGCGGCTTATCTCGGCCAGTAACGCGATCTCCGCACCTCCGCGCTCGTTATCCGCTGCCATCTCACGGCGCGTGTCGCATCGCGGGCGATGCGCTCACCGCTAAACCCGGTACTCGGAATTCCACGGTTTAGACACGGGCTGCGAGACACTCGGTTTTCGCGTGTCTAGCCCCAACGGGTTTGCCGCGATTCCAAAGGCTCTCTTCACCTGCGAACCCACCAGGGTCTTGGGAATAAGACGCGATCTCGATAGTTAGCACAAACAAGAGAAGTCGAATCGTTAAACGATGTGAGGCCTCACGTTTGGCTGGCGGTGATTCGCAGAGCACATGGGAGCGAACCTGCTCCTGTGTAATGCGGCAGACCGGTTGCAAGCCCGGATATGGACTGAGCGTACATGTCTCGCGTGGCCGAATTTTACTGGAGAGTTGGACCCGCAGGAGCTCCCGAAAATTCTCTCGCCTCTGTAACCGTGCCGTTCCCAAGAACAGCGCGGGCGGCACAGCCACAGAACAATCCACATCCCTGCACGGGATGTTCAACCTAAAGATATAAACGAAATTCCTTCTATCACGCACAGAATGCCCCACCTTCTCCTGTGCCTGTTTGCGCTGCTGGCAATTGGAATTCCAACAGCTTTTGTTCTGCACTCCTTGCCGCCTGCTCCCCCATCGAGTTCAATCCGGAATTGCTTGACCTCATGGAGAAGGCCAACCTAGCTCTGGGTCGCCGTGACGGTATGGCACGTTTGCTTCCCGACTGGCAGCTTTTTCGTTATTTCTATGTTGGTAAAGAGGCAGTGTTGTCGTCCCAAATCGAGGGGACTCCGTCCTCTCTCTCGGACCTCCTGTTGTTTGAGAGCCGACAGGTCCTGGGGTGCCCTTGAACGAACGTTCAGGAAGTGTGTCGTGAAGGTTGCTCGATTCCACCCCTAGTCTGAAGCAGCTTACGATCCGTCTTCTTCTCCCAACGTTTACAGGCCGGGCACGCAGCGTGTATCGTTGGTCCCGCAATTTCCCGCATCTTCACGAGCTGGGTGACTCACATGTCCATGTATCGAACCGCTCTGGTACCTTTCCTGGCATTCACCACCTTTGGGCAGGGAGCAACGTGCGTCTCCAACCTCGCAGCATCACCGCAGTCGGCAGAAGCAAGATCAGCACCGGAGCGGGTGGCCGCTGATACGCCGCGTGTAACGCCGGGCGGAGCCACTTTCATGGTTCCTTCCGGTTGGTCGATCGTGAGCGGGAAAAACCTGGTCATCCTGGAGCCGCCCGAGACCGACACGCACATCGCGATTGTCGACTCGCAGGCAGCCGACGCCAGTGCCGCGGTCGCTGCCGGCTGGGCGGCCTACAAACCCGAGGCCAAGCGGCCGCTTAAGCTGGTCACACCGCGACCTGCGCGGGAGGGCTGGGACGATCGGCAGGTGTTTGACTACGAGACCTCTCCGAACGAGCGTGCTGTCGTACAGGCCATTGCGCTGCGTGCCGGCAGCGGGTGGACCGCGGTCATTCTGGATGGAAGCGAACCTACGGTGGAGAAGCGCAGCGCACCGATTGGGCTGATCTTCGAAAGCTTGCGTCCGAAGGGCTATCAGCGCGAGTCGTTTGCCGGCCGTAAGCCGCAACCGCTGGATGCTGCACATATCGCTCAGATCAAAGCGTTCGTTGAAACCTCCATGCAGGAACTTGGTATCCCCGGCGCCTCAATGGCGCTCATTGATGGTGGCAAGGTTGTGTATGAGGGTGGATTTGGCGAACGCGAACTCAGCAAGCCTGAGCGGGTAGACGAAAACACGCTGTTCATGGCGGCGTCCAACACAAAAGGGATGACGACTCTGTTGTTGTCAGAGCTGGTCGACGAGAAAAAGTTGAAGTGGGATCAGCCGGTGATCGACGTCTACCCGAGCTTCAAACTGGGAGACGCGGAAACCACGAAGAAGGTTCTCGTCAAGAACTTGATCTGCGCCTGCACCGGACTGCCGCGGCAGGATATGGAATGGTTATTCGAGTTCAAGAATGCAACGCCGGAATCGACCCTGGCTCTACTCGGAACCATGCAACCGACCAGCAAGTTCGGCGAAGTCTTTCAGTACAGCAATCTGATGGCGGCGGCTGCCGGATACATTGGCGCGCACGTTGTGCATCCGAATCGCGAGCTCGGGGCCGCCTACGACGAAGCGATGCAGCAAAAGATTTTCGATCCGCTGGGGATGAAGTCGACGACGTTCGATTATGCGCGCGCCCTCGCAGGCAACCATGCCAGCCCGCATGCGGACGATGTGGATGGCAGGCCCACCGTGGCCAGCATGGCGATCAATTACTCGATCGTCCCGGCACGTCCCGCTGGTGGCGTGTGGACCTCGGCTGGTGATCTGATCCGTTACGTGCAACTCGAGCTTGCGCTGGGCAAGCTGCCCAACGGCAAGCAGTTGGTTTCGTCGGAAAACCTGTTGGCGCGCCGTGCCCCGCAAATTGCCCTCGGCGAGGACGCGACCTATGGGATGGGTTTGATCGTAGACCGCACCTACGGCGTTCCGGTCGTGAGTCATGGCGGCAGCATGTCGGGCTTCAAAAGTAACCTCTACTTTTTGCCGGATTCCGGCATTGGGGCCGTGCTGCTCACCAATTCGGATAATGGCGGCATGCTTCTTGGTCCATTCGGGCGTCGCTTGCTGGAGGTCGAATTCGACGGCAAGCTCGAGGCGGCCGGCGACGTTGCAGCCCAGGCAGCACGCCATAAGGCAGCCCTTGCCAAGGCTCGGGAACGGCTCGTAGTGCCTGCTGCACCGGCGCCGGTGGCTGGTTTGGCAAAGCGGTATTCCAGCAAGAAACTCGGTGAGCTTCGCGTGCTGACCCAGGACGGAGTCAGTACATTCAATCTCGGCGAGTGGAAAAGCACCGTGGCATCGCGAAAGAATGACGATGGCACGATCTCGTTCATCACGATCGATCCCGGCAATGACGGATTCGAATTCGTGGTGGGTGAACGTGCAGGCAAGCGGCTGCTGATCATTCGTGATGGCCAGCACGAGTACATCTTTACGGAGGCTGCCTGACCGCGCCGGCTCGGTGGAATCCTCGTTGGATTGGCCCCGCGCGGCGCTCGAGCTTGGTCGAGAGGCGAGCGATCCGGAACATCCAAGGAACAGTGGATGCCGTGAAATACCAGTAAGTTAGCCCAGAACTGTTTCTTGACATGACAACGCGTTGCAAGCGTAGAAATCGCGCCGCAATCAAACAGACGGCATAGGTGTGTCTTGGTCTTTCGCGCAAGGCTTTGTCTCCTATTGATTTCAGTGGAGGTGTCAGATGGATTTTGACGTAATCGTGATCGGCAGCGGTTTCGGTGGAGCTATTACGTCGTGCCGACTGGCCGAAAAGGGCAAAAGAGTCTTGGTGTTGGAGCGGGGCAAGAAATGGGACCGGACCACCTACCCGCGAGGACCGGAAGACGAGTGGATTTGGAGCCACGTGGACCCGGCACAATATCACGGCTGGACGGATTTACGTCGGTTCAACGGCATGGCGGTAATTGCCGGCGCTGGCGTGGGAGGCGGCTCACTGATTTACGCGAACGTTTCCGCGATTCCGCCGCAGTCCGTGTTTGCCTCAGGCTGGCCTCCGGAGATCACCTTCATAGGACTTCAGCCCTACTACGCCACCGTCGCTGACGTTCTAGACATTCACGAAGTGCCGGAGAATCAGTGGAGCCCCCG
>Ga0137415_10002703_pt1 | contig 17559 bp, 13 predicted proteins | sample CZODoug3_1_1_16f_FD_183082 | JGI IMG/M metagenome (GOLD analysis project Ga0137415, IMG submission 183082) | Vadose zone soil fungal communities from Angelo Coast Range Reserve, California, USA - CZODoug3_1_1_16fungal (Hybrid Assembly) | ecosystem: Environmental > Terrestrial > Soil > Vadose...
GAGCAGCCGCCGCACTCCGGTTCGCGTTCAAGGACACGCTCGACGGTGACCTGGAAGCGGTCTACGAGGCGCTCGCTGCCGTTTCGGACCCGTCGGCGCCGGTTCAGCAGTGCCTATCCATGCTCGTGACGGCCGGCACAACGTAAACCGCGCTACTGGCTCCGGACCTCGACGTACTCGCGTTTCGCTTCGCCCTCCCTGCGCCGCGCCGCTCGGCGGCCGCGCGGAGGCGCACTCCATCAAGCTCAACGGCGGCGAGCACCATCGGTGGCGCCAGCCGCCACTACCCGAGCGGCTCGACGGGGCCGAGGTCCTCGACCTCGGCGATAGGCCCCGAAGTCAAGGGCGGCGCGGGCCAGGCTTTGCCCTCGCGGAGCGGCTCTGGGTATCGCTCGAACGCGCCATGGGTCCCGAGCTTCCAACAGTCGATACCGACCCCGGCAGGCTGCGACCTCAAGGTTGCGGCGTAGGCGCGGACGCAGTCGACGAGGCGACCTCGATACTTGCGGGGTCGGGAGCCGTCGTCGCGGGCTCCAGACGCACTGGCCGTTGCGCGGCATGGCGGGCATCTCGTCCATGCCGGATGAGTAGCAACGGCCGCTGACATCGGCAGCCGGACGGCGGTCTCCGGTTCTGCTCACGCGGCGCGGGCGCCTGCTGGTGCAAGGTGCAGCCCAAGGACGACCATCGACAACAATTCCCGTTTCACGCGACTGCCGGCACCCGCGACAGGTGGGCTAAGCACCCCCACGGCGTGATTCATCACTTTCCGAGTGACTTTCGCAACTGGGCCAGTTCGTGGGAAGTGTTCGCGGCTACATCCTTCAAGGTTCTCAGTTCGTGCGCTAGTAGCCGAATGCACATGTCCGGCAGATGGTCGACCGTCTGGCCGACCGGTAGCGGCAAGCCGCAGCGACCGCAATGGTTCATCGTGGGCATGCCGACCAGTTTGCTTTCGGTCGCCGTGGCAGGCAACCCCTGGGAAGCCCTCCTCGGTAGGGAAGAGCGAAGACGAGCACTTAGCGCAGCCCTAGCCCCGCGCCCGGGACTCCTCCCGGAAGAGCGCGAAGGCGCTCGTGTAGCCGTGCAGGAAGGTCGCGCCGCCGACTGGGCCGATCTCGCCGTTGCAGAAGAAGCCGCCGAGCGGGATCTCGCCCAGCTTCTCGCGGAAGAGGTCCGTGTCGTGGTCGGGCCGGCCAAAGAGATGCGCACCCCGGCCCAGGCAGGAAAAGAGGAGTGCTCCGGTGGGTCCCACACTCATCGACGCGCGGTAGCGCTCGAGCAGCCGGGTCAGGTCCTCGGTCGCGGTGCGGGCGTCACGCAGGAGGAACTGCGCGACCTGCAGCTGCTTGAGGTGCGCGCCGACCGCGATTGCGCCGCTCGCCCGGTCGATGCCGACCAGGTTGCGCACCAGCAGCTCGCCCTCGCGGTACTCGACTTCGTCCTCCTTCATCTCCAAGCCGAGGAAGAGGGAGTGCCGGAAGAGCTCGCGGTCGCGCGGTGGTAGCGCTTCGTGCAGCTCGCTAAGCCGCTCGAGCGGCGGCCTCTGGTCGAGCTCGAACAAGACGTTGCCCTGGCAGCGCGTGACCAGCATCGGCCGGCCGATCGGCCGGCAGCCCTGGGCGACGATCGTCTCCACGCGCAGGTTGCCGGAGAGGGCGATCCCTACGACGCCGCTGCGGAACACCTCGTCGCGGAGGAAGAGCCGGTTCGCGCCGGGCGCCGTCCCGCCGCTGGCGAGCCCGCCGAACTTGCTGGAGCGGGGGTAGGCCAGGTCGAGCCCGGCAATCAGCGCGCCCGCATCCAGCGTGAGCGGGTCGGCGAGGAGGAGGAGCTTTGGCCTCGCCTGCGGCGCGATGCCGATGGCCGCGTGCCAGGCCGGCGGCGGAGCGGATGCGGCCGGCAGATCCGTCGTGTCGAGGTGGAAGGGGACCAGCTCGACTCCGGGCAGCGCGGCCGCGGTGAGCGAGACCGCGGCGCGCTCCTCGACTTCGTGCCCCGCGCCGATCACTCCGCCCCCGGTGCAGCCGACGAGAAGCGCGCCCGGCAGCTCCGCTGCGACCAACGCGGGGATGTCCGCGGCGGCGGCGCGATGGTGCGGCGACACGAAGGCGACGACGAGGTCGGCGCGCTCGCCACCCAGCTCGCGGCGAAGCGCCGCAACCGCCTCGGCCACGGCCTGCGGCGTGCCGGGATCCTGCGAGAGTGCCGAAGCCCAGCGCATGACGGATCGATGACACGCCGTCGGGCCCGGCGCAATACCGCGACGCGACCGACGGGCATCCGCGCGTACGCGCCGCTGGTAACGCGGCACCAGCTCCGAGGCCCACTCCTCCGAGCCGCCTGGCGTGAATAGCCGCGCTCGCGGCAGCGTCAGCTCGGCCGAGATGGGGATCGACGACTTCCAGGCGAAGCGCTCACCCGAAGAGCGTTACCGGACGACCCCGCACGGCGGCCTCTTCACGCGCGCCAAGGGAGGCTTCTTCCACGATGGGCGGTTTCCCACGCTGCTGGACGTGGTCAACCACTACGACGAGAGGGGCATCGGCAACGACGGCGTAAACCTCGGGTTGACCGCGCCCGAGAAGGCCGACCTGGTCGAGTACCTGAAGTCGCTCTGAGGGCGTTGCGAACAATTGTCCGGTCAGTAGAAGTCAGTCCCCGGAAGCGCTGCGCAGATCCTGCTTCTTCTTCGGCAGCTTCAGGTGTTCCTCGCAGAGGAAGCGGAGCCGCGGACCCTTCGACCTGTTCTTGCAGTCCGGGTAGCGGCAGCTCATGTTGATACCTGGTCTGCCACCGCGACGAAGAGCAGCACCGTTTCGCGGCGTGCCGCTCGGGAGCGAAGCAGCAATCCGGTCCGCGAAGAGTTGAGCGAATCGGTCGACGAGAAGATCGAAAGGATAGGCCAGGCCGCTATTGACGGTATGGTTGGTAACCATGCGACAGCGACGCAATGGAAACATGGCAGAGCGGGAGATGTTGTACGCCAGAGTGACCGGGCGACGTCGAAGTGAGATGCACGGAAGTATAAGCAGATGTGGAACCTGTCTCCTCCTCGGCGCGCATCTGCAGTTTTTCGCTATCGACTGTTCCCCACCGCGGCACACATTCTCCGCGAGGTAAAACGAGTGCTAGCTTTTTCCCACACGGTCGCGCTCCCGAAGGCGCTGAGGAGGAGCGATGCGATTCTTTCGGACAGGCCTTTCGTTCGCACTACTGGCACTGGCAGCCGCGTGCGGCACAGGCGGCAACAGCTCGACGCAATGGAACACCATGCTCGACCCCACGGCGCACGACGCGCTCTTTCCCATCGTCGCCGGATCGGCGCACGCGCTCGGCTCCGACTCCCCGGCGATCACCTGCAACTCGTGCCACGGCGGCGGCAGCAGCTTCACACAGTTCGACTGCCTCTCCTGCCACCAGCACTCGGACCAGGCCGCGCTCGCCCTCGGGCACCGAGGCGTGCCGCAATACGCCTACGCGAGCGCCAGCTGCTACTCGTGCCACGCCCGCGGGACCGCAGGCGGAGCCGTTCCTTCCGGGGCCATTGGTGATCCCGCGCAAGACCTCACGGTCAACGCCCAGATCCCGTCTTATGTGGACACCTCAATTTCGAGCCTCAGGTCCGAGACCGAGACTCTCCCCATGCCGATGGACCACGGAACGACCCACGTGGACGCGGCCGCTTTCGCGAGCTGCGGAAACTGCCATGCCAACGCAGGCGCAGGCGCGTATTACCCGGGCAATCTCCATTCGGCCCTGGCGAATCTCAACCTGGCGCAGCCGTCGGGGTGCTTGGATTGCCACGCCAGTTCGAAGCCGATCGGATTCGTCGGCCCGACCGCCACCAATCCGGCGAGGACCCCTGCCTCCGGTGAAATGAAACACGACGCCGTCCTCTGGAGCAACGGTCTGCCGACCGCAGCGAGCGCCGTTCCCCAGGATTGCGCTGTCTGTCACGTGACTCCATCGATGATGAGCATATCGGGGGCCTGGGGGACCAATCAGGCGGGAACGACCCCGGCCCTCTTCCATGCGTCCTTGACAGCGGCAAACCTGCCGCAGCCGACCTCTTGCGTCGACTGCCACGCCAACTCACGGCCGGCGGCCCTCCTCACCTCGGCAAATGCGGCCCTCCCTGCCAACGTGCAGTTCGACCACTCCGGCGCGGAGGCGCTGGGCGACTGCACGTCGTGTCATATGAACGGCGGCGCAACGCAATCGACGACCTCGTGGTCCGGAGGCCAGTTCCACCGCGCGGGCGACCCGACCCCCGCCACCTGCCTGCCCTGCCATGACGGTGAACGCCCCACCACGACGGTGAACGCCCCGAACGGCTGGATCACGGCGCCTTCTGCGACCAAACCGTTCGACACCGTGACGAACAGTCTCGGCATCGGTCACGGCGACGATCAGGACTGCGCTACCTGTCACAGCGGACCGGGAACCGGCGCGTGGGGCGGATCGCAGAACTGGGCCAAGGGGCTTTTCACGCACGGTCCGTCTACGGATTCGAGCACCACCTGCATCGCCTGCCACTCGACGCAGCGGCCAGCGTTCCAGTTGACTCCGACCAATTCAGCGCTGCCTTCGAACGCGACGCCCTTGTGCGCCGGCGTGGCCACGGCCTGCTTCGATCACTCGACCAGCGGCACCGGCGATTGCATCGGCTGCCACCAGGCTACCGTCTCGTACACCAACTACGGCTACAGCGGCAGCCCCAGCCCGCACTTCTCCGGAGGCAATTGGGCGGGGGGCGTCGGATATCCGGCGGACACGCTGGCCGCCTCGCAGAGCCAGTACATCATCCTGACGGAAACCACCTTGAATCCTTCGCCGCCCAGCCTGGTCACCAGTACCAGCTCGATCACCACCAAGCTGAACAACGCGATGCTTCACCACCGGGCCCAGTGGACCTGCGCCAAGGATGGCACCAGAGCATGCACGGTGGACGCGGACTGCACGGCCGTCGGCGGCCAATGTCTCGCCACTGTTCTGGATGCCGGGGACGCAGCGCATGAAGACACTTCGAAGTGCGCGCTCTGCCATACGGTCAGCTCCCCCGGGGCCATCACCGGGCCGGGCCAATTCCACAGCGTGTTGACGACCTCGGGGTTCCAGCAGCCGGCCATCAATTGCTTCGACTGCCATCAGCAGATGCGTCCGACGGGCATCGTCGAGAAGGCGGCATCCGACCTGCAGCCCATGGACCACAACGCGGTGTTCAACGCGCCGGTGACGATCAACGGCGTCTCGGTCGGCGGAGTCGCCGCCATGGATTGCTCCGATTGCCACGCGAGCCCGGGCAACACCTGGTCGGATGGACTCTTCCACAAGAACATCGCCGCGGCCGTGCCCAAGGACTGCACCGTCTGTCACCACCCGTTGATGGTCGACGCGGCCAAGGCCGATTTGACGAGCGGCGTGAATTACGCCATGCGGCACACTTCGGGACAGATCACCTTCCAGAACTGTCAGACGTGTCACACGGGCGCGTTGGCGAAGGGGAAGAACACGCCGATCGCCGCCACCTTGTGGCAGATGGGCGCGTTCCACGCGAGCCTCGCGTCGCAGCCTTCGGCATGCCTCGCTTGCCATGTGGTTTCCGAGCCGGCGGCGAACGCCTCGACCCGGAGCAGCGTGGTCTACAACCTGACCATGGGAGGCACCTCGACCAACATGGCCCAGTGGATGAACCATGGCTCCAACTCCGTGGCCGGCAAAGACTGCTTCGTTTGCCACGCGGCGGACGCGAAGACTTCGGGGAGCGCCTGGAGCAAGTCAGACTCCTTCCACGGAGCGGTGTCGAGCCCGAGCAGCTGCCGGGAGTGCCATGGTGTCACCAACGGCGGCGGCTCCGTGGCGGGCACCAACAACAACCTGCCCGTGGGCCTCACCAACTCGTCCACGGTGACCTCGGCAGCTGCCGACGCTGCGGCCGGCATCCCTGCAGGCACCTATGATCAGATCACGCACACGGACATCAACGTCTCGAGCCACGACTGCAACTTCTGCCACACGCAGAAGGGCGTCTCGACCGTTGCCGGCGTGCAAGGCAGGGAATGGGCGCAGGCCGCGTTCCACGCGAACCTCACGTCTGCGAACCCGCTGGTGATGAATGGCACCACGGGGCGCTGCAGCAACTGCCACATGAACACCAAACCCGGCGCGACGTTCACGGCTTTCGATCACAGCACCTTCTCGGCTACGCCCGGAACCCAGGATTGCAGCTCGTGCCACTCGTGGCCGGGGACCGGCACGGCGACGGCCTCCAACTGGCTTGGAGCCGCCGCAGCTCCAGCGATCGTAACATTGACGGGTTGGACCAGCGGCACTTCGATCACTTCAAATACCGTTACTTTCTCGCATCCGAGCCCCAGCACTTACACAAGCTGTGCGCAATGTCACGCGGGCGCCAATTATTCGACGATCATCGATTTCAACCATGATGGACTGACATCGAATGTGACCATCAACGGCGTGACTCCGTCCACAGTGCCCAACCTCGGAACGAGCATCTACGATGTCTCGACCAACCCCACGTTCTGCGTGGCTTGCCATAATTCGGCTAGCCCTTGGGTCAGTAGAACTGGATTGTCCTCGACAATTACCGCGAATACGACCAGCGGCAGCACGACCGTGACCACCCCCTCCACCGGTGCTTTGACGTTGGGAATGACGATAAGCGGTACAGGCATTCCGAACAATACGACTACCACGACGACTCTTACAGCCAACATCACCACTGGTAGCACCACAGTGACCACGTCTTCACCCGTATCATTGTCGGCTGGAACGATTATCTCGGGCACCGGTATACCGGCTAACGATACCGTTGCTACATCCGTCAATAACGCGACCAGCTTTACATTGAAGATAGCGGCTACCGCCACGACCACGGGCGTGACATTGACTGCGACAAAGATAACCCCGCTTACGGTCACCATCAAGACCATACCCAACGCCACATCTCTTACCATTTCGACCGCGGCGAATGCGACGACGACGGGAACCACTTTGAATGTAACCCATATGAGCATCAGACAGGCTTCTATCGGGAGCCACGGAGGCTCGACGAATGGTATGGACTGCACGTCATGCCATGCCATTGGCGGAAGGGACCGTCTGACCCCGCCGACTCCTGGAGTCTTCGGGACCGGAACGATCAGTGGCAACTGACCAGAAGCTGCGGCGGACCGACCTGATAGTCGCCTGCCTTGCCCTACTCGGCGAGCCTGGAATGGGTCGATGAGGGACTTATCAGGCGTCGTACCCGTCTGGCCGAGCCCTTGATCGCGCCCGATTAGCGACCGGGTCAGGAACTCGATCTGTGATTCGAGCAGGGCGAAGTGCACGGCGGAATCAGGCGGGGCGTGGCTGCGGAATCGGCCATGAGGCTACGATACGCGAACCAGCGGCCCATGCAGGCGCTGCACCTGGCCGAGCACGCGCGGCAAAAGCTTGAGGAGACCGAACGGGAACACGACGGCGTGGCGGAGCGCCTCCCACAAGCCGGAGGCGCGCAGCTCGAAGATCGTCAGGTAGAGCTTCCCGCCCTTCTTGTCTTGCCGGAATCGCACCTGGAATGCGCCCTCGACCATCCGGCGCGTGTTCCACCGGTCCCACTTCTCCACTCTCATACCGTCGATGGACCGCCATCGCTGCCGACGGTGCACAGAGGCAACAAAAGGTGGCCGAGGCGGGTGTTTTCGGTGAGCGGGCGACATAGAAGGAAGTACGAGTCAGTATGGAGCGGCGCGGATGAAGCGCAGAGGGTTCCTGGCAGCGATCGTCGCCGCGGTCTGCCCGCCACTTACGCCATCGTGGAAGCGCAGCCTGGGATACGGCTGGTGCGGGAAGTGCGGCCGAACCTGGGACAAGGTGGAGCACCACGTAACCTGGTTTCGGTTCAACGCGTCCCGAGAACCGGCCGAGGGATGCTTCGCGCTGTGCCAGGAGTGCTGGTGCTGCCTTGAAACGCCCGAGGCGCGGATGCCGTATTACCGCGAGCTCTGGGTCCAGTGGGGAAGCCGTCCCGACGTGAAGTGGGAGGAGTTCGAGAGGGCGATGCTGGCGGAGGGCGCAGGCTGTGGGCCGTCGGGCGCTCCGGTCTCGCGCATGTTGTTGGGGCTCGCCGCGACATGGAAGAGTTTAGAACGCTAACCCCGAGCGAATGGAGGCTCGACGCAGTCGTGTCGCGCGGTTGCCGCACGCTTCATCCGAAAGTCGTGTCGAGGCGCGCCGCGTTCGTCCGGCGAGGCCCCGCCGTGCTATGGAGGATCCGGCTGGTGACGCGTGGGAAAGCGGCGAATTCCGTGGCGACGGATGCTGGTCGTCGCCCTTTTACTGTCGTGCGGCAGAGGATCGCCGGGCCTGTCGGACGGCGGGCTCCACTGGTGGACCACTTGCGGCGATCCTCTATGCGCAGGTCATCGAGATGCAGGGTTGCCCGCGTGCACCGGGTCAGAATCGGCGGGCGCGTCCTGCGCGCGCGCAGGCGCCAAGTGCGATCCAGGCGACAACTGCAATGTCGAGCTGGTATGCGCCGCGAGCGATCCCAAGCAGGGGACCTGCCCGGTCTCTCGCGGCCGTGCAAAGAAGGATATCCGCTATCTCTCGGCCGCTGATCTGAAGACCTACCGCGATCAGCTGCTGCACCTGCCTCTCGCCACGTACCGCTATCGTGAAGAACCCGAAGATTCGCGCCTGCGTCTCGGCTTTCTCATCGACGGGCACGAGTCGCTGATCTGCGTCGATCCGGCGCGGGATCAGGTAGATCTCTATGGCTATGCGAGCATGGCGGTAGCGGCCCTTCAGGCGCAGAACATGGAGATCGAGAAACTCCACGAGGAAGTGCGCGAGCTTCGCGCGGCGCTGTCGCACAGCCAGTCCGACGGCGCCTCGCCGCCCGAGCCGAAAGTGGAACGCGGCCCAGAGGTGAGCGGCTCGCGGTCGAGTACCTCACCACCGCTGCGCGAAATCCCGCCCGCCGAGCGCAAGCCCGGCCTGCGCGTGATTCCCGTCAAGCCACTGCCACGAAAGCAACCGCCGCCCGATGCGGGCCCACCGGACGATTCGCCAAGGTAGTCAGTCTTGCAAAGGGTGCTGATGAAATTTCACGTTGGCGCGGTCTGCACAGTCGCTCTTCTGGCCTCGGCCGGCAGGGCTGAGGAGAGCGAAGAGCGCGAGCGTGAGGAACGGCGCGCGCGGATCGAGAATGTCAGCGACCGGGAAATCCTCTATGCGCTGGGCGCGCTCCTGGGCGCGCGCGTGGCCGGGTTGGGGCTTTCCGAGAAGGAGCAGGCGTTGGTCCGGCAGGGGTTCGCTGACGCCGCGGCGGGAAGGAAGCTCAAGCTGCGCGATCCGGACCTCGAGTTGTGGGGCCCACGCGTCGATGCGGCGTTGGCCCGTCGGGTCAATCCGAAGGTCAGCGCCGAAAAGGACCGGGGCGCTGCCTTCGCCCGGAAAGCAGCGGCCGAGGAAGGCGCGCAGGTCCTTCCCTCGGGGGTGGTGCTGCGCACGCTGAAGCCCGGCCAGGGCCCGAACCCGGCCTCGACCGATCGGGTCACAGTCAATTATGAGGGCAAGCTGATCGACGGCACGAAGTTCGATGCGTCAGCCGATCACAGCGGGCCGGCCGAATTGCGCCTGGACAAGGTGATCCGCTGCTGGGGCGAGGGCGTGCCGAAGATGAAGGTCGGCGAGAAGATGCGCCTGATCTGCCCCTCGTCCGTCGCCTACGGAGACCAAGGTCGACCTCCGCAGATCCCGGGCGGCGCCACGTTGATCTTCGAAATCGAGTTGCTCTCGCTGGAAAAGTAAACGATCCGCGTCAGGGCCTACACGACCAAGGTCTTGAGCGAAAGACGCTACACAGAAACAAACCGTCTTGTCAGCAGGCCGCTGATTGCAGCATACAGTTTTCCCGCTGGGCACGAGCGAGACCGCTCATTGAGGGGGCAATACCATGCAGAAGGAGAACTGCCCGCGCGTCGACCGCGTCCGTCTCCATCTCGTACTCGCGCTCGCTCTCGCAGCGGCCTGCGGCGGGCAGATCCAGAGCGACGGAGTATCCGACGCAAAGGTGCAGCGCGATCCCGTGATCAGCCACGCGGAGCAATACGATCAGTCCGGACCGCTGACGCTGCTGCCCGTTCCCGAGCGACGCGACACGAACGTCGAGCACGAGGTGAAGCGGATCCCCCGCCCCCCGGCGGGCGCGCAGTTGCGCGACCCGGTGCACCAGACTTCGGCGCCCCTGCTCCTGGCCCCCACCATCAACAACAGCTTCGACGGCGTGGGAAACGGCTTCAGCGGACCCAACGGGACATTCTCGGTGAACGCCGCGCCGCCCGACACCAACGGCGACGTGGGCCCGCACGACTACGTGCAGATCGTCAACACTGACTTCGCGGTCTTCAACAAGGATGCCTCGCGCGGGACGGTCGGGACCGTGCGCTATGGCCCGGTGCCCATCAATACGCTCTGGAGCGGCTTCGGTGGCGGTTGCCAGACCAACAACGACGGCGACCCGGTGGTCCTGTACGATCCCATCGCGGACCGCTGGGTCATCTCGCAATTCTCGGTCACCACCACGCCCTATCTGCAATGCGTGGCCGTGTCGACGACGAATGACCCGACCGGTTCATGGAACCGCTACGCGTTCTCGTACGGGAACACCGAGTTCCCCGACTACCCGAAGATGGGCGTCTGGTCCGACGCCTATTACATCACCTTCAACATCTTCAACAACGGCTCGACATACGCCGGCGCAAAGCTCTGCGCCTATGACCGCGCCAGCATGATCAACGGCGCCCCCGCCACCCAGCAGTGCTTTCCCAACACCTCGACCGCCTACGGCGGCCTGTTGCCTGCGGACCTCGACGGCGCGCGCCTGCCTCCATCCGGCTCGCCCAACTACATCGTCGGCCAGGGCAGCCTCACGACGACGCTGGCGTACTGGAAGTTCCACGTCGATTGGACGACGCCGTCGAACTCGAGCTTGACCGGACCGACGGAGATTACCGTCCCCAGCTACGTCATCGCCTGCAACAACCCGACCAACAACACCTGCATTCCGCAGTCCGGAACGAGCCAGCAGCTCGACGCACTCTCCGATCGATTGATGTTCCGCCTGGCCTATCGCAACCTCGGCGACCACGAGGCGCTGGTCACGAACCACAGCGTCTCGACCAGCGGCAACACCGGTCCCAGCGGCATCCGCTGGTACGAGCTGCGCCCTGACGCCAGCCACAACCTGACCGTGTTCCAGCAGGGCACCTACGCGCCGGATTCGACCCATCGCTGGATGGGATCGATCGCCATGGACCAGGCGGGCAACATCGGCCTGGGCTTCAGCGCCTCGAGCTCGTCGATCCATCCGCAGATCAAGTTCACCGGCCGCCTCGCCGGCGATGCCGCCGGCACCATGACCCAGGGCGAAGGCAGCATCATCGCCGGTGGGGGCTCGCAGACGACGAACCTGAATCGCTGGGGCGACTACAGCATGATGGCGGTCGACCCGAGCGACGACTGCACCTTGTGGTACACGCAGGAGTACATCCCGGCGAATGGCACGTTCAACTGGAAGACGCGCATCGCCAACTTCAAGCTGTCGAACTGCCCGGCCGCTCCCACGAACGACTTCTCCATCAGCGCGAGCCCGAGCAGCCTGACGGTCAACCAGGGCGCCTCCGGAACCAGCACCATCTCGACGACGATCACGTCGGGCAGCGCGCAATCAGTGACCCTCTCCACCAGCGGATGCCCAAGTGGCGCGAGTTGCACCTTCAGCCCCAACCCGATCCAGTCCGGCGGCAGCTCGACGCTGACCGTCGGCGCTGGGACGGCCACGCCCGGCACGTACACCATCACCGTCACCGGCACGGGTACCTCCGCCACTCACTCGAGGACGGTGACCCTGACGGTGCCGCCGAACGACTTCTCCATCAGCGCCAATCCGACCAGCCTGACGCTCAACCAGAACTCGACCGGAACGAGCGCCATCTCGACTGCGGTCACCAGCGGCAACCCGCAGACGGTGAACCTGACCGTCAGCGGATGCCCGAGCGGCGCGAGCTGCACCGTCAGCCCCACCTCGATCACCTCGGGCAACGGCTCGACCCTGACGATCAACAGCGGGACCGCCGCCGGCGGAACCTACACTGTAACGGTGACCGGCGCAGGCACCTCGAACACGCACTCGACGACGGTGGCGCTGACGGTGAACGGCCCTCCGCCGCCAAACGACTTCTCCATCTCCGCCAACCCGAACAGCCTGACCGTGAACCAGGGCGCCTCCGGAAACAGCACCATCTCGACGACTGTCACCTCGGGCAATCCGCAGTCGATCACCCTCTCCACGAGCGGATGCCCGACCGGCGCGAGCTGCACTTTCGGCACCAACCCGATCCAGTCCGGCGGCAGCTCGACGCTGACCATCGGCGCCGGGACGGCCGCGCCCGGCACGTACACCATCACCGTCACCGGGACGGGCGTTTCCGCCACCCACTCGACGACGGTGTCGCTGACCGTGCCGGCGAACGACTTCTCCATCTCGGCCAGCCCGACCTCGGTCAACGTGACCGCGGGCAACTCCGGCACCTCGACCATCTCGACGGTCCTCACCTCGGGCAACGCGCAGTCGATCACGCTCAGCGCCAGCGGCATGCCCGCAGGCACCACGGCGACATTCGCAACGAACCCGATCAACTCGGGCGGGTCTTCTCTGCTCACGTTGGCGACGTCGGCCACCACGCCGGCCGGGACATACACGATCACGGTGACCGGTGCCGGCACCTCCGCGACGCACACCACCACGGTCACCCTGGGCGTCACCGCGCTCTCGAGCGGCGGCATGACCAACGGCGGGTTCGAGACCGGCAACTTCACGGGCTGGACGACCGCGGGTACCACCGCAGTGGTCAGCGGCGGCGCGCACTCCGGGACGTATTCCGCGCGGGTCGGCGGCACCAGCCCGACGAATGGCGACAGCTCGATCAGCCAGACCTTCACCGTGCCCACGGGCCAGACCCTGCTGAGCTTCTGGTATCAGGTGCACTGCCCCGATACGGTCACCTACGACTGGGCCACGGCCACGCTGAAGGACAACACGACCAACACCACCACGACCATCCTGGCCAGGACCTGCACCAACTCCGGCAGCTGGGTACAGTCCAGCGCCGGAGTGACCGCCGGCCACAGCTACACGCTGACGCTCATCAGCCACGACGACAACTACCCGGGCGACCCGACCTACACGCTGTACGACGACGTGGCGCTGAGCTCGCCCCCGCCGAACTCGATCGTCAACCCGGGCTTCGAGACCGGCAACTTGACGGGCTGGACGACGGCGGGTACCACCTCAGTGGTCAGCGGCGGCGCGCATTCCGGCACTTACTCCGCGCGCGTCGGCGGCACCAGCCCGACCAGCGGCGACAGCTCGATCAAGCAGACGTTCACCGCGCCATCGGGTTCGAGCATGCTGTCGTTCTGGTATCAGGTGCACTGCCCCGATACGGTCACCTACGACTGGGCTACGGCCACGCTGCAGGACAATATGACCAACACCACGACGACGATGCTGGCGAGGACCTGCACCAACTCGGGCAGCTGGGTTTCGACCAGCGCCGGAGTGACCGCCGGCCACAGCTACTCGCTGACGTTCATCAGCCACGACGACAACTACCCGGGCGACCCGACGTACACGCTCTACGACGACGTCGTCGTGCAATGAAACCGACCACGTCGCTGGGAAGGACGGTTCGCGTCGCCCCGCGCCTAAGAGCCCCGTGGGGGTGGCGTGAGTGGTCGCCTAACGTTCACGCGCTCAACAAGCTCCTTCGCCCAAAGGGCCCAGCGGGACAGTTAACGGAATAGCCTCTCGCGGCAGCCTCGGACCACAGCACGAGACGCCCCAGGGGGGGTCTGGAGCCAATTCCCTCACTGGGTCCGAGGCTTCGGCGGCTATTTACAGGAAGACTGAGCCGGCCCGCTAGTCAGCTGCACGACCGTGCAGCTACCGGTCGGACGGGTAGATGTGCGTAGAAGTACACGGGCACACGAGATCCTGTCGTATGTGCCAGTCGAACCCGGCGTGGCCAGGGGCGGCGGGGGGTCAACGCTTCTCGGCCCGCCGGTTTCGACAACTAGGCTCCACACCGGAGAGCGTTCACCGGCAGCGTTGCTCGGCCTCGCCCAAAGTTCCAGCGAACGCTCGACTCGGGCGAGGTGAAGTCGATTTCCGAGCTAGCGCGCCTCGGGCGCGTGTCGCGGGCGCGGATCACAACTCGATCTGGTCAGTGGCGAGGTCGTATTCTTCGCCGACCTGCCTTAGCTCGTCCCCCTCCGCCGCAGAGCAACAGGAGCCGCCATGGACCGCAAGCCCGCATGCCTGCTGCGCGCCAGCGAGATCGACACGCGCGGCAAGTGGTACTCGCAGCGCCTCAATCCCAAGTCGCGCCTCGCAGGGACACCGCTCGCCAGCCTGGCAGGGTTCGCCCGAACCGGCGTCGACATCGTCACGGTGCCACCGGGAGCCGAGTCTTTCGCCTACCACGCGCACGCCTTCGAGGAAGAGTGGCTCTACGTCCTTTCGGGTCGCGGCGTGGCGCTGGTGGACGGCAAGGAATTCGAGCTAGGCGCTGGCGACTTTCTCGGCTTCCCCGCGCCCTCCGTTCCGCATCTGATGATCAATCGCGGGACAACCGACCTCGTGTACCTGGAGGGCGGCGAGAGGCGCGGGATCGACGTGATCGACTACCCGGCGATCGGCAAGCGCTACCTGCTCCTGCCCGAGGGCGGACGCACGTCGTTCTACGAACTGGGCGCTGCCACCCATCAGTACGGGCCCGCAGACGACTAGACCAAGCTGGAGCCAGGCAGGAGCCAGCGTTAGCCCCCCGCGAGGATGAGGATCGCCCGTTTGGTCAAATCGGGTGGTTGGGTAGCGAATCGGGCTCGACACTCTTTAATCAGGGACGCACCCCGTCCTGTGAGGTTACGTGGTATTGGGGGCGTGAATGGCGAATGAGGCACAAGCCGGTTTCGTCGAGTCCATCCATGTTGCACGGAGCGAAGGCGAACCAATGCGGGCGATCGACCGAATCCGTGTAATTGCGGGGGTCGGGCTCGAAGGGGACCGCTATGCAACCGGACGGGGACACTTCTCCGGGTCGCCGGGCACCGGCCGTGCGCTGACCCTCATCGAAGCCGAGGTGCTCGAGTCGCTGCGCGACAGCCTGGGAATCGCCCTGCGGCCAGGCGAAGCTCGCCGCAACGTTACCACCCGGGGCATCGCGTTGAATGCGCTCGTCGGTCATCGCTTCCGCATCGGCAGCGTGCTCTGCGAGGGCGCGCGTTTGTGCGAGCCGTGCAGCTACCTCGAAGATCAGCTTGTGAAACCGCTGCTGCATCCACTCCTACACCGCGGAGGCTTGCGGGCCGACGTGCTCGAGGACGGAGAGATTGGCGTCGGGGACGAAGTGCGGCCCGTGTGAGCATAGCTGGACGAGTCGATTCTAGATTCTGTTGGCACCTCTCTAGAATGGCTGCTGTGGTATCCACCCCCGGAGAAGCAGTGGGCTGCAGCAGGTCTCGTAGCTAATGCGCACCTTCATCCAGATGACAAGCATCGTCGTCACGCTTTGGAGTGCCATTTTTCTTGCCAAAGGCAATCTCGGACTGACGCCGGCGCAGATCGCGGAACTGTCATCTACCAAGTACGACTTCAACCCAGACCTCATCACGAGCTTCGCTCGGCAGCGAGCCGACACCTGGGTGGGCGTCGCATTCCTGCTTCTAGCTTTCGGTCTCCAACTGGCACATGAATTTTGGCCGGCCGATGACACTGGCCGCAGGCGGGCTGGAGTTCTGGGTGCTGTGACCTTCTCGCTGGCGATTTTCGTTGCCGGTTGGTTCTGGGCGCGTGCAAGCGTGACCGCTACCGAGCGAAAGGTGAAGCAGATCCTTGACCAGCTCGCCGAACCGAGTAGGACACCACCGCGTTGATCGCTGGCTTAGATTCCCGCCAGGAGCGGCGCTTTCCACCAACTTCGCACTAGGCTTGTGTTAACCACTCTCTGACCGTTCTCTCCCCACGAGAGCTCTAGATCGGTGTCCTCCGGTGCCACCGCAGGACACTCCCCTGTGTCCTCCGGTACCCCGGTCCGTGTGCGAACAGACAGAGAATGCCGGGAAGAGAGTCCGAGTCGGCCCAAGTGCGCGGACTTCAGCGCGGAAAGTGCCACTGGCGCACCCAGTGCGGTCGCGTCCCACTTCGTGTGGAATTTGAAATGGCCGGAGCTTCCGGCTGATTTCGATTGTCCATATAGCATGGCGGTCTGACATCAGGCGAGTATCGCAGTTACTTAACACAGCAGAGAAGCGGGCGACCTGTTCTGGCGGGCACCCGCTGTTACACGTGGCGAGCCCGTCGGAGGCACGCTCGGCGGCGAAGGAGGCGGCGGCTGCATGCACGCGAGCGGACGTTGCGGCCGGGTTCGATTCCCGCCGCCTCCACCAAACCTTCTCAGCGCAAAGATCCGGTCAGAACCGTCCCGCGAGCGCGAAACCCATCCGCGTGAGCGATCTGCAGGCCGGTCCCACGCGCAGATCGAGGCGCGACCCAGAGGCGATGCCGACCGTCACGATCGGCTTGCCGAGGAGGGACTCCGGGGCTTCGCGGAAAACCTGGTCCGCCTCGAAGATGCGGTACTCGGTCGTCGTTTCCTGTCGCGGCGGCCTCGCGAAGTGGCTCGCGGGACTCGTACCAACCGATGCGCGTGCCTCGCGTGGTTCCACGACCATCGACAGCACCGCGGCTGCTGCGAGGATGGCGATTGTGCGCATGCGTCCCCCGGTTCGCGTCCGGGACTCGCAACCGTCGTGCCGCGCGCAAAGGCGCGAACGGACGGCGTCGCGCACGCCTGGTGTCCGGCGGCGCTTCCGTGGCGCGCGCGTAGCGCTACGGAGGGTCACGGCGCACAGTCTGTGCGATCGGCCAGCCAGGACGAGATCGTGTGACCGGCCGCAGCCGAGAGTGTCTGCGACCGTGCGACGAGCTGCTTCGGTCCCTGCCCCCGGCCACCCGCTCGCAGCGAGGCGCGCGCCCACGGAGCCCCGCCCGAATTCGTTCCGTCACGATATAACTGCTGGTGGCCGCAACGAGGCCGGTGGGTCGATTGCTGCAACGGATCTTTGCGTGGTTTACCGAATATTCGAGACGGACTTGAGGGAGGCGGCAGCCCTCCTGCGGCACCTGGCTTCGTCCAGACGATCTGGCGCGACGGCGCGGCGGTAGCTCCTGCGCTCTGGCGGGCGGCTCCTCGATGCCCGAGGTGCGTCAGCGGCTTCGGGCACCCCGCTTCGATTCACTGACTGCTTAGTCTTTCTTAGTCGGGACAACCGCCTGGCGCGCGCTCGCGAGGTCCCGATACACTTCGGGCCCATGCCGGTGGATCCGGTGGGCTTCTGGGGAGTTCCCACCGCCAGCATCGACTGGTGCGAGCAGAACTACGCGCTCCTCCCGTGGGTCTGCGAGGCGTTCAACACGGTCTCCAG
>Ga0137415_10002704_pt1 | contig 17554 bp, 14 predicted proteins | sample CZODoug3_1_1_16f_FD_183082 | JGI IMG/M metagenome (GOLD analysis project Ga0137415, IMG submission 183082) | Vadose zone soil fungal communities from Angelo Coast Range Reserve, California, USA - CZODoug3_1_1_16fungal (Hybrid Assembly) | ecosystem: Environmental > Terrestrial > Soil > Vadose...
GTCCGGGTCAGCAACACGGTGTTCCGGATGATCAAGGCGGCCACCCCCGGCAGCTACACCTTCATCCTGCCGGCCACGAACGACGTGCCGCGCCGGATGATGCACCCGAAGAAGAAGACGGTCGGGGTGCGGATTCCGGAGCACGCCGTGGTGCAGGCGCTGCTCTCCGAGTTGGGGGAGCCACTGCTGTCCAGCACGCTGCTGCTGCCCGACGAGGAGGAACCGCTCACCCAGGGGTGGGAGATCAAGGAGCGGCTGGACAACGTGGTCGACGCGGTGATCGACTCCGAGGAATGTGGCACCGAGCCGACCACGGTGATCGACTTCTCCGGCGACGAACCGGAGATCGTGCGACGCGGCGCCGGTGACCCGTCCCGGTTCGAGTAGCTCCGAACCAGTGTCCGACTCAGGACACTATGGTCTCTCGGGATCGACATTTCAGCTGGCGAAGGGGCGATCATGGCGAGCACCAAGGAGTGGTTCGAGAGCGTCGCCGAGGCGCAGCGCCGGGCGAAGCGGCGGCTGCCCAGGTCGGTCTACCTGGCCCTGGTCGCGGGCGCCGAGCGGGGGCTGACCCTCGAGGACAACGTCAACGCGTTCAGCGAGCTGGGGTTCCGGCCGCACATCGCCGACCTGCCCCAGCAGCGCGAGCAGGCCACCACGGTGCTCGGCCAGGAGATCGCCTTCCCAGTGATCATCTCGCCGACCGGGGTGCAGGCGGTGCATCCCGACGGTGAGGTGGCGGTGGCCAGGGCGGCCGCCGGGGCGGGGACCGCGATGGGGCTCAGCTCGTTCGCCAGCAAGCCGATCGAAGAGGTCACGGCGGCCAATCCGAAGGTGTTCTTCCAGACGTACTGGGTGGGCGGGAAGGACCGGCTGCTGCAGCGCACCGAGCGGGCCAGGGCGGCCGGCGCCAAGGCCCTCATCATCACCCTGGACTGGACGTTCGCGCACCGCCGCGACTGGGGCAGCCCGTCCATCCCGGAGCGGCTCGACTTCAAGGCCATGCTCAAGTTCGCCCCGGAGGGCATCACCCATCCGCGCTGGCTGCTGGACTTCGCCAAGGCCGGCCGGCTGCCCGACCTGACCATCCCCAACCAGGCCGCCCCGGGGGAGGACCCGCCGACCTTCTTCGGCGCGTACGGGGAGTGGATGGGCACCCCCCTCCCCACCTGGGACGACATCAAGTGGCTGCGCGACGAGTGGGGCGGCCCTTTCATGGTCAAGGGGATCATGCACCCGGACGACGCCCGGCGGGCGGCGGACATCGGGGCGACCGCGATCTCGGTGTCCAACCACGGCGGCAACAACCTGGACGGCACCCCGGCCTCGATCCGCGCGCTGCCGGCCGTGGTCGATGCGGTCGGCGACCAGGTCGAGGTGCTGCTGGACGGCGGCATCCGGCGCGGCAGCGACGTGGTCAAGGCGCTCGCGCTGGGCGCCAGGGCGGTGATGATCGGGCGCGCCTACCTGTGGGGCATGGCCGCGGCCGGTGAGCGCGGAGTCGCCAACGTGCTGGAGATCCTGCGCAGCGGGATCGACGAAGCGCTACTCGGCCTGGGCCGCTCCTCCATCCACGACCTGGTGCGGGAAGACCTGATCATCCCGGAGGACTTCACCAGGGCGGCGCCCCGCCGGATCGGCTCCAGCCCGGCCGAGTAGCTCAGCGATCGGTCCAGTTGCGGACAGCTCAGCGACGGGTCCAGCTACGGACCATCCGGGAGCCGATCAACGCGGCCAGCAGCGCGCCGACCAGCGCGCCCGCCCCCAGTGTGATCAGCGTGTTCGGGAACACCGCCGCGGTCACCGAGTAGGCCGGCGCCACGATGGAGGCGATGCTGTTCGTGGAGGCCTGGGCGGCGATCTGGTTCTGCAGGTCGGCCACCTGGGTCTGCAGCTCACCCACGGTGTCCGGCGGGGTGGCCGGGTTGGCCAGTTGGCGCTGTGCGGTGTCCAGCTGGGCCTGCAGCTGCGCCTGGTTGCCCGAGGCGTTGGCCACCTCGAGGTAGCGCTTGGAGATCGCATCGGCCAGCTGGATGCCGGACGCGCGGTCCGGGTGGTTGACCTGGATCGTGATGATCTCGCTGTTCGGCACGACGGTCGCGCTGGTGTTCTTGATCAGGTAGTCGATCGGCACGCCGGTGCTGTCCGCGACCGGCTGGAGCACGTCCCGGCCGGTGATCAGGACGGTCTGCGTGGTCAGCGTGCGGTCGGCATTGTCGTCGCTGGCGGCGCCCTGGCCGAGGCTGTAGCGGATCGTGGCCTGCGCGGCGTACACGTGCGGCAGCACGACCGTGGCCACGCCCCCGAGCGCAATCCCGACGAAGATCATGATGGCGGAGACCAGGACCAGCCGGGTCTGCTGGGTCTTGGTGAGGCGGGTGCGCGAGGGCGCGGGCGGCGGCGTGAACCCTGACGGTGGCCGGAACTGGCCCGGCCCGGGTGACCCAGGCAGGCGCGGGGCCGGCCGGCCTGCACCTCCGGTGGGAGCCGAGCTGGGGGTAGCCATCGACAACGTCTCTCCTCGCGGCCTTTCGCCTTCGGTCAGCCGGGGCCATGCCTGCGCCTGGACTCTCCCCCGGCCCCGAGCACGGTATACCGCCCTCATGACCAGGCTAGAGGCGAGCCCCTGAGAACGCAGCGTTGAATTTCGCGCCGATCGTGTGGTTGCCGGCCCGACCGGCACGGTGGGCGAACCTCCGCCGGGTGGCTCAGTCGGCGTACGCCCAGCCGGCCCAACCGTCAATATCGATCCAGATCACCGGGCCCTCGGGCGGGTCCGCGCGGTACTGCGGGTACTTCGCGCGTAGCCGGCGCACCGGTTCGGCCCGGTCCCCGGCGTCGGTGAGCACCCGGGCGCGCCCGTCGGCGCGGACCCACCAGAGCGCCGACCAGCGGTCGTCATCGTAGTGCTCGGCGAGCACGGCCACGCGCTCGTTGGCGGCGATGTTCCGCAGCCGGCGCAGGTTCGTGGTGCTCTTGGGCTTCTGGTCCACCGCGATCACGATCGCCGAGCCGGTCAGGTCGAAGGTGACCGGCACCAGGTGCGGGCGGCCGTGCGCGGACACGGTGGCCAGATAGGCCACCCGGGCCTCACCCAGCCGCCGGCGGATCTCCGCCTCACCCAGCCGCATCAGCGCTGTCCCATCCGAGCGGCCGGGTCAGAGCAGGAAGCGGAACTGGGGGCTGTCCGGTGGGATCCGCTCGATGTGCGGTGGCGCCAGCCGCATCCGCTCCAGCAGCGCGTTCAGATCCTCCGGGCGGCCCAGCTCGATCCCGACCAGGGCGGGCCCGGTCTCCCGGTTGTTCCGCTTCACGTACTCGAACAGGGTGATGTCGTCGTCCGGGCCGAGCACGTCGTCAAGGAACCGGCGCAGCGCCCCGGGCTCCTGCGGGAAGTCCACCAGGAAGTAGTGCTTGCGGCCCTCGTGCACCAGCGCCCGCTCCACCACCTCGGCGTACCGGCTGACGTCGTTGTTGCCGCCGGAGAGCAGGCAGACAACGGTCGCCCCGTCCGGCACGTCCAGCCCCGTGGTCACCCGGTCGGCGAGCGCGGCGGTGGCGAGCGCGCCAGCCGGCTCGGCGATGATGCCGTCCGACTGGTAGAGCTCGAGCATCTCCACGCACACCATGCCCTCGGCGACGGTGGTCAGCGTGGCCGCGCCCGCTTCGACGCCGTCCCGGGCGATCGGGTAGGTCACCTCGCCGGCCCGGCGCACCGCGGCGCCGTCCACGAACGGGTCGACGCTGTCCAGATCCACCGGTCGGCCGGCGTCCATGGCGGCGGCCAGGCAGGCGGCGCCGGCCGGCTCCACCCCCACCACTCGCACCTCGGGGTGGCGTTCGCGCAGCCAGACCAGCGAGCCGGCGAGCAGGCCGCCGCCACCGACCGGCACCACCAGCACATCCGGTGCCCGGCCGAGCTGGCCGACCACCTCCCGCGCCACGGTGCCCTGGCCGGCCACGGTCCTCGGGTCGTCGAAGGCGGGCACGGGGGTGGCCCCGGTGCGCCGGGCGTCGGCAAGCGCCGCGTCGGCGGCGTCGTCGTAGGTGTCGCCGAGCACCCGGACCTCGACAGTGTCGCCGCCCAGGAAGGCCACCCGGTCACGCTTCTGCCTAGGCGTGGTGCGTGGCAGGTAGACCCGGGCCCGCACGCCCAGCCGGGCGCACGCGTAGGCCACCCCTTGCGCGTGGTTGCCGGCGCTGGCGCACACCACGCCGTTCGCCCTGGCCGGCCCGTCCAGCTGGGCGATGAGGTTGTACGCGCCGCGGATCTTGTAGGAGCGCACCGGGAGCAGATCCTCCCGCTTCAGCCAGACCTGCGCGCCGGTGCGGGTGCTCAGCCGGTGGCTGCGCTCGAGCGGGCTGGCCGGGATCACCCCGAACAGCCGGCCGGCCGCTGCGTCGACGTCGTGCGCGGTCACCGAAATCACCGAGGTCACCCGGAAACGGTGCCACGTCCCGATCGAACCCGCCGCGGCGGGTGCTCAGGCGGCGCGGCCGGGTGCTCAGGCGGCGCGGCCGGGTGCTCAGGCGGCGCGGCCGGGTGCTCAGGCGGCGCAGCGGCCCTTGGCGGCCAGGATCCGGGCGGTGGCCTGGTCCACGTTCGACTCCGGCAGCGTGCCGTCCGCCACCGCCGCCTGCAGTCGGTCGAGCACGGTGCTCAGCTCGGCGGTGGAGGTCCACAGCGCCATGTCCGCGCCGGCCCGCAGCGCGGTGAGCACCGCGTCCGGCAGGTCGAACCGGTCGGTGACGGCCTTCATGGCGCCCAGGTCGTCGGTCATCACCAGCCCGTGGAAGCCGTACTCGGAGCGCAGCAGCTGGTACGCCGCCGGGCTGAGGCTGGCCGGCAGCCCATTGGTCAGCCCGGGGACGTTCAGATGGCCCACCATCACCGCCGCCGTCCCGGTGCCCAACAGCTCCCGGTAGGGGACCAGGTCGTCGGAGCGCAGCTCGCCCAGTGCCGGGGTGGTCACCAGGCCGTCGTGCGAGTCGCCGCTGGCCCTGCCATGCCCCGGGAAGTGCTTGAACACCGGCAGTACCCCGGCGTCGCGCAGCCCGGCGGCGAACGCGCCGGCGTAGCGGGCCGCCGTGTTCGGGTCGGCGCTGAACGACCGGTCGCCGATCGCCCCGTCCTCGGGTCCACCGTCGACGTCCAGCACCGGGGCCATGTCCACGGTGACGCCCCTGGCGCTCAGTTGTCGCCCGCGCGCGGCGCCGAGCGCGTGGACCTGCTCCGGGTTCATCGTCGCGGCCATCGTCCGAGCGCTCGGCATGGAGCCGTCCAGCTGGTCGATGCGCTGGACCCGGCCGCCCTCCTCGTCCACCGCGACGGACACCGGCACCGGGCCGGCCGCATGCGCTGGCCCGAGTGCGTTGCCGCGCAGGATCGCGGTGGGGTTGCCGCCGATGAACACCCCTCCGACCCCGTAGCGGGCCACCGCCGCGCGCGCCGAGTCCGGTTGAGCGGGGTTGACCCCCACCATCAGCCGCTGGGCCAGCCGGGCGCGCAGTGGCAGGGCGGAGACCTGGGGGCCGCAGGTGGACGGCCCGGGCCCGGGCGGGGGTCGCCACTCGTCGGTGAGCCGGGTGATGCCGATGGTGAGGCCGGCGGCCACCAGCAGGGCGACGGCGACCAGGCCGATCCAGCGGCCCAACCCCCACGATCGCCCGCGCCCCCGCTCGGGGTGGCCGAGCGGGGCAGGTCGGTGCCGTCCGGACCCGGTGGCGTGGGCCAGGAGCCGGCTGGGGAGCTGCCGAGCGATGGCCCGAGCGTACGTCGACAAGCTCCGGCGCACCGCCGGGGGTCCCGGGGTCCCGGGGACCCCGGTGGGCGACGCCGCATACCGGCCGTCCACGCCGCACAGTGTGCACACTGTGCGGCGTCGACCGGAGCTGTGCGGCGTCGGCGGTCAGGCGGCGGTCAGGTGGCGGTCAGGTGGCGGTCAGGTGGCGGTGAGGCGGCGGTCAGGTCTCAGGTCGTGTAGTGCCGGACCCCGTCGAGCTCGGTGCGGACCAGCCGGCCTTGCTCGGCCAGCAGGTCCAGGTGGGCGGAGGTCTCGGCGACGGCCATGCACTGGTTGAACGGGTCCAGTTCGCCGAGACGGCGGCCCCGGCGGGTCCAGGTGACCAGGCCCGCCGTCTCGAACCCGGTACTCGCACCGGCGGCGATGGCAGCGGCCATCTCGTCCAGTCGCACGGCGTGGTGCTCCAACAGCTCGTCCACCCGGGCGTGCACACTCGGCGAGACCGGGCCGTGCGCGGGCAGCAGCCGGCGGTCCGGCATGGCCCGCACCATCCGCAGCGACTGCAGATAGTCGCCCAACGGGGAGTGCGCAAGGTCGGGCTCGAACCCGACCGATGGCGTGATGTGCGGCAGCACGTGGTCGCCGGCGAACATCGCATCCCGGTCGGCGTCGACGAACACCAGGTGGCCCCGGGTGTGCCCGGGCGTGGCCACCGCCTGCAGGGTGCGCTCGCGCAGCGGGATGTCCGCCGGCGCGGCCAGCCAGTCGTCCGGGTCCTCCCAGATCGAAGCGTCGTGCCGGGACTCCCCGTCGAGCAGGTCGGTGAGCAGTTTCTCGCCGCCCCCGAGGCGCAGCTGGATCAGCAGCGAGGCCCAGGGCGCCCGCGTCGGGTCGGCGGAGATCCGGATCGAGGTCTGCTCGCCGACGCCCAGGCTGATCCGGTTGCCGAACTCGCGGCGCAGTAGGACGGCCATCGTGTAGTGGTCGCGGTGCACGTGGGTGATCAGGAAACGGTGTACGTCGCCGATGCTGTGGCCCAGCGCGGCCAGCGCCTTCTCCAGCACGACCCGGGCGTCCTCGATGCTCCAGCCCGAGTCGATCAGCACCAGCCCGTCGCCGTCGCGCAGCGCGTAGACGTTGACCGCCTTCAGCCCGTCCATGGGCAGCGGCATGGGGATCCGGTACAGGCCCGGCTCCACCTCATACACGCCCTCGACGTTCCAGTCCATGGTCGGGTCGTCCGGCTCGACGCGCACGGGCCGCTCCTCTCTGCCTCCGGAGCGGCCGACGCCGGCCGCCCGGGTTTGAACCTCGATTCGAACCCGCTGCATGCCGCGGCGGCAAGTCCGAATGGCGCGCCGCCCCCGACTGTGGCCTGACTCACCCCGCCCCCACCGTGTCAGCGCCGCGCCCGGGCGAGGCGTTTTTCCGGCATCCTGGACCCAGTGAGGTGGATGGTGACACTGCTCCCGGGCCGGTGGCGGGCCGTATTGGCCGTGCTGGTTCCACTCAGCGCCCTCGGCGCGTTGGGGCTGGGCTGGTGGTTCGCCGGGGCGAATTCCGCCGGCGGGCTGGACACGCAGGTGGACGAACTGTTGGTGGAGCACCGGGGCCCGCACGTGCACCTGCTGTACCGCATCTCCGACCTGGGCAGCCCGACCGCGCTCCCGCTGGGCGTGCTGGTGCTGGCGGCGGCGGCCGCGCTCACCAGGCGGCGCTGGCCGGCCGTCACGCTCGCCGTCGCCGGCCCGTTGACCGCCGTCCTGCTCACCGAGTTCGTGCTCAAGCCGCTGATCGGGCGCACCCACGACGGCGGGCTGGCGCTGCCCAGCGGGCATACCACCAGCATCACCTCGCTGGCCTGGGTGTTCGTCCTGCTGTTCGTGGCCGGTGAGTACCACCGACCGTGGTGGCTGCGGGGTGGCCTGATCGTGCTGGCCGCCGCCGCCGTGCTGGGGGTGGCCGGCTCGATGGTGGCGCTGGACCGGCACTACGCCACCGACACGGTGGCCGGGGCGCTGGTGGCCACCGCCGCGGTCGGGGCCGTCGCGCTGTCGCTGGACGGCTGGCAGCGACGCAACCGGACCGCCGGCCGTCCCGCCCTGGGCACCTAGCTAGGGACCGTCTGAGTCGGGGTTGCGCCTGTGGTGTGGATCCCAGCCTTCCGGTATGCGGAAGACGGCCTGCCGCGGCAAGCTGGCCGGGAGACACCATGGCGGCACAGGCCCCGCCGGCCGCCGCACCGCCGGCACCACGCTGACCTGCTGTGAGGAGGAGCCGCGATGGCCACATCCATCACCCAGTCCGCCGTTGAACGGGCGGACAGCGCGGCGCACGCGCTGCCCAGGTACCTGCCGGACCCGCCGGGCACGCACCCGCCGCTGGATTTCGCGGATTACCGGTGCACCCGGCTGCGGCACCCCACGCAGCCGCTCCTCCTGCTGCCGCAGCGGCTGACCGAGGTCACCGGGCCGCTGCTGGGCCCCGGCCGGGTCGGCGCCCTGGACAACGACCTGACCCGCCAGCACGACGGCGAACCGCAGGGCCAGCGGATCATCGTGCGCGGCACGCTGCGGGACGGTGACGGCCGCCCGGTGCCGGACTCGCTGATCGAGATCTGGCAGGCCAATGCCGGCGGTCGGTACCGGCACAAGGCGGACACCTGGCCGAGCCCGCTGGACCCGAACTTCACCGGGGTGGGCCGGGCGCTGACCGACGCTGAGGGGCGCTACGAGTTCGTCACCATCAAGCCGGGCGCCTACCCGTGGGGCAACCACGTCAACGCCTGGCGGCCGGCGCACATCCACTTCTCGGTGTTCGGCCGGTCGTTCACCCAGCGGCTGGTGACCCAGATGTACTTCCCGGACGACCCGCTGTTCGCGCACGACCCGATCTTCAACTCGGTGCCCGACGAGGCCGCCCGGCAGCGCATGGTGTCGCGGTTCGACCTGGCCAACACGCCGGAGCAGTGGGCGCTCGGGTTCCGGTTCGACATCGTGCTGCGCGGCCGGGATGCCACCCCGTTCGAGGAGCCGCACGCATGAGCGGCTCACTCGCCCCGTCCGAGACCCCCGCCCCCACCGCCGAGGAGCTGGGCGCCCACTTCGACGGGAGCACGCCGTCCCAGACCGTCGGGCCGTACCTTGGCATCGGGCTGCCCTGGCCGGACGGCCCGGACGTGGTGCCGGCCGGCACTCCCGGGGAGGTCCGGATCGTCGGCACGGTGTACGACGGTGGCGGCGACCCGATCCCGGACGCCATGGTGGAGACCTGGCAGGCCGACCCGGACGGCCATTTCGACCACCCGGACGACCCGCGCGGGCGGGTGCCCGGCTGGCGCGGCTTCGGCCGCTGCCCGACCGACGACAGCGGCGCCTACACCATCCGCACGGTGCTGCCCGGGGCGCTGCCCGGCCAGGCGCCGCACGTGGATGTGTCCCTGCTCGCCCGGGGCATGCTGCACCGGGTGGTGACCCGGATCTACTTCCCGGACCACGCCGACGCGCACGCCGCCGACCCGGTGCTGGCCTCGGTCCCGGAGCAGCGCCGGCGCACCCTGATCGCCGTGCCGGTGGGCGGCGGGTACCGGTTCGACCTGCGGGTACAGGGGCCGGGGGAAACCGTATGCTTCGATCTCTGAGGTGGCGATGACTGGGTCAGCGCAGACCGTGACGGCACCGTCCGTGACGGCACCGTCCGATGGGGCCGGTGGCGCGGGTGGCCGGTGCCTCGACGGCGGTGAGCCGTCGGTTCGGTCCACGGTGGCACGGGCGTTCGGTGTGCTCGGGGTGTTCTCCGCCGGGCGCACCGAGCTCACCCTGTCCGAGCTCGCCCGCCGGGCCGGGCTGCCGCTGACCACCGCCCACCGGCTCGTCGGCGAGCTGGCCCGCTGGGGAGCCCTGGAACGCACCGACCGGGGGACGTACCAGATCGGCCTGCGGCTGTGGGAGGTCGGAGCGCTGGCACCCCGGGGGCACGGGCTGCGCGAGATCGCCATGCCGTTCCTGGAGGACCTCTACGAGGCCACCCGGCAGAATGTGCAGCTCGCCGTGCTGGACGGGATGGACGCGGTGTACGTGGAGCGCATCGCCCCGCGCAACGCCGTCGCGGTGGTCACCCGGGTGGGTAGCCGGCTGCCGCTGCACGCCACCGGAGTGGGGCTGGTGCTGCTGGCGTTCTCCGACGCGGCGTTCCAGGAGCGGGTGCTGGCCTTCCCGATGCGCCGGTTCACCGAGAAGACCATGACCTCGCCGGCGGATGTGCGCCGGGTGATCGCGGATGTCCGACAGCGGCGGATCGTGATCAGCGATGGGCAGATCACCCTGGACGCGCTGTCCGTGGCGGCACCGATCTTCGAGGCGAGCGGGCGGGTGCAGGCCGCATTGTCGGTGGTGGTGCCCAGCGAGCACCCCGCGCAGGAGTACATCCCGGCGGTGCACGCCGCGGCCCGGGGCATCTCCCGCGGCCTGGGCTGGCGCCCCGCCGGCCGCTCGTAAGCACACCCGCTGGTGGGGCTCGGCGGCTGCCCGTGGTGCCTCGCCGGCGGTGGTGGCCGCCGCAGGGGGGCTCGGCGGCTGCCGTGGGGTCCACTGCTCGTGTGGTGCCCGCCGCCCGTGGGGCCCGGCCGCCGGCCGTTACCGAACTGCACAGGAGGCAGGTTCTTGGCGCCGAAAACCTGCCTCCTGTGGAGCTCGGTAACACCACGCCGGTCACGGGTGGTGGGGCGGCGGCGAGTGGGCGAGCTGACACGGTAGGTGCCGGTTTTCGTGGTCAATTGAACGCCATGCTCCTTTGATCAAGGGCTGAGCGGCGTGGCGTTCTGTTGACCATGGAGGGCGGTCGCCTGGGGTGGCACGTCCGGGCGTAACGGGCCGCGTCATGGAGCTGCCGGTTCGTGCCGCGGTTGGTCCAGTGCTGCCGGGCGGGCGGGGCGCAGCAGCGCGACCAGGCCGCCCACCACGAGCGTGATCGCCACGCCGAGCGGTACGAACCAGGGGAAGGCGAGCGGCTTGCCAGCCCCGCCGCCAGCCGCGCCACCAGCCGCGCCGCTAGCCGCGTCGCCGATGCGCAGCCCGACCGCCGCCCAGCCGGTGCCCAGCAATGTGGCCAGGAAGGCGATCCCGGCGGCCACCCCGTCGGCGCGGCGCACCAACCGACCGAGCAGGAACGCGCCGAGCAGCGCGCCGTAGGTGTACGAGGCGATGGACAACCCCAGCTCCACCACGGGGTTGGCGGTCGTGGTGAACATCGAGGCGAACCCGACCATGGCCAGGGCCCACCCCCCGGTGGCCCAGCGGGCGATCTTGAGCATGGTCTCCGGGGAGGGCGAGCGCCCCGCCCAGGACTGGATCAGGTCGGCAATGGTGGAGTTGGACAGCGAGTTCAGCGCGCTGGACAGCGAGCCCATGGTGGCCGCCAGTATCCCGGCGACCAGCAGCCCGGACAGCCCCACCGGCAGCCCGCGCAGGATGAACTCGCCGAAGATCTGGTCCGAGCGCAGCCCGAGCTGTTGCAGCGTGGCGCCGTGGTTCGCCACCCAGAGCAGCGCGCCGACCAGGGAGAACAGCGCGAACTGGATACCGACCGCGATGGCCGAGCCGATCATCGCCTTGCGCCCGTCGGACAGCGTCCGGCAGGACAGTATGCGCTGCGCGATGAGCTGGTCCGAGCCGTGCGAGCCCATGGTCAGCAGCGCCCCGCCGACCACCGCGGTGACGAACGCGTACGGGCTGGTCAGGATCGGCAGGTCGAAGTTGAACACGGTCAGCTTGCCGGCCGCGAACGCGGTGCCCAGCCCGCCGAGGCCGACCTGGCCGAGCAGCACCGCGATGCACACCACCGCGCCGGTCAGGTACAGCGCCATCTGCAGGAAGTCGGTCCAGACCACCGCCTTGATGCCGCCCACGTAGGTGTAGGCGACGGTGACCGCGGTGATGCCCAGCACGATCACGAAGTAGTTGACGTCCACCCCGAACTCGGCGAGCAGCAGCTTGATCGGGATGGCGCCGGCGAACAGCCGCACCCCTTCGGCGAGCAGCCGGGTGACCAGGAAGGTCACCGAGGCCAGCGCCTGCACCTGCCGGCCGAATCGCTGCCCCAGGTACTGGTACGCGCTCACGAACCCGCCGCGGAAGTACAGCGGCAGCAGCACGAATGCCACCAGGATCCGGCCGATCAGGTACCCGACGGCCAGCTCGACGAAGGAGAACGAGCCCAGGTACGCCACCCCGGGCACGCTGATCACGGTGAGCGTGGAGGTCTCGGTGGCCACGATGGAGAACATCACCGCCCACCAGGGCAGGGTGCGCTCCCCGGTGAAGTAGTCGGTGGCCGAGCGCTGCCGCCCGGAGAGTTTCAGGCCGATCACCGCGACCGCCACCAGGTAGCCCACGATCACCGCGAGATTGATCACGTCGTGCACGGCACGCCCACCCGCAATGGGCCGGTCGGGGCGCACACCCGCAGCGCGCGCACCGGGCCGGCCGGTTCCGGCAGCCGCAGCGGGCCGTTCCCGGGACTGAACCGGCCGAGCACCCTGGGCACCCGGGAGCCGGTCGCCCCTGGCGCCACGCCGGGCACGCCGTGCCAGCTCAGGGCGCCCAGCAGGGCGGTCAGGTAGGCCTCTTTGGCGTCCACCGGCAGCCCCAACTCGTCGGAGCGGCGCAGCGGCACCGGGCCCAGCGCGGCGCGCAGCGCGGCCACCAGCACCGGGTTGCGCATGCCGCCGCCGGAGCCCACCACCTCGGTGACGCCGTGCCGGGCGCAGGCGTCGGCCACCGTGCGGGCGGTCAGTGCCACCAGGGTGGCCGCCACGTCCGCCGGGGCGAGGTGCGGGGCGAGGTGCGGGGCGAGGCGCGGGGCGAGGCGCGGGTCGGGGTCCGGGGCGGCGTGCGCGGCCAGCACGGCGTCCAGGTAGGCGGCGGTGAACAGCTCGCGGCCGGTGGATTTGGGCGGCTCGGCGGCGTAGTAGGGCTCGGCGAGCAGCCTGGCCAGCAGGTCCACGTCCACCCGGCCGGCGGCGGCGAGCGTGCCGTCCACGTCGAACCCGGGGGCGCCGTCCACCTGGCGGCTCCGCTGGTCGCTCCGCTGGTCGCTCCGCGCGCCGCTCCGGGCCCGGGTGGCGACCACGTCGAGCAGGCAGTTGCCCGGCCCGGTGTCGTAGCCGAGGACGGGGTCGCCGGGCCGGCCGACCACGGTGATGTTGGCGATGCCGCCGATGTTCAGCGCCGCCCGTCGGGTCGGCCCGGCCAGCCACAGCGCGTCCAGCGTGCTGGCCAGTGGGGCGCCGTGGCCGCCGGCGGCGATGTCCCGGGTACGCAGGTCGGAGACCACGGGAAGCCCGGTGCGCTCGGCGATCCAGGCCGGCTGGCCAAGCTGCAGGCTGCCCTTGGCGCACCCGTCGACCACCCAGTGGAAGACGGTCTGGCCGAGCCAACAGACCAGTTCGCCGGGCCGGCCCAGATCGGCCAGCGCGGCCTCGGCCACCTCGGCGGCGCACTGGCCGACCAGGGTGTCCAGCTCGCACAGCTCGGCGACAGTGGTGGCGGCGGGCGGCAGCAGGGCCAGCAGCCGGTCCCGCAGCCCGGGCGACCAGGGCGTGGTGGACGCCGCCAACGGGGTCAGCCGGGCCGTCCCGCCGGCGATCTCGATGTCGGCGACGGCGACGTCCAACCCGTCCATCGAGGTGCCGGAGAGCAGCCCCAGGACGATCACGACCCGGCCCGCCCCAATCCGATGTGCAGGACCTCCCGGGGGTCCGGGTCCAGCGGGCTCGGCTGGTGCGGCTGGTCCGGGTGGCCGGTGCCGCGCACGGCGTCGACGGCGGCGCGCACCGATCCGGTGGCGGCCAGCCGCTCCCCGGCGGCCAGCGCGTCCAGCCCGGTGAGCGCGCTGACCAGGGCGGTCCGCACGTCCCCGGCGGCGGCGGTGAGCAGCGTGGCCGCAGTGTGCTCGTCGATGCCGGCGGCGTCCCGCACGATGCGCACCGCCCGCCTGCGCAGCTTCGCGTTGGTCGGCCGCATGCCCACCATCCAGCCGCCGTAGGTGGCGCCGGTGCGCACCATCGCGGCGGTGGACAGCGTGTTCAGCGCGACCTTCTGCGCGGTGCCCGCCGCCAGCCGGGTGGAGCCGGCGAGCACTTCGGGCCCGGTGAGCAGCTCGATGACCAGGGAGGCCTCCCTGGCGATGGGGGCGCCCGGGGCGGACACGATGGCCACGGTTACCGCGCCGCGCTCCCGGGCGGCGGCCAGCGCGGCCCGGACGTACGGGGTGCGGCCGGACGCGCTCACCCCGATCACCACGTCGTTGCCGTCCACCTCGGCGGCCGCGACCGCCGCCCGGGCGGCCTCGGTGTCGTCCTCGGCGTTCTCCACCGCGGCCTTGGCGGCGGAGGTGCCACCGGCGAGCAGCGTCGGCACCCGGGACGGGTCGATGCCGAAGGTGGGGGACAGCTCGGCGGCGTCCTGCACCGCCAACCGGCCCGGGGTGCCCGCGCCCACGTAGACCATCCGGCCGCCGTGCCGCAGCGCCGTCGCCACGTGGTCCACGGCGGCCGCGATCGCCCCGGCGGCATTCGCCACCGCCGGCACGGCCACCGCCTGGCCGTCGACCAGGCGGTTGACCAGCTCGGTGGTGGACAGCGCGTCGATCTGCTCCGATCCGGGGCGCAGCGCCTCGGTCGGCAGCCCGTCCACCTCCGGGCCGGCGGGGGCGCCGAGCGCACCGGGGGGCGCCGGAGGTTCCTGGGCCGGGCGGATGCGCACCAGGCCGGGCTCCAGCGCCGACCCGGTGTGCTCGAGCAGCCAGCGCAGGCCGTCCGTGGCATCCCCGGCGGGTTCGGCCCAGGCGATGTCGGGGTGGCGCAGGCGCAGCCGGGGCAGCATCTCGCCGGCCAGCCCGCCGACCACGGCCACCGTCGCGTCGGTCGTCTCGCCGGCCACCCCGGTACCGGTGCCGGCCGCGACGGCGGTGCGGGCCAGCGTGTCGGCGGCGGCGTCCAGGATGCCGACGGCCACGGCGTCCCCGTGCCGGGCGGCCGCCAGCACGGCCGGCGCCACCGCTGCCACCGTCGCGGCGGTCGGCAGCTCACCCCGGCGGCTGGCCGGTGGGCTGAGGCTGGTCAGGCTGGTCGCGGGGCCCCGGCCGTCAGCCGCGCGGGCCGCGGCGCGCAGACCGGCAAGCCCGATCCAGACCCCGCCCCCCTCGTCGCCGATCAGCGGCCCCCGACCGTCGGCCTGACTGACCATCCGGTCGCACAGGCCCAGCGCGACCGCCCCGGTGCCGATGCAGAGCACCACGCCGTCCCGGTCCGGCAACGCTCCGGCATGCCAGGCCGCGATGTCGCTGGCCACCAGGACCACGACGGGCGGGCGGTCCCAGCCGCGGCCGAGGCGGCGGGCCAGCGCGTCCGCGGCGGCGGGGCAGGCCAGCACCCCGGGCACCGCGACGGCCAGCTGCCACGCCCCGGCCGGTCCGCCGCCGACGGCCTCCCGGACCACGGTGAGTACCGCGTCGACGCCGTCGGGATCACTGAGCGCGGCGCCGGGGCCACGCCGCACGGCGGCCCGGTCACCGAACCGCACCCTGGTGGAGCTGCGGCCGACGTCGACGGTGACGGAGACCGGCGAGGCGTCCTCGGCGGCGGTCATCGCAGCGACCTGCCGGCTGGGGTGATGTCCACCTCGATGAGGTACCGGTCGCCCCTGGCCAGCGACTCGACCCGCTCGACCACCTCCCCGCGCTGGTCCCGCGAGGTGCGCACGAACCGCAGCGCGGGCCGGCCGGAGGGCACCCCGAGCAGCTCGGCGTCCCGCGCGGCGAGCACCACCGGGGCCACCGACTGCTTGCCGGTCGCGATGCGGCGCCGGTACCGGGTGGCCAGGATCTGGTAGAAGGACACGTCGCCGTCCAGGTCGTGGCCGGTGAGGCCGGGGACCCGGTCACACGGGGTGTGCAGCGTCTCCAGGGTCATCGGCTCGTCGTCGGCCAGCCGGACCCGGCAGACCCGCAGCACCCGCTCGCCGCCGGCCATCTCCAGATGCTCGGCGAGTTCCAGGTCGGCAACCACAGTGTCCCACCAGAGCAGCCGGGAGGACGGCTCCATACCCCGGCGGCGCATGTCCTCATGGAACGAGGTGGCCATCAGCGGCTGGGCGGGGGCCGGACGGCGGACGAAGGTCCCCGCGCCGTGCCGGCGCTCCACCAGGCGGCGGGCCATCAGGTGCTCGATCGCGTGGCGCACCGTCATGCGGGACACCCCGCAGCGCTGCGCCAGCTCGCGCTCACCCGGCAGTACCGCGCCCGGTCCCAGCTCGAGGCACAACCCCTCGACGTGCGCCTCGACCGCATCGGTTCGCGAGTCCGACATGTAAGAGGTATAGACCTCTCGCAGTCGGCTCACAAGTGGTCTGAACCAGTTGGCCCAGAACCGTTGTGCACCGGCCGCGCTGGCCCGGTGCTGATCGAGGGAGAAAGATGCCTCGGAAGGGAGGGCGCGTTGCCCGCCGGGTGGGTTAGCGTGCCATGGCGGATCTCTGGCGCCACGCGGTGACGCGGCTTGCCCGGGTGTGGGGCAGGTGGGCCACAGTCGTTGTAGGAAAACCAGAAGGAGACGGTCGGATGCCCCAGCACGACAACCTGTTCATCGGCGGGGAATGGATCTCGCCGAGTTCGAACCAGACCATCACGGTGGTGTCGGCCAGCACCGAAGAGGTCATCGGGTCGGTGCCCGAGGCCCAGGACGCCGACGTCGATACCGCGGTCGCCGCCGCGCGAGTGGCGTTCGACGACCCGAACGGCTGGTCGTCCTGGGAGCCCTCGGCGCGGGCGGCGGCGATGGAGCGGTTCGCCGACGGATTGGAGAAGCGCGGCGGGGAGATCGCCAAGTTGGTGAGCGCGCAGAACGGGATGCCGGTGGCGATCTCGACGGCGTTCGAGGGTGTGTTCCCGGCGGTGCTGCTGCGCTACTACGCCGGCGTGATCAGGCAGGCCGTCCTCGAGGAGGAGCGGCCGGGTCTGATGGGGGGCACCACGGTGATCCGCCGGGCGCCGATCGGGGTGGTCGGCGCGATCGTGCCGTGGAACTTCCCGCAGTCACTCGCGGCGTTCAAGTACGCCCCGGCGCTGGCCGCCGGTTGCACGCTGGTGATCAAGCCCTCGCCGGAGACGGTGCTGGACTCGGTGCTGGTCGCCGACGCGGCCGCCGAGTCGGGCATCCCGGGCGGCGTGATCAACTTTGTGCCGGCGGGCCGGGAGGTCGGCGCGTACCTGGTCTCGCACCCGGGGGTGGACAAGATCTCCTTCACCGGGTCCACTCCGGCCGGCCGCTCGATCGCGGAGGTCTGTGGGCGGCTGCTGCGCCCGGTCACCCTGGAGCTGGGCGGCAAGTCGGCGGCCATCGTGCTGGACGACGCCGACCTGGACCTGGCCACCATCGGGGAGAAGCTCTTCCAGGCCACCCTGTTGAACAACGGGCAGACCTGCTTCCTCGGTACCCGGGTGCTGGCGCCGCGCAGCCGCTACTCCGAGGTGGTGGACACCTTCGCCGCGCTGGCCGGCTCGCTCAAGGTCGGGGATGCACTGGACGCGACGACACAGATCGGCCCGATGGCCAGCGACCGGCAGCGGGACCGGGTCGAGGGATACATCGCCAAGGGCAAGGCGGAGGGCGCCCGGGTGGTGGTCGGCGGCGGCCGCCCGTCGGGTCAGGACAAGGGCTGGTTCGTGGAGCCGACGATCTTCGCCGACGTGGACAACAACCACACCATCGCCCAGGAGGAGATCTTCGGGCCGGTGCTGTCGCTGATCCC
>Ga0137415_10002705_pt1 | contig 17553 bp, 16 predicted proteins | sample CZODoug3_1_1_16f_FD_183082 | JGI IMG/M metagenome (GOLD analysis project Ga0137415, IMG submission 183082) | Vadose zone soil fungal communities from Angelo Coast Range Reserve, California, USA - CZODoug3_1_1_16fungal (Hybrid Assembly) | ecosystem: Environmental > Terrestrial > Soil > Vadose...
AAGATCTTCGTCCAACCGATCGAGCGCGTGATTCGCATCCGCACCGGCGAGAACGACAACGCCGCACTCACCGCCGTCAACGCGGCCGCCGTCCAACGTGCGGCGCTCGAGACCGCGCAGCATGTCGGCGCCGGCGAGGAGGAATAATGAACGCCATCTCTGCGGGCGATACCGCTTGGGTCCTCACGTCCAGTGCGCTGGTGATGGTGATGACGGTGGGCCTCGCGTTCTTCTACGGCGGGCTGGTGCGGCCGAAGAACGCACTCAACACCATGATGATGAGCGTCGTCGCGCTCGGCGTGGTGAGCGTGCAGTGGGTGTTAGTGGGCTACTCGATCGCGTTCGGGCACGGCACTCCCTGGTGGGGCGGGCTCGCCTGGCTCGGCTTCAACGGTGTGGGTCTCGAGCCCGATGCCGCGTATGGGGCCACGATTCCGCTGCAGGCGCACGCGATGTTCCAGCTGATGTTCGCGATCATTACGCCGGCGCTGATCTCCGGCGCGATCGTGGAGCGCATGCGGTTCCGCGCGTACGTCGTGTTCATGGTCCTCTGGGCGACGTTCGTGTACGACCCACTGGCCCACTGGGTGTGGGGAGCCGGCGGCTGGCTGGCAAAGCTTGGCGCGCTCGACTTCGCGGGCGGCACGGTGGTGCACATCAGCGCCGGCGTGTCGGCGCTCGTGGCCGCAGCCATGCTGGGACCCCGGAAGGACTTCAAACGCACGGCGATCGTGCCCCACAACGTCCCGCTCGTGCTGCTGGGCGCAGGGCTCCTGTGGTTCGGCTGGTTCGGATTCAACGCCGGCTCCGCGCTGGCCGCGAACGGGCTCGCCGCCCTCGCCTTCACGAATACGAACACCGCCGCCGCGACGGCGCTGGTCACGTGGGTGTGCCTCGACCTGCTGCGCACTGGGAAAGCGACCGCCGTGGGCGCCGCCACCGGGCTCGTGGTCGGTCTCGTCGGCATCACACCGGCGGCGGGCTACATCACGGCGACGGCCTCACTCGCCGTGGGCGCCTTGGCCACGCTCGTGAGCTACACCGCTATCCAGATCCGCGCCAAGACGCGGCTCGACGACTCGCTGGACGTGTTCTCCTGCCACGGACTCGCAGGCGTGGCTGGCGCGCTCCTGACGGGCGTGTTCGCCACGAAACTGGCGAACCCCGCGGGGGGCGACGGCTGGCTGGCCGGAAACTTCGCCCAGATGGGCGTGCAGCTCGTGGCGATCCTTGCCGCCGTGGTGATTGCGGCCGTCGGCACGGCCGTCATTCTGGCGCTGGTGCAAGCCACGCTCGGTGCCAAGGCCGGCGTGCGTGAACAGCTCTCCGGGCTCGACTTGAGCGAGCACGGCGAGGAAGCGTACTTCGGCGAGCAGGGGACGACACTCTCGCCGGGAGTGGCGATCGGCCAGGGGGTGATCGTGTCGGCGGCCCCCCCGCCCGCGCGGGCGAAGGTCACCGCCGGCTGACGAGCTGGTTTTCAAGAAACAGGAATTCGATGCCGGTTCCGAGGAACGTGTCGATCGCTTCGCGCGGCGTGTTGACGATCGGCTGGCCCTTGACGTTGAAGCTGGTGTTGAGGACCATCTCCCGCCCCGTGGTCTTTCCTACCGCCTGTAACAGCTCGTGAAACTCGCGATTGTCCCGGGCCGCGACCGTCTGCACCCGGGCCGATCCGTTGACGTGGGTAATGGCGGGCAGCTGCTGCTGGAATTGCTCGCGTACGTTCACCGTCATGATCATGAACGGCAGCTCGGTGTTGGGCGCCACCTCGAACCAGCGGTCGACCTGCTCGATCGACACAGCGGGGGCGAACGGCCGGAACGCCTCGCGCATCTTGACCATGGCGTTGATGCGATCGCGCATCTCGGGATGGCCCGGATCGGCCAGGATGCTGCGGTGCCCCAACGCCCGCGGCCCGAACTCCATGCGGCCGCGGTACCACGCCACCACCCGGCCCTGCGCGATGAGGCGTGCGGCCGCCGCGCAAGTCTCCCCGAGTGTCCCGAATCGCTCGACCTGCACCCGATCGCGGTACAGGGCGAGGGCGGCGTCGATGTCCGTCGACGTATAGCCCGGGCCGAGGAACGGGACTGGAAACCGCTCGTTGGGAACCCTACCGGCGACCGCCGCGCGGTGCAGCGCCGCGCCCAGGGCGCTGCCGTCGTCACCCGCGGCCGGCTGGACGTAGATCTCGTCGAAGGTCCCCGAGCACAGCAGCTTTCCGTTCGCGGTGCAGTTCAGCGCCACCCCTCCCGCCAAAGCCAGGCGCCGCTGCCCCGTCTCGGTCGCGAAGTGCCCGCACAGGTGCAGCATGGTGCGGTCGAGGCAGGCCTGCAGGGCGGCGGCCACATCGCGGTGCACATCAGTGATCTCTTCGTCGGGACGCCGCGCCGGCACGAGGTGCTCGCCGAGCTGCGCGCGCGTCGTGGCGTAGTGCTCGCGCTCCTCGCGCGTGCGGTTCACGCGCAACGACGGAATCCGGATGCCGCCGTCCGGTCCCAGCTCGACGGCATTCTCGAAAAAGCGGCGGAACCGCTCGGGGTCGCCGTAGGGGGCGAGGCCCATGATCTTGTATTCGTCGGCGTTGAAGTCGAAGCCCAGATGCAGCGTGACGAGGGAGTACAACACGCCGATCGAGTCGTGCGCGGGGATCTGGGCGATGCGGTCGAGCCGACCGGCACGGGCCTGATACACGGTGACGCTCTGCGCCTCTCCCATCCCGTCGATCACGACCACCAGACACTCGTCCCATCCCGACGTGTAGTACGCGCTCGCGGCGTGCGCGAGGTGGTGACCCACGTGGTGGACCCGCTCCGCCGGAAGGTCCGGGAAGTCGCGCGCCACGAGCTTGAGGAGCGCGTCCCGGGAGTAGACGTCTCGGTACAACTCGCGGGAGACGGGATCGATCTGGTACACGGAGCGGTACGGCCCGTAATCGAACCCATGGGCGAGCTCGTCGATCTCCTGGATCCCCAGGCCGGCCTCGGCAAGGCAGTAGGCGATCGCTCCCCGGGGGAAGTCCCCGGTATGCTTGCGTCGGCTGATCCGCTCCTCGGCCACGGCCGCCACGACGGTCCCGTCCACGACCAGGGCCGCCGCTGAATCGTGCCCCTGTGAGATGCGGTATTCCCGCTCGTCGAGGTTCGGCCAGTGCGCGCGTTTGAAGGGAAGCGACCCTTCGAATCCGCTGATGCCAAGGATGTTCACGGAGGGGGCCTTCCGATCACGGGTCGGTGCGGTGGGTTCACGGTCGAGGTCGCAAGAAGCGTACGCTGACCTCTCCTGCCCCGCGCCGACGCGGAGCCGCCCCGGACGGGCCCGGGGTTATCCCGCCTGCCGCCCGGGGACGTCGAAAGTGTGGCGGATATGCCACATTTTTGGGGCTACGGCAGGCGAGCACCCACGGAAGCCGTGCATTGTCCGGGCGGTCGGCGGACTCGAAGGCAGCCCGGTTTTTGCGGGACAGCACGGTATCCGCTGCACGGTTCCCACGTTTCGTCTTGCGAGGTGGCATGACCGGTCGACTGCGCGATGCCGGATTAAAGGTGTTCGCGACCTGCCCGCCGTCCTACACAGCGTCACCCCAGATCTACCTTCGGGAGGTGCTGGACGTGGCCCGCTGGAGCGAAGCGGCCGGGTGTGAAGGCATCTTGATCTACACCGACAACGGGCTCGTGGACCCGTGGCTGATCGCCCAGGCGATGATCACGCACACGGAGCGCCTGTGCCCGCTTGTCGCCGTGCAACCCGTGTATATGCACCCCTACGCGGTGGCGAAAATGGTCGCCTCGCTCGGGTTTCTGCACAAGCGGCGCGTGTACCTCAACATGGTAGCGGGAGGCTTCAAGAACGACCTCGAGTCGCTGAACGACCCGACGCCACATGACGAGCGCTACACGCGCCTGGTGGAATACACGAAGCTGATCCTGGACTTGGTGAGCGGGCCGCGGCCGGTGACGCTGAACGGGCGGTACTACCAGGTCGCGAACGTCAAGATGACGCCGCCGCTCGAGCGGGACCTCATTCCCGGTGTGTTCGTGTCCGGCTCGTCCGATGCGGGAATGGCCGCGGCCCGACAGCTCGGCGCGCTCGCGGTACGCTACCCCAAACCCGTGGCCGAATACGAGGCCGCTCCACCGCCGGATGCGGCCGCGCTCGGCATCCGCATCGGGATCATCGCGCGCGAGGAAGCGCGCGACGCGTGGCAGGTGGCCCGGGCACGGTTCCCCGAAGATCGCAGAGGTCAGCTCACACATCAGCTGGCGATGAAGGTCTCCGATTCCGAGTGGCACAAGCAACTGTCGAAGCTCGGTGAGACCACCGGCGGCGAGGAGCAGCCGTACTGGATGGTGCCGTTCGAGAACTACAAGACGTTCTGCCCCTATCTGGTGGGGAGCTATGACCGGGTCGCCGACGAGATCGCCCGCTACGTCGGGGTGGGCTATCGGACGATCATTCTGGACGTGCCGGCGAGCCCGGAGGAGCTGGAGCACATCGGTGTGGTGTGCGAGCGCGCGGCGGAGCGCGTGACGTCGTGACCTTGCTGTTGCAGCACTGGGTCACCGCGCAGGCGGCCCGGCGCCCCGGAGCGGGCGCGTTGGTCTTCAAGCGGGAACGTCTCACGTACGAAGCGCTCGAGTTGGCCAGCAACCGGCTGGCGCACCTCCTCAAGGACGCGGGCTGCGCGCGCGGCGACCGCGTCTGTCTGCTGACCCCCAAGTCCCCGGCGGCGATCATCGCCATCCTCGGGGTGCTCAAAGCCGACGCCGTGTACGTGCCCCTCGATCCGGGGAGTCCGGCGCCCCGGCTCGAGAAGATGATCGCCTCGTGCGACAACCGCTGGATTCTGGCGAGCGGGCCCGTCGGGCCGACGCTGGAGGGGCTCTTCGCGACCCCGGGCTTCGCCGACACGCACTCGATCGGCTGGCTCGGCAGCGACGAGCCGCCGGCGGGCGTCACCACGCAGTTTTCGCTGGCGGACCTGACCGCGTACCCCTCGACCCTCCCTCCCAGCGCGAACGGTCCGCGGGATCCGGCCCACATTCTCTTCACCTCGGGCTCGACGGGTGTCCCCAAGGGCGTGGTCATCACCCACGCCAGCGTGCGGGCCTTCATCGAGTGGGCGGTGTCCTACTTCGGCACCGCGCCGACCGACCGTATCTCGGGGCACCCGCCGTTGCACTTCGACCTCTCCACCTTCGACATGTTCGGCACGTTCGCCGCCGGCGCCGAACTGCACCTCGTGCCGCCGGAGCTGAACCTGCTGCCGCACAAGCTCGCCGAGCTGATCCGCAGCGCCGAGCTGACCCAATGGTTCTCCGTGCCGTCGGTGCTCAACTACATGGCGAAGTTCGCTGTGGTGCGAGAAGGCGACTTCCCGAGCCTGCGACGGGTGCTATGGTGCGGCGAGGTCTTCCCCACCCCTCCGCTCATGTACTGGATGCAGCGGGTGCCGCATGCGACATTCACCAATCTCTACGGCCCGACGGAGGCGACGATCGCGAGCAGCTACTATAGCGTGCCGTCCTGCCCGGCGAGCGAAGATGAAGCGATCCCCATCGGGCAGGCCTGCGGCGGCGAACAGCTCCTCGTCCTGGACGAAGCGCTCCGGTCCGTACCACCGGGGGAGGTCGGGGACCTGTACATCCGGGGCGCGGGCCTCTCCCCGGGGTACTGGCGCGACCCGGCGAAGACGCAGGGCGCGTTTCTGCCCTATCCCGGCAGCACCGATCCCGACGACCGGATCTACCGCACCGGCGACCTGGCGACCGTCGGCCCGGACGGCCTGGTCCGGTTTCTGGGGCGAGCGGACTCGCAGATCAAGACGCGCGGGTATCGGGTCGAGCTGGGAGAGATCGAGACGGCGCTGCACGCGCTCGGGACGCTGCGGGAATGCGCCGTGGTCGGCGTGGCGAGCCAGGACTTCGATGGCGTGGCCATCTGCTGCGCGTTCACGCCCCTCCCCGGCGCCGACGTGACGCCGGCGAGCCTGCGCGAGGCCCTCGCACGCGCGCTGCCCCCCTACATGCTGCCGTCCCGCTGGCTCGTGTTCCCGGAGCTCCCCAAGACTACAAACGGGAAGATCGATCGTCGGAGACTCAAGGAGCTGTTCGCACCCGAGACCGTAGCCGCCCAATGATGACCGCGTCACCCATTTCCGCCGCGGCAGTGCAGGCCGAGCTCGCGGCCATATTCGCGAAGCATCTGCACATCGACGTGCCGACGCCCGAGACCGACCTCGTGGCGACGGGACAGCTCGATTCTCTCGGCGTGGTGGAGCTGCTGCTGCAGCTGGAGAAACACTTCGGCCTGCGCCTCGACATGGAAGAGCTCGAGGTCGACCCGTTCCACTCGCTCGCCACTCTCACGGCGTTCGTCATGACGCGCCGCAACGGCGTACACTGACTCATTCCGCTCCACAATTCGATGCTTCAACTCAGTGCGCGCGCTCGGCGCGCGCCGATGCAGGTTAGTGCCCGCCGCGTCCAAAAGCCTGTTGCATCAGGGCTACAAAACGGCCGGATCGGCTACGCGCGGCCGTCCTGAGGCCACCAGGCTGCGTGGCCCGAACTCTGCGTAGGGGGAGGCGCACCGTGAGCCGCTCGAGCGACAAGGAAAAGTGGTACAGCGATGAAGCTCCTGCCGTTGGACTGCCCCGAGCTGATCGAGCTCGCGGCCAACTGGCTGGGCCAGGACGACAACTACAAGTGGCTGGACTTCGGCAACGGAGTCCAGAGTCCGACGCCGATTTCGATCAAGGTGATGACGCAGCGTGACCTGCACGTGCTGCGCGCCTTCACGCCGAACGGCAGCGACTTGCCGATCGGCGTGGTGGGTCTGTCGAACGTAGATCGACGTTTCAAGACGGCCTCCTCCATGTGGGCCGTCCTAGGGCGCAAGCGATACGGCGGCTACGCACCGCGCGCGGCGTCCAAGCTCCTGACGTTGGGCTTCACGGAGTTGGGGCTCGAATCGGTCGGCGCATGGACCGTGGAGATCAACGTGCCGGCCCGTCGCGGCCTGGAGCGACTCGGGTTCCAGTTCATCGGGCGCCAGCGCCGCTGCCATTGGATCGACGGCCGGCCTTACGACCGCCTGCTGTACGATCTCCTCGCCACCGAGCACCGGGAGTTACCGGATGCGTGACACACGTGATCTCGAGGCGCGAATCGCAGAGCTATTCGCGGACCGATTGCAAATCGAAGTGCCGGCGGCGGACGTCGATTTGTTCGCCGCGGGCATCGTGGATTCCCTCATGTTCGTCAAGTTGCTGGCGTCCCTCGAAGAGCATTTCTCCATCCGCGTGTCGTTCGAGGAGCTCGAGATCGACGACTTCCGCACGTTGCGACAGATCGCGCGTTTCGTCGCCGCGAAGCAGGCCGGGGCACCCAAGCCTCGACGGGTGAGCAGCACGTCGAGCTCGCACCCGGCCCCGTAGCAGTCCCTTCTTTTAGGTGTCGCCGAGCAGCGCGGCGACCAGCGTCACCAGGGTGGCGGCCTCGAACGGCTTGGTGACGAAGCGATCGGCCCCCAAGGCCACCGCGTGTCCCCCGACGTCGATCGAGCCCGCGCTCTTGACGCCGGACATCGCGACGATCTTCACCGCCGGCCATTCACGCCGCAAGCGGCCGATGGTTTGCAGCCCGCCCTGCCCAGGCATGAAGATGTCCACGATGACCACGTCGGCGGCGTGCCGCTCGTACGCGCGGACGCCGGCGTCGCCGTCCGCGGCCTGCCGGACCTCGTGGCCGGCGCGCTCCAGGTGCTTGGTCAGGGCTTGCCGGAGCGTGACGTCGTCGTCGATGATCAGGATGCGGGCCATGTCGGATTGTGCGAGAGGCGCCGGTCGGAATCGAACCGACGAATAGAGGTTTTGCAGACCTCTGCCTTACCACTTGGCTACGGCGCCGGGCTATACAGGGCTTGAACTTACAAGATCGGGGGCTGCTGGAGAACCCTCGGACTGCGCCGCAACTGTGCCATTGAACCGCGTTGCCACAGCTGCGGCGAGCCGGTCTTGGTTGATGATGTTGTAGCGGTCGAATACGGAGCGCGTCTTCCAATCGCACAGTAGCATGATCGTGCCCTCGTCCACGCCGACCTCCGGGAAGTCCCGCACCGCCGTTCGGCGCAGATCGTGCATGATGCGTCCCGTGCAACCGGCGCGCTTCGTCGCCCCCTGTCAGCGATGCACCAAGGTTGTGTAGCCGATGCTCCCCGGTGAGGTTCGGCGGTACCGGTTTCGGTTCACGGCCGCCGATCCGACGACCGATCCCGTGCAGCGGTGAGGAGCGCGGCGAGTTATGCGGCGCGGACGCGCTTGACGGCACCTGCCGCACGGCTCACGTTGGAGCGCACGAACGCTGACGCTCGGCGACGTGCCCTGCGGGCCACGCCGCCGAGTTGGCAGTCCGTCCCTGCCCGCTGATAGGAGTCGATCCCGTATGCGCGTCGCGTCGTTCGCTGCGGCAGCGGCCGTGCTGGCGGTGGCCACGTGCGGCCCCGCCGACCGGCACAACCTCGTCGCGCCGGGCGGCATCCAGGCGGCGCACGACCCTGATCTCGTAGGGATGCCCGACCTGATCGTGGACGGCAAGGCCCTCGCAACCTCGTGGGTCGTGTACGATCAGATCCTCAAGGAGGGGACGTGCACGCTCGAGGAAGGTGGGGTCATCGACCCGACGGTGCCGCACCGCGTCGTCCGCTTCACGGTCAACACGCCGAACGTCGGAGACGCGGATGTCGCGCTGGGCGACCCGGCAGCACACGTGGCCGCGGGGGACGGATTGTATCAGTTGTCCACCTGTCACCAGCATTGGCACTTCCAGCATTACGCGACCTACGAGCTCATCGATCCCGCCACCCGCTTTGTATGGCGCGCGGCGAAGCGCGGCTTCTGCATGATCGACGTCGTGCCCTGGAACGGCGACATCCAGGCCCCCGGCCCGTGGGTGTACCGCGTCTGTGGGCGCCCGGCCGGCCCGGCGGGACCGGCGATTGTCGGTAACCAGGGGATCAGCCACGGCTGGGCCGACCAGTACTACAAGCACTTGGGCGGACAGTACTTCGTGCTCGATGGCGGCGACGGGCAACCGCCCGTCCCCCCAGGCAACTACGTTATCCGGATCCACGTGAACCCGCCGTTCGTGTGCACGGACTTCGACCGCGCGCACAACCGGCCGGTGGACCCGCAGGGGTTCTGTCACAACTTCGCCGAGAGGACCTACGACAACAACGTCGCAGAAGTCCCTATCACCCTCCCGGCGAGCCGGCCGGGCAAGACCGGGTTCGGCCCGGGCGGCGGCCAGCAAGCGCCGGATGACGCGATCGACGACGAGAACCGCCCGACGGGCAACTGAGCGGTCCACCCGATCTTACACCACCGCCTCGACCCGCGGCGCAAGCAGCTTGTACATCACGGGCGTCACGATCCGCGCCAGCAGCGTGCTCGATATCAGGCCGCCGATGATCACCCAGGCGAGCGGTGAGTACAGCCCGCTGCCCTGGAGGGCAATGGGCAGCAGGCCACCGATCGCCGTCAGGCTGGTGAGCACGATCGGTAGGAACCGCACCTCACCGGCCTTGCGGATCGCCGTCTCGAGATCCATTCCCTCCGCGCGCAGCCGGTTGGTCAGGTCCACGAGCAGGATGGACGTCTTGATCTCGATGCCGATCAGCGCCACGAACCCGATCGTCGCCGCGAACGACAGGGTCTGACCTACAAACAGCAACGCCAGCACCCCGCCGGCCACGCCGAGCGGAATGACCGAGGCAACGATCAGCGTCGAGCGAAAGGTGCGGAACTCGAGCACCAGAATCGCCAGGATCGCGAACGTCGCCACGATGATGGCCCCGCCCACGCCGCCGAAGCTCTCCTGCCGGCTCTCGATCTCTCCCGCCGGCACGATCCGGTATCCAGGCGGCACCGCGACGCCGCCGAGCCGGTCGAGCGCCTGCCGCGTCACGCGATCCGTGTTGAAGCCGGTCTGCACGTTGGCCGTGACGGTGACGCTGCGCGTGCGGTTGTGGCGCTGGATCTCCGCCACCGCGCGCTCGAACCGGACCTGGGCCACCTGCGCGAGCGGTGCGAGGCGCCCGGTCGTGGAGCTCACATACACCCGCTCCAGATCCGCCGGACTCGCGCGGCCGGCCCGCGCCAGGCGCACGACGACCGGCCGTGCGTCGCCGTCACCCTCCCGCAGGGTGCCTGCCTCGAGCCCCGCGAGGCCGAGCCGCACGGTGCGGTCGATCTCGAGCATCGGGATGCCGAGGAGTCCCGCCTTGGCGCGGTCGATCGCCACGCGCAGGTCGGTTCGTGCCACCCGTACCGGATTGGTCACGTACTGCGTGCCCGGCGTCGTCTTGAGCAGTCGTTCCACTCGGGCGGCGATGGCGTGGAGCGAATCCAGCGAGACGCCCTCGATCCGCAACGCAATCGGCGCGTCGATCGGCGGGCCATTCTCGAATTCGCGCAACGCGATTTCGGCGCCCGGGTACCCGGCCAGCTCGGCGCGCAGCGAATCCAGCAGCCGCGGCGTCTGACCCGCCTGGTAGCGGTCCAGCAGCACGAACAGCTGCCCGATGCGGGCGTCGTCGGTCCGCGATGCGACGTTGTAGTAGACCCGCGGGTTGTCATGGCCGACCGAGGTGTAGATCGCCTTCACGCCGGGCGTGCGGCTCAACACCCGCTCGGCGAAGCGGGCGGCGGTGTCCGTCACGGCGATGCTCGCGCCCTCGGGTGCCGTAATGTCCACGCGGAACTGCGGCGTTTCGGCCTTCGGGAACAGCGAGAAGCCCACCACGGGGACGAGGGCGAGGGACGCCACCACGAACGCCGCACCCAGCGCGAGGGTGCGGGCCGGCCGCCGCAGCGCCCGGTCGAGCAACGGCGCATAGCTGCCATGGATGGCGCGCTCGAACGCCCGCAGGAAGCGGTTCCCTTCGGGCCCTTCGTCCTTGGCGAGGAGCAGGCTCGAGAGCCACGGGATGATCGTGAGCGACACGATCAGCGATGCCAGCACGGTGCTGATCACCGCGACGGGAAGTGACCGGATGTAGCGGCCGGGTCCGCCCGGCAGGAACACCAGCGGTACGAACGCGAACACGAGCGTCGCCGTGGCACCCGACACCGCGATCCAGATCTGCCCCGTCGCGCGGATCGCCGCCTCGATGCGGGAGTACCCTTCCCGCCGGAACCGCGTGATGTTCTCGACCACCACGATCGAATCGTCCACCAGCAGGCCGAGTGCGATCACCATCCCGACGATGGTGAGCTGGTTGAGGGTGAAGCCGGTCCACGCGAGGCCGGTGACGGCCATCGCCAGCGACAAGGGGATCGAGATCATGACGACGGCCGCGGCCCGCGGGCCCAGCGGCAGCAGCGTCAACAACACCAGCCCCAGGGCGATGAGGAAATCCTCGCCCAGTCGGGCCAGCCGGTGCGACACGTTGGCCGCCTGATCGAACCCCCGGGCCAGGGTCACGCCGCGTGGCAGCTCGCGCTCGAACCGCTCGAGCTCGGCGTACACCCGGTCGCGGACCGTCTGGACGGTGGTGCCGGAGCGCTGGGTCGCGGTCACGAAAACCGCCCGGTGGCCATTGAAGCGCGCGCGGTAGGTAGAGTCGCCGTAGCTCCAGTCGACCTGCGCCACGTCGCCCAGGCGCACCAGCCGGCCACTCCCCCCTCGCAGCACCGTCTCGCGCACCTGCGCCAGTGTTTCGTACCCGCCGGAGGAGCGGACGCTGAAGCCCTTGAGGCCTGCTTCGGCGTCGCCGCCGGGGATATCGACGCTCTCGCCGCCGATGGTGCCCAGCACCGGACCCAGCGGCAAGCCAAGCTGTGCCAGTCGGCCGAGGTCCAGCGCGACGCCCACCTGCCGCTGCGGCGCGCCCCAGCGCTCGGCCGTGCGCACGCCCGGCTGCGCGCTGAGCCGGTCCTCGAGCTGCTCGGCCAACGAGTCCAGCAGGCGATACGGCGCGACGTCGGACACCAGCGCGACCTGCACGATGTTCACGTCCAGCGTGCTCGCCTTGTAGATCTGGAGCCGGACCAGATCCGGAAGCGTCGGGCGCAAGGCGTTCAGCTCACGCACGACCTCGTCGTACTTCTTGTCGGCGTCCAGGTTGGGCTCGAACTCGATCTCGATGCGCGCCACGCCGGCGCGGATGCGGCTATTGATGTTCTTCACATCGTCCAGCCGGTGGAGGGTGTCTTCGATCTGCTTCACGACCAGCCGCTCCAGGTCGCCGGCGTTCGCGCCGGGGTACACGGCGACCACCGTGAAGGTGGGGAAGTCGATGGGCGGGTCCTCGCCCCGCGGGATGGTGGCGAGTGACGTCAGGCCGAGGGCGGCCAGCATGGTGAACAGCACGACCGTGAACTGCCAGTGCTTGACGGCGAACTGGGTGAGTTTCATGGCCGCACCATCACCGCCGCGCCGTCGTCCAGATAGGCGGCGCCCTCGGTCACGACCGCCGCCACGCCCTCGAGCCCGCTGGCGATCGCGACGCGATCCCCGGCGAGGAACGCGACGCGCACGGTACGGCGCTCGGCGTGTCGCCCGTCAGGCGCGAGCGCGTACAGGGTGGCGTTGGCGCCGTCGGCCTCGAGCAGAGCCTCGATCGGTACCAGCATCAACGGCCGCGCCGCAACGGGGTGGATTTCCACCCGGCCGACGAGCCCGCTCGCCAGCCCCGATGCCGCCGGGATGGTCACTTCGACGCGATAGGTGCCAGTCAGCGGGTCGGCCGCGCCCGCGATCTCCGTCACGGGGCCGTCGAACGTGCGGTCGCGCACGGCGTCGAACCGCACCACCGCACGATCTCCCAGTCGGACCAGGACGGCGTCGCGATCCGCCAGCGCGACCCGCACCACCACGCCGCGGGCGTGGCTGCCCAGCGTGAGGATCGGCTTGCCGGCCTGGACCAGCTCGCCGGGCTCGGCGGTGCGCCGCAGGATCACTCCCGACGCCGGGGCGACGATGACGGCGTAGCGTCGGTTGAACAGGGCCGTCTCGAGCTCCGCCGCTGCGACGTCGCGGCCCGTCTGAGCGTTCTGGGCCTGCTCGAGTGTCGCTACACTGTCGGCATAGAGTCGCCGTGCTCGGGTCAGGTCCCGCTCCGCCTTGTCGGCGGCACTCCGCGTCCGGACCACGCCGGCGTCGATCTCACTCAGATCGAGCTCGGCGAGGGTATCGCCCGCGCGCACGGCCCGACCCTCGTCGACGAAGATCCGGCTCACCACGCCGCCGAGCTTGAAGCTCAAGGTCACTTCTTCCTTGGGACCGAGCGTACCGGTGGCCGTCACCGGTGGCGCGATCCGGTCCACCGTGACGGGCGCGACGCGAACAGCCACGGCGTCGGCGGCTCGGGGCGCTGCGGCGCGACCGCGCCCGCAGGCCGCGAGTCCCAGGGACAGCAACATGGTGATCGAGGTGCGGTACATGTGGTCGGCTCCTTTGTTAGGACGGGAGCTCGCGCAGCGCGGCAGCGCGCTCGAGCTCGACCCAGCGAATGGCATAGCGGTAGGCGGTGACGACGCGGTTCAGTTGCGCGTTCGTGTACGCGGTGCGCGCATCGACGAACTCGATGGGTGTAGCGACCCCTTCCTCGTACCGGCGCCGCACCAGCTCGAACGTCCGGCGTGCCGCTTCGAGGCGTGTGTCGGCCGTGGCGATCGCCGATCGTGCCACGGTAGCGGCCTCGTGCGCAGTGCGCACCTGGAGCGCGATCCGGTCGGCGAGGTCCTGCCGCTCGTTGCGGGCGCGATCGGCCTCGTAGCCGGCCTGGGATCGTCGCGCGGCGTCACGACCGCCGTTGAACAGATTCCACGACACGACGACCGACGCGAGCCAGAAATCATTGCTCGAGCGGAACGCGAGGTCGGGACCCTGGAAGCCGTAGTCCAGCGCCAGGGACACGCTGGGGAGGAACGCCGCGGTCGCCGCACGCCCGGCGGCCTGCGCGGCGTGTACGCCCGCGTCCACCTGGCGCAGCTCTTCGCGCGCTGCCAGAGCGCCCGCGACGGCGCTGTCCGCGGTTATGTCCAAAGGCAGGCGGTCGAAGACGCTGTCGGGGACGGCTTCGACGGGCGCGTCGAGCGGGCGCCGCACAATCCGGTTCAGTGCCCGGCTGGCCGCGAGCCGGCGCTCCCGCGCCTCGGCCAGCTGCTGCTCCACGTCGGCCCGCTCGGCGCGCGCGCGAAACACCGCCTCGGGCGTTGCGCTGCCGGCCCCGAGCCGCCGCTCCGCCGCGCGCTCGTTCTCCTGCACCAGCAGCAGCGTCGCCTCATAGATGTCGACCTCGCGCCGGGCCGAGGCGTGCTGGAGGTAAGCGAGCTGTACGTCGGCGGCGAGCTGCCGGGCGGCGGCCGCGAGCTGCATGCGCTGGCCATCCCCACGCGCCCGCGCGACCGCGTAGTTCGCGATAATCCCCGCGTTGAAGAGTGGCTGGACGAGCTCGAAGCGCGACTCGTGCCGCTGCGGCAAGGTGAAATTGATGTTCGTGGGAAAGCGGTTCGTGCCCGTGAGCTGGTTCAGCGTCGCGTACGCCGGATTGATCAGATCGCCGATGTTCGGTACGCCGCCGAGTCGCGAGTAGCGCGACTGCAAGCCCAGCGACGGGAAGAAGAGGCCCCGGGCCTCGCGCACCTCGGCCGCCGCCCGGCGCTCGGCGAACCGTTCCCCCTCGAGCCCCAGGTTCGTGCGCAGGGCCTCGGCCACGAGTTGGCCGAGCGGGTCGGGCCGCTGCGCCGGGAGGACGACTGGGGCACCGGCCACCAATACGCCGACCAGCGTCCCGCGGAGGAGGCGCGAAGGTCTCACGATGCCACCAGGGCCCGGGCGATCTTCAGCACCAAACGCCGCGGTGAGATCCGCACCGACTGCACTTGGATCTTGTTGAGCAGCCCCGGTACGACCAGCCTCCGGCCGCGCTTCAGGGCTGAGTACCCGGCTCGAGCGACAGCCTGGGCAGTCATGGGCACGCCGGGCCGGAACAGCCGGGATCGCTGCATGTTCGCCCGAGCAGCAAAGCCGGTTGCCGTCGGACCGGGGGAGAGAGTCGTCACGGTGACGCCCGTGCCGGCGAGCTCCTCCGCGAGAGCCTCGGAAAACGACATGACGTAGGCCTTGGTCGCGGAATAGACAGCCACGAACGGTCCCGGCTGGAAGCCGGCGGTGGAGGCGACGTTGAGGATCCGGCCGTGGCCCCGCGCCAGCATCCCCGGGAGTACTCCCTTGGTGAGCGCGGTGAGGGCACCGACGTTGAGCTGGATCATCCCCTGCTCCGTCGCCTGGTCCGTCGTCGCGAAGCTGCCGGACTGCCCGTGCCCGGCGTTGTTGATCAAGACGTCGATTTCCAGTCGCCGCGTGCCCAACTCCCGCAGCAGCGTCGGTACCGCGTCCGCACGCGCCAGATCGGCGACGATAACCTCGACCCTGGGCGCGCCGAGCACGCGCAGCTCTTGTCCGATGACCTCGAGTCTGGATCCGTTCCGAGCCACCAGCACCAGTGCCATGCGGTCTTGCGCGAAAAGCTTGGCCAACTCGTATCCGATGCCTCCCGACGCCCCTGTGATCAGTGCGGTCAGCTGTCGGGTGTTGTCGTTTTTCATCTGTCCTCTCCAGGTCCATCCAGGTGATATAACGTTGTCATATTACATAACGCTGTTAACTACATGAACAAAAAAAATCACGGGCCGGGTTCCCGCAGGATGCCGCGGAGCGTCGTGCCGCGTGCTTTCGCCGCCGTTTGCCGCACGTCCCGCCACGGGATCCAGGGATCATCGCCCTTGGCGACCGTGAGCGCGACGAGGCCGTGGAGGGACCCCCAACACATCTGGGCGAGCTCATCGGGGTCGCTGAACTCAGGACGCAGGCGCCCGGTCGCGATGACGGCGGCGCACGTCTGGCGCAGGAATCCGTAGGCATCCTCCCCTGGGTCGCGCGGCATAGCCTCCTGCGCGCCGCTCTTGGGCCGGCGTGTCATGAACAGGAACTGGTATTGCATCGGGTGCGACAAGCCGAACTCGACGTAGGCGGCCCCGATCCTTTCAAGGCGCTCCACTGGGTCTCCCACGGTACCGGTCTGCTGGAGGGCCTGCGCGAGCGCCCGGAAATCGAGGCCCGCGAGCTCGGCGACCAGCGCGTCCTTGTCCTTGAAATGGTGGTAAATTGCCGTCGGTGTGTAGCCGATCGTCGCTGCGATGGCGCGCATCGTCGTCCCCTCGTATCCCTTCTGGACGAACATCCGCCGTGCGGACTCCAGGATCTTGCCACGCGTTTCGGCCCGCTCACGTTCACGGCGCGCAGAACTGGGAATCGATCGAATATCCATAACGATGTTAGATATTATAACGTCGTTAAATATTGTCAAGGCGTGGCCCAAAGGAGGCTTGATGCCCCCGACCCCGACGAACGGCAAGATCTGCTACATCGAGATTCCCGCGCTCGATATCCGGCGCTCGGCGGACTTCTACGCCAAGGTGTTCGGCTGGAAGATCCGGAAGCGCGGTGACGGTGCCACCGCGTTCGACGACGCGACCGGCCAGGTGAGCGGCACTTGGGTGCTGGGGCGACCGGCGGCGTCGCAACCGGGCCTGCTGGTCTATATCATGGTCGACAGCGTGGCCGCGACCATCGATACCGTCACCGCCCAGGAGGGCACGCTCGTCCAGCCGATCGGGGCCGACGCACCCGAAGTGACCGCGCGATTCCGGGACCCCGCAGGAAACGTGATCGGCCTGTACCAGGAACCGGGCCGCTAGAGCACCAACCGAGGGGGCGAGACTCAGCCGCGCTGTTCCGCGGTACGCGTTCTCACTTCCGCGTTCCCGTACGCCTCCAGCGGCACGGCCCGTTCCACGTCACCGCGTTCTTCCCGCGCGCTCCACCGGAACCACACCACGCTCGTCGCCGCCCACAGGTAGATCGTCCCCACTACCCACATCAAGAGGCCGCCCAGTTGCTGATCAGCCAGCGGCGTGAGACCCCACACCCGCGGCGCCGATACGTAGAACGGATACAGCACCCCGTCCGCCAGCGTGATGAACGCGCCGGCGAGCGACATGGGAAACCCCAAGAGGAAGAGATACACGAGCTGAGTAGGGTAGCTCGCTCGCGGCAGCTCCGGCACCGGCGACAGCACGGGCCACCACATGAGAACCGCTGTGGCGATGAACACCAGATGCTGCACGATATGCAGCGGATGGTGCTCGAGCGCGGCTTCGTAGAACTGCGGGAAATGCCACAGCGTGATCGGCGCGGAGAACAGCACGCCTGCGGCCAGCGGGCGCGTGGCCCAGCGCGCGAACTGGAGCACGCCGCGGGGCTCGAGCAGCGGCCGGACCACCGACGCGAGCGTTCCATAGAGCAGCAGCGGCGGAAACACGAGCGTGAGCACCAGGTGCTGGACCATGTGGGCGCTGAAGAGATAGGAATCCGAGAGGTTGTGGAGCGGACCGTTGAGCGCGAGGCCCAGCACCAGGAGGGCGGCCGCGAACGATGCCACGCGGCGGCGCGGTGCTGCGAGCCCCCCCCAATACACGTAGAG